>Ga0196958_10000759_pt1 | contig 10474 bp, 10 predicted proteins | sample S1v_10metaG_FD_148654 | JGI IMG/M metagenome (GOLD analysis project Ga0196958, IMG submission 148654) | Soil microbial communities from Anza Borrego desert, Southern California, United States - S1+v_10 | ecosystem: Environmental > Terrestrial > Soil > Desert | place: USA: California | collected...
CGTGCCGAACGGTGAATCAAGAACATCATGGCCACCGATGAGGGGGCGCGCGTCCGAGACGGTCTCGCGCAGCGGCTCCGGGAGGACGCGGGCCCGGTCAGCGCGCTCACTGAACCCGAGCTACACGAGCTCCGCGCCTTGCTTGTGCGCGCGATGGACAGCAACGCACCCTGAGGTGGCCGGGGGCATCGTGCGCGGGCTCATGCTTCGCGTACGGGTATCGAAGGGCGCCGCAGTCGAAGCCGAGGGGCAGTACCGGCGGCATGAGCGCATCCAACGACCGCGCGGACGCTTCCGAGCGAACTCCCCACTCGCCGCAGGGACCTCGCCGACAGCTTCGGGGTCAGCATTTCGCGCCGCTGTCGAAGAGAGTGCGGCACCCGCGCCGGCACGGCTGATCCGCCGTCTTCCGGACTGAACATCAGCACACTTGCCCGGTGGTGAACCCTCTCAGGTTGGCGGCGACCGGAGCGATTCGCCGAGTTGGTGACCTCCTGTGCGGCATGACCGGCCTCACGGCCATGCACACCGGATAGAGCTTCTCGGACTCATAAGCGCCGGCTTGGTTGGCCTCGCCGCCGAGACCCTGTCGGCGGTGCTGCCAGGTGCCAGGCATCTCGCCGATCGTTCATGGCGGGCTGCGGCTATTTCAATACCGATTGCTGTCTCGTTCCACCCGGCTCACGGTGGCTCGTTGAGGCCTCAAGTATGCCCATTGCCACAGAAGTTCGACCGGCCCTCGAGAGAACCACTTCAGCCAAAGCGTGCTCAAGGCCATGATCAGTGCACTCACACCCAGGTAGAGGACAATGACCCACCACGGTCGCGCGCCGGCGAAAGTGCTCGACAATCCGAACCCCCATTCGTAACAGAGTATTCCAGCGATCAGGTTCTGCAGGATGTAACTGGACAGAGCTACGCGCCCGACCGATATGAGCCCCCGTCGTAGCGGGCCTGGCTCACCCCGCAGCCGGTGCACCAGTGTCGTTACGAGGCCAAGCAGGCCGATCGACACGAATCCTGCGGTCACATATCGGTCAGCGAAGAACCACGACGCGCCCGAGAATGTCGTGATCAGATTGAGCGGAATGCCCACGCCGAGTCCGATCTGCATCAACTTGTTACGCAGCCGCTGACCCTGCCGAGAGTTCGCCAGCACCCCCCGGCGCATCAAGCGTGAACCGAGCAAGAACAAGAACATGCCCAGGGGGATGACGAGCACGGCCTCCGCGCGATAGGTACCTGCCATGACGATCCGATCCGCGACCGCGGCCGGCCAGCTGGTGGTACTCGGCCCATTGCCGTCGATCGCCAGCGGAACGTGCCGGTAGTGCTGCGCGAGGGTGAGCAATCCGATCACAGTGACGAAAACCGAACCTTGGCACCAAAGCCAAATGCTGATCACGCGTTCAGAGCGGCCGATTACGAACGCGACCAACGCAGACACGATGGCGTAGTACATCAGCACGTCGAATTCGAAAATAAGCGTGTAATGAACAACTCCTTCGAAGAACAGGAGGGCGGCACGCCACAGGTACCAACCCGGCCAGCGGGCACCACGCTTTCGCGCCGAGCGGTACTGCAGCTCCATGCCGATGCCGAACATCAGTGAAAGCAGCCCAAGAAACTTGCCATTGCTGAGAAACCGTAACAGCAGCTCAGTCACTCCGGCCACCGAATCCGGCGTCGGCAGATCGAGAAAACCGGCCGCACCGCGCTGATCGGCGAAAACCCAAATGTTCGTGCCCAATGTGCCGAGAATCGCGACGCCGCGTAAGACATCCAACGCTTCTATTCGGTCGGTTCCCACCTTGCTCCCTTCGTGCTTCCATCAGGTTACGAGTGGAATGCGGGGGTGTCTTCGTGTGCCAGTAGCAGATGTGCGTGGAGGCCCGGGTGCAGACAGGATGGAAGTCATGCACAAAATCTGGGACGGGTAGTCGAAATCGTTCCGCATGACGCAGCCGGGCGTGGCATCCATCATGGCACACGAGCACGGGCATCGTCGGATCGACGCGCTGGCGCCGGACGCCGAAACGGCTGAAGCGCCGCTCGACGTGGTTGAGCTTCAGCTACTCGATCCGGGTTGGGCTCGACGCATCTACTACGCGCTGATTCACGAAGCGACCCAGCAGTCCGAGCCGACGGGCACGGACGCGCTCGCCACACTCGTGGTCGACACCCTGCTTCGAGGAATCGGCGCCAACGGAGGACTCCGAGGCCTGGGGGAGGGCTGACCAGCGTTCGCTCAACAGGTGCGGTGTGTCGCCACTACTCGGGCGGCTCGAACTCGATCACGTTCCGCAAAGTGTCGAAATCAGCAGAAACTGGCCCCCCGAACTTCTATGCTCAGTGATCATCCGGTCGCGTGAGTTCGTGCGAGCACGCACTAAACCGTGTACCGGACCGTTCAGGAGGGAGTCCGGACCATTTCAGACAGTAAAGGCCGTCAGGGCCGTAGGCGGATGCGAAACAGGAGAGCTGCAGCGGTGCTGATCGCAGCGGTGCTCGGGACGTCGGTCGCACATATGGCGCACGCCGCCGAATTGGGGCCGTGGGAGCTCAGCGGTCCGTTCCCGAACGCACCGTCGTGCGCCGCGGGAATCACGTCGCTCGTCGTGGCGGGCTACCAGGTGGTGCCGCACTCGCCGCGCCCACCCGCCCACCGGACCGTGACCAAGTCCTGCTTCCCGACCACGTGGGGTCACTACGGATACCACTTTTACCGGTAGGCAATGTGGCAGGCCCGGTCTTCCGGCCGGTTGCGCGGTCGACTCGTGGTCGGGCGGGCCGTAAGGACAGTACCCGTTGCCTGGTCGGGTGGTCACGAGCGTGAGCCGTCGATCATCTGACCATCTGACCAGGTGAACCGGACGAAACGGAGGGGTCGCCGTGATCGCGGACGATGGCGATCCTGGCGGGAAGGGCGCCACGTCGGCACAGTATGGGACGTCTGCCGCTATCGCGGCACTGCCACGCGTGGGAAGTCCAGAATCCGTGAACACCGAGGGCGTCACCTTCCACCGGCATCGCGATGCCGCGGCTTCCCGGTCACATCGTGCAGGAAGGGAATCATCGCATCAAGACGCTGCCCCAAAGGCGAATCCCACCGCAACGTCCACACCGTACTGTTGGCCGTCCGCAACTTCTTCCTGGACCTGCTGCCACGGACCCTGGAGGACCTGTCTCGCTGGGCCGGTCCCTGGCCCGATCGGTGAACCCGGCATCCGCGGCTGTATCACGGAAATCTGGCAGCGCCAGGCGCGGGCAACAGCGGATCCGTATCCTGTGTTCCGATCCCTTCGCAGCTCGCCGCCGTCCGCGGGACCGCGCCGGCCGTGGTGAGGTGCGCTGAACTGTTCCGGGGTGTCGCGTTCTCCTCGAAGTGATCCAGCCTGCTGACGGTCCCGCTCAGCTCTGACCACGGTAACGTTCGTACTCCTCGGTGGCCTCCGCGATATCACCGTCCAGGATCATGGTCAGCGCATAAGAGATGGTCTGTACCCAATCCTCCAGCCGAGTCACCTCCGCGTCCGCGATCAAGCTGTTCCGGCGGAGCATCCCGTCGGGCATTACGCCCCAGGCTCGGCCGAAATGGCAGATTCCGACCACAGCGGAAACCACCTCACGTGACACCAGGTCAGCCTGCAGTGGTTCGGCAAGAGTCAGCAGCGCCGACATGACGTCGTGGAAGTTCTCCTCGCGCAATCCGGTGAACGGCCGCAGGGACCCCAGGAAACCCCGTTGCCAACGCGGATTCTCGATATCTGGATGCGTGCACGAGTGGAACAGCAGGGCTTCACGGGCATCAGCCGGGGTCACGCGAACACAGTAGCGCCAACCCTTCGCGGCCGAGGACGGCAGTCCACACCGGTCACGATGGTGCGTTGCCCTCGCGCGACGGCTGTCATCGGAGTTGCGCCTGACAGTGCTGCTCAGCGTGGCCGGGGACCTCGTCGGCGATCGTCGAGGCTGGTGGCGAGGTGGTGATGGACGACCTGGCTGATCCGACACGACGACGGCTCGGTACTCCCGACTCCAGCACACTGCGCCAGCCGAACAGTCGGCGTACCGCGAGCATGACCATGACCGCAGCGAGCATCCGGTTGATCCGAGGTGGACCATGCCTGAACGTACGGGTGAGCAGCATGCCGTAGGAGTGATGCAATCTCGTCACCGACTAATGTTGTTTCATGTATTGTTCCAGCCGCTTGATTACTTGAGTGCTCGATCAGAAGAGACAGGATTAACACCTGGCTGGGGCAACATATGCCCTGGTCAGGCCCTGTCTTGAGGCCTTCGGCCTGATCCAGGCCCTCTTCCATGCAAGGCGTGGGGTCCCACTCGGCCGTGCGGCAGGCCGCTACCGCGCCGTTCAAGAGGATCGACGTGCCGTGAGAGAACTGGTCAAGTTTCGTCCTGGCAGTCGGATTTCCTTTATCTTGTTGCTGTGCGGTTTCTGGTGGTTGACCCGTTGGCTGTCTCCTGTGCTGTTTCGATCACAACGAAGCTTCACGTCATGCCGTCACGTCGCTGCACCGTTTTCTCGCGAGCTCCAGGAGTGATACATGTCCACGATGCTTGTAACGCTTGCCGACCGCATGGTGACGCTTGTCGTCCCGAAGGTTCGCGCGGGAGAAGATTCTCCTCGTCTTGACCTTGCTTCTGTTCCCACGTAAGAACTTCGTCATGGTGACTGTCGGGGGGCGACAGCATGCGGTCGACATACACTCCAGGTCGGCTTCCCCTGGCGCGGTGGTGTCGAACCGCGGCCGAGGGCCGGGTGCCCCGGAAGGTGTACCGACCGCCGACGCCAAAGTGCCTCCGCATAAGCTGCTCTTACTCGGGGCCGACACCGCGCACGGTTTCGACTCACGCCGTACTGGCTACTTTCCGGCGACGGATCTCCTGGGTGACGACGTCTGTCCAGTCGCCACGACGGCCAAGTGAGCTGTAGCTCCTCTAAACGACAACTGGGTCCGATCAAGGGGTGTCCGCGGTACCTACCTGGTATCGACAGTCGGATTCATAGGCAAAAGGTTATGGGTGCCGCGATAAGTACATGGGCGCACTCTTGCTTCGAAGGTTTACCGATGCCAGTCTGGGGTGACTGGGTATCGTGATCGCACTGCCAGGTGCGATCACGACAACTGGGGAATTCATATGGAGGGTTCTTCTCGAATGTTCACATTCCGATCGATCAGGCGAGCCAGCGGGTTTGCCGCAGTCGGAACGCTAGTAGCCGGAATAGGCCTAGTGACAGTCCCGATGGCGGATGCGGCTGCACCTGCCTCAATCGACACCACCGGTGGCGCGTACTTCGCTGTACTCGTTCCGAAAGCAGCGCCGCTCGACCTGGCGGAGATGGCGGTGATCGCCAATGAGGGTTCCATCGTCCAGAAATGGCCGCAGATCGGTGTGGTGATCGCCCGCTCCAAGCAAGCCGATTTCGCCACGCGGGTGCGTCGGCAGGGCGGTATCGCCGGTGTGGGTGCCACGAGGAACCTGGCCGAACTGGGGACGAGGAGCCGGGAGGCGTCACCCGTACTTCGGGCAGCGACCGCCGAAGACCATGGTGACATCGGATCGCGGGCATCGGCATCCGGTGAGCCGCTGGCTGCCAATCAGTGGAACATGAAGCTGATCGGTGCTGATCAAGCCAACGACATCAATCCGGGCAGCAGGAACGTGCTCGTCGGAGTCATGGACAGCGGTATCGACTCGACGCATCCTGACCTCCGTGCCAACATCGACCACGCCGCTTCGGTCAATTGCGGGGCCGACGGGGTTCCGGACAGGACAGAAGCTTCCTGGCAGGACCAGAACGGACACGGCACGCACGTCGCCGGCATCGTGGCGGCGGCCAGGAACGGAATCGGTGTCGCAGGCGTCGCCCCTGACGTGCGTATCGCCTCGATCAAGGTCGGCACCGCCGACGATTACATCTACCCGGAATCGGCCGTCTGTGGATACATTTGGGCCGCCGAACACGGCGTTGACATCGTCAACAGCTCATTTGCCATCGACCCGTGGTATCTGTGGTGCAAATCCGATCCGGACCAGGCCGCGGTCGCCGAGGCCGTACGCCGGTCCATCGCCTACGCCACATCGAGGATGGTCACGACGGTCAGTTCGCTGGGTAACAACAACTGGGACCTCGCTCACGACATCGTCGACACGTTGAGCCCGACCAATGGAACGCCGTCGACTCGGAATACCGACTCGTCGTGCGTGACCCTTCCGGCCGAGATTCCGGGAGTCGTCGGTGTATCCGCGGTAGGCGCGGCGAAGAGCCGCTATTACGCGTCGAATTACGGTACCGGTGTCGCAGATCTCACGGCGCCGGGAGGTGACTGGAAGTTCCAGATCCCGTCGACGCCGGATGCGAACGGGCGAGTGCTGTCCACGATCCCGGGTGGCCAGTACGGCTACCTGCAGGGGACTTCCATGGCAGCACCGCATGTCACCGGTGTGCTGGCACTTCTGAAGAGCCGCTACCCGATGCTGTCCGGGGATTCGCTCAAAGCCGCTGCCGAAGCCGGCGCGGAGGTTCTGCCGTGCCCCGCCGGCGGCGTCCACGACCCGGGAGGCACTGGTCAGTTCCGCGCCGTCTGTGAAGGAGGCGTGAGCGGAGCGGGCTTCTACGGGAAGGGTTTGGTCAACGCGCTCCGAGCGGTCGGCTGACCAGCTCGAAACCGCTATAACGTCAGCTGATAACAGAAAACACGCTGTTCTGGAAGTACAAGTCGGCCGATGGCGCTCCTAGCGAGTGGCGCCATCGGCCGACTTTGCTTTCGCGAGCATTTCGTAATTCCGCCGAGAGTGCCGGCCGCGATCCTGGAGGCCGACCGCGAGCACTGCGGTCAAGAGGCCGACGGTGATGCGATCTGAACTTCGCCGTTGTCGAAGTCAGAGTCGCAAATGCAGGACTGGCGGTAGTAGTGTCTGCTGTGAAGTTGTGCACTGGGGGTTCGATGGAAATCAGAATACTGGGTCCTGTTTCAGTCTTGACCGATGAGGGACCGCTTACATTGGGTGGTCCGAAACCACGCACACTGCTGGCTCGGTTGGCGGTGTCGTCTGGCGCCGTCGTGTCAGTAGAACAGCTTATCGACGCGGTATGGGGTGCGGACGCGCTGAAACGTTCCAGAGCGTCGGTGCACACCTATGTGTCCACTCTTCGAAAGGTCATTGTCCAAGGCGGCGGCCAAGATGTGATCATGCGTGGGCCTGGTGGCTATCGGCTCGCGCCCGACGTCGTGTCGATCGACCTCGACGGCTTCGTGCTTTCCGTACGGGACGGGAGGCGAGCGCTACGTGAGCATCGGTTCGCGGCCGCCGCGAAGTCGCTCGGCGAGGGGCTCGACCAGTGGCACGGTACCGCATTGGACGGTGCGGACGGTGACTGGGCGAGCGCCGAACGGGACCGGCTTTCGGAAATGCGGCTCGCGGCCGTGGAAGACTGGTCAGCGGCCAGGCTGTTCCTCGACGACGGACCGGACGTGCTCGAGAAGCTCGCCGTCCTGGTGCGAGAGCATCCTCTGCGCGAAAGAATGCGAGCTCAGCTGATGACCGCGCTGTTCCTCGCCGGCCGGCAGGATGATGCGCTCAGGTGCTTTCAACAAGGTAGGCAGGCGCTCGCCGAGGAACTGGGCGTCGAGCCTGGGCCCGAAATGCGACAGGTGCACGCGCAGATCCTGCGCGGTGAGATCAGCTTGCCGAGTGGGCCGACTCTGTCCAGGAGAATCATTCCTCATCAATTGCCACCGGACATTGCCGACTTCACCGGTCGGGAAACTGAAATGCGCCAAATCAAAGACTTCTGTATGGCGAACAGCGAGCAGAACGTGATGCGCCTGACGGTGCTATCGGGCAAACCCGGTGCAGGGAAGACGACCCTCGCCACCCACGCCGCGCACCAGTTTCTGGCACACTTCGACGGCGGTCAACTCTATGCCAACCTCCGCGGTGCCCAGACGGCACCGGTCGACCCCGCCGACATTCTGGCTCGTTTCTTGCGTGCGCTCGGAACCCCTGACCTGGCCATGCCCGCCGACATCGAGGGCCGAACGGCTCTGTACCGAACCCTGATAGCAGACCGCCGGGTACTCGTCGTACTCGACGATGCCGCCGATGAGCAGCAGGTCCGGCCTTTGCTACCTGGTGGAAGTGGCTGTGCTGTGCTGGTGACCAGTCGAAATCGAATGTCGACGTTGGAGGGAGCAGCCTACGTCCATGTCGGCGTGCTCGCCGAGCAGGAAGCTCTCGCGATGCTGGGCAGACTGATCGGCCGGCGCCGTCTGGCCGCGCAACAGGCGCCGGCATTGGATATCGTACGGCTCTGCGGGGCACTGCCGTTGGCCGTTCGCATCGCGGGAGCGCGATTGGCCGCACGCTCCGGGTGGTCTCTGGACGATCTCGCTCGACGGCTGCGGAACCAACATCGGATTCTGCATGAACTCACCGCCGGAGACCTCGAGGTCCGCGGAAGCCTCGTCCTCAGCTACACCGGGCTGGACGACAGCGGTCGGCGCGCACTACGCAGGATGGGCTGGCTTCGTACCGACGTACCCGAGTGGCTTGTCGCGGCCTTGCTCGGTTCGCCGGGGCCCGAGACCGCGAAGGTTCTCGAGCGCCTGCTCGACGTGCAGCTGCTCGACGGTGCCGAACACGATCGCTACCGACTCCACGACCTGGTCCGCGCGTTCGCGATGGAACGTGCGACCGAAGAGGAGACAGCGGGGGACCTGCTGGAGGTGGCCAGGCAAGTAGCCGAGCGTTCCCTGCAGCTGGCCGAGTACGCCGTCGCGCGACTTCCCGGTGGCGGATCCACCAGTCGAGTGGCGCCGGCCGACATCGATACCGCCGCGATCGAGGAACAGCCAACAGCTTGGTTGAGGAGGGAACTGCCGGCTCTGATCGATGTGATCGAGTGGTGTTCCCGTCTCGGTGAGGTCGCGCTGTCCGCACGTCTGACGACCGCGCTGACCCCCGCGTTCGCCATGCAGAATTGGTTCGACGAGTGGTGGCACACGCATTCGGTCGTGGTGTCGGCTTCGCGTCGGTCGGGTGATCGAGAGCACGAAGCTCACTTGTTGGCGGGCCTCGGCTGGCTCCGTTCGGAACAGGACCGCTACAGCGAATCCGCGGACTTCTATCGTGCCGCGCTCACCATCTACAGCGCGTTGGGCGATCGAGTGGGTCAGGGCAAGGTTCTGCTCGAGCTCAGCCTGGTGCTGCGCGACCAAGCCTTCCTGGCAGAGGCCCGAGCCCACCTCGACACCGCGGTCCCTCTACTCGAGGAAGCTGCGGACCGCCGCGGTCTGGCCCGCGCGGAGCACACCCGCGGAGCAATCCTCACGGAGCTGGGCGAGCTACCTGCGGCGTTGCAAGCCTGCGGACGAGCGGTACGGGCCTACCGGGAACTCGATGATCAGCGTGCGGTGGCGCTCGCCCTCAGAACCTCGAGTATCGCGCATCGCGCTGCCGGGAATCTCCGGGAGGCTGCCGCGCAGGCCGAGGAAGCACTGGCCTCACTCCGCGTCGAGGACGATCCCACCATGGTCGCCTATGCGGTTCAGTCCCTGGCGAAGGTCAGAATTCGGCAAGGGCTCGGCGCGACGGTACGCGACTCGTTGCATGACTGTCTGGCCGACAGACAAATGATGCGAGATGGCTTCGGAGAGGCCTTGTTGTTGAGAACTCTAGGAGAACTCGAACTCGCTGAAGGTGATGCCGTTCGGGCAAAGACTCTGTTGACCCGTGCCCTGGATTCATGGCGCACGCTAGCCGTGCCGCTGTGGGAGGCGAGGACGCTGCGCGACCTCGCGATGGCGCTGCGGGCTCTCGGCGATACCGCTGAAGCGGAGCGGGTGGCGGGACAGGCCTTGGAGATCTTCGCGTGTTACGGCAGCAGAGAAAGCCGCGAACTCCAGATTCATGCAGGTACATAGCGCCCCCTGAAATTTCGGCACACCGCGCGTCAAGCGCGGCCCCCGGAAAGCCCGGAGGCCGCGCTTCACGCTGAAGCTAGCCGATCTGGATCATGCGGTCGTGGTTTTGGATGTGTTGGGCGTCGCCGCTTCCGGTCATGGTGATCCAGGGTGCGTCGAGGCCGTTTTTGACGAGGAAGTTGCCGTTGACGAGTGCGCCGATGTTCGTGCCTTCCAGTTGCCATTCGCTGGCGCGGTTTCCGGGGTTGAGTTCGTGCCATGCGCCGGTTGGGTCGTCTTTGGCGTAGATGATTCCGGCGCTGTTGCTGAACGCGATCCGGTTGCCGTTCAGTTGGATTTGTCGGACGTCGCCGCCGCCGGCCATGGTCAGCCATGGTGCGTGGATGTTGTCCTTGAAGAGGAAGTCCCCGTTGACGAGTGCGCCGATCCGGTTGCCTTCGAGGGTCCACTGTGAGGCGTGGCCTCCGGGGTTCATGGTGTGCCAGCCGCCATCGCGGTCGTCCTTGGCGTAGATGATCCCA
>Ga0196958_10000760_pt1 | contig 10457 bp, 10 predicted proteins | sample S1v_10metaG_FD_148654 | JGI IMG/M metagenome (GOLD analysis project Ga0196958, IMG submission 148654) | Soil microbial communities from Anza Borrego desert, Southern California, United States - S1+v_10 | ecosystem: Environmental > Terrestrial > Soil > Desert | place: USA: California | collected...
CGGTCCGGGCGGAGATCACCGAGGCACGCATCCACGACACCGTGTGGACCTCGGTGTTCCGCATCCACCGCAGACTTGCCACCGACTACCGCAGGCGGCGCGTCTTGCTGGCCGGCGACGCGGCCCACATCCACTCCCCTTTCGGCGGGCAGGGGATGAACACCGGTATCGGCGACGCCGAGAACCTCGCCTGGAAGCTCGCGCTCCTCGTGCGCGGCGAGGCCGGCGTCGACCTCCTCGACACCTACACCGCCGAACGGCGACCGGTCGCCACGGAGGTGCTGCGACGCACCACGACGAACACCCGGGCGCTGGTGGCCGAGGGCCGGGTGGCCCGGCTGCTGCGCGACCACGTCCTGGTCCGGATCCTCAACCTGCCCGGGGTGCAGCGGCAGGCGACCCGTGCCGCATCGCAACTGGGGCTGAGCTACCGGAGGGGTCCGCTGGGCGGTCGCGGCCGGGCTCCGCGCCCCGGCGACCGCGTACCCGACCGAGCGGTACGGCTGGCCGACGGCACGACCAGCACCCTGACCCGCGAACTCGGGCCGCGCTGGGTGTTGCTGACCGGGCACACCGATGCCCGGCTCACCGCCGCCGTCCGGGACGCCCTGCCCGGGCAGGTCCGTACTGTGACCGATCCGGAGCACACCGGCGGCGACGCGCTGCTCGTACGCCCGGACGGACACCTGCTGTGGCGCGGCACCGACCCGGACCGGCTCACACGCCGGCTCGCCGTCCTGGGACCGAACCGGACCGGGACGGACCTGGCCATCGAGCAGAGCGACGACGTCGGGACGAGCGGTATCGACAACGCCAGCGGGCAACATTCCGGAAGTGACCACGCGCGATGACCCTGCACTACGAATAGCGGCACACGCCACGGTGCACGAGAACTTGAACTGCTGGCTGCCGGCGGGGCGTTCGAGCTGGCCATCGCACCCCTTTCCGACCTGATTTCATCTGGTCTGGACCAGCACCATCACGGCTTGGACGCAGAGATGCCCAGTTACCTGTTCGCCCTTACCGACGGCGGGGGCACCGTCCCGCCGGAGGTCGGCGTCGCTCGACGACTCATCGACCGAGGGAATCGCGTCCGGATTCTCGCCGAGATGTCGACGGAGAACGAGATCGGGGCCACCGGCGCCGAGTTCGTCCCCTGGGATCCGCGGAGCTGCCGTCCGCCGTGCGCTACACGGGGCCGGTGCTCGAGTACCCGGTGTGGGCCCGCGCCCACCACCGGCCGATGCCGACCGGCGACGAGCCGCTGGTTCTCGTCGCCCTCTCATCGACCTACCAGGGGCAGCAGCGCAGTGTCCAGCACGTCATCGTTGCGCTGGCTCGCCTGCAGATGCGCGGGCTCGAAACCACCGGCACAGGCCTCCATCCACACGACCTACGCGGAAGCGGTCGCATCGAGATCGTCGCCTCAGCGCCGCACAGGCAGGTGATCGGCCAAGCCGATCTCGTCATCACCCACGGCGGGCACGGCGATCAAGCATCTGCGGATAGCCGGTTCCCTCGACGCCGAGGCGGCCGTCAATCCGGGCTTCTTCGACCCGCACGAGCCTGAACGGTGGGGCGTCGGCCTGCACCTGGTCGAGGAGATCGCAATCGCGCGTGCACCGGAGGTCGACCTCCCTCCGATCAATCAACTGGTGCACCGCGTGGCGGGCCGGGTCCGCCCCATTTCCCGCCTGGCCGCCACCGTGGTGCTGCGCTGCCGCTTCCAACGCGGAGGCGTTGCTGGTGGGTGGTCCCGGCGCTTTTGCGACCGGCTCGGGGCGACTGTGGGCGTTCGCGGCGGTTGGAGGGAGGTGACCGGTGCCGATGATCTTGCATTGTCGCGCGCCGCCGGGCCGTGAGGTCGCGCCATCTGGCCGGTACTCTCGCCGATTCCAGCGGGTACCGTCGCCGGCTATGACCGACCAGAGTGTCAGCGAGCAGGCCCGTGAGGCCGTCCTCCAGGCGATCATCAAGGCAGCACCCAAGGTCGGCAACAGCCCGGCGGGAGTGCGTGATCTGGCCGAGGCGTACGCCCTCCTCGAGCGAGGCCTGGTACCCAACGCCGGCGTGGTGCGGTCCAAGACCTGAGCTGGCGCCGTCCGGCACCATTGCCTGGTCGCTCTGCCCCCTTCCTCGTCGTCCTGGCCGCCCCGTGGACCGGGACGGGCGGGGCAACCCTGGAACAGATCGGCGCCGGCCCCGGCCTCGTCGACGTCTCGGACCGTGCCTCGGGGCCGTCGGCCGGGGCCGGTGACGAGCTGCGCGCAGCGGGGTTGCGGCGGCCGGCACGGTCTATGACGCTCGGCGTGGACGAGGAAGCCAGGCGAGCACACCCTCGATCATCCGGGCTTCGCGCTCGCGATGCTGCGCCGGCGCCAGCTGGCCTGAGGCGGTCGCGGGCCGGTGTTCCCGGACTCGCGGGGCGGCCGGCGCGACCCGTCGAACACGTCACGGGACCTGCGGGCCGCCCGCGGGTCGGACGAGTTCGCCTGGGTCACCAGCCACGTGTTTCGCAAGACGGCGGCCACCGAGGTGGACCGGGCCGGGCTCTCCGCGCGGCAGATCGCAGACCAGCTCGGGCACGCGAAGGTGTCGATGACGCAGGACCGCTACCTCGGCCGGCGCGGGGTGGGCAAGGAGGCGGCAGCGGCGCTCGACCGAGCACACCGGGCCGCGCCAAGAAGGGCGACGAGCGTGTTTTCGCGGGGTAAGCGCCGGGGACTTGCGCGTCGGCCGAGCGACGAGGCTCTGACCTGGCGGTTGTGCTCCTCCGACTGGACTCGAACCAGTAACCCTGCGATTAACAGTCGCATGCTCTGCCAATTGAGCTACGGAGGACCGTACGGGCGCGGGGCCGAGCCCCGCTGGCAGGGGAAACTCTAGCGCACGGCCTCGTCCGCCCCGCGGGGCCCCTCCCGTCAGCGGACGGCGGCGTCTTCGTGCTTGCCGCCGTTCACCCGCTCCTCGACGCGCGCGCGGACGACGCCGGCGGCGCCCTGGACGGCGGGGTGGTCGGCGATGCGCTGGTAGCTGCGGTGCAGCTGCTCGTAGCGCTCGTGGCCGGCCCGGGCGCCCAGCACGTACCCGACCGCCGCACCCAGCAGGAACTTCAGCATGTTGCCTCCCCGGTCCGAGGTCCGCCCCGGACCCATCCTGCCGCACGCGGCTACCCCGACCGGCCCGGACGACTCGGATGCGTGCCTTCGGCGCAGCGGCGGCAGGGCCGTCCGACGGCATGCGGGCGGGCCGCTCCGGCGGGGTGGCATCCTATGATCCCCGCTTGGGCTTTCTGTTCGAACTTGTTGTGTTGTGTTCGCTCGCGTCGAAGGAGACAGATGCCGGCCCGACGACAGGACCCCGCGTTCCCGTTCCCCGGCGTCGCGATGGGCTGCGACTACAACCCCGAGCAGTGGGATCCCGACGTGTGGCGCGAGGACGTGGCGCTCATGCGGGAGGCCGGGGTCGGGTTCGTGACGCTCGGGGTGTTCTCCTGGGGGCTGCTCGAGCCGGCTGAGGACGAGTACGACTTCGGCTGGTTCGACGAGGTGCTCGGGCTGCTGCACGAGGGCGGGATCGCCGTCGACCTCGCGACGGCCACCGCGTCGCCGCCGCCCTGGCTGACCCGGGCGCACCCGGAGGTGCTGCCCGTCGACGCCGAGGGCCGCACGCTCTGGCAAGGCAGCCGCCAGTCGTGGTGCCCCAGCTCGCCCGTCTTCCGCGAGCACGCGCTGCAGCTCGTCGGCGAGCTGGCCCGCCGCTACGGCAGCCACCCGGCGGTGCGGCTGTGGCACGTCAGCAACGAGCTGGGCTGCCACGTCGTCCGCTGCTACTGCGACGAGAGCGCGGCCGGGTTCCGGCGCTGGCTCGCCGGGCGCTACGGCTCGCTGGAGGCGCTGAACGAGGCGTGGGGCACGGCGTTCTGGTCGCAGCACTACTCCTCGTTCGACGAGGTCCTGCCGCCGCGGCTGACGCCGACGACCACCAACCCGACACACGAGCTGGACTTCTCCCGCTTCTCCTCCGACGCCCTGCTCGACTACTACCGGGCCGAGCGCGACGTGCTGCGCACGCTCTCGCCGGACCTGCCCGTCACCACGAACCTGATGGTCAACGCGCGGCAGTCGGGGCAGGACTACTTCCGCTGGGCACCGGAACTCGACGTGATCGCCCAGGACCACTACCTCGACGCCCGGCTGCCGCGCCCGCGTGCCGAGCAGGCCTTCAGCGACGACCTCACCCGCGGGGTCGCGGGTGGCGCGCCCTGGCTGCTGATGGAGTCGGCGACGAGCGCGGTCAACTGGCAGCCGGTCAACCGCGCCAAGCGGCCCGGTGAGCTGCTGCTCGACTCGCTGCGGCACGTCGCGCGCGGCGCCGACGCCGTCGGCTTCTTCCAGTGGCGGGCGTCGAAGGCGGGCGCGGAGAAGTACCACTCCGCGCTGGTGCCGCACGCCGGGCCGGACTCGGCGCGGTTCCGGGAGGTCACCGCGCTGGGCGAGGCGCTCGGGAAGCTCGCGGAGGTCGCCGGCAGCCGCGTGGAGGCCGACGTCGCGCTGCTCCTCGACTGGGAGGCCTGGTGGGCGTGCGACCAGACCGCGCACCCCAGCGGCCAGGTCCGTTACATGGACGCCGCGCTGCGCTGGCACCGCGCGGTCACCGAGCTCGGTGCCACGGCCGACGTGGTGCACCCCTCGGCCGACCTGTCCGGCTACCGCCTCGTGGTCGTCCCGACGCTCTACCTGTGCACGGACCGGACCGCGGCCGCGCTGGAGGCGTACGTGCGCGGCGGCGGGCACGTCCTCGTCACCTACTTCTCCGGGATCGTCGACGAGCACGACCACGTCCGGCTCGGCGGCTACCCGGGCGCGTTCCGGGACCTGCTCGGGGTGCGGACGGAGGAGTTCGCGCCGCTGCTGCCCGGCGAGACCGTCTCGCTCGACGACGGCAGCACCGCCGACGTGTGGACCGAGGTGCTGGACGCCCGCGACGCCGAGGTCGTCGCCCGCTACGCCGACGGGCCGCTGCCGGGCACGCCCGCGCTCACCCGCCGCGCCGTCGAGGAGGGGGTGGCCTGGTACCTGGCCACCTGGCTGGACGACGACGCGACCGCCGCGCTGGCCGACCGGCTCACGCGCGAGGCCGGCGTCGCGCGGCTGGACGCGCCGCAGCCGGGGCTGGAGGTGGTGCGCCGGGGCCGGTACCTGTTCGTGCTCAACCGCGGCGACCTGCCCGCCACCGTGCCGGCCCGCGGCACCGACCTGCTCACCGGGGAGCAGGTGGACGGGCAGGCGACGGTGGCGGCGGGCGGCGCTGCCGTGGTGCGGGCCGAGGCCTGATGCTCGCCCGCCAGCGCCAGGAGCTGATCCTCGACGCGGTCCGCGCGACGGGCGGTGTGCGGGTGTCGGAGCTGGTGGAGCGGCTGGGCGTCTCGGACATGACGGTGCGCCGCGACATCGACGAGCTCGCCCGCCGCGGGCTCGTCGCCCGCGTGCACGGCGGCGCGACGGCGGCCGGGAGCAGCGTGGAGGAACCGGGTTTCGCGGCGAAGTCCGGCCTGCACACCGGCGCCAAGCGGGCGATCGCCGCCGCCGCGGCCGCGCTCGTCGAGCCGGGCGCGTCGGTCGCGCTGTCGGCGGGTACCACCACGCACGCCGTCGCGTCGGTGCTGCTGGGCGTCCCGCGGCTCACCGTCGTGACGAACTCGCTGCGGGTGGCCGAGGTGCTGCACGCCGCGCCGCGCGACGACCTGACGGTGGTGCTCACGGGCGGTGAGCGCACCCCGTCGGACGCGCTGGTCGGGCCGGTCACGGTCGCCGCCCTGCGCGGACTGCACGTCGACTGGCTGCTGATGGGAGTGCACGGGATGGACGCCGACGCCGGGTTCACCACCCCGAACCTGGTGGAGGCGGAGACGAACCGGGCGCTGGTCGCCAGCGCCCGGCAGGTGGCCGTGGTGGCCGACAACTCGAAATGGGGAGTAGTGGGGTTGAGCACGATCGCGACCCTCGACGAGGTCGACGTCGTCGTCAGCGACGCGGGCCTCGCACCGGAGGCGCGCGAGGTCCTGGAACGGAGCTGCGGACGGCTGGTGCTGGCATGAGCACCGACCTGCGACGCACGACCGCCCGGATGGCCGACGGGCGGGAGCTGATCTACTTCGACGACGTCACGCCCGACCGCGTGCCGCCGTCCGACACCCGGGACCTTCCGCACGTGCAGACCGGCTCGGTGCTGCGCTACGACGTGCTCACCGGCGAGTGGGTGACGATCGCGGCGCACCGGCAGGACCGCACGTTCCTGCCGCCCGCCGACGCCTGCCCGCTGTGTCCGACGCGGCCGGGGCGCGCGCCGACGGAGATCCCGGCCGCCGACTACGACGTCGTCGTGTTCGAGAACCGGTTCCCCTCGCTCGCGCAGAACGTCGCGACCGACGTGCCGGCCGAGGTCGACGGGGACCCGCTGTGGCCGCAGCGGCCCGCGGTCGGCCGGTGCGAGGTCGTCTGCTTCACCAGCGACCACAACTCGTCGTTCGGCGCGCTGCCGGTGTCGCGGGTGCGCACGGTGATCGACGCGTGGGCGGACCGCACCGCCGAGCTGTCCGCGCTGCCCGGCGTGGAGCAGGTGTTCCCGTTCGAGAACCGCGGCACCGAGATCGGCGTGACACTGGAGCACCCGCACGGGCAGATCTACGCCTACCCGTTCGTCACCCCGCGCACCGGGCAACTGCTGCGCCGCGCCGCCGACCACCGCCAGCGCACCGGCCGCGACCTGCTCGGCGACGTCCTCGACGCCGAGCGCAAGGCCGGCACCCGGGTCGTCCGCGAGGGCGAGCACTGGACGGTGTTCGTGCCCGCCGCGGCCCGCTGGCCGGTGGAGGCGCACCTGGTGCCGCACCGGGCCGTCCGCGACTTCCCGGGCCTGACCGGCGCCGAGCGCGACGAGCTGGCCGAGCTGTACCGGGACCTGCTGCACCGGTTCGAGGTCTACTTCGCCGAGGCCGGGCCGCCGCCCTACATCGCCGGGTGGCACCAGGCACCCGTGCACACCGCACGCGACCTGACCCGGCTGCACCTGCAGCTGTTCTCGCTGCGCCGGGCCCCCGGCAAGCTCAAGTACCTGGCCGGGTCGGAGTCCGGCGCAGGCGCCTGGATCAACGACGCCATGCCGGAGCGGATCGCCGCGCGGCTGCGGGAGGTGGGGTCATGAGCTCCTTCGAGGAGCTGTTCGACCGCGCTCCGGACGGCCGCTGGGCCGGGCCGGGGCGGGTCAACCTGATCGGCGAGCACGTCGACTACGCCGACGGGCTGTGCCTGCCGTTCGCGATCGCGCAGCGCACCGTCGTCGAGGTCGCGACGCGCGACGACGCCCGCCTGCGGCTGCGGAGCCGTTCCGAGGAGGGCGGCTTCGACGGCGACCTGGCCGGCGTCGGCCCCGGCCGTCCGGAGGGCTGGGCGGGCTACGTCGCCGGCGTGCTGTGGGCGCTGCGCGAGGCCGGGCACCCGGTCGGCGGCATCGACCTGCTGGTGACCGACACCGTGCCGCTCGGCTCGGGGCTGTCGTCGTCGGCGGCCCTGGAATGCGGGGTGGCGCTGGCCGTCGACGAGCTGTTCGGGCTCGGGCTGGGTGGCTCGACCGCGGGGCGGCAGAGGCTCGTCGCGGCGTGCCGCCGGGCGGAGAACGACGTGGTGGGCGCGCAGACCGGCGGCATGGACCAGGCGGCGTCGCTGCTCGGGACGGCCGGGCACGCGCTGCTGCTCGACACCCGCGACGACTCCACGCGGCAGGTCCCGTTCGCCCCCGGGGACGACGGGCTCACCCTGCTCGTGATCGACACGAAGGTGCGGCACAGCCACGCCGACAACCAGTACGGCGCCCGTCGCGCGTCGGTGGAGAAGGCCGCCGCCGCGCTCGACCGCACCAGCCTCCGCGACGCCGGCCTCGACGACCTCGCCGCGCTCGACGCCGACCTGCTCCCCCGCGCCCGGCACGTCGTCACGGAGATCGCGCGGGTCCGCGAGACCGTCGCGCTGCTCGACGACGGCCGGCTCGCCGAGATCGGCCCGCTGCTCGACGCCTCGCACGCCTCGCTCGCGGACGACTACGAGGTCTCGTGCGCCGAGCTCGACGTGGCCTGCGAGTCGGCCCGTTCCGCCGGTGCCCTCGGGGCCCGCATGACCGGCGGCGGGTTCGGCGGCTCGGCCATCGCGCTCGTCCCGGTGGACCGCAGCGACGCGGTGGCGGACGCGGTGCGCGCGGCCTTCGCGGCCGCCGGGTACCGGGAGCCGGACATCCGGGCCACGGAGCCCTCGGCCGGGGCCGAGCGGGTGGCCTGAGCGACCATGACGCTGGGGTCGAGGTCCGGGCACTGCAGCGACGCGGCCACCACGTGCGGCGGCGGGGGTTGGGCGCGCCTGCGCGTGCCGGCGACGAGCACCGTCCCACCGCAACGGCCGGGACGTGGAGGGCCGCCGGATTTCGCACCGCCCGGAGCAGTACCCCCTCGCGGTCGGTGCCGCCGACGGCGCACACTCGAGGGGTGTACGTCCCCGCCCACTTCGCCTCCGACGCGGCGACGGTCCGGGAGTTGCTGTCCCGCCCCCAGGCCGCCGACCTCGTCACGCTGACCGAGGACGGGCTGGTCGCCACGTTCCTCCCGTTCGTGTTCGACGCCGACGCGGGCGAGCACGGCGTGCTGCGCGGGCACCTCGCGCGCAACAACGACCAGTGGAGCCGGCCCGCCGTCGGCGAGGCGCTGGTGATCGTGCACGGGCCGGACGCCTACGTCACGCCGAACTGGTACGCCTCCAAGGCCGAGCACGGCCGGGTCGTGCCGACCTGGAACTACGTCACCGCGAACGTCTACGGGCAGCTGCGCGTGCACGACGACCCGGTGTGGCTCGACGGTCTGGTCCGCGAGCTGACCGACCTGCACGAGGCGGGCGAGGCCGCGCCCTGGGCGGTGGACGACGCGCCTGCGGCGTTCGTCGCCGGTCAGCTGCGCGCGATCGTCGGCGTCGAGCTGGTGATCAGCCGGATCGAGGCGAAGGTCAAGATGAGCCAGAACCGCCCATCCGCCGACGTCGACGGCGTGGTCGCCGGCCTCGACGCGCGCGGCGACACGCCCACCGCCGACGCCGTACGCGCCGCCCGGCCCGCCGGCGGCAGGTAGCCGTCACGCATGATCCGTCCGAGGTCGGCGGGAACGCCCCCGACGGGGCGGAAGGCCGGACCTCGCAACGATCACCGGGCCGAGCGGCGTCAGCGGTCGTGAGGCAGCAGGTCCCCCAGCGGACCGAGGTCGATGTTGAGGTCCTCCGGACGCAGACCGAAGTGCTCGCGCAGCTCGGTCATCGCCTCCTCCAGCCGCATCAGCCCGAGACCGAGCTCCTCGACCTTCTCGTCCGGCAGGTCGCCCGCCTCCACGCGGCGCAGCGCCTGACGCTCCATGAGCTGGCGGATCAGCTCGACGAGGGTGAGGACGAGCTTGCCGAGCCCCTGCCCCACGGTGTCCGGGTCGAGCTCGAGCCGCTCCGGGACCTGGGTCACGGCTCCACCAGGGTCTGCACCGAGCTGATCAGCGCGCGCAGCGACACGTGCACGAGGTCGACCTCGGCCAGCGAGATCGTCACCTCGCCGGTGATCACCACCCCGCCGGCGAGCAGCCGGTCGAGCAGGTCCACCAGTGCCACGTCCCGATCGGTCGCGAGCGTCACGAATCCTCCAGGGTGGCGAACGAGTAGGGCGCCCACGGCCCGGTGAGCTCCAGCCGCACGGCGCCCTCGGCGTGCGCCTCGACAACGTCCCGCAGCGCCGCGGCTCCGTCGGCGGGCACGAGGTAGGCCGCGTTGAGCACCATCTCCTCCTGCCGGCCGGTGAGCCGCGGATCCTGCGGCGGGTAGCGCCGCTCGGCCAGCGCGGCCGCCGCGAGCTCGCGGTGCACCGCCTCGGCCGCGGCGAGCGCCGCCTCCTGCCCGCGGGCGGCGCTGTTGCGCTGGGCGAGCCGTTTCGCCAGGTAGGACGCGCCGGGCCCGGCGCCGGGCGCGGGCTCCGGCTCGGCCGACGCGGCCGACGGCGCCGCGAAACCCTTCACGCCCCACTCCACGCGGCCGCGGACGCGGTCCAGCGCCGATGCGAACGCGGCCTCCTTCTCGGTGAGCAGGCCGCGCACGCGGTCGTCGTCGAGGTACACGGTGGCCAACCGCACCGGCGCGACCGGACCGCCCTGCGCCGCCGCGGCCACCACCGCGTGGTGGGCCCGGGCGGTGGCCTCCAGCCACTGCAGGTCCTCCAGGCTGCGCTGCAGCGCCTCCTCGCTGAACCGCACCGCGTCCACCGCGCTGACGACGGCCGCGAGCCGCCCGGCGACGACCCGGCGGACCGGCGCGCCGTCGACGCCCGCGGAAACGTCCGGGTCGGGCGCGTCGGCGTCGCTGACGGCGTAGAGGTACACGACCGCG
>Ga0196958_10000761_pt1 | contig 10449 bp, 5 predicted proteins | sample S1v_10metaG_FD_148654 | JGI IMG/M metagenome (GOLD analysis project Ga0196958, IMG submission 148654) | Soil microbial communities from Anza Borrego desert, Southern California, United States - S1+v_10 | ecosystem: Environmental > Terrestrial > Soil > Desert | place: USA: California | collected...
CATCGGCACGCCCTTGTCGGAAACCCGGGTGTTCGTCGTGGACGCCTCGGATCGGCTCGTGCCGATCGGGGTGCCGGGTGAGCTGTGCGTCAGCGGCGCCGGCCTCGCCCGCGGCTACGTCGATCGCCCGTCTCAGACGGCCCGCCAGTTCACCCCGCATCCCTACCCCTCGGTTCCCGGCGAACGCTGGTACCGCACCGGCGATCTGGTTCGCTGGCGACAGGACGGAGTGCTGGAGTTCGTCGGCCGCGTCGACGACCAGGCCAAGATCGGCGGCGTGCGGATCGAGCCCGCCGAGATCGAGGCCGCGCTGTGCACGCATCCGGGTGTCGCGGCGGCCGCCGTCGTCGCCCACCGGACTCCGGCCGGGGACACCACTCTCGTCGCCTACGCGGTTCCCGCCGACGGGCCCCTGCCCGCCGATCTTCGCGAACACCTGGCCGCGCGGTTGCCCGCACCCATGCTCCCGCAGGCCGTCCACGCCCTCGACGCACTCCCGCTCGGTCCGAACGGCAAACTCGACCGCGCCGCGCTGCCCGCCCCGGACAGCGCCCCCGAGTCCACTTCGGACGATCGCACGGCTCCGCACACACCGACCGAAGAACTCGTCGCCACCGCGATGGCCGAACTGCTCGGGGTCGATCACGTCGGCGTCCGCGCCGACTTCTTCGCCCTCGGCGGCCACTCGCTGCTCGCGATCCGGCTCGTGCTGAGACTCCGGCGTGAGTTCGGTGATGAGCTGACGGTCGGCGAGCTGTTCGACGACCGGACCGTCGAACGGCTCGCCGCCCGGCTCGACGCGAGCACCACCGGCACCGCCCTCTCGGTGATCCGGCCGGTCCCGCGCGACCGGAACCTGCCGTTGTCGTTCGCCCAGCAGCGGATGTGGTTCCTCGACCAGCTCGACCCGGGCAGCGTCGAGTACCTCATCCCGTTGGCCTTACGGCTTTCCGGCCCGCTCTCCGTCGAGACGTTCCGGGCCGCGCTGGACCGGCTCGCCGCCCGGCACGAGGTGCTGCGCACCCGTTACGCCGACCAGGACGGCGAACCCGTGCAGATCGTCGACCCGCCGAGACCGGTCGCGTTCCGGCTCGTGGACCTGACCGGCGAGCCCGCCGCGGCGCGCGAGCTGCTGGGCCGGGTTTCGGGCCGTCCGTTCGACCTCGAACGCGAGCACCCGCTGCGCGTCACCGTGATCCGGGTGGCCGAAGACGAGCATCTCGTCGCGCTGACCCTGCACCACATCGCCTTCGACGCCTGGTCGATGGCCATCCTGTTCCGAGACCTGAACGAGCCCCACGGCCAAGCGCCGCCCCTCCAGTACGCGGACTTCGCCGCGTGGCAGCGATCCGAACGGTCCCTCGAGGACATGGCGGACCAGCTCCGGTACTGGCGCGGCAGGCTCGCCGGGCTCACCCCGGTCGAGCTGACCACCGACCGGCCGCGCCCGGCACAGCGTGACCCGCGCGGGGACACCGTTTCGGTCACCGTCCCGGCACCGGTCGCCCGTGCGGTCACCGAGCTGGCCGCCCGGCGGGGCGCGACACCGTTCATGACGATGCTGGCCGCGTTCCACGTGCTGCTCGGCCGCTACACCGGGCGCACCGACGTCTCGGTCGGCACGCCGGTGGCGGGCCGCACCCGGCAAGAGACCGAAGAACTGCTGGGCCTCTTCACCAACACCTTGGTCCTGCGGGCCGACCTGTCCGGCTCGCCGACCTTCACCGAGCTGCTCGACCGGGTGCGGCGTGGCTGCACCGAAGCGTTCGCCCATCAGGACCTGCCGTTCGAGCACCTCGTCGACGCGTTGCAGCCGGACCGGGACCTGTCGCGGAACCCGCTTTTCCAGATCATGTTCGAGCTGGAGAATCTGGAGAACAGGCCGGGCACCCTGTGCGGCACCGCCGTCCGGCCGATCCCGGCGGGCGCCTCGGTCGCCAAGTTCGACCTCACCGTGTCCGTCCAGCAACGCGACGGCGGTGAGCTGCGTTGTGTCTTCGAATACGCGACCAGCCTGTTCGACCGAGCGACCATCGAGCGGATGGCGGGGCACTACCTGCGTCTGCTGGCGGGCATCGCAGCCGCTCCGGATCGCGACCTGGCCGATTTGGACGTCCTCGCCGCCGACGAACGCCGACGCCTGCTGCACGACTGGGCCGACCCGGACCGCGAGCGACTGTCCACCTTGGACCCGGCCGGCGAACATCCGTTGTGCGTACCCGAGCTGGTCGAGCGACAGGCGGCACGCCGTCCCGACGCCGTGGCCGTGGTCCGCGGCGGACAGCGGCTGACCTATGCCGAGCTGAACGCGCGCGCCAACCGGTTCGCGCGGCTGCTGCGGTCACGCGGGGCCGGGCCGGAGACCGTCGTCGGGGTCTGCCTGGAGCGTTCGCTCGACGCGGTGGTGGTCCTGCTGGGCGTGCTCAAATCGGGCGGTGTGTACGCCCCGTTCGACCCGAGACACCCCGCGGAACGGCTGGGCTTCATGCTCGCCGACGCCGGCGCGCGGCTCGTGGTGACCACCCGCGAGTTCGCCGGGCGTTTCGGCGACCACGAGGAACTGGTCGTCGACGGCATCGAGTGGTCCGACGGCGACGCCACGAACCTGGACGCCCGGCCGGATCCGCGCACGCTGGCCTACCTCATCTACACCTCCGGCTCGACCGGGCGCCCCAAGGGCGTCATGACCGAGCACCGGTCCTACGCCCACCACTGCCGCGTGATCGCGGACGCCTACACCATCGGCTCCGACGACCGGGTGGTCCTGTTGTCCGCGCTCACCTTCGACGTGTCCATGGACCAGATCGGCGCGACCCTGCTCGCCGGCGCGACGATCGTGGTGAGCGACCCGCTGTTCTGGACCCCGGCCGAACTGCCCGCCAGGCTGGCCGAGCACGGGGTGACGATCATCGACACGACGCCCGCCTACTACCGCGAGGCGATGCGCTACGGCCCGGATCTGCTGGCAGGACTGCGCTTGATGAACGTCGGCGCCGACGTGGTCACGGTGGACGACGCGCGGATGTGGGCGAAATCCGGCCTGCCGGGACGGTTCCTGTGCAGCTACGGGCCGACGGAGGCGACGATCTGCTCGGTACTGCACCCGGTGACCGGCGACCTCGACGGCCTGCCCTCGGGCGCCGCGATGCCACTCGGCCGGCCGGTCGCGGGCACCCGCGCCTACGTCGTGGACGCCGAACTCCGCCTGGTTCCCACCGGGGTACCCGGCGAGCTGTGCCTCGGTGGGGTACGGCTGGCCCGCGGCTACCACCACGACGCCGCCCGCACCGCCGAACGGTTCGTCCCGGATCCGTTCGGCCCGCCGGGAGCGCGGCTCTACCGCACGGGTGACCTGGTGCGGCACCGTCCGGACGGGACGATCGAGTTCCTCGGGCGCATCGACCAGCAGGTCAAGATCCGTGGCCTCCGCCTCGAACTCGGGGAGGTCGAGGCGACCCTGCTGCGGCATCCGGACGTGGACGCGGCCGTGGTGGTCACCGCGGCGGACCCGGCGGGCGACCCGCTGCTGGCCGCCTACGTGGTCGGCGAGCCGGACGCGGAGGCGTTGCGCGAACATCTGCGCACCCTGCTGCCGGAGTACATGGTCCCGACACGCTGGGCGAAACTCCCCGCCCTGCCGCTGACGGCGAGCGGGAAGGTCGACCGGAAGGCCTTGCCCGCGGCGGAGCTGACCGCGTCCGGTACCGGCCCGGCCGAGGCGCCCCGAAACCCTGCCGAGCAGCTCATCACCGAGATCTGGCGCGAGGTGCTCGGTGTGGACCGCATCGGGGTGACGGACGACTTCTTCGCGCTGGGCGGGCATTCGCTGCTGGCCACCCGCGTCCTCGCCCGGCTGCGGAGCGCGTTCGCCGTGGAACTCCCACTGCGTCGCCTGTTCGAAGCCACCACGGTCGCCGAGCTGGCCCGAGCGGTGACCCAGGCTCTCGAAGACGAGATCGCCGGACTCTCCGACGCCGAGGTGGCACAACTGCTGGCAGGCGAGCCGACATGAGCTTCGTCGACGACCTGTTCGCACATCCCGCCGGGGCACCCGCGATCCGCACCCCGGACGGTCACCTGAGCTACGGGGAGCTGACCGACCGGATCCAGCGGCTCGCCCGGGTCCTGGCAGGGCACGGGCTGGGGCCCGAACGGGTGTGCGCCATCGCCGTCGACCCCGGCATGGACGCCGTGATCGCGATGGCCGCCGTGGCGCGGGCGGGCGGCGCGTTCCTCGCCCTCGACGCCGATCTCCCGCACGCACGGCTCGAAGCCATGTGCCGCACCGGCGGCGCGTGGATGCTGGTGACGACGACGGTGCTCGCCGAACGGCTCTCGCTGCCCACGACCGGCCCGGTCGTGCTGATCGACCAGCTCCCGCCACCGGTCGCGGCGACGCGCTTGCCCGAGGTCACGCCGCGCACGCTCGCCTACGTGAGCCACACATCCGGGTCGACCGGCGCGCCGAATGCCGTGCTGATCGAACACGGCGGCCTGCGGTCCTATCTGCGCGCGATCGGCACGGACAACGGGCTGGGGCCGGGAACGGTCACCCTGCAGGTGGCCCCGGTCGGTTACGACGCGTCGATCCGCGACGTGTTCGCGCCGCTCGTGGCCGGGGGCTGCGTGGTGCTGGTCCCCCGCGCGAGGCTGCTGCGGCCCGCCGAGTTCGCCGATACCGTGCGCGCTTTCGGCACCACCACGCTGCTCAGTGTGACCCCGACCTTCCTCGGCTTCCTGACCGGACACGAAGCCGCCGCGGCGGCGTTGCGGACGATCGGGCTGATCGTCTCGAGCGGGGAGTCTCTGGTGCCGTTCCTGGCCTCCGGCGGCAGGCGGCTGCTGCCGGGCGGGCTGGTCAACCAGTACGGCCCGACCGAGTGCACGATGACCTCGACCCGGTACCCCGTCCCGCGCGACCCGGTGACGACGGCGGACGTGATCGGCACGCCGATCGACGGCGTGTCGGTGTGGTTGCTCGGTCCGGATCACCGGCCGGTGCCCGACGGCGCCACCGGCGAACTCCACATCGGTGGTGTCGGCGTCGCACGCGGCTACGGCGGACGTCCCGCCCTGACCGCCGAACGGTTCGTCCCGGATCCGTTCGGCCCGCCGGGAGCGCGGCTGTACCGCACGGGGGACCTGGCCCGGCGACGCTCCGACGGCACCCTGGTGTACCTGGGCCGGATGGACCGCCAGCTCAAGATCCGCGGCCACCGGGTGGATCCCGCCGAGATCGAAGGGGCGCTGCTGACCCATCCGGCCGTGACCGGCGCGGTCCTGACGGCGGACAAGGACGAACGAGGCCGGGTCTCCCTCAGCGCGCACGTCGTGGGCGAACTGGCCGACGTCCCGGACACCGCGCTGCGCGCTCACCTGGCCGAAACCCTGCCGCCGCACATGATGCCGCGCCGGTTCGTCCGCATCGCCCGCGTACCCACCACCCACAGCGGCAAGATCGACCGAGCCGTACTGACCCGGACCGACGAGAACGGATCACCATGACCACGACCCGCGACCTGCCCGAGCTAATCGTGTCGCTGTACCGCGATTCCCTTGGCGACGACACCTTGGACGCCGACAGCGACTTCTTCGAGTCCAACGGGGACTCGCTGGCCGCCTTCCAGATCACCGCGGGCCTGCAGGGCGCCCTCGGGATCGAGGTCTCGGTCGCCCTCGTCTTCGCTTATCCGTCCCCGGCGGACCTGGCGGCCGTCCTCGCTTCGGACCGGCAAGAGCTTTCTTGAGTACGGGGCGGGTCGTTCGGTCCGAAGCCGATCGACCGGATCGACCTGCTACCCACGGCACTTCCTTTCGCGACGTTGCGAGGAGGACCGGGTCACGTTGGTCATGAGTGGCGATTCGGGTTCTATTGAGGGGTAAGGCAAAGGTGCCGTGTTGGGTGGCGCGAAATCACTGAAGGGGCTGATGTGCCTCACAGTCCACAACAGACATCACGTCTCTGCGCGCCCGCTTCAGGGGCTTTGCCTGGGGTCGCAAGTGATAACGATCGCCCTAACGACACTTATCACTCACGACCCCTGTGCCCCGTGGTTCTCTCTCGCGGGGGTACATGAAGGCCCCCTTCCTTGCGCCTAGCGCAAGGAAGGGGGCCTTCATGTACCCCACGGGCGCCCCAGGCGCACCGGCGCAGCCGACGAACCTCCGCGCGAGGCCACGCATGGACGGTAATGGGTCAGACCCGGCGATAGGGCCATTCAAGGCTTTGGCGGCCTGACACGTTTGCCTTACCCCTCAATAACCCGAGTCACCACTCACGACCCCCGACCGCTCGCCGCTCGGGCCAGGTCACCGACTGGCGCTGGGCCGTCGCCTCGAAGGCCGAACAAGGTCACGTCATGGCGACCAGGGTCCGCCGCTTGCCCGTGAACGGCTCGCGTCCGTGCGCCATCAGCATGTTGTTGATCACCATGATGTCGCCCGGCTGCCACGGGAACGCGTAACTGACCTCGTCGTAGGTCGCCTTGATCGTGGTCAGGTCCGTCTGCGGGATCGGCGAGCCGTCGGCGAAGTACGCGTGGCGGGGCAGGTCCTCCTCGGGATACAGGTCCAGCAGGGCCTCGCTGACCTCCTCCCCCAGGCTCGAGACGTGGAACAGGTTGGCCTGGTTGAACCACACCGTCGCGCCGGTGTGCGGTTCCGTGACGAAGGACGGGCGCACGTGCCGCGTGCGCAGCCCCTCGTCGGTCCACTCGTACGTCTGGCCGTTGCCGGTGCAGTAGTCCTCCACCGCCTGGCGGTCGTCGGTCTGGAACGCCTCCTGCCAGGTCAGCCCGAGGCCTTCACGGAACGCCCGTGCGTAGGTGACGCCGCCCTCGAACCGCTCGCGCAGGTCCGACGGCAGCAGGCGGTACATCGCGCGGCTGTCGGCGATCGGCGTCGCGCCGCCGGTTTCGGCCGCCGTGTCGCACAGGAAGAACAGGCGGGCGGGCCAGTGCGCCGAGTACGAGTTCTCGTTGTGCATCGGGATCGACTCGGCCGCCGGGTACTCCGTCGAGGTGTAGATGTTGCCCGACACCGCCGACCGCGGCGTCGACCGTTCCGTGTAGGTCAGCAGCGAGCCGCCGATCTCCTCGGTGACCTGGTTGAACACCGCCAGGTCGGCCGGCATCCCGCGCAGCAGGATCGCGCCGTGCTCGAGTAGCCGGTCCTGCAGCGCTTCGCGGTGCGCGCGCACCCAGTCCAGGCCTGTGGCCGCGTACACGGTGAGCTTGGTGTGTTCGTTGCCCTCAACGTGGTCCAGGTTCGCCGTGAGTTCGGCGGTCATGAGTCCTCCAGTTCGAATCGGATCAGCTTGGCGGCCTCGGCGTGCAGGGCGGCGAGGTCTTCGGTGTCGGCGAACCCCGCGGCGAGCACGTTCACCGCGTAGATCTCCTGGTCGTCGGTGAGCAGTTGGCCGGGGCGCACGATGGTGACGACCTCCAGGACCTCGGGCAGATCGGCGACCTCGTCGGTGCCGTCTACGCGGACCAACCGCCCGGTGCCCTCGGCGTAGAAGATCAAGTAACCCACCGGCACCGGCAGGCCCGCACCTCGTGCGGGCGGTGGCGTGCCCAGTGCCAGCGACACGGCCTCGGCGATGACGTCGATGCCGGTCGCGAGCTTCAGCAGCACCGGCTGGGCGCCGCCGGCGGGGCGGCCCGCGTTCACCTCGACGATCGTCGGGCCCAGCTCGGCGTCGTCGATCAGTTCCACATGCGCGCACGTGTTGTCCAGGCCCAGCGCGAGCACGGCGGCCGTCGCCGCCGCGAACAGCCGTCCGGTGTCCTCTTCGGACAGTTCGAGTGGCGGGCAGACCATGCCCAGCTCGAACTTGCGCTCGTCGATCAGCGGCTTTTCCACCACGGCCACCGACTCCGCGACGCCGTCGCGCACCAGGACGTCGACCGCGTACTCCGGGCCTCGCAGCATGCCTTCCACGAGGAATGCCCTTACCGGGTCGATCGGCGACGGCCCACCACCGACGAGCCGGTGGTACCGGGCGTCCTCCGACAGCGGCAACCGCTCGGCCAGCAGCCGGTACGCCGCCGCCAGTTCGTCCACGGTGGACACCGTGCGCACGAGATTGCTCGCCGCGCCGTTCACCGGTTTGACGATCGCCGGGAACCCGACCGCCGAAGCCACCGACGCCGCCTCGGACTCGGCGGAGATCAGCGCGCAGCGCGGCCCCGGCAACCCGGCCGCGGCCAACGCCTGCCGGACCGCGAACTTGTTGTGCGTCAGGGTGAACACCGACGCCGGGCAGCGCGCGACACCGAGCAGTTCGGCCGCACGGGCGACGCTCGCGATGATCCCCTCGGCGACGGTCAGCACCCCGGCCGGACGAGTGTTCCGCGCCCGGATCGCCTCGGCCACGGCTTCGGCGTCACGGACGTCGTCGACGAAGACGAAGCCGTCCACCAGTTCCGTCAGCTGTGTCTGCTCGGCGGGTTCCAGGGGCTGGGTGACCAGCTCGACCCGCAGCCCGGTCGCGCGCACGGTGGCCACGACGTCGGCGAACCACTGCCCGGCGGTCTCCCGGACCACGAACGCGGTGTTCACACCTCCTCCAGTTTCAGCCGGACGAGCTTGCTCGCCTCCGCGTGCAGGGCGGCGAGGTCGTCGTGATCGGCGAATCCGGCCACGACGAGGTTGACCGCGTAGGTCTCCTGTTCGTCGGTGAGCACCTGCCCCGGCGAGACGGTGGTGACGACGTCGATCACCTCGGGCAGCTCGGCGATCTCGTCCAGCCCGCCGATGCCGGTCAACCGGCCCGAACCGGCCGCGTAGAGGATCAACATGCCCAGCGGGATCGGCAGTTTCGCGGGTTCCCGCACCGGCGGTGGAGCACCCACCGCGAGCGCCGCCAGCTCGGCGAACACGTCGATGCCGGTGCGCAGCTTGGCCAGCAGCGGCATGATCGACCCGGCGGGCCTGCCCGCGTTGACCTCGACGATCGTCGGGCCGCGGTCGACGTCGTCGATCAGCTCGACATGGGCGCAGGTGTTGTCGAGCCCCAGCGCGCGGACGGCGGCGACCGCCGCCGCGGTGACCAGCCCGGCCCGGTCGCCGGTGAGCCCGGCGGGCGGGCAGGACAGCGCCAGCTCGAACTTCCGCTCGTCGATCAGCGGCTTGTCGAGGATCTCGACCGGCTCGACCACGCCATCGCGGACCAGCACGTCCACCGCGTACTCCGGGCCGGACAGCAACCCTTCGACGAGGAACGTCGTCGAAGGGTCCAGTGTCCCCAACCGGCGGTGATAACGCGGATCCGCGGACTCGGGCAGCCGCGCGGCCAGCAGCTCGTACGCGGCCACCAGTTCGTCCACAGTGGACACTACGCGGACGAGATTGCTCCCCGCCCCGTTGACCGGTTTGACGATCGCCGGGAGCCCGGCCGACGAAGCGACCCAAGCCGCCTCGTCGGCTGACGAGATCAAGGCGTGGGCGGGCCCGGGCAGCCCGGCCGCGGCGAGCGCCTCCCGGACGGCGAACTTGTTCGCGCACAAGGCGAACACCGACGCCGGGCAGCGCGCCACCCCCAGCAGTTCCGCGGCGCGGGCGGTGCTCGCGATGGCGCCGTCCGAGCCGGTGAAAATACCGGCCAAGGCGTCGCCGCCGATCTCCCGGACCTTCGCCGCGACGGCTTCCGGATCGTGGACGTCGTCGAGCGTGACGACGTCGTCCACCACGCCGTCCAGCGCCGCTCGCTCGGCCGCGTCCAGGGGTGGGGCGAGCAGCACCACGCGATGCCCGGCCGCCCGCATCGCCGGCGCGACCTCGCCGACCCAGTGCCCGCGGGCCTCCCTGATCAGCACTGCCGTACTCATGCGGCTTCCTTCCCGGCGAGCTTGCGCTCGCGTTCCTGCGCCCCCACCAGATCGTCGGGCAGCGAATCGGGCACCTCGGTGTCGAACCGGCGCAGCCGCCGCATCGAGAACCCGCCCACGTTGATCAGCAGCAGGAGCAGCGCGAAGACGACATAGGCGAGCCCGATGCCCCGGGTCTCACCGGTACCGAGCAGTGCGCCCGCCGACCCGGCCAGTGCGCCGCCCGGCGCCAACAGCGGCGAGAACCAGCCGACGGCCAGCGGCGCCAGCACGGCGAACCCGATCGGCAGCGTCGACCACGTGATCGTCTGGTTGATCGCGAACACCCGGCCGTGGAACCGCTGCGGCACCTTGACCTGCACCAGCGTCGCGTAGATGCCCTGTGACACGGACATCGCGGCGGCCAGGAGGAACACCCCGGCCGCGACGACGATCAGCGACGGCCGCAGGCCCATCACCAGGCTGCCGAGCGCGATCCCGATGTTGCCGACGAGCACGCCGACCATCCGCCGGTGCCGCGGGCCGCCCCACAGCGCCATCCCGATCCCGCCGGCCACCGCGCCGACGGCCTCGGCCAGCGCCACCTGCGCGACGTCGGTGACCGAGCCGAACGACAGCA
>Ga0196958_10000762_pt1 | contig 10440 bp, 9 predicted proteins | sample S1v_10metaG_FD_148654 | JGI IMG/M metagenome (GOLD analysis project Ga0196958, IMG submission 148654) | Soil microbial communities from Anza Borrego desert, Southern California, United States - S1+v_10 | ecosystem: Environmental > Terrestrial > Soil > Desert | place: USA: California | collected...
ACGGGGGGCGGCGATGGCTGAGGACCGCGGTCCCGGGTGCGTGCCCGACGACGACGCGCACATCCCCGTCGGCTCCGGGTTCGACACCGACGGCGACGGCAGCCCGGACACCGTCGTGGACGACGACGGCGTCGACCTGGTGGTCGCCATCGACCTCGACGGCGACCGGTTCGCCGACCGGGTGCTGCGGATCGGGCCCGACGCGGTCGTCCGGGAGGTGGGCCCGCCGGACGACGCGGCCGACGGCCTGTCGGAGGGCGTGGAGGTCGCGGATCAGTAGGTTGGTCCGGTGCCCACCGATCGCATCGACCCGCACTTCCGCGCGCTCCCGCTCGCCGCGCTGGCCGACGCGGCGCTCGGCCGGGCCCGCGAGCTCGGCGCCCAGCACGCCGACCTGCGCGTCGAGCGCATCCTGTCGCAGAGCATCAACCTGCGCGACGGCTCCGTCACCGCGGTCAGCGACACCACCGCCATCGGGCTGGCGGTGCGCGTGGTCGTCGACGGCGTGTGGGGCTTCGCCTCCCACGTCGAGCTCACCCCGGAGCGGGCGGCGGCCACGGCGGAGCGCGCCGTCACCGTGGCGCGCACCCTCGCGCCGGTGGCGGCCGAGCGCGTCGAGCGGGCCGACGAGCCGGTGCACGCGGGCGCGGAGTGGGTCTCGCCGTACGACGTGGACCCGTTCGCGGTGCCCACCCGGGAGAAGATCGGGCTGCTCGCGGAGTGGTCGCAGCGGCTGCTCGCGGCCGACGGGATCGACCACGTGCGCATCGGCGTCGCGCAGGTGCGGGAGAACAAGTTCTACGCCGACACGGCCGGCACCAGCACCCTCCAGCAGCGCGTGCGGATCGCGCCGGGGATCACGGCCACCGCCGTCGACCGCGCGGCCGGCGGCTTCGAGACGATGAGCTCGCTCGCCCCGCCGGTCGGGCGGGGCTGGGAGTACCTGACCGGCGACGGCTGGGACTTCGACGACGAGCTCGTCCGGATCCCCGAGCTGCTCGCGGAGAAGACCAAGGCGCCGTCGGTGCGGGCGGGCGCCTACGACCTCGTGATCGACCCGACGAACCTGTGGCTCACGATCCACGAGTCGGTCGGCCACGCCACCGAGTACGACCGTGCCATCGGCTACGAGGCCGCGTACGCCGGCACCAGCTTCGCCACCCCCGACCGGCTCGGGACGCTGCGGTACGGGTCGGAGCACATGCACGTCACCGGCGACCGCACCGTGCCGCACGGCCTCGCCACCACCGGTTTCGACGACGACGGCGTCGCCACCACCGAGTGGGACCTGGTGCGGGACGGGGTGCTGGTCGGCTACCAGCTCGACCGCACGTTCGCGCCCCGGCTGGGCTTGGAGCGCAGCAACGGGTGCGCGTTCGCCGACTCGCCGCACCACGTGCCGATCCAGCGGATGGCCAACGTGTCGCTGCAGCCCGACCCCGCGCGCGACACGAGCACCGGGGATCTGATCGCCGGCGTCGACCGCGGCATCTACGTGGTCGGCGACAAGTCGTGGTCGATCGACATGCAGCGCTACAACTTCCAGTTCACCGGCCAGCGGTTCTACCGGATCGAGGGCGGGGAGCTCGCCGGGCAGCTGCGCGACGTCGCCTACCAGGCCACCACCACCGACTTCTGGGGCTCGATGGACGCCGTCGGCGGGCCGTCGACGTGGCAACTGCAGGGCGCGATGAACTGCGGCAAGGCGCAGCCCGGGCAGATCGCCGCGGTCAGCCACGGTTGCCCGGCCGCCCGGTTCCGGGGTGTGAACGTGCTGAACACGCAGGAGGAGGGCCGATGACCGGTGTCTTCCGGCCGCAGGAGGTCGTCGAGCGGACGCTGGTGGCGGCGCGGCATCTGCACGGGTGCGCGGTGCTCGTGCGCGAGACGAGTGAGGCCGCGCTGCGGTGGGCCAACTCGACGATGACGACGAACGGGCACACGACGTCGCGGGGCACGACGGTGATCGCGTTCGTCGCGCTCGAGGGTGTCGATGCCGGTTCCGGCACGCCTTCGTCGGGTGTCGCCGCGGGGGTGGTGAGCTCCAGCGTGGCCGTCACCGACGCCGCGCAGATCGACCAGCTCGTGCGGGCGGCCGAGGCGGCGGCGCGGGACGCGGGTCCCGCCACCGACGCCGTGCCGCTGCTCGAGCCGTCGGCCGACGAGCCCGCGTGGGAAGAGCCCGCGGCCGAGACGTCGATCGGCGTGTTCGGGCCGTTCACCGAGGGCCTCGCCGAGGTGCTGGCGGGCCCGCACCGGCAGTACGGCTTCGCCAGCCACGAGCTTTCGACCGTCTGGCTGGGCACCTCCACCGGGATCCGCAGGCGCTGGGTGCAGCCCACCGGCTCGGTGGAGCTGAACGCGAAGACCCCCGACCTCACGGGCTCGGCGTGGACCGGGGCGTCCACGGCCGACTTCACCGACGTCGACGTGGTCGCGCTCGCCGCCGAGGCGGGCAGGCGGCTGGAGTGGAGCGCGCGGCGCGTCACGCTGCCCGCGGGCCGCTACGAGACCCTGCTGCCGCCGTCGGCCGTCGCCGACCTGATGGTGTACCTGGCGTGGTCGATGGACGGGCGGCCGGCGCAGGAGGGGCACAGCGCGCTGGCCGGCCCGGACGGGCCCCGGGTCGGGGAGGAGCTGACCGGGCTCCCGCTCACCCTCGCCAGCGATCCCACGGCCCCCGGCCTCGAGTACGAGCCGTTCCTCACGGCCGCCCGCTCGGGGGACGGCATCTCGGTCTTCGACAACGGCGCGCCCACCCGGCGCGTCGAGTGGGTCCGCGAGGGGCGGATCGGCGAGCTCGTCTACTCCCGGGCCGAGGCCGCCGAGTTCGGCGCCCGGTTCACCCCCGCCGGGGAGAACCTGCTGCTCACCGGCGGCGCGGCGGGATCGACGGCCGACCTCGTGGCCCGCACCGACCGCGGGCTGCTGCTCACCTGCCTCTGGTACATCCGTGAGGTCGACCCCACCACCCTGCTGCTCACCGGCCTGACCCGCGACGGCGTGTACCTGGTGGAGGGCGGCGAGGTGGTGGGCGAGGTCGACCACAACTTCCGGTTCAACTACTCACCCCTGGACGTCCTGCGCCGCGCCACCGAGGTCGGGACCACGGAGCGCACGATCCCGCGGGAGTGGAAGGACTGGTTCACCCGCACCGCGATGCCGCCGGTCCGGGTGCCCGACTTCAACATGTCGTCGGTCTCGCTGGGGCGCTAGCGGTGGGCGCCGAACGGCGTCTCCGGTGATCGTCCGACTGGCCGTGTGCTGCGTCACAGCGGCGACGGCCGTTCGCCGCCGGTCGGCGCACCGGTCGGCGCGTCGCGGGCCGAACCGACACCCCGGGGGGCCGCTTTGCCGTTGACTACCCCGACAGTGCGCCGACGTGGTCGCCGGGTCGAGGGACCGGGAAGGGGCGAGGAGTGTCGTTCGAGGTCGTGAGCGCCTACACCCTGCTCGTCGGGGACGGGGACGAGCCTGCCACCGTCAGCGTGCACAGCACGGCGGACGACGCGTGGCGGGCGCTGGACCGGGAGGTGCGCAGGCGCTGCCGCATGCGCCCGCGTCCGCGCCGCCGCACCGATGCCGAGGCCGTCACCCGCCTGGCCAACGCGTGGCGGGCTGGTGATCCCGACGGCCGCTACTGGAACGTGACGGTCCACCGGCTGCCGATCCCGCTGCCCGTGATCGCCCGCGAGGCGGTGATCGCGGGCCGCTGAGCGGGAGGATGGTCGGGTGAGCCCCTTCCCCGTTCCCGCCCTGTTGGCCCGGGCCGTCGCCGAGGAGGGCGACCCGGAGCGCACGGAGTGGCTCGGGCGGCTGCCGGGGATCGTCGAGGGGCTCGCGGGGCGCTGGTCGCTCGCCGTCGGGGCGCCGTTCCAGCCGGGAGGCCAGGTCTCCTGGGTGGCGCCCGCGCGCGACGCCGCCGGTCGCGAGCTCGTGCTGAAGGTCGGCTGGACGCACGACGAGGGTCGCGACGAGGCCGCCGGGCTGCGCACGTGGTGCGGCCGCGGCGCCGTGCAGGTCTTCGAGGTAGGCGTGGAGGGCCCGACCACGGCCCTGCTGCTCGAACGCTGCCTGCCCGGCGGCACGCTGAAGGGCGCGCACGCCGAGCCGGACCAGGACGAGGTCGTCGCTGGCCTGCTGCGGCGGCTGTGGCGCGAGCCGCCGTCCGGGCACGACTTCCGCCCGCTCGCGCAGATGTGCGACCGGTGGGCCGACGGGTTCGAGGCCGATCTCGACGCCGAGCCCGGCGCGCTCGACCCGGGCCTCGCCCGCGCCGGCGTGGAGCTGTTCCGCGGCCTGTCCCGCGAGGACGTTCCTCAGCGGCTGTTGGCCACGGACCTGCACGCGGACAACGTCCTCGCCGCGCAGCGGGAGCCCTGGCTCGTGATCGACCCCAAGCCGTACGTGGGCGACCCCGCCTACGACGTGCTGCAGCACATGCTGAACTGCCCCGAGCGCCTGCAGACCGCGCCGCGCGAACTGGCCCGGCGGATGGCCGGCCTGGCCGGGCTGGACGCCGAGCGCGTGCAGACGTGGCTGTTCGCCCGCGCGGTGCAGGAGTGCGTCGACATGCCGTGGCTGCGCGAGGTGGTGCCGCGGCTGGCCCCGCGGTAGCCGCGTCCGGACCGCACCGGCGGGCGGCCGCTACCGCGGAGCGGGCGCGGGGGCCATCCCGGCGAAGACCGTCCGGAGCACGCAGGCGAGCCTGCTCGGTGACCGTTCGGCGGCGGGCGGGTCAGCGCGGGTCGCCGCGGCGCGGGGCGTACCGGCGCATCCGCTCCAGCAGCTCCTCCACCCCGAGGTCGGGCGGGAGCGGGGTGCCCGTCAGCGTGCGCAGGTAGAGCCCGTCCCCGACGAGCTGCGCGAGCCAGGCCAGCACCGGGTCGTGCAGCTCGTCGCGCAGCGCGGCGTAGCCGTCGGCGTCGACCACTGCGAGGGCGTCGCGCACGGCCTGGCCCGCCGCCGTGCCGTCGGCGAGCCGCAGCACGGCCAGGTAGGTGCGCGTGAGGCCGCCGGGGGTGGCGCCACCGGGCGCGGACGTCCGGACGTAGTAGGCGACCGCTCCCTCCGGGGCGCACCGGATCGCCTCGGCGTCGGCGGCGCTGCGCTCGCGCAGCCGGTCGAGCAGCCCGGTGGCCAGGGCCTCCTTCGACGCGAAGTGGTAGAGGAGCCCGCCCTTCGACACGCTCGCCGCCGCCGCGACGGCGTCCAGGGTGACGGCCGCGCCGCCGTGCTCGATCAGCAGCGTCTCGTACGCGTCCAGGACGCGGTCGCGGGCGCTCGGCACCCGCCCGAGTCTAGGCGGCCGGTGGCGATCGCCACGTGGGGGAACGACCAGGGAATCTGTACCGTCTAGACGGTGCAGATCGGGCTCTCTGGAAGGACTCCGTTGACCGTCACCGCCCATCGCACCGCACCGCCCGCCCCGCGCGCAGGCCGCCGCGAGTGGGTTGGGCTGGCCGTGCTGCTCCTGCCGACGTTGCTCGTCACGCTCGACAACACGGTGCTCGGGTTCGCGCTGCCGGCGATCAGCGCGGCGCTGTCGCCCTCGGCGACGCAGCTGCTGTGGCTGGTGGACGTCTACCCGCTCGTGCTGGCCGGGCTGCTGGTCACGATGGGCACGCTCGGCGACCGCATCGGCAGGCGCCGCACGCTGCTGATCGGGACGGCCGGCTTCGGTCTGGTCTCGCTCGCCGCGGCCGCCGCCAACGACGCCGCGCACCTCGTGGCGGCGCGCGCCCTGCTCGGGTTCTTCGGCGCCATGCTGATGCCCGCCACGCTCGCTCTGCTGCGCACGTTGTTCCGCGACCGGGCCCAGCGCCGCCTCGCCGTCGCGATCTGGGCCACCGGCTTCGCCGCGGGCTCCGCGCTCGGCCCGATCGTGGGCGGGCTGCTGCTGCAGCACTTCTGGTGGGGCTCGGTGTTCCTGGTGAACGTGCCCGTGATGCTGGTGCTGCTCGTGCTCGGCGCCGCGGTCCTGCCGGAGTCGCGCATGCCCGATCCCGGCCGGTTCGACCCGTTCGGCGTGGTGCTGTCGCTGCTCACGATGGCGCCCGCGGTGCTGGCCGTGAAGATCGTCGCGCACGACGGCGTGACGGCGACGGCGGCGCTCGCGGCCCTCGTCGCCGTCGCGGCGGGCGTGCTGTTCGTGCGCCGGGCCCGGACCCGCCGCGCCGCCGGCGAGGAGCCGCTGCTGGACGTCACGCTGTTCGCCTCGCCGGTGCTGCGGCTCTCGGCCCTGGCCAACGCCACCACGATGTTCGCCCTCACCGGCCTGCTGTTCTTCTCCGCGCAGCACCTCGTGCTCGTGCGCGGGCTGGACCCGGTGGACGCCGGGCTCGTGCTGCTGCCGGGGTTCGTCGTGACGATGCTGGCCGGGCTGGCCGCGGCGCAGCTGGGACGGCGGTTCCCGCTGCGGGTGCTCGTGCCCGCCGGGCTGCTGCTCGCGGCGTCCGGGTACCTGCTGTGCACGCTGCTGGGCGCCGCCCCCGACGCCGCCGTGCTCGTGGTGGCGAGCGTGCTGGTCGGGGCCGGGATCGGGCTGTCGGAGACGGTCACCAACGACGCCATCCTCGCCGCTGCGCCGCCCGACCGCGCCGGGTCGGCGTGCGCGGTGTCCGAGACGGCGTACGAGATCGGCGCCGTCCTCGGCACGGCGGTGCTCGGCAGCGTGCTGTCGGCGGCCTACCGCGGGGCCGTCGAGGTGCCGGGCAGCGTCGGGCCGGCCCCCGCCGCCGCGGCGCGCGAGACCCTCGGCGGTGCCGTCGACCTGGCGCAGCGCCTCACCGGCGCCCCGGCGACCGAGCTGCTGGCCTCCGCCCGGGCGGCGTTCACCGGCGCGATCGGCACGACGGCCCTGGTCGGCGCGGCCGTCCTCGTCCTCGTCGCCCTGACGGTGTTCACGGGTCTCCGCCGCGCACAGCCCTGACCCGCACCTTGGAGCCGTACTGCTGTTCCCGCGCGCTTCGAAGCGGCAGGATGGCTCCGAGGTGCGGCTTTCGGGTGGTCAGGCGCGCAGCTCGCGGAGCAGTCCGACCACCTGGTGGCCGAGCGGGCGCAGCACCGGCAGCCGCGACAGCCGCACGAGCCGGGTGACCATCGGGACGGTCCGGTCCACGAGCAGCTGCGTGCGGGCGGCGCCGGGCGAGCGGTCGTGCACCCAGAACAGGACGACGCCGAGGTGGTAGAGCCAGAGCAGCTCGGGCAGCTCACGCGCCAGCTCGGGGTCGACGTCGCCGGCGGCGCCGTCGAGCACCTGGCGGTAGAGGTCGACCGTGGCCTGGCGGGCGGGCCCGGCTTCCGGGCCGAACGGCGAGAGCGGGTTGTCCGGCTGGGCGGCGACGGCGAAGAAGCGCCCGGCGAACCCGCGGTACGGCTCCGCGACGGTGATCCACGCGCGCACGGTGCGCCCGAGCCGGTCGGCGAGGTCGGGGCGGCCGGGCAGCTCGGGCAGCGCGAGCGCCCGGTGCTCGGCGACGAGCTGGTCGTAGAAGCCCTGGACGAGCTCGTCCTTGGAGGAGAAGTAGTAGTAGGCGTTGCCGACGGAGACACCGGCGCGGTCGGCCACGGCACGCATCGTCGTGCGCTCGAAGCCGTGCTCGCGGAACAGCTCCAGCGCGGCGGTGACGATCGCGTCGCGCGTGCGCCCGCCGGCCGCCGTCACTGCGGCCCGGGCTCGCTGCCTCGCTGCGGCTGGCCCGGCGGGGGCGCGATGGGCGGGGCGGCCTGTGCCGGCCCGGTGCTGATCCCCCGGTCGGCCAGCCGCTCCTGGACGTCCTCGGAGATCTGGGCGGCCCGGCGGCGTTCGCGCACCCGGATGAGCACCAGCATCGAGACGCCGTAGGCGATGCCGAGCGTCAGCAGCACCACACCGAGCTTGACGACGAAGGTCTGCAGCGCGTTGCTGCCGGACACCGAGCTGACCGAGATGATCGCCAGCACGCCGAGCGTGATCAGGTGGAACAGCACGGAGAGCAGGAGGTTCACCGACCGCGTGACCTTCTGGTCGCGGAACACCTCCTGCAGGAACGGCTCGCCGGCGCGAACGAGGAGCTGGCCCACGAGGAACGTCAGCCCGATCGACACCAAGAGCAGCACGACGTACTGGGTCATCTCGGCTTCCATCCCCATCGGGCCCTCCCCGGGTTTTGAACGTGTTCAAAACTCTACGCGCCCCGGGCGGTCCGGTCCACGGTCGTGCCGCGTCCCGCAGGCCGCGCACGGGAGGGGGTACCCGACCCGGCGGCCTGCTACCCGCCCCCGGCGGGGCGGCACGGTGCGCAATGCGCGGAAAGCGCTTTCGATTCTTCTGAATCGATTACATGATCGGTCTTGTGAGTGAGTCGACAGCCGCTGCCCGTGTAGAAGACCGACGGCCGCGGGTACCTTCAACTTCCATCTCTCACCAGTACACCCGGCTCCATTCGGTCGGGTGTACGCAGCATTTCCGGGGGCCGGGAAGCCGGCGAGGAGCGAGGACGATATGACTGCGATGACCGTGTCGGGGATCGACGAGGCGCCCACGGCGAACGCCCGGCTGCTGTCCTGGGTGCGCGAGGTCGCCGAGCTCACCACGCCGGACCGGGTCGTGTGGTGCGACGGGTCCGACGAGGAGTGGGAGCGGATGACGGCGCAGCTCGTCGAGGCGGGCACGTTCGTCAAGCTGAACGAGGAGAAGAAACCGAATTCGTTCTGGGCCGCCTCCGACCCCGATGACGTCGCCCGCGTCGAGGAGCGCACCTTCATCTGCACGGCCGAGGAGGTCGGCGCCGGGCCGACCAACAACTGGGTCGATCCGGCCGAGATGAAGAACACGATGACGGATCTGTACCGCGGGTGCATGCGGGGCCGCACGATGTACGTGATCCCGTTCTGCATGGGGCCGGCCGACGCGGATCCGCCCATGCTCGGTGTCGAGATCACCGACTCCGCGTACGTCGTCGCCTCAATGAAGATCATGACCCGGATGGGCGCCGACGTGCTGCCGCTGTTCGCCGACCGCGGCGACACGTTCGTCAAGTGCCTGCACTCGGTCGGTGCTCCGCTCGAGCCCGGCCAGCAGGACGTGCCCTGGCCCTGCAACGACACGAAGTACATCAGCCACTTCCCGGAGACCCGGGAGATCTGGAGCTTCGGCTCCGGCTACGGCGGCAACGCCCTGCTGGGCAAGAAGTGCTACGCGCTGCGGATCGCCTCGGCCATCGCCCACGACGAGGGCTGGCTGGCCGAGCACATGCTGATCCTCAAGCTCATCTCCCCCGAGGAGAAGGCGTACTACGTGGCAGCGGCGTTCCCGTCGGCCTGCGGCAAGACCAACCTGGCGATGCTGCAGCCCACCGTGCCCGGCTGGCGCGCCGAGACCATCGGCGACGACATCGCCTGGATGCGCTTCGGCGAGGACGGCAGGCTCTACGCCGTCAACCCGGAGGCCGGGTTCTTCGGCGTGGCCCCCGGCACGAACTGGAAGACCAACCCCAACGCGATGCGCACGATCGAGAAGGGGAACTCGCTGTTCACCAACGTCGCGCTCACCGACGACGGCGACGTCTGGTGGGAGGGTCTCGAGGGCGACCCGCAGCACCTGACGTCGTGGCTCGGCGAGGACTGGACGCCGGACTCGGACAAGCCGGCCGCCCACCCCAACTCGCGCTACACCACCCCGATCGCGCAGTGCCCGGTCGTGGCGCCGGAGTGGGACGACCCGAAGGGCGTGCCGATCTCGGCCATCCTGTTCGGGGGCAGGCGCAAGACGACGGTCCCGTTGATCACGGAATCGCGGGACTGGCAGCACGGCACGTTCCTGGGCGCCACGATGTCGAGCGAGACGACGGCCGCGATCGTGGGCAAGGTCGGCAACGTCCGTCGCGACCCGATGGCCATGCTGCCGTTCCTCGGCTACAACGCCGGCGAGTACTTCCAGCACTGGTTGAACGTCGGCAAGGGGGCCGACGCCGGCAAGCTGCCGCGGATCTTCTACGTCAACTGGTTCCGCCGGGGCGAGGACGGGCGCTTCCTGTGGCCGGGATTCGGGGAGAACTCCCGCGTGCTCAAGTGGGCGGTCGAGCGTATCGAGGGCACCGCGTCGGCGGCCGAGACGGCCATCGGCTACGTCCCGACGGGCGAGGATCTGGACCTGGACGGGCTCGACGTCTCCCTCGCCGACGTGCAGGCCGCCCTCGAGGTCGACGTCGAGGAGTGGAAGGCCGAGCTCCCGCTCATCGAGGAGTGGTTCGAGAAGATCGGCGACCGCCTGCCGACGTCCATGCGTGACGAGCTGGAGGCACTGAAGCTCCGCCTCGGGGCCTAACCGCCCTCGTACGAACGGCGCTCTCGTCCGGACCTTTCGGACGAGAGCGCCGTTCACAGGACCGATCGGCCGTTCGTCGCACGAAACCGACCGTTCGACCAGCGACACCGCATCTTCCGCGCGCCGTGACC
>Ga0196958_10000763_pt1 | contig 10440 bp, 8 predicted proteins | sample S1v_10metaG_FD_148654 | JGI IMG/M metagenome (GOLD analysis project Ga0196958, IMG submission 148654) | Soil microbial communities from Anza Borrego desert, Southern California, United States - S1+v_10 | ecosystem: Environmental > Terrestrial > Soil > Desert | place: USA: California | collected...
CCGAGTCGGCTCAGGCGCCTGCGATCTGTCTCGGAACGTGGGAGAGGAAGGAGGAGCGGCAGTACGGTGGTTTGCCGGATCGTGCGGCGCTGTCAGAGACGGCGCGGGCGGGCCGGGAAACTCCGGCCCGCCCACACTCCGTAAGGTTATTGAGGAGTAAGGCAAAGGTGGCGTGTTGGTGCCGGGGGTCGTGAGTGGCGTTTCGGGTTCTAACCCGAAACGCCACTCACGAGGCCCGACTCGGTACCAGCGTCCCTTTGCCTGCCTTCATGTACTGGGCCAGGCGCGAAGGTCGAGTTCCCTCGGCTCAGCCGAGGGAAGGGGTCCTTCACGCGCACCTACTGTGGCTGCTGGTACAGGTGGGGCGAACGTAGCGATCACGGACCGCACCGGAGATCGACCACAGCCGGAATCGCAGTAGGTACCTAAGAGCCTCTTGGCTCTATCCCGAAACGCCACTCACGACCCCACGCCAGCCCCAACGACGAACACGCCACCTTTGCCTTACTCCTCAATAACGCCTTGGGTTCTAGGGGTCGTCGCAACATCTGTTGTGGAGGTGTTGTGATGGCTGGGATACGTCGTCGTTGGTTGCCGCGGGATGTGCGGGCGGCGTTTTGGGATCGGATCCGGGCCGGGTTGCCGGTGGAGCGGGCAGCGGTGGCCGTGGGCGTGTCGCGGGCCAGTGGGAGACGGTTGTTCGACGAGGCTGGCGGCGTGATCAGTAATGCGCCGGCGGCTGGGTCGGGCCGCTATCTCTCGCTGGCCGAGCGGGAGGAAATCATGATCCTGTGGGTCCAGGAAGTACCGAAAGCGGAGATCGCGCGCCGGCTGGGTCGTGATCGCTCCACGATCGGGCGGGAACTGGACCGCAACAGCACCGGGCAGGGCTATCGGGCCAGCAGTGCCCAGCAGATGACCGAGCAGCGAGCGAAACGACCGAAACCGGCGAAGCTGGCCGCCGACCCGGTGCTACGGGACAGAGTGCAGGCGGATCTGCGGGCACGATGGTCGCCGGAACAGATCGATCACGGCCGTGTCATGACAACCGTGTAAGCCACGGATGGACCAAGATCGGGTTGTTGGACGCGACCCAGAAAGGCTCTATCTGTGACTGAGGACAAATCTGACCGTGATGCGGGTTCCGCGGCCGGCGTGGCACTTGCCCGGGTATTGCCGCCGGACATGCTCGATGCGTTGGTGAAAGACGCGTATGCGAATGGCGGGGCGCTGGGTGCGCAAGAATTGCTGAATCAGATGACCAAGGCGGTGCTCGAACGGGCGCTGGACGCCGAAATGACTCATCATCTCGGGTATGAGAAAGGAGACCCTGCCGGGAACGGGTCTGGGAACTCCCGGAACGGCAGGTCACCGAAAACCGTGTCCACCACGAATGGTCCGGTCGAGCTGGCGGTGCCGCGCGATCGGAGCGGTTCGTTCGAACCGCGATCGTGCCGAAACGTGCACGCAGGCTGGGTAATATCGACGAGGCGATCCTGTCGCTGTATTCGCGTGGCATGACCACCCGGGATATCGAATCTCATTTGCGTGAAGTGTATGGCGTGAACGTGTCGCGGGAATTGGTTTCCAATGTGACCGAGGTGGTGACCGACGAGATCGCGTTGTGGCAATCCCGGCCTTTGGACGAGATGTACCCGATCCTCTATGTCGACGGCCTGCGGCTGCGGGTCAAGGACAAGGGCGTGGTCACCTCTAAGGTCGCCTACCTGGCCATCGGCGTGGACATGGAGGGCCGTAAACACGCCCTCGGGCTCTGGATCGCCGACACCGAAGCGGCGAAGTTCTGGGCCAAGGTCGTCACCGACCTGCGGCAACCGTGGCGTGAAAGACATCCTGATCGCCTGCTGCGACGGCCTGACCGGCTTGCCCGACGCGATCCGCGGCGCGTTTCCCGACACCGTGGTCCAAACCTGTGTCGTGCACGTGATCCGCAACGCCATGCGCTTTATCGCCTATGGCGACCGGAAGAAAGTCGCCGCCGCAATGCGGGAGATTTACACGGCGCCGACACTCGAATCGGCCGAGATCGCACTCACCCAGTTTGAGAAAGACTTTGGCACACAATACCCGGCCGCTATCCAGGTGTGGCGGCACGCCTGGAACGACTTCACTCCATTCCTTGACTCTCCACCCGAACTCCGCAGGATCGTCTACACCACGAACCTGATCGAGAACATCAACTTCCAGCTCCGGAAAATCAACAAGAACCGCGGCCATTTCGACAGCGACACCGCCGCCACAAAACTGCTTTACCTCGGACTCCGCAACATCACCAGCAACCGAGGCGGACCATCGGGAACCGGAACCCGAGGCTGGAAACAAGCACTAAATACCCTCGTCGCACTCTTCCCTGACCGACTGCCACTCCACTAGAATCAGAGAACAATCATCCGTGGCTTACACGGAAATCATGACAGGGCCGAGATCCTCACTGCCAGGCTGGTCCGGGACTTTCCCGACCAACCGAGGATGCACGTGAGTCACGAGACGATCTACCAGGCCATCTACGTCCAAGGACGAGGCGCGCTGCGGCGTGAGCTGGCGCAGTGTCTGCGGACCGGGCGAGCGATCCGCCGGCCGCAGCGGATGCCTGACGGGCGCCGGGCCCGCCAGGGCAAGATCGCCGGGATGGTCCCGATCTCCGAACGCCCCGCCGAAGCCACAGACCGGGCGATCCCTGGGCATTGGGAAGGCGATTTGATCATGGGCAAGGACAATCGTTCGGCGATCGGGACCCTGGTCGAACGCTCGACCAGGTTCTGCCTGCTGCTGCACCTGTCCGGCGGGAAAGACGCCGCTACCGTCGCCGACGAGATGATCAAGACGATCCAGCGGTTGCCCGCCGAGCTGCGCCGGTCACTGGCCTGGGATCAAGGCACCGAGATGGCCCAGCATGCCCACATCACCCTGGCCACCGACCTCGACATCTACTTCTGCGACCCGCACTCACCCTGGCAACGCGGCTCGAACGAGAACACCAACGGACTGCTCCGCCAGTACTTCCCCAAAGGCACCGACCTCGCCACGCACAGCAGGGAAGACCTTGCGAGAGTGGCCACCGAACTCAACGGCCGCCCCCGCAAAACCCTCGACTGGGACACCCCAGCCGAACGACTCAACAAGCTACTGTCCTAACAAGACCATGTTGCAACGATCGCGTGAATCCACCCCCTCCTAAACACTCACGACCCCTCCGCAAACGCCCGAATCGGGCACTGTCACCCGCGGACCGTCCCTTGTGGACAGCCGAGGAGGCGCCAGGCCACTGCGACAAGTCCGCCTCCACACCCACCACCCACTTGACCTGCGGTTATGTGACTTTGCCGGGCCCCTGACCCTCAGGGTAGGAAAGGAGCCCTCACTGCTCACCGACGCGGCCCGTGGTGGACTGGGCCACCGTGACGCCAGGCCACGGTTCCGGGGTCCGTGCAGGCTTCCGTCAGCCTTGCCCATGTCGCGAAAGCCACTTTCGCGACACCAGACGTCCCGAAAGTGGCTTTCGCGACACGCCAGATCTGCCTTACCCCTCAATAACCGGCCGCGTATAGCCGGGTGACGGCATCGACCAGATCGCTCAGGCCGTTGGGACGGTTGTCGCGCCACCAGGCGAGCCTGACGGGGATGCGGGGGCCGTCCTTGATGGGGCGGTAGGTCACTCCTGGGCGCGGATGGTGATGCGCGGTGGCCTCGGCGGTGGTTCCCACGCCCCGCCCGGCGACGATGGCGTCGAGCAGGCTGTCGACGTCGGTGGATTCGATGAACCGGGGTAGTGAGTCGACGCCTTTCCACAGCTGGCTGTTGGTGGTCCCGGAGCGGGGATCGATGATCACCGTGCGGTCCGCGATCTCGGCCATGCTCAGCTGGCGTCGGCGCGACCATTGGGGGTCGTCGGAGGCGAAGAGGACCAACCGGCGTTCCAAGCCCACGACAACGGAGTCGAATCGCTTCTCGTCGACGGGTATCCGCACGATCGCCACATCGCACAAACCCTCGGCCAGGCCCGCTGTCGGCGAGTTGTGGCGGACCAGTTCCAGCTCGATCCCGTCGGGGCGCTGAGCCCAGTTCCGTTGTAGCCGCGCGGTGTGCCTGCCCAGTGCGGCCCACGCGTACCCCAACCGCAGAAAACCGTGGCGGGAGGCCAGGAATTCGGTGAACCGGTCCGCCTCGGCCAGCACGCGCCGAGCATGGGGCAGGACCTGTTGTCCGGTACTGGTGAGTTCGCAGCCTCGCGGAACCCGCCACAAAAGCTTGTCCCCGACGGTCTTCTCCAGGCCCGCGATCGTGCGGGAGACCGCCGCCTGCGAGACGAACAACCGTGCGGCGGCATCGGTGAACGATCCCGTTTCAGCGGCGGTGACGAAGAACCGCAGCTCCCGAAGACTCCACTCCATAACCGAAGCGTATGGCAACGTCAAGACATGCACTAGGTTATGCGTCCGCGGAAACTTACGGTCGCCGCATGGGAATCCTCGGCACCGGAGAACGCATACGCAACGCACCCGCCGTCGGAACTCGGCTCTCCGCCGCGACGGCGACCCCGCGACAGCGTGGTGCCGGCGTCGCGATGATGCTCGCCAGCTCGGCATCGAATCAGACAGGTGCCGCACTGGGCGCGATGGCGTTCCCGGTCATCGGCCCGGTCGGTGTGGTGGCTGTCCGTCAATTCGTGACCGCGATCGTCTTGGCGCCACTCGTCCGCCCGAGGCTGCGTGGGCTGCGCAGGGACCAGTGGGCGCCGATCCTCGGCTTGGTCGCCGTGTTCAGCGTGATGAACCTCAGCCTGTATACCGCGATCGACCGCGTCGGGCTTGGCCTGGCCGTCACCCTCGAGTTCCTCGGCCCGCTTACCGTCGCCATCGCCGGCTCACGGCGAGTGCTCGACCTCGCTTGCGCAGTCCTGGCCGGTGCCGGCGTGGTGGTGCTCACCAACCCTGGTCCCACCACTGACCTCGTCGGTATCGCCTTGGCGCTGCTCGCCGCCACGGCCTGGGGTTCCTACATCCTGCTCAACCGCTCCGTCGGCCAGCGTCTTCCCGGTTTGCAGGGAACCGCGGTGGCCAGTCTCCTCACCGCCGCCGTCTGGGCCCCGATCGCCGTGGTCTGGTTCGCCTTCCACGTCCCCACCGCCGCCGTCGTGGCCCTTGCTGTCGCATGTGGACTGATGTCCTCGATCGTTCCCTACGTCGCCGACCTGCTCACCCTGCGCCGCGTGCCCGCCCCCATGTTCGGCACCTTCACCAGCCTCAACCCGGTGTGGGCCGCGCTGGCGGGCTGGGTCTTGCTTCACCAAGCCCTCGAGGTCAACGAGTGGATCGGCATCGTGCTGATCGTCCTGAGCAACGTCGTGGTCTCCGCCGGGCACCGTGGGCGAGCCGAGGTGCGCTGATCGGAGCGTGTGTGGCAGGCGACGGGTTGCGGAGCCTTGTCGGATCTGGCATCACTGTCGGGGTGGCGTCACAATCGACAGGGCTGGTCTCGATCACTGAGGTGGCGCGGCTGTTCGGGCTGACCGTCTCGACGTTGCGGTATTGGGAGGAGCAAGGCGAACGAAGACCTCGTGTGCGGTGAGAAGGGCAAGGACATCCTGCACGGCGGCCGCGACGCGGACCAGGTCTGGGGCGGCTCGGACGACGACGCCGTCTACGGCGACACCGGAGCGGACACCTTGTATGGCAACGACGGCGTCGACACGATGTTCGGCGGCGACGACCCCGACACCATCGAGGGCAACAACGGCAAGGACTGGATCTCCGGTGGCCTGTCCGGTGACGTGATCGTCGGCGGTACCCGGGCGGCCGGGCAACCCGACGACGGCGACAAACTGTTCGGCGACGGCGGCACCGACACGGTCATCGGCGACAACGGCGATCCGGCGGCGTCCGGGGGTCCGGTGTTCGACCTGGCCAGTAGCGCGGACGCCACGCTGGGCGGCGGCGACACCATCGGCGGCGGCCTGGACACCGACGCCCTGTACGGCGGGCTGGAGAACGACGCCGTCTCCGGCGGGAAGGATCCGGACCGCATCGAAGGAAACCCCGGTGCCGACACGCTGAACGGCGAGACCGAGGCCGACGACATCATCGGCGGCAGCCACCAGACACCCGGTGACCCGGCGGCGAAGAACGCGGCCGGTTACCCGGACGCGGGTGACACGATCTCCGGCGGCGACGCCGACGACGTGATCACCGGTGACAACGCCACGATCACCGGAACGGGTGGCGCGGACACCGGCGACCCGGTGACCCGGGGACGCGGGCTGTCGGCGGGCAGGCATGTGGTGCTGTTCGACCTCGGCTTCACCGCGAACGCGGCGAACTCCGGCGGTGACACCATTTCCGGCGGCAACGCCACGGACGTCGTCTACGCGCAGGCCGGAACGGACACCGTGCACGGCGACGCCGGGGACGACTACGCCGAGGGTGACCAGGACGCCGACAAGCTGTTCGGCGGCTCCTGGCAGGACGACCTCATCGGCGGCTCGTCTTATGTGGAGGTCGGCAGTGGCCAGGGTACGGTCGGCCAGCTCGACACCGGGGACACCATCTCCGGTGGCGAGGACGCGGACGTGATCACCGGTGACAACGCACTGATGACCAGGGACGCGGGCCTTCCGAAGAGCCCGATCTCCCAGGGCCGCTTCGACACGGATCTGCCGGGCGCGCCGCCGATGACACATCGCAGCATCCAGCTGTACGACCTCGGTGACACGCCGGTGCCCGACACCTCCGGCGGTGACGACATCACCGGTGACAACGGCTGCGACGCGATCCTCGGCCAGTCCGGCAACGACCGGATCAAGGGCGGCAACGACGGCGACCACGCCGAAGGCGGCCCGGGCCGGGACTGGATCGAAGGCAACAACGGCGACGACGACCTCGTCGGTGGCAGCTCGACGATCCACGGCGACGACACCGCGCTGACCACTCGAGGCCAGCCGGACACCGGTGACGTCGTCTTCGGTGGCACGGGTGACGACGTGGTACTCGGCGACAACGCGATCACCGACCGGATCGCACCGCCTTCACCGTACCTGCTCCGCGTGGGCAGCACCGGGACGTTCGAGACGCAACGTTCGCTGCGGCTGCTGGATCTCTCGTGGAGCAACGGATTCCTCGGCGCGCCGTCGCGTTCCGTCGCGGGCGGGGACCAGCTGTCCGGCGGCGCGCACGACGACTACGCCGAGGGCAACGGCGGGCACGACACGATGTTCGGCGACCGCACGCTCGCGGAGGCCGGGATCGGGATCAGCCCACCGGTGCCGGCGTGGCCGGGCGCGGCGTCGGACGACCTCGGTGACGTCTCCGCCCCGAACGGCCAGGACGACCTGATCGGCGGCAGCTCGCTGGCGGTCTTCCGCGACACGGCCGACGACGTGCACGGTGACGGAGCCGCCGACTTCATCCTCGGCGACAACGGCACCGCGGTGCGGGACATCGTGGACCAGACCGGCAAGCCGGTGGCACTCGGCGACGACCTCTCGAAGGTCTCGCTGCCGCTGACGAACCGGATCTACGCGAAGCGTTACGACCCGCAGAACCTCCCGCAGGGCGCGGCGTTCGTGCGCCACGGCGTCAACGGTGCCCCGACGCGCTTCTGCACCACCGCACAGGCGACCTGCGAGGCGATCGGCGCCTCCGGCGGCGACAACCTGTGGGGTGACGCGGGGGAGGACACCCAGTACGGCCAGGACGGCGACGACCTGATGTACGGCGACACCGGCACGGCGACGGCTCCGGGTGACGGCGCCGACGACATGTACGGGGAGCTGGGCGGCGACCGGATGTGGGGCACCGGCGGCGAAGACGCCATGGTCGGTGACCGCGGTGGCGTCGTGGACGTCTTCCAGAACGGGTCGAACAAGTTCGTGATCGACAATCCCCAGGTGCCCGCGATCCACTACGAGGGATTCCTGGCGGGCTCGGTCACGCGGCAGGTCGATCTGCAGCACGACGTCGACGGCGACACGTTCGCCGCACCCGGCACCGCCCCGGCGATGCCGCACCGCGGCGACCTCGAAGGCGGCGACGACCGCATCCGCGGCGGCGACGACCACGACTCGATCCACGGCGGCTTCGGTGACGATCTGGCCAACGGGGATTCGGGTGGTGACATCGTCTTCGGCGACGACGGCGCCGACGTGGTGTGGGGCGGCAAGGGCGGCACCGATCCGGCCAACCCGAACGACCGGGGTGTCAACGACTCGCTCGTCGACCACCTCCACGGCGGCAAGGGCGCGACGTCCGGTCCGTCGGTCGACCCGAACACCGGCGCGATGGGTTCGGACATCCTCGACTGGCGCCCGCGTGGCACCTACGGCGCACCGGGGCAGGCCACCTGCACCGCGAACCCGTGGCCGCAGACGTTCGGCAACGGCAAGAACGCGGTCACGGTCGACCCGTGCACGTGGTTCGAGATGACGAACCTCGACAACGCCGACGTCGCGGACAACCAGCACCACCAGGGCATCGACTGGATCTACGGCGGCTGGGACCGTGACGTGCTGCAAGCCGACGTCGCCGACAACGGGCCGAATCCCGGTGACCGGCTGCTCGACTGGGGCGGTGCGTACAACCTCTACACGCACTGCAACGCGGCCTACGGCGGCTACAACGACGTTCGGCAGCACAGCCCGACGCATCAGGAATTCCTGCAGCGGTGGGCGTACTCGCTGGGCGCCGGTCAAGCCACCGGGGACGTGACCACGGAGGGTACGTCGGCCTACGACGAACTCGCCCTGGTGTACCAGCCGGACATGAAGGACCACGGCACGGGACCGGCGTTCCCGACCACCCCGGGCCACTTCGACAACCCGAACGCGTGCGCGGTGAGGACGCGCTGGCTCACCGGCAGGTAAACGGAATCGTCGCCGGTGACCTTTCCCAGGGACGTGATGGCCCCCTTGCTTGCGCCAGGCGCAAGCAAGGGGGCCATCACGTCTTTGGAGTCATCGGCCCAGCGCTCTTACCTGCTTTCCGGCGTCGGGACGCTGATTGTCATGCCGGGTGAACGCGGATCACGCATTGTGCCAACCGGTGCAGTACCACACGTTCGATTTCTGGCAGACGCGGAAAGTGGTGATCGGATTGGACGATGATCCCGGAAAGATGGCGCTGCATCCCTTGTCACTGCCGTTCGCGTCATCCACGTAACCCGGCGTGCCGTTGCGGAGCCTGTACTCGGTGCGGACGCCGATTCCGTCGCTGTAGGTGTCGCATGAATAGACGCGGGTGTGGCTATTCGTGACGCCTCCATAGCCGCACTGCGTGTTCAACTGGGGTAGGACCCCGCAATGGACCACGGGCACTGACGGGTCGTGCGCGGACGCCGCCGGTGCCGTAAGCACCGTGCCGCCGAACGCCGCGGCCAGTACGGCCGCTCCCAGGAATACCTTGCGTATCTGCACTGCTTTGTTCATCGTCGACTTCACTTTCTGCATCATCACTCCTCGTGCTGATCGTGGTGCCGATGGGCGGCCATGTGGCGACTGCGCCGTTCGGCGTGGCGTTATGTTTCTTACCGCCGCATGCTGATTCGGCATCGTCGGCGATCCCCAGATGCTTGTCGGGCTGGAGTGCGGGCCCGATCCCGCCTGTGACATATCGTCTGCATCTGTCACTTGAGCTTGGCAGAGTAGTTCCGCTTCGTCAAGGGTTGGTTACCCAGGGCAGTTGTTCCGTCCGGCCGGTCCGGTCCGGGCGGTCAGCGTCCGAGGGGGAATTCGGGGTCGCGCAGCGCGTTCCCGCCGTCGACGATCTTCGCGGGGCCGGCGAGGCCGGTCACCACCTCGGCGGCGGACCGCAGGAGAACGCGGGCGACCATCGGGTCGATCGCGCCGGCCGGCTGGGGAACGCTGGTCCGGAACGCCACCCGGTAGGTCACGGTGCTCCCGTCCGGCGTTTCGGCGACCTCCCACGAACCGCCGAAGGAGACGACGGTCGTGATCGGCCTGAGCGCGATCGTGCTGTTCTGGGGCGCTTCCTTCACCGTCTACACCTATTTGGTGCCACTGCTCGAACAGCGGGCGGGCGTGCACGGAAACCTGGTCATCGTCGTGCTGTTCATCGCGGGTCTGTGCGCCGTGCTGGGCAATATCATCGGTGGCAAGGGGCGCCGACAAGAACTCCCGGCTGACGCTGTTGCTGACCGCGGGGATCACCGCGGGTTCGCTGCTTCTGGCGGCTCGTCTACGGCGGGGCCGGCGCGGGCGGCCGGGACGCGGCCATCCAATTCACCGCGAAGCAGGGCGAAACCTGCACCCTGCCCGGAACGCTGCCCATCGAGCTCGTCGGGGCACGCGACGTGGTGCACTCCTCCGACGCCGCACCGGACGCCCCGTCGGTGGAGATCGGCGACGGCTCCTCGGCCTACGTCCCGCTGCACTGGAGCGCGATCGGTGTGCCGCGGCAGGAAACCCCGTTG
>Ga0196958_10000764_pt1 | contig 10436 bp, 11 predicted proteins | sample S1v_10metaG_FD_148654 | JGI IMG/M metagenome (GOLD analysis project Ga0196958, IMG submission 148654) | Soil microbial communities from Anza Borrego desert, Southern California, United States - S1+v_10 | ecosystem: Environmental > Terrestrial > Soil > Desert | place: USA: California | collected...
TCGGAGATCGCGATCACCGCGGTCGGGTTCGGTCTCGTCGTGTGGCTCTTCCTGGCCCCGTTCGTCCGCTGGCGCACGACGCATTTCATCGTGACCACGGATCGGCTGATCGCCCGCGAAGGCGTGCTCAAGCGGACCGGGATCGACATCCCGTTGTCGCGGATCAACAGCGTCCAGTTCGAGCACGGCCTGCTGGACCGCGTGTTCGGCTGCGGCACGCTGGTGATCGAGTCCGCTTCGGACGAACCGCTGAAGTTCGACGACATTCCCAAGGTCGAGCGCGTGCACACGGTGATCTACCGCGAAGTCAACGACAACCCGTACGACGACTTCGCGCCGCCTGCCGCCGGCGCGCCGCAGCAGACCGAACCCTTGCCGCCGCAAGGGCCACCGCCGCGCGGAAACCGGCGGCGTTGATGGGCACGCGAGAGCTGGGGCTGCCCGATCGCGTCCCGTCGGCCGCCGCGTTGCCGGAACGGGTGACGATCTGGGAGGTCGGCCCGCGTGACGGCCTCCAGAACGAGAAGTCGATCGTCCCGGTCGAGGTCAAACTCGAGTTCCTGGACAAGCTCGCCGCCGCCGGGCTGACCACGCTCGAGGCGACCAGTTTCGTGAGCCCGAAATGGGTGCCGCAGCTGGCCGACGCCGAGCAGCTGCTGGCCGGGCTCGAAAAGCGCGAGGGCGTCCGGTACCCGGTGCTCGTCCCGAACGAACGCGGGCTGGACAGGGCGCTGGAGGCCGGGGTTTCGCATATCGCGATCTTCGCCAGCGCCACCGAGACCTTCGCCAAGAAGAACCTCAACTCGACGGTGGACGACCAGTTCGCGATGTTCGAGCCGGTCGTCACCCGCGCGCGGGCCGAAGGTCTCGACGTCCGCGGCTACGTGTCGATGTGCTTCGGCGATCCGTGGGAGGGTGCCGTCCCGGCCGCGCAGGTCGCCGGAGTGGGTAAGCGGCTGCTGGACCTCGGCTGCTCACAGCTCTCGCTCGGGGACACCATCGGCGTCGCCACCGCCGGCCAGGTCGAGGCATTGATCGGGCGGTTCGCCGACGTCACCGCGCTGGCCGTCCATTTCCACGACACCTATGGCCAGGCGCTCGCGAACACGCTGGCGGCCCTGCGTTGTGGTGTGTCCACTGTGGACTCCTCGGCCGGCGGGCTCGGCGGCTGCCCGTACGCCGAATCCGCCACCGGGAACCTCGCCACCGAAGATCTGGTGTGGCTGCTCGACGGTCTCGGCGTCGAAACCGGGGTGGACCTCGACGCGCTGGTGGCGACGAGCAAGTGGATGGCCGGGAAGCTGGGCAGGCCCAGCCCGTCCCGGGTGGTCAACGCGCTCGCCGGGTGAGGTTCGCCGGATTCGCGGATCGGTGAGCCCGTTCACGAACGCGGGTGCCGCCCTCGTCGAACGCCGCCCCGCGCGCGCCTCGCCGCGCTTTCGAGTATCCGCCGACGAGAACGCCGGTCGGCGCTAAGGTCGTAACGCGTCCTGTCCGCTGCCTCCCCCGTCACCGGTGGGGTTCGATTCCTTGGGGGAGGTGCGGTGACCGATCCGAGCGAGGCCGGAACGGGCCCGATCCGGCTGCCCGTCCAGTACGACGACACCCCGACACCCCCGCACGGGGCGCGCGCTCCGTACGCGCCTTCGCCGTGGCCGCCCGCGGTGGCGCCCTTGCGGACGCCGTTCCCGCCCCGGCCCGTCGCCCCGCCGCCCATGGGGGCGTTGCGGACCGAACGGGAGAGCGTGATCGCGCTGTTCCTCGTGCACATGTTCCCCATCGGGCATCTGCCGGTCGCGATGGGGAAACCCGCGCGCCAGTTGCCGCTCCCCGACGGCGGTTCCGGCCCGCAGGATCACCCCGAAGCGGGCGTGCTGGACGATTCGGCCGCGTTGTCGCATGTCAGCAGCGGCTTCCGGCGATCCCCGACGACGCGGGCCGTCGCACCCCCGCCGGCGTTGAAGAGGGGACACGATCCGTGGGGCGGAATGTCCCAAGAGGACTGGACGGCGCGCTTCGTCGGTGAGCATCGCTATCTGTGGCCTCCCGCCGAACTTTTTCCCGAGGGCGGTATCGACCCGGCGACACCGACGATGCTCGAAGCAGGCACCCTTGTCGATCGCTTCGGGGATCAGCACGGCCGGGTGTTCGCCGAGGACGGGACCCTGTTCCCGATGCGCTCGCTGCCGCCAGGGCAGATCTCCGCGTACCGGCGTTATCGCGTCGCCCGGCCGCTGCCGGTCTGGCGGTCGGTGACCGCCGAATGGTTCGGCCAGCCGGGCGGCGGGGTGCGCTTTCGCACGGTCTTGGGCGCCGATGAACTCGTCACGCTGGGCTTTCTGGCGGACGTCACGGGGGAGGTTCGGTGAACACGGGGACGATCTTGCGATGGCTGGCCGCGCTGGGGGTGCCTGCCGAGGTGGTCTCGGTCGGCGCGGAGACGGACAACGCCTGGTGTCTCATGCGGACCGAGGAAGACGACGGCGCCGAGCCCGCCTGGGAGGTCTTCTGGCGTGAGCAGGGCAACCGGTACGACTGGGCCCGGTTCACCAGCGAACAGGTCGCCTGCCACTACCTCTTCGGACGCCTCGCCTGGTCTCAGGTCGCGCGCGGCGCCGTCGGCCTTCTTCCCGGCGCGCAGTGACCCGGCAAGCGTGACATCGCAAGTTCAGCGCTTCAGGATCGCCAAGACCTCGTCGTGGAGCAGGCCGTTCGTCGAGAGCGCGGAGCCGTTGTCGTAGCGCGCTTCGCCGTCGAGGTCACTGAACCGGCCACCGGCTTCGGTGACCAGCACCTGGGCGGCCGCGACGTCCCACGGGTTCACGATGCATTCCGCGGTGACGTCGAGCGCTCCTTCGGCGACCAGGCAGTGGTGCCAGAAATCGCCGAAAGCACGGCTTTCCCAGCACGCGTCGACGAGGTCGAGGTATTTCTCACGTGAGTGGTACTCCACCCACGAATTCACGTCCGTTGTGGACAGATACGCGTCTCCGAGCGAGGCGACCTTCGACACCGAGATGCGGCGTACGCCGGCGGAGTCGCTCATCCAGGCGCCATCGCCCGCGGCGGCCCACCAGCGGCGGCCGAGCAGCGGCGCGCTGATCATCCCCACCACGGGGTCACCGTCTTCGACCAGCGCGATCAGCGTCGCCCAGACCGGGACACCACGCAGGAAGTTCTTGGTCCCGTCGATCGGGTCGAGCACCCAGGCGCGGCCGGTCGCCGCGGTGCCACCGCGTTCCTCGCCGAGTACGGCGTCGTCCGGCCGGTCCGTGGCGAGGATCGCGCGGATGGCGTCTTCGACGGCGGTGTCGGCGTCGGTCACCGGCGTCCGGTCGGGTTTGCGCTCCACGGCCAGGTCGAGCGCGCGGAACCGGGCGGTGGTGATCGCGTCGGCGGCGTCGGCCAGCCGGGTGGCGAGTTCCAGATCATTCTCGTAGCCAGGCACGGTCACGATGTTTTCACGCCCCGCGGTCGTAGAGTTGGCCAGGTGAGCATGGTGCTACTCGCCGAGGACGACCCGGCCATCGCCGATCCGCTTTCCCGCGCACTCCAGCGGGAGGGGTACGACGTGCGGGTCGTCGGCGACGGTCCCGCCGCTCTCGACGCGACCGAGAGCGACCGGGTGGATCTGCTGGTCCTCGATCTCGGCCTGCCCGGCATGGACGGGCTCGAGGTGTGCCGACGCCTGCGCGCCAGCGGTACCGAGGTGCCGGTGCTGATGCTCACCGCGCGCACGGACGAGGTCGATTTCGTGGTCGGGCTCGACGCCGGCGCGGACGACTACGTCGCGAAGCCGTTCCGGCTCGCCGAACTGCTGGCCCGCATCCGGGCGCTGCTCCGCCGCCGGGCCCCCGACGTGCTCGAAGCCGGGGGAGTGCGGATGGACCTCGGCGCCCGGATGGTCACCGTGGACCTGCACGAGGTGCAGCTGGCGAACAAGGAGTTCGAGCTGCTCCGGGTGCTGATGAGCCGCGCGGGTCAGGTGGTCAGCCGCGACGAGATCCTCGCCGAGGTGTGGAACGACCTCGAATCCAAGACCTCGAAGACCCTCGACATGCACATGTCGTGGCTCAGGCGGAAGCTCGCCATAGCCGCCGACGAAGCGGTCAGCCGAGCAGGCAAGGCAGGTGGCGCAGGCGACAGTAGCCACAGCATAACCGTCGACGAAGCCGCGGGCAGGGCGGGCAAACCCGGTGGGAACGGCGACGGCGAACGGCGGATCGCCACGGTCCGCGGCGTCGGCTTCCGCTTCAACGCGGAATAGCATGCGCCGTCGCATCCTGCTGGCGATCCTGCTCGCCGTCGCGGTCACCGCGGCGGTGCTGGGCATCCCGCTGGGGATCACCGCCTGGCAGCTGGTCGAGAACCTCAACCGCGAGAACCTCGCTTCCTCGGCCCGGGGGATCGCGGCGACGCTGGACAACGAGATCGCCGTCGGCCAGCCGATCAACCTCGACCTCGTCCGGGTCGCCGTGCCGCCGGGCGGTCTGCTGACCGTCCGCGCGCAGGGGCAGATCGAAAAGCGATACGGCTCCGACCCTGGTTCGCACGTGGTGTCCGAACGGGCGCCGATCGCGTTGCACGGCGAGGTCGAACTGGCCGTGCCCGCCGGGCCGATGCGCACCCGCCAGACCCAGGTGACGTTGCTCGTGCTGCTGCTGGTCGTGCTGTCGGTGGGCACCGGAACGGTGGTCGCGACGGTGACCGCGCGAAGGCTCGCGAAACCGCTGAGACACGTCGCGGATCGCGCGGTCAAACTCGGCGGCGGCGACTTCCGGCCGGATCCCAAGCGCTACGGCGTCGGGGAACTCGACATGGTCGCCGAAGCACTCGACGCGTCCGGTTCGGCGCTCGCTCAGCTCGTCCAGCGGGAACGCCAGCTCGTCGGCGATGTCTCCCACCAGCTGCGGAGCCGGTTGACCGCCTTGCAACTCCGGCTCGAACCGCTCACCGTCCACCCCGATCAGGACGTCGTCGACGAGGCGAAGGCCGCGCAGGAACAGGCGGACCGGCTCGCCGAGGCCCTCGACGAGCTGCTGGCCGCCGCGAGGGCGGCGCGCGAGGTCGGCGCGGAGCCGGTGAACCTGCCGGAAGTGCTCCCCGAGGTGTCCGAAGAGTGGCGACAGCTGCTTCGCGCCGAAGGCAGACATCTGCGGATCCGGGTCACCGACGGGCTGAGGGCGAGGGCGACGCCCGGCCGCTTGCGCGAGGTCGTCGGCGTCCTGCTCGACAACGCGCTCCGTCACGGCGCGGGAACGGTCACGCTCGCCGCCCGGCGCGGCGACACGGAAGGCACTGTCGTCATCGAGGTGGCCGACACCGGCTCGGGCGTGCCCGACGAGCTGGCGCCGCACATCTTCGAACGCGGCTTCTCCGGCGGCGGTTCGACCGGCGTCGGGCTCGCGCTCGCCCGCGCGCTCACCGAGGCCGACGGCGGACGGCTGGAGCTGTCGAGCAAGCAGCCCGCGGTGTTCAGCCTCTTCCTGAAGGTGCCCCGGCCAGGCGACGTGGCCGAAGTGCGCTGGCCGGCCGAGCGGGTCCCGCGCTAGGACCTCCCTAAGGACCTCCCGATCGGGCAATGCCGCGGAAGCGCGCCGACCTACCGTCGGAGGGGTGCGTTCGACGGCGTTCCGGTACCGCCCGCCGGTGAGTCCGGTGGCCACGGCGAACCTGGAGATCGGCAAGGTGGCGATCTCCGTGCGGTTGTTCTTCGACGGCGCTCTGTACGCGTGCCGCGAACCACCCGGCGTGGTGGAACGGATGACCAGGCGCTGGATCTGCTCTCGAAAGGGCTGTTCGTCAGCGGGATCGACACCCCGGTCGCGGCCGTCACCGGCGCGGCGGGCCACCGGTTCAGCCAGGAGAGCGCGGTGTTCCGGCCGCCGGACACCAGGCTCCACCAGGGCAGGTGCGGCGTCGGCGCCGACCGGAACGGGCTGACCTTGACCGGGATGGTCGGCTACCGCCTCGAAGTCCGCGCGGGGTGGGCCGGACGGGCCGGTGACTGCGGTCCGCCCGGAACGGCCGCCGAATGGGCCGACCTCTTCGGCGGGCAACTCGCGTCCATCGGCGGAGTGGTCCTGCGGCGGTCCTCGCTGCTCAGTCCCGGTATTCCGCCGTGACCGTGACGACGAACGCCGCCCTGGCGGGCAGGCCGAGGCTGACCCACAGCCCGGTCGGATCGGTCTCCCCGAGGGCCATCCGCAACGCTTCGCCCGCACGGCGCCGGTTGCCTGGCCGGCGCCGTGCAGGGCGAAGAGGAACAGATCGACGCTCGACACCCGTGTCTCGGTCCGCCAGGCGGGTTTCGGCGGATCCAGCCGGACCACCGTCCCCTCCCGCAGTTGAGGCGCGATGAGCAGGCACAACGCCTCGTCGACCTGCCTGATCACGGATCAGATCAATCCCTCACGCAGTGCGTAAGCCACCGCGTGCGAGCGGTTCCGGAGCTGGAACCGGTTGGTCACGTCGTGCAGGATGCTCTTCACCGTGCGCTGCGAGTAGCAGAGCTGGTCGGCGATCTCCTGCGTCGAAAACCCCGACGCGACCAGTTTGAGCACCGCGGTCTCCCGGCTGCTCATGCCGCCGAATTGCAGGCCGCGCGGCTGCAGGACCTGGCGTTGCAGCCGCGAGACGCGGTGCAGCAGCCTGCCGAGCAGGTCGGGCGGCAGCGCGCCTTCCCCGGCCGCGGCCGCCTTGATCAACCGGACCAGGACGTCGGCGCCCGCCTCGGAACGGCGGGCGACCGCGCAGACGCCGTGCTCGATGGCGCTGAGGATCTCGTTGTCGTCGACTTCGCCCGCGACGAGCACGATGCGGGTGAACCCCTGGTGATGCAGGGCGGACAGCAGTTGCGTCATCGCCTCGTCGAGGCGGTCGGTGACCAGGAGGGCCACCATCGTCGGGTCGGCGGTCTCCCCGTCCACCAGCCAGACATCGTCACGGGAGCGGAGCGTCATGCGGACGCCGTTGTGCAAAATCGGATCGGTGGCGCGGACGACCACAGGCGTCCGGTTCGGTTCGAACATGTGAGTCCCATTCCCCTCGAACGGTGCGAGGGCCCCACCCCCCGCACTGCTCACCCTGCCGGGTGAGGTGTCCCAGGCGCATGGGACTCCGGTCCCGACATTGCCCGAAAAGCCGCCCTTATCGGGGTTCTCGAATACCCAGTCCGGCCTCGCGGGCGCGGACGATGGCTTCGGCTCGGTCCGCGACGTGGAGTTTGCTGAAAACGTGGGAAACGTGGTTCCGCACGGTCTTCGGACTGAGGCACAGGGCGCTGGCGATGGCGGTGTTGCTGTGCCCGCCCGCGATGAGCGAGAGGACCTCTCGTTCGCGGGCGGTCAGTTCCGGGAATATGATGTCCGTACTCGGCGGAGTGTGGTTGAAAAAGCCGAGAACCCGCGTCGCGATGTCAGGCCCGAAGATCGCTTCGCGCCTCGCGACGGCGTGAACGGCGCGAATGATTTCGTCGGGTTCGGCGTCTTTCAACAGATATCCGCGGGCTCCGGCACGCATCGCGGAGAAAACCGATTCGCTTTCGTCCGCCATCGTCAACACGAGCACGCCGACTTCGGGCCGTTCGGCGACGATGTGCCGGGTCGCTTCGGCGCCGCTGATATCGGGCAGATGCAGATCCATGACCACGACGTCGGGCGTGAGGGCACCCGCCGCGCTGATCGCGTGCGCGCCGCTCGCGGCCTCGCCGACCACGTCGATCTGCGGCTCGTTGGCGAGCAGCGTGCAAACCCCGAACCGGAACAACGGATGGTCGTCGACCACGAGTACGCGAAGGCGTTCGTTCATTGGTTCCCCCTGTCTCCCCGACGCGGCACGTTAGCGAGAGGGCCGGACGTGGACCATGCGTAATCCGGACAGCGGACCGGCGAGAATCAAACGCCTGATGAGTGTCGCGTATCTTCGGGGCCCACCCAACCCCTTAACCCTTTCGGCGCAGTGTTGGTCAAAGAGGCCGCCCGCAACCCCAGTACATGAAGGCCCCCATCCTTGCGCCTAGGTACAGGAAGGGGGCCTTCATGTACTCAAGAGCCAGGCGACAGCAAAGGTCCCTTGCTCCCTTTCCGCAGGTCAGGCGAAAGCGGCGGCGTGCTCGCGGGCCCAGTCGGCGAACGTCAGCGGCGCCCGGCCGAGCAAATCGCGAACGGTGTCGAACACGATCTCCTCGTGCCCGGCGGACTGCCGTTTGAGCTCGAACATCCCATCGACCGCGGAAGCGGGCCAGCCGTACCCGAGCATCCGGGCTCGAGAATCGGCTTCGGGTTCTTCGACGTACGCCAGCTGCCGCCCGAGCGCACCGCCGAGGATTTCGACCTGCCGCCGCGTCGTGAGCGCTTCGCCGCCGGTGATCGGGTACGTCTGGCCCGCGTGCCCGTCGCCGGTCAGGACGGTCGCGGCGACTTCGGCGATGTCGCGGGCGTGCACCAGCGCGGAGGCCGGATCGCCCTCGGTGACGCGGATGACCCCGTCGTCACGGACGGCGTGCAGCCACGCGAACCGGTTGTCCATGAAGGTGCCGGGCCGCAGGATCGTCCAGTCCGGCCCGGCCTCGCGCACGGCCCGTTCGGCCTCCGCGTGCACGAGGGAGATCGGGTCGGTCTGTCCGAAATGGACTCCCGTGGTGGAGAGTTTGACGACGTGCGCGACACCGGCGGCGGCCTCGACCACGGTGCGTTCCTGAGTGAGCGGGTCCGAGCCGTGACCGGAGGTCAGGACGAACACGCGGTCGACGCCGTCGAGCAGCGCCGGAGCGAAGGCGTCGAGATCGCCGGTGGCGACCTCGGCACGCGGGTCGATCCGGGCGCGGGCGGGGTCGCGCGTCAGAGCACGCACACGGGCACCCTTGTCCAGGAGCGCGGGCACGAGTTCGCGGCCGATCTTGCCGGTGGCACCGAGAACGAGAATCATCGAAATACTCCTTCAGTGGTTGCGCCGCAGGGAAACGCGCGGCAGGAAGAGGGAAGCGGCGAGGCCGATCGCCAGTACGGGGACCATCACCCAGAACACGCCACCGAGCGCGGAGGCGTACCCGGCCGGGCTGTCGGAGTCGAACGAAGCAGTGAACACCGCGCCGAAAACGGTCAGCCCGGCCGTGGTGCCGAGGGAACGCAGGAAACCGACGGTCGCCGAAACGGCGCCGAGATCGGTCCGGGCGACGCGCTGCTGGGCCGCCATGGAAAGCACCTGCATGTTGAGCCCGGCCGCCGCGCCGAACACGACGAGATAGGCGACGACGAGCGGCAGCGGCGTCGTTTCGTCCATTGTAGACATGGCGAGGGCGGCGGCGAGACCGAGGGTCATGCTGAGGATCGGCGCCCACCGATAAGCGCCGGTCTTGGCGATGATCCGGCCCGCGACCATCGACGACGCGGCGACCGCGAGGGTCATGGGCAGCAGCAGGAGCCCGGCTTCCGAAGGTCCGGCACCACCGGCGGTCTGCAGGAAGAGCGCCAGGTAGTTGACCGAGCCGAGGAAGACGAACCCGGCCGCGGCACTGGCCAAGACGCTCAGGCCGAACATCCTGGCACGGAACAGCCGAAGCGGGACGACCGGTTCGGCCGCCCGGTGTTCGATGACCAGGAAGGCGACGAGCAGCACCGCGCCGAGCGACGCCGTAAGCGGGGTCGCCAGGGTCAGGCCGACGATCGCGCCGGACAGCACGACGATGCCCGCGAAGTCGAACGGCGCGGTTTTGCGGCGTCGTTCGAGCCGCAGGCATCGCGCGACGATGCCGAACGCGACCAGCCCGATCGGCACGTTGATCCCGAAGATCGACCGCCAGCCGGCGAGGTCGGTCAGGACGCCGCCGACGACCGGGCCCGCCAGCGAGGAGCCGGCGAAACAGATCGAGAACCACGCGAAGTAGCGGGCACCTTCGCGCCCCGGGAACAGTTCGCCGATGATCGCGGCGACCGCGACGAACAGGCCGCCGGAGCCGATGCCCTGCAGGACGCGGGCGGCGATCAGCAGCGGCATCGTCGGCGCGAGCACGCAGGCGAGGGAGCCGAGGACGAACAGCGCGATCGCGACGAGCACGACGCGTTTGCGGCCGAAGAGGTCGCCGAGTTTTCCGTAGACGGGGGCGCTGACGCTGCCCGCCAGCAGGTATGCGGTGGTGACCCAGGCGAATGAGGTCGCGCCGCCGAGTTCGCCGACCATCCGCGGCAGCGCGGTCGCGACGACCTGGGCGTCGAGCATCGCCAGGAAAACGGCGGCGAAGAGCCCGACGAGGGCAAGAGTGTTTCGGGCGCGCGAAGGCGCGCCGAGAGCGGTGCTCAAGGAAAAATCCGTTCACTGGAAGAAACGAGGGAACGCGAGGGACGCGGAGCACTGCTCGTAGGCAGCCCCGGATCCCCGCCAAGACGGGAAAAGGCTCAACCGTCATCCGAACCGGATGCGGTCCTCTTCGCGCTTGG
>Ga0196958_10000765_pt1 | contig 10432 bp, 19 predicted proteins | sample S1v_10metaG_FD_148654 | JGI IMG/M metagenome (GOLD analysis project Ga0196958, IMG submission 148654) | Soil microbial communities from Anza Borrego desert, Southern California, United States - S1+v_10 | ecosystem: Environmental > Terrestrial > Soil > Desert | place: USA: California | collected...
ATGCAGGAGGGGGGCCCTTTTGCGAGACCCCCCTCCCCCTACCGACTAGTTCTCCCCGATATCTTTAGAAAAAGATTTGGGTGTAACTTTTCGGTGCATGCCGGATAGATTTTCAGAAACAATTTCATCAATTGCTCTAATGATGTCAAGCTCCTGATCGTAATCACTCAACTCGTTGCTGCTCACTGTCACCCGTGCCAGGAGGGAGGGGGTGTGGTACCCTAGGCGGGTGTCTTCCGCAAGCCACTCGTCATAGTGAGTGAACGGGTTCCAAGGATTGTCGATCGTGCTTAGCATCACGTCCTCAATCTGTTTGACTGCCATCTCATCCTCCTTCCTATCTCTTGAGTGCGTCGTTCAATGTCGAGGCAGGAACCCCAAGCATGTCAGCGATCTCACTCTGGGGGTAACCGTTAGCAAGCAACTGCTGTGCACGGCGGGTCTTAGCATCGCTCATGACAGGGCGATCACGGGGTGTAGCAAGCTGGCGTACCTGATCCATGTCCGCATTCTGCAGCATGGCGGCCAGCTTATTGTTCGTGATAGCACCTGCCTGAATAGCATCCCATTCGCTTTGTGTGAACTTAATCACATCTTTCTTCGCACCAACACGTTGACGAGCCTCATCCAAGGCAAGAGCCTTCTCCTTCTTGAGATCGTCCTTGTCCATGTCGGGGTTCGCCTGTTTACGGGCGTTAATCATGGTGTTGGCGAGGAGCTGTGCTTGACGCTCACGGGGGGCATTCATTTGAGCAATACGCAATTTCGCATTGAGGTCGGCGACCTCCTTAGCATATGTCTTTCTAGCACTCTCGCTATAGAGACGGGGCTTAGTTGCGAGATATTCCTTACGCGCCGTATTTGCCAGGGCCTTCATTTTGTTGGCGTGTTCTGCATATACATTCTCGATGGGGGTATTCTTATCAGAGATCAACGTACGTGCGTCGTCAGTCTCATCCATCTTTGTCGAACGCGTCTGCTTACGAACAGTACTAACAGTCTCCACACCAGTACGCTTATTAACCTTTGTTACCGTATACTCCCTATTGGTGGGGGTATGAATACGCTTACCTGTAGCAGGGTCTACGTTACGGTTGGTGAGGGTTGTAGCATCCTTACGCTCATCCACATATTGCGTGGACTTAGCACGGGAGATAAGGGTAGATGCACCACCGGGCTTAGAGCCATCAGGCTTGGCCTGGTATTTACGCTTAAGCTCGATGATACCATTGTCTAGAGCAGATTGCTTGTAGTTGAGATTATGTTTCTCGGCATCAATAACAACCATCGAGTGACGAACAGCACGAGCAATCTCGTTATCGTTCGCACCCTTGATGGTCATGTCAGTGATGAGATTCGAGATATCTCCCATCTGCTTCTGCTTACCCTTAGGCGTCAGACCGTTACTTCTACCATCAGACATTTTATACTGCGACTGAGGATCAAAGTTCTTAAGCCCTGCAAGAGAGCCCTTAGTCTTGACCTGTTTAGCATTGTTCGGAATAACCAGAACGGTGTCACCATCGAAATCAGCACCAGATAGGCGAGCAGCAACTCGAGAGTTGATACCCACAGCATCCTGTGCATTCTTGATAACTCGGTTAGCTTCACGATTACGGTTATTTACCGTGAGCTCCGGGATCTCGAAAATACCACCATGCGGGTGCCGAACCAGAACGACCGTCTCACCATCACGATAGTTAGGTGCGTAGATCTCATTATCCTTCAGACTGTTGATCGGAAGAATAACCTGGTTACGGGTACGCGGCAGACCAGCTGCCTTGAGATGTTTTGCAGAAGAATCCGCGCCATCAGCAAATTCCTTAAGAAGCTGCTTCTTGACGGCAGGATTTGATAGCGCCATGATCTCATCGAACTCCGCTTTCTTGGAGTCATATGTGAGACCGAGCTGTTTACGAGCCAAGGCAGGAGACTGCTTAGAAAGCATCTGAGACGAGAGAGTCCGAGACCACTCGTTCCATCCACCTTCTTCACCAGAAATAGCACCCTCTTTGTCGTTTCCGACGATATTCAGAGGAGAGAGCTTCTTCTTTCCCGTCTTGGCATCCGTATATTCTCGCTGACGAACAATAGAACCGAAGGGGAGGATTTCATCCACCTCATCCGTTTCCTTATTGCGCTTGATCTTCTTCATGGCTTCGAGCTTGTCGGTGCCAATATCTGCGCGCTTCTTGTTCGTGTTGAAGATCATATCAACGCCAGGAGGGAAGTTCTTGTCATCAGCGTACATGGCCATACCCTTAAGGTAATGCGTGCCATTTACTCCGATACGAACCTGTGCGTAATTAGCTCCACCAAGAGAGAGGTCATCAACGCCACGACGAAGCTGAATAACACCATCCATGTCCGAGCCACCGTCTTCAGCATATCGAACGCCGACCCGCTTAAGGTCTACATGCTGAGGAGGCTTGACCTGCTTATAGGTACGACCGCCATCTTCGGAATATCCCGTGACAGATTTGATCTTGTCCTGGTTCTTCATGACATCAGGGAAGGTAGTCCCAGGAGGGGCCAAAACCATGGTGTTGGTGTTCTTTCCTGTGCCCAGCTGTTGGACAGGAACGTAGAAGACCTTATATCCTTCTTCTTCCAACGCCGCGATTGCGACCTTCTTCTTGGACTCAGCGATACCAAGATAATTCTCAGAGCCCTTACCCACGTCGAGATAGCCGTCGTCTCCCACCATGCGCTTCAGCTCGTTCGCGGTGGACATGATGATGTCGTTACGCTCACGAAGAGAAGGGTTGAGGAGGGATCGAACAGAAGATTCAGGAATACCCATCTGCTGACCGATGGCCACGTTGGATAGACCCTTTTCCTTGAGCTTGATCGCAGTCGAGATATCCGCTTCACGGTTCTGCGACTTGGCGATAGCCTTTAGAGCTCGAATATCAGAGGACGAAGCACGAGGGTTGTCAGGGAAAATCGCCTTAGCGATCTCCGCTTCACTCATGCCCCCCTTTTCCATATCTTGAATGTACTGCAGGAAGCCCTTGTTACGCTGGTAAGGATTCTCACCAGAGCCCCAAGGATATCGGCCAGACTTACGGAGAACGCCTTCATGGGCGAGCTCTCCAGACTCGGCTGCACGTTCCGCAAATGCGCGGTCGAACAAATCGAGATTTTCGGTTTCCATTTTTCTCCTTATCAAGCTGCGCCAGCTATCTTACGAAGGCGCCTTATGATGGTCTAGCCCAGAGCCTCCATGCGGCGCTGAGTGATGATCCGATCGAAATGCTCGGTACGAGCCATGATCGTAAGAACTTCTGCTCGAAGGTTTTCACCTTCTTCAGTTTCGGAGCTGAGGATTTGAACTTCATCGTTCTGGTAGATACGAAGTTCGATGATGATGTCGTTGGGGTTGGCCTGATACTCGATACAGAAATACGCAGCGTAAATACGCAACTGATCCATACTCGTCTTGCCGATCCCCGTTTTGAGGTCGTGCACACGGAGAGTCAGCTTCTTGTCGTCGGGTCGTTCTCGACGGAAGGAAATAGCGTCGGCAGTTCCGAAAGCGTTGTAGCTCGCCATGAGTGCAACCTCGGGACGCATCATGAAACCAATAGCGTCGTTGATATAGGTATTGATGGTCGTGCCGTTGTCGATCTGCATGATACCCAAAGAAATGGTCTCAGCAGCCCAGTTATGTAGACGAGTGCCGTGAGCAGCCGTCATCTGAGTATCAAGCCGATCAAGAATTTTGTCATCGTCATAGCGAATCCAGTGATACCCACTAGGTGAGAGAAATGAATGCTTTCCCTCAAGCTCGGGGTGCGAGTTGAATTTCATCAGTTTTCTCCTTGCACGTTAGTCATCGAACTCCGAAGAACTCCTCAAGAGCCGTAATGACCTCGCGCTCGTTCTCAGGGTATATCGTCGCCGAGAAGGACATGCGTCGACACTTGTCGAGGTACCATTCTTGGTTCATACGATATGGCGCATCCTCAGAGGCCTTAACCTCGAGAACAGCCCAACCCGTATTGAACAAAATAAGAAGGTCTGGAAAACCCTGAATGTAGTTCGCATCATTCTTCAGAATCACACAGCCACGGAATATGACTTTGAGCTTCTTGATGAGCTCAGCTTGGAACTCACTCTCCAGCATGTTTGCCTCCTTTCAAGAAACAAAGGAAACGAGAGAGCGTCCCAAACGGGTCACATCCTACTCCTTTCATTATAGCACGTGTGAAAAATGCTACCCATAAAAGTGACCAAGATCGAGAAAGCTCATGAGAATCACTCAACTACCCATATTCTCAAGCACCAATCATCAGCATGAGTACTTACAGGGTGTGTGATTTTCGCTACCCATAAAAGTGACCAGGATTTCACTGTGGCCAAATAAGTGGGCTAGTTTCATTAGCCTATAGGATAGTGTATTTTTAACTCTCTATAGAGAAGTAGAAGAAAAAAGTGGGTATTTGGCCAAATAGCCATAAAAGTGACCAAATTTTGAGTAAAATCGTTGAAAACACAGGGACACTTTTACGGTTAGTCTTGGTCAAATCTGAAATCAAAAATGGCCATATGGCCAAATAAGTGGCCACAAGTAATGCATTAAAGACTTCTCTTAAATGCAATGCATCATAAATGGCCAAATAAGTGGCCAACTACCCATAAAAGTGTCCAGCGAAAATGGCCGATTTTGGTCACTTTTGTGGGCTGTTATGTGACAGAAGTAAACCCGATTTTGCGTCCGAACGACCCCCATGACCCCCTGTTCCTCCCATGACCCCCCCCCTGTTCCACCCATGACCACCCATGACCGTCCACATATCACCCCAAAAAGAATAGCACTTGCATGTTTCGCGAGTGCTATCCTTATGGTTCTAGCTGGTGACCACAGGATTGTAGTGACCGATCGTGGACAGCAGGAGGGCCTGAATATGTTCTTCGGCACTTGCACGTGTGTGAAATGCTCCGGGAACAGGATCCAGATCCACCATAACTGTCAGGGAGATGCGGTGAGTGTCCATAGTGTTTCCTTTCTAGAGGTGTCACTATAGCCCTTGTAAAACACGCGAACGGGCCAAAACAGATAGCCCTTGTGATATACACGAGAGCCATCTGTTCCGTATCAGTCGAGGTCCAATACCTTCTTGGCGATCTCGTTCTGCATAGCCATGATCATCAGCACATCCTTCTGCGTCCGGAGGACGACTCCGAGGGTCACGCCGAGCGTTGCTCCGACGACGAACGCCGAGGTGTAGGTCAGGGCCTTGTTGATCGTGCTGCGATTCATTTCTTTCTCCTTCTTACCAGCCCGACGCGATGGCTACCGCATCGGAGTTGTTGAGATATGACAGCGTGATGGTTTGCGTGTGTCCTCCATGGCAGTGCGCGCCACAGTTCGGATTATCACATCTTTCCAAGTTGTAGCCTCCCCCTTCAGCTTTCGTGACCCGGAACTTCCTGCGGTGACAGAACACACACTCGGAGTTGGTCTCTTCGGCTTCTTCTACAGTGTTGAACAACGGTGTTCCTTCTTTAGTACTTGACGGGATATGTCGTGATGGATCCATCTGGTCCGTACCAGTTACCGGTCCCACCGATTTCTTTGAGCTTGTCGTAGAACGCTCGAGTATGATCTCCTCCTACGATAGCGTGAGCGACCTCATGAAGAATTGCTTCCTCAATGTTTCTTTCGTCCGTGTTGAGGAGATACTCACGGGTAAAGAATATGACGCGTCCACGCTGCCAACAATATCCAGCCGAGCCATCATCGGAGTCGGGATCTTCGTCAATGAATTTGACGGTCCAATCCTTCTCCGTCAGATCGTGCTGATTGAGATATTTCTCCGCAAACCAGATGATGTACTGTTCCCAGTCTCCATTGGGATGCGTCCGCTCTCCAGTCATAAATATCCTTGTCTAAAAGAAGAAAGGCCCTTGACGGGCTTCTCTCCTTAACGGTTGATGTAGGTCTTACGGTGAACTCGGGGTGCGTAGCGCCTGGGACTGATCGCGATCTTGCGCAGCCTCATCAGCGTGATGAGGATACCGATCATGAGCAGCCAGTACAGCGGTGCGATGGGGTCCATAATGTCTTTCCTTTCATGGGTGTCATTATAGGCCCTGTAATTTGTGCGAGAAATAAATGAAACGTATGTAGGGACAGTCACCTTGATCGGTGGTGTCCATGATTGTATACAGGGTAGCGAGGTCCGTTAACGATCGTCTCGGGACCAGGCCAGGGCTCTGCCGTCGCGGAGTGTTACCCGGTTAAGTCGTGCCTTAAGAACCCTGTAGGTTTCACTATAGCGCCTGTGATATGTGCGAGAGGGCCTGCGAGATATCACTAAGACACCTCGCAGGCCCTACATCTACTCACCGACCAGTGAGTATTTGTCTTTCTTCCTGGGCTGCTCGTGACCGACAGGACACTTACCCACACGATATGGCGTGAAGATATAGACCACACCACACTCGTGGCAGATCTCCACGGGTCTGTCGAATATCACCTCGTTGGAATCGACGTGACGCCGACTGACTAGATAGAGCTTCTCGTCCGCATCCATTAGTCCTCCTTATTTCTTCGGGTAAACGTGGACACTCTACGTCCCTTTATATCACGATACCGATTAAATGGTCGAAAGAGTTCCATCAATACTCGAGGGACGATGAAGAAACGATCCCCCAATCGAATGATCGGCGTAGCACCCGCCATCGATCCAAACTGTCGTGGTCGTGTGATCGCCGCCACGTAGAACATGGACAATGGATAGGGGCTATGATATCCACTCGATCGTCTGATGAAGAATCGACTCATCAGAGAAATCCTTCCTTGATCACCAGGGAGTGTACACGGCGAAGTGGAACACGAACCGACTCTTATGCGCCGGATATGATCCTACTTCGTTCATGCGAATGACGATCTCTCGACCACACCTTTCACATCGTAGCTTATCATCCATCAGAGATTTCCTTCGTCCTCCGCCTCGATGAACGGGTACTTCCCCTCATCGTATTTCCTGTACCACTCCTTGTTGCGGTTGCGCAGCTTGATTTCCTCGAGTTCTCTGGTCTGCAACTGACTGACCACATTGAAGTCACCTCGCAGAATACGCCCCGCAAGCTCTACGCGATCGCTAAACGCCATCTTCTTCGGCATCGGCATTATTCGGTCTCCTTATCGAGAGTGCGATTGATGTGGGTTTCTCGGATATAATCACCATCCACTGTCTCTCGCCATCTTTGATTCTGACGTATGGTCTCTAGTTGATCCCACTTCCGATCGAAGACATTCAGCATAATCAGAATCACGATCTGGCCGAACATCATTCCCAAAGGCCACAGGAACTCTCTGGTGATGGCATCCACGATTGCCAGAATGATGATCAGGAACGCCAAGATATGCGCAGCGAACGGAGTTCTCTTACGAAGCACTCCGAATGTTATGATGAGAAGGATCTGAATGATGTTCAAACCCAGAATCAACCCTTGCAAGAAATACATCAGTCTTGACTCCTCTTGTCGACGATGGTGATCTCGGGATATGTGATACCGAGACTGTTTTTGTTAATAGGGCTGTACATCGATTTCGTAATATTGAACCGTCCCATAAGAAGATTCTTGATGAGACGCAGTCTGAGCTTCCATGGAATCGGATTTCCGCCCTGCTTGAACTTAGCTTCCGGAAACTCTTTACGGATCTCCTCTGGAATGTCCATCAATTCCCCTTATCCGCTACCCAGCTGCGCATCTCGAGTTTGAGACCCGCTGCATGTAGCACTCGCGCCACCGTACGAATATCCATGTCGAGAATCGGCTCCAGATCCAGCGTCCAACTGTCTCTTTCGTCGATGAAGTCGAGAGGTTCGTTATCTTCTTTATATCCATTCGGGAGCTTGCCTTCGAGAACATCCTTAACAATCCCGTCGACAACTTCCTGAGCCGTCGCCTTGAGAGGTATTCGGGTTGTGAGATCGAGAGCGGATCCATCGGAAGAGACGATATAATCGACAGGGCTGGTGTCGCTGTAAGCAGTAACCGGAAGTCGTTCGTTCAGAATCTGGGTGATAACGCGAGGGTCGAACTTAACCCCTGCCTCTTCCATCTTCTGATCGAGATCATCCAAGACGTGGTCCACATACTCCTGAGTCGCGCGTCCGGCCGACTTCCCTGCCTCACGCGCGGCATCTGCCCCGCCAGCAAACCCCGACTTCAAGGCCTCATCCACGGTCTCCACGATCTCACCTTGATGGTTCTTCGAAGAGCCTTCCATATGTGCCTGCATCTCTGCTTTACGCCGGGCCTCTTGAGCCTTACGCTGAGCCTTACGAGGAGAGACATATCCATGTGCGTGAGTGCGATGAATGGAGAGCTTACGCTTATTCTCACGCGTCTCATCGCAGTCCGGACACTTGAGTTGTCCTTCATGATCCACAGCCAGGTGGACATTCACCTTTTTCTGACTAGCAAAGCTTCGTGGGCAATCTACCTGTGGACAGGGAAATTTCTCATGGAACGCCACTTCTTCAGCCTCTTCCTTCTCAGGTTCCTGACGCTCTTCACCAGCCTTGTACCGACGGATATCCTCCGCCAAGTACTTTGCGCTACTCACATTCCGACTTGCGGAATATCGGGTTACTCCATCGGGAGCCAACAGCATAACGTGGTTGCGGTTCGACCGCTGTGCTCGCCAGCCTTCTTTCTGCAGGTCCAGGATAAGTTCGATCGTATCCTTGGGGAAATCAATGATCTCGTCCCGAGTAACTTTGAGTGTATCTCCGAGTTTCATTATCTACCTCCTAATCCGTATCGTCCATATATGATGTAATCATTACCGGTGGGGCAATGAGCATAATCAACCACGAAATGAACGAGAATGTTCCAGCTGCGTACGGATTCCACTGAAGGACATTCGCCATCAGTTGGTACAAACCAATCATGATGAAAACGGTCACAAGCAACCAGCCCACAAAGGCGGCTGCGATACCAACCGCTCTTTTAAGTCGTGCTTCCTTATCCATGCGTTACCTCCTGTCTAGATCTTATCTGTGAAGACGTCGATTTCCTTGTGGAACTTGGCCAATTCATCCTTCATGGTGATGTAGTCAATGAGATGGGGAAGATCCTGAGGAGGGAAGTAAATGGTGATGCGCCTCTCTCCTTTTCGAATCCCTGCGGGAACGGTGTCGAATTGGATCTGCCAGAGTACCTTCTCCGCCTCGAAGAACTGAGAATCCATAAAGATACCCCGAATGAAGGCGAGAGAAATATCGTTGTGAAGCATACGCACTTCGCATCGATGGTTACGCGCCTCGAAGTGCGTCTGGTCGATAAGGAGGACTTCACCTTCACAGCAGTTGCGCACAGAAATGCGATGGCTCGTCAACAGAGTGACAAGCCCCACCACTCCTTCATCCACTTTGACGGATTCACCATCGAAAGCGATGACGTCTGTCTTCTTGTGGTCAATCATGCAAACCATTATTACCCCTTACAGGTATTGCCGACCCCAAGGGTTCTGGTCGGTCATCGATCGTGACTTTACAGTTCGGACACTTCCACATGGAGCAGTCCAAATATCGCTGCGTGATAGTAACCTTAGCTGCATCATGAATTTCATTACACCATTTGCACTCCACGGGATATGACATCTCAAACACATCTGCGACTTCACGAGGAACGCCGTACTGATCGATGAAAAGCATTACTTCTCCTTTGTCGGCATTCCTTGAGTGACCAGACAATACCGATTATAGTCGATGTCGTAGTAAGTCAGAGTTTCGACGGATCTGAATATGAAGTCATAAGGAATGGACTGGAAGAGCTCTTTCGTAGCTTCGTCGTAAACCATGGTTGTGAGATTAACACCCACATCCACGAGCGCATCCCTATCGATATGCTTCTTGACAAACAACATCTGCTTGGATTTGTAGAAGAGAACAGGACCAAGAAGAAAACCGAAACCGAATCTCTTGAACCAACCATACCTCTTCAGATATCCGAAGCGGAGTCGGAGTCTCACTTCCTCTCCCTAATGACAGAAATGGGGTGATCCTCATGCAGCATCATGTCGATCATGATCTTGGATGCGGTCTCGTAGCGCTGATCGCTAATGAGACTGACGTGAATCGTGTTAGGAGGTACCTCGATCTCCATCTTTCCCGACTTCCAGGAATCCTTAGCGACACTCTTGTTGGGTACGGCGTAATATACCCGGTAGAGCTCGTTACCAAGCATGACACCGTCATCGGTTTCAATCTCTTTAGCGGGGATTGACAACTGCTGCAGAAGACCCATCAGTTTTTCTCCTTGATCATGAAGTGCTTGAGAATATCGGAGGCGAGCTGCATATCGCCGGCGTTGGGCTCGGTCTGTTGGGACGTAGATGGCCATTCTCCCGCCTCCATGGCGTAGAAGGAATTGTGAATGACTTGAGCAACGTCTCTCCGAGCGGCCT
>Ga0196958_10000766_pt1 | contig 10422 bp, 11 predicted proteins | sample S1v_10metaG_FD_148654 | JGI IMG/M metagenome (GOLD analysis project Ga0196958, IMG submission 148654) | Soil microbial communities from Anza Borrego desert, Southern California, United States - S1+v_10 | ecosystem: Environmental > Terrestrial > Soil > Desert | place: USA: California | collected...
GAACGATGGTACACGCTCAGGGGTGTATGTCACGAGCTGGTTGGTGCGGAAGTCCCAGCGGGTTGCGTTCCACTCCACACCAAACGGGATGCGAGCCGCAACCCAGAAGTACCGACGACGAATCGATGCGCCACCGAGTGCGGCGTTGTTGTGCAGGACGTGGATGAGCGTGTACTTGTGACCACTGATGTTCTCGAGCTCATCGCGCAGCGCTCGCATCAACGTACGGCCTTGCGTGAACGCCTGCTGTACGGACTCGAAGATGACCAGCTCAGGCCCAACCTTGCCGGCGTAGCGGACGAGCTCCCACATGCAGTCGTTGATGGTCGAGGACTCACCACGGAAGTGCTTCGGCGACAGCGTGCTGAACCCGCTGCACGGCGGGTTGCCGAACACGAGGTTCGCTTCCTGAGGCACCCACATCGCAGGATCGCTGGACTCGACTTCCCAGGTCATCTTCTTGTTGCCCTTGGGATCGTGCGTGATGTCGAGCAGCTCTCGGTTGGCGAGCACGTTCAGCACGCCGAACCCGACCTCACGACCCTTCTTGGCCACGAGGTCAAACCCAGCCTGCACCGTACCGAGGGTAAAGCCTCCGCCGAAGCCGTGAGCGTCAATCGCGGTAGGACTCATTCGTTGCTCACTTTGACGTACTCCCGCTTGGGCGTGTACGGGAACTCGATGTCCACACGGCTGTTGCGACTCGTGTAGGCGTCGCCATCCTCGTCAACGAAGACGATGCCCTCGACGTCGTAAGCCTGACCGTCCTCGCCCTTGAAGACGTGAGAGCATCGACGGTTCTGCCACATCCCGTCACCCACCTCGTTCCACTCGGTGTCATCGCCAGTCAGCGGCGTGAGAGGCTCGAACCGCAGGAGCTTCTCCAGGATGCTGATGGTGTACCCCGCCGACATGCCGCTGTGTCCCTGGTCGGCGAACAGCTTCACGTGCTGCAGGATAGCCTCGTACAGCATCCCGCCGTACCCATCGTCGCCGGCAATGCCAGCCGCACCCAGCTCGAGCTCAGCGTGCTTGATGAGGTTGCTCACAGTGTCACCGAGGCCTTCAAGTTGAACACCTCGATGTTGATGGGAGCATCGATCTCATCAAGAAACACGATGTCGCGCTTGTGCGACGGTGACGTCCAGACTTCCCGCTTGAAGTCCGTACGTCCATTCGCTTGACCGCTAACCCTTGCTAATGGATGGAGAACTTGCGACGGCGCAAAGTAAAGCGTACGATCTGTCACTTCGTTGACTGCGTACCGTGCAGCGTACAAATCAACTGGCTTGATCGAGTCCTTGAGTTTCACAGTGATGTAGCTGTATTTCCTCGTGTCTCGGCAGCGAAGCATAACTTCGTCTCCTGGCTTTGGGTCAGGGCGCTCTGCGAACCACCCCTTCTCACGCAGGATGCCCTCGATATCTGGCGGCTGCCAGCCCTCGGGTTTGACGACGTCCCATTCGCTGTGACGCATCGAGTCCGAACCGTCAGGCTTGGCCCGCTGCTTCGCCATGTTCGCTGCTTGCACGGCCTCCCAACCTTCCTGCCACGGATAGCCGAGCACGTGCGCGGTGCCGAGGGCGACGTACACGAGATCGAGCAGGGCGTCGAACATCCCGACGTGATCGCCATTGTTGCGTGCGGTAACGAACTCGTCGAGCTCCTCGTACATGAACGCACGTCGGAAGTCGATGAGGTCCTCGTTCCACTCACGCGGCATCGTCCCGCCTTCATGCGCAACGTACGGCACACCGAACTTGCGATGGAACGCGCCGACATCCTCGAAGTTACTTGGTGTCACAGCTTCATCATCCTTTCGTACCGGGCAGCAAGTGCGCCGTCCGGATGTCCGGCTGCGAGTGATGACACAGGCAGCATGTCAGCGATGGTGCAGACGATCTCGTTGATCCACATGAGCTGCGCGATGGTTGACACCGCAGGAATCGTGCCGTGCTTGGACCCGTCGACTTTGCAGGTGTAATCCAGCGTGATGTCCGATGACCACGCCGCGGTGGACTTCTCGTTGCTGGTGATCAGGATCTGTACGACGTTCTTCCGCTGTGCTTGCAGGATACCGATCACCTCTTCGGTCTCACCCGAGTGCGACAGCGCGACCAGCGTCCCGCCGCGTGACAGGATGTTGAGACTGCCGTGCAGGAGGTCAGTCGCTGAGATGGCAGTGGCCCACACCCCAACGGACTGCAGCAGGGATGCGCCCAACTCGGCAACGTGGTAGGACTTGCCGACGCCCGTGAGTACGACGTGCGTATCGAGGAACAGGTCAATGAGTCTGCGGTCGATCTGCTTCGCCGCAGCCTCCACCGAGTTGAGCGCAGTGAGGTACCGCGAGTAGTTGCCGCTCATGACAGTGCCTTCCTGAGGAGTTGCTCGCCACGTTCGAGCATGCGGTGACGTTGCGACAGCGGATGCAGTGGCGCGCCGGCGATGAACAAGCAACCCATGCCTGCGGTGGACTTGCGCTCGTCGATGTACTTAAAGACGACGTCGTCCATCGCACTTACTTCGTAGCGGCGTGGTCCGAGGTTGAGGCCGTGTGCGATCTCGGCGAACCCATAGTACGAGTACCTCAACTTGCACAGCTCGTACGACAACGGCAGCGTGTCGTCGCCACGCGGGTCAACCAGCTTGAAGCTTCCCGTGTTGAGCGAGTACAGGATGTTGGTGAAGTTCAAGTCACCATGCGCCTTCACGAACGGTGAACCATTGAAGAACGGCGTGGTTGCTTCCACCAGCTCGTACAAGCGGTTGTGCCACGGCGTGTCGAGACTACATTCGGCTAGACGGTCCTTCGCCTTCGTGACGAAGTACTCCTTCTCCTTGCGAACGCCGGTGACTGTCACGGGCATGTCCATCAGAGGCCCCCAGAGCTGCCGACTCAGTCGCTGGAGGATTGCCTCGAGGATCTCGTACCATGTGTCTGGTCGTCCTGGCCAGTACAGCCAGAGCTCGGCAAGGGTGGGTAGGTCAACGTACTCCATCGTGTAGTAGTCCGTCGCTCGCACATGCACCCTCGGCACGAGACTACACAGCTCCTTGTCGCACGACGTCGCGTACATCCAATGCGCCTGCTTGCGGAACTGCTCGCCCTCACCTCGCTTGGTGATGAGGCCGTCGGGATCGAGCTCAAGGTCGTGATGCGCGCGGGCGATGAACTTCCGTTGCCGTGCACGAGCGAGAGCCATCACGTCGCCGACGTCCATCCACGACTCGAACTTGACGTGCTTCATTTCACCTGACGCGCTGTACACGTTGAGGAACGGCGCCATCCCAACCTCGGGACCGTCCATGTGGAACACCGTCGAGGATGCGGCCAGGAACGCAGCGTGCGTGTCTTCGAAGCGGTAGATCCCGATGGTGACAGGATCGCCGATCCTCACGGGTCCATCGACGTACTCGTCCTTCGACGACCAGTAGCAGAACGATCGTTGACTCGGTGCGGGATTCACCCCGACCCAGTCGCCCTCAGGGAAGTGCGAGTCCGTGTCGATGTACGTGTCCGACATCAGCACGATGGTCGGAGCATCTCGGTTCGGGACCTTCTTGAGTCCGCCCCACAAAGCGTGCACCGGACCGCGGGGTTCGGGTTGCACCGTCGTTCCGATGTTCGGAACGTTGGCACGCTCGAGCAAGTCACGGATCTGACGATCGGTGTCAGGCGACGTGACGACGACGATCTCCTGCACGCCGTTGTTGCGCAGCAGTTCGATCTGATGGATGAGGTGCGGGCGTTGACCGATCGAGACCAGCGCCTTCGAGATCTGCGCAGCGAGTGGTCCCATCCGAGACCCTCGTCCGCCGGCGAGGATGATTCCGTTCAGCACAGTCCCAACCTCTTCTCGATCATCGTGACACATCGTTGCGTCTCAAGCTCACGTACCAGCAGGCTGTGCTGCATCTCGGCCAGCCAGGTGTACGTGTCAAACGAGGTGTGAACGGCTTGCACTCGATTCGCCAGATCTTCGGGTGTGCGGATGCGTAGCCACTTCGCAAGGGTTCCGAGGTCTGAGTCATCAGCCTGTTCAAGCGTCGGAATGATGTGACCTTGCGTGTCGTAGTCGGGATGGAAGAAGCAGATCGTACCCGTGCCGAACGCTTCCCACGGCTTGGCCGTTGCCCAGTGCGATCCAGACGACGGTGTCGTGAAGGTAGACTTGGTGCGAGCCATGCACTCGAAGATGCGATCGTACGGGAGCGGCTTGATGATCCGTCCCAGCTCCTTCAAGCTCGCCTCGGTCCACGTGCCGTACACCCAGTCCGGATTGAGCGGCGCGACGTAGTGCTTCATCGCGTGCAGGCGAGTCAGCTCAGGTCGCATTCCGTAGTTGCGCGCCTCGTTGATGAGGATGCCGAACCGATCGCGTTCCTTCCACTGCGGAAGCCACGTCAGTGGTGCAGGCTTCGGGATCCCAACCAACTCGAGACCTGAGCCGATGTATGTATCCCACGTGCGCCACTTACCCTCGATGTCTTCTGCATCGAAGCCGCACTCCTTCGGCGAACGTGTGTCACCGTATCGCTCGCACCACTCGTGTCGACCCCAGTCGTACTGACACAGGACAGGATGACGCCGTGGCCACTTGAGGTCGCGTGCCTTGAGGTAGTTCCTGGCATCAGGAAGCAGCCACACTTCCTCACGGTTGAACGGGTCTTCCTTGCGCCAGACGTTGATGCCACGTAGGATGAACGACGAGTACGCAACGAAGGAGGCTTGCGGACTGGTCAACGTCTCACGATCGTCGACCTTCGGGATCGGTGAGTTGCTTGTCCCGTGCTGGCCCAGCCACAGTACGACACCGTCAAGCTCACGGAACAACGGCATCGTGACTTCGTCGTACCGACGGATGCGGTCGTACACATGCGTGTTCGCCTTCATCCGCAACGCTGGTCCCCACTCGATCCACGGGTTGGTGATGTTCGGTCGAGGAGGATCCCACCCGCTGTTCTTGCCCACGACGACCCATTCGACGTCGGGGTGACGGTCCGCGAGGTTGAGGAGAAGAGCGGGCGGCTCGTTGTCGCCGCCCGACTCTCCCCACTTCGCCGACTCAATCTCGATCACACGACCGATCTTGCCGTAGGCGATCTTCACAGGTGGTTCCTAGAACGGCGACGGCGGGGGTGCGCCGACGGGCGACGGAGGAGCCGGAGCCGCCGGTGCGGAGGGAACTGCAGCCGCCGGAGGAGCGGGCGCCGGAGGAGGACTGGAGGCCTCCGGCGCAGGCGGAGCCGGAGGTGCAGGTGGCGCTGGCGGGGCGGGAGGCGCAGCTGGAGTCGCAGGCTTCAGCATTGGGAACTGGCTGAAGACCTGGTCCTCAGTCCACCCACCCGCGAGCAGGTCAGCCAAGGTGTAGCCTTCGGGCGTCGTAGGCACCTCCCCCGTCGTTGCCGCTGCGGGCTCTTCAGCCGCAGGGGCCGGGGCAGGGGCGGGCGGTGCAGCCATAGGAGCAGGAGCCGGCGTAGGAGGGGCCGGTGCGGTTGGAGTCTGCGGCGCTGCTGCAGGCACCGGGGTCGGACCCGGAGGCGTGAAACCCGAGGGCTGAGCACCCTGCCCCATCGTACCCTGCATCCACCCTGTCACCTCGTTCCGCATGGTGCCCTGGTAGAGCCGCTGCTTGACACCGACCCGAGCGTACTTACCCTCGAGGTTGCTCGCCACGACCTCAGGCGACGGACCCGCCGCGAAGAAGTTCTGGTCGAGACCGATGGCACGCATCTGCGTGAAGAACATCCCCAGTGCGTTCGGGTTCTCCGGCGACACGGTCAGGTTCGTCCACAGCTTGCGGTTGGTGTGCGCGCCCGAGACGACGTTCAGGGTCAGTTTGAACATCGTCTTCTTGTTCGCTGACTGCGTTGCCTCCGCCTTGACGATCTGCACGTCGTAATCGCCCGCCGGCAACGGCTCCATCGCCGAGCCGGCCTGCTTCATCAGGTCTGCCCAGTTGAAGCTGCTGCCTCCGCCAGGTGCAGCTGCACCGGGAACTGCTGCGCCGCCCGGAGCTGGGGGTGCTGGGATGGTCATGCGTTGCTTCCTTCCGTTGCGGTGGTGCCGAACACCATGTCCAGCATCTTCGTTACCGTAGGCTCGTCGACGACGTCGCCAAGTCTACCTTGCACGCGCTCGCCCGCCTCGAACTGCGGGTGAGGCGTCACGAGCAAGCGTCGGATCTTGCGGCCTGCTTGGGTGGGGTCATCTGACGGAATTTCCTGCACGAACATGTACCCGATGACGTCGAGGAAGTACGGCATCGTTGTGGCGAGCTGACCCTGCACGTACGGACGCCACTTGCCTTCACGGTTGGTGGTCATCGACGTCAGGACGACAGCTTGCATCGGTCGGATCGGATGCTCAGTCAAGTCACGGAATCCGCGAACCAACCACTCCATGTGATCGAGGATCTGACCCCACTTGCGCTGGTCCATCTGCTCGTCGAGCGTGCGGATCGAGTCCTTCAGCCGCTTCTGAATCTCGCTGATCGAGTCGATCACCACCGAGATGAACGGGTGCTTCCCCGAGTTCAGCCACTCGTAAGCTCGAACGATCGTGGTGTACTCCCGTACGATGACGACGCAGGTCTCCCACTCGATGCTGTAAACCTGCGGGTCGTTCGGTGCGATGCGGCCCTGACCCAGCGTCGGCGGTTCCTCACGCATCGGATCCCAGAAGATCTTCACGCCCGGCAGGAAACGATACGCTGCCTCCGCGTCGAGGATGACGCGAGGTGCGGGTGTCGTGTTGCCGAACGTGGACTTGCCGATCTTCGTGTCGGCGTGCACCAGGATCGACAACGCACGTGATGTCACTCGGTCACCTTACCTTCATCCTCGATGTTGTACCGCTCGTGGGGATCCACGTGCGTGTAGTACTCGTGCAGCAGGCCCTCGACGTTCGAGCCGTCATCGAACATGGCACACACGGCGAAGAAGTCGCACTTCCACGTGCAGTCCCTACTCGGTCGAGGCGGAACGACGTAGTGATGCTCGCCTCCCGCGTCGAGCGCCTCACGTGCATGCATGATCTCGATGATGACCTTGCTGACACGCATCCACATCGTCTGCAAGACCTGCTGGTTGTGGTGCACCTCCGCACGACCGTAGAACGGCGGCTTGGCTGAGGCGGTCCGCTTGACCTTACGGAGCATGTTGTAGAGCCCGCCGTCAGTTCGCCACGGCGGTTCCTCGCCAGTCTTGTACAGCGAGTCGAGCTTCTCGAGCAGGTGGTAGAACTTCATCTGCTCGTCGAGCGGTAGCATCCGTTGCGGCGTGGTCAGGTCGCCGACGCTCTTGTGGTCGAGGAACAATCTCGCGCCGTCGATCTTACGCACCACACGCTGGTCGAGCTTGCCGCGCAGCATGACATCGGGGTGGATGTTCGGCACGGGTACTTCGATGACGGTCTCGGCTGCAACCAGCTCGATGTCGTCGTCGGCGCCTTCCTCCTTCACCCATTCGACATAACCCTCGAGCATCGCCTTCGCGAGGTCTTGCTCCTTGCCGAGGTCGGCGACTACGACCGGGTCCTCTGCCAGGCGTGTCTTGTCCTCGAGGTACAGCTCGTTGACGACCTCGACTGGGTTGCGGTGTTCGGCGTAGTACGCGCACAACGCGATGTGAATCTTCGTGCCCAGCTGCCTTGGACCGATCGGCTTGTCGAGGTCACGCTTGATTCCGAGCTCGCGGTAGTACGTGAGCCACCACTCGCGGCGACACGACTTCCACGTCTGGATCTCGGAGTTCGAGATCTTATGCATCACTTGGCTCCCAAGATGCGCTTCAGCGTTTCTCTGTCTCGCATGACCTCTTCCAGTCGTTCCAGCTTTTGTCCCAGGACGAGACGCTGGCGCTCCTCGACTGTGCCGATGGAGACGATGTCCACGATGGTGACCTTGTCGTGTACCTCCGATCCGATGCGGTGGACTCGATCCTCGGCTTGTGAGTTGTCGACCATGCTCCACGATCGCTGCAGGAACACGGCGGTGGCCGCACGCGTCAGCGTGATGCCGATCCCGCCGGCAGCGATGGTGCACAAGATGACACGGAACTGGCCGTTCTGGAACTGGGTCTTGTTCCACTCCCGCTCGTCGGGCGTCTGCCCGCCCACGATTAATCCATAGCTGACGTCCATTGTGTTGGTCTTGCTCTTAGCGAGATCGTCAAGCTTCTTAGCTGCGAGCTCGATCAGCTGGCGTGACTGTGCGAAGACGACAACAGGCTCACCGTCGAGTTCCTCCAGGATCTCCACCAGCGCGTCGACCTTGTTGCTGGGTACGGACAGACGGACCTCGCCGTTTTCGTTCATCTCAGCGTATGCGGAGGCGAACTGCATGAGCCTGGTCAACTGCGTGAGTGGGTTGACGGCGACTGTCACACCCGAACCTACCTCGCCGTCGCCATCAAGCAATGCGATCAGGTCCGACTCCATCTGGTTGTACGCCTTAGTCTGCTTTGGTGACATCTCCACGTACCGCGTGGTGTACGTCTTCTTCGGCAAGAAGGGGAGCACCGCTTCCTTCGGCATGCGACGCATCCGAGGATCGACAGCCATGAAGAACTCGTCTTTGGTGTCGTGTCGGATGCCGATGATGTTCATCCCACCGAACGGGTTGAAGCTGGTGAGGCAGTAGCGGTCGATGTACTTGGTCCGCGACGGCCACTCCTCCTTGGCGATCATATGCAACGCCGGCCACAGGTCGTGTGGCGCGTTGGCGATCGCCGTGCCGGTGAGGCAGTACACGTACTCAGTCGCTGGTGTCCGCAACGCCCAGCACGCCATCGTCTGAAAGGCCTTCGGGTTCTTCATCTTGTGTGCCTCGTCGATGATGACTGAGGTCCACATCTTTTCGTTCAACGCTTTCTTGCACCACTGACACCGACTCGGTGCGTTGGCTGGAACGTCAGGTAGCGTCCCATCGCACTTAATGCATCGCCTAAGTCGTACGCCTGGGAACGCCTGCAATCTCGAGTATGTACGAAGCTTTTCGTAGTTGATGACGTACACGTGTGCTGGGTCTGCGATGAGTTTCTTACACTGTTCAGGTCCACCCTTGATGACGTTGACCTTGACGCCCGGGAACCACTTCTCGAACTCCGCCTTCCACGTCAGCGTCATGTTGTTCGGTGCCACCACGATCGCAGGGAAGGGGTTGTCCCCGTTGCGCACTACGTCAGCCAATGCACGGATGGTCTGCACGGTCTTCCCTGTACCCATCTCGTCGCACAGCAGGGCGCGCTTGGCGTAGCCGAGGAACTTGACTCCCGCGCGCTGAAACGGGTACAGGTCCGCATCACCTTCGGCGTCCCAGGCCAGTCGCAACGCGATGGCGGGATCGACTCGGTTGGCGCGTTCCTCGATGGCCCAGTCCCGCAGCTTGTCACCGATGACGAGTCGGTTCCCAAAGATGCCTCGCAGCTGAAGGCAGACGGGCCACGTCAACGGAGCGAACCACCTGTGCTCCTTCAGGCTGTACGATGCGCCCGGGAGCATCTTTATCAGTTCTTTGTCACGGAAGGGGTTCGAGCTCGTGATGAGGATGCGTTCGCCGTCATACACGTCCACAAGGACATTGAAGTCGTCCATCCATCCTCCATCTTTTGACGGTTCGACCCTATCGCTGAAGCAGCCGTTCTGTCGACCGTCTACCTGCCTGACATGTACTTCTTGATGCGGGGATCCATCCACCCTCGGCTGAGGAGGAAGAGACCCAGATGTCTCGCTGCGTCGTTGGCGTGACCCTGCCCTGGCTTGTACCAACCGAGGGCCTTCAAGAGGTCATCTGAGCATAGGCGCTTAGCTGCTGCGGGGGTCTGCAGGACCAGCTCTTGTCCCGTGTACAGACGTGAGACCATGCGTGCTACACCGATGAGTTCCAGCGACCACGTAGCTTGCGTGTTCTTCGCCGTGTTGATCGTGATGATGAACGACTCGGAGACGACGTCAAGGTTGTCTCTGTGCGCGGCTCCCATCTCGATCATGTGCTTGCATAGCTCGTCGAAGTCGCACTGCCAGCTCGAGAACGGTTGGCCGTCTTGATCGTTGAGGCGGTACACTGCGCCGCCCGACATCTTGCCGGGGTCGATGGCGATGATGACGGATCTCACTTGCGTTCCTCGATGACATCCCAGTGAAGCTCGTCTTGCTTCTCCTTCACAACGAGACGACGGCGCAGGCGCTTCCACTCGATGCGGTCGATGGTGCAGTCATTGCCGTCCGCCCAGTCAGCGAGCAACTCGCGCCAGTCGTCTTGGATGCTCGAGTCGTTTGGATCCTCAGGCGCTGACAGCACCACTTGCACGATGATGCGGTCGGGGTATCCGTTCACTGGTACTTCACTCCCCATGCTCCGTTGATGACTTCAGGTGACGCAGTGATAGGCACGCGGTAGTCGGTCAGGTTCTGCATGC
>Ga0196958_10000767_pt1 | contig 10420 bp, 8 predicted proteins | sample S1v_10metaG_FD_148654 | JGI IMG/M metagenome (GOLD analysis project Ga0196958, IMG submission 148654) | Soil microbial communities from Anza Borrego desert, Southern California, United States - S1+v_10 | ecosystem: Environmental > Terrestrial > Soil > Desert | place: USA: California | collected...
GGCGCCGCCGTTGTGCAGCACCGCAGTGGCGCGCTCGCGACCCGGCGCCAGCTCGACGCCGCCGTCGCCGGGACGCACCGCACCCGGCCCGTCCAGCGGCGGCGGGCCGAACGGCGCGTCGACGTGCACGAGCACCGTCCCGTGCGGGAACAGCGCCTCCACCTGCAGCGACGGCACGGCCGACGCGACGCCGTCGACGAGCTGGCCGGGGGAGAGCACCTTGCGGGCGCGGGCGACGACCTCGTCGTAGGCCACGTCGTCCCAGGCCAGCTCGCAGATCTCGTCGCAGATCAGCGCGACGGCGTCGGGCGCGCCGAGCCGGGCGCCGCGGGCGAGCCTGCGGCGCGCGAGGTCGGCGCCCGCGGCGAGCAGCAGCCGCTCGTGCTCGCGGGGGGTCAGGTGCATGGGCGCCAGCATGAACGTTGGGAGGGAGCCGGGAAAGCCGGAGGACCGGCGCGGCGGGCCTGACCGATGGGTGGGGGCGGCCCCGGTCTGGGCACTTCCCTCGGCAGGTGATCCATATCACGCTTGATGCGTCCCGTCGACGCATCGGAGGCCGCCGCGATGACCCAGACCGAGACGCCGGACGCCGGCACGTCCGCCGCGCAGCGCTTCGTCGGGCAGAGCGTCCGCCGCCGCGAGGACGCGGCGCTGCTCACCGGGCGGGCCACGTGGACCGACGACATCGTGCTGCCGGGCACGCTGCACATGGCGGTGCTGCGCAGCCCGCTGGCGCACGCGCGGGTCGGCGGGGTCGACGCCGACGCGGCCCGTGCCCTGCCCGGCGTGGTCGCCGTCCTCACCGGCGAGGACGTGGCGGGCGAGTTCGCGGTCGGACTGCCCTGCGGCTGGCCGGTCACCGAGGACATCAAGATCCCCGATCACCCGCCCCTCGCGCGGGGTGAGGTCAACCACGTCGGCGACGGGGTCGCGGTCGTGCTGGCCGGCGATCCGCGCACGGCGCAGGAGGCACTCGGGCTGATCGAGGTCGACTACGCCGAGCTGCCCGCCGTCGTCGACGTCGAGGCGGCGCTGGAGCCCGGCGCCCCGCTGGTGCACGAGGACCTGGGCACCAACCACTGCTACACCTGGCCGCTCGCCGTGGGCGACGTGGAGGGCGCGTTCGCGCAGGCCGACGTGGTGGTCGAGGGCCGCTACCTGCAGCAGCGGCTGCTGCCGTCGCCGATGGAACCGCGTGCGGTCGTCGTGAACCCGGAACCGGTGGGGGGCACGTTCACCGTCTACACCTCCACCCAGGTGCCGCACTTCGTGCGCGACCTGCTCGCGCTGGTCTGCGGCGTCTCCGACAGCAAGATCCGCGTCGTCGCGCCGGACGTCGGGGGCGGGTTCGGCTCCAAGCTCAACCTCTACGCGGAGGAGGCGCTGGCGTTCGCGTTGGCGCGCCGGTTCGGCAGGCCGGTCAAGTGGACCGAGACGCGCTCGGAGCACCACGTCGCGACCACGCACGGCCGCGGCCAGGTCCAGAAGATCGCGGTGGCGGCCACCCGCGAGGGGAAGATCCTCGGGATGCGGGTGGAGCTGCTCGCCGACATGGGCGCCTACCTGCAGCTGCTCACCCCCGGCATCGCCGTGTTCGGCGCGTTCACCTACTGCGGGCTCTACGACTTCGGTGCCTACTCGTTCGCGTGCAGGGGGGTGTTCACCAACCTCACGCCCACCGACGCCTACCGCGGCGCGGGCCGTTCCGAGGCGGCCTACGCGCACGAGCGGATCATGGACGACCTGGCGCGCGAGCTGGGCATGGACGCGGCCGAGGTCCGCCTGCGCAACCTCATCGCGCCGTTCACCGAGCCGCGCACCGCGCCCTCGGGCGTCATGTACGACTCCGGGAACTACGAGGCCTGCATGCGCAAGGCGCTGGACGCGGTCGGCTACGACGAGCTGCGGGCCGAGCAGCGCCGCCGCCGCGAGGCGGGCGATCCCGTGCAGCTCGGCATCGGGATCGGCAACTTCACCGAGAGCGGCGGGCTGTCGCCGTCCAAGGTCGCGGCGGGCGTCCGGCTGCAGAGCGGCGGGTGGGAGGCCGCGACCGTCCGGATGACGACGAGCGGCAAGGTCGAGGTCGTCACCGGGACCTCGCCGCACGGTCAGGGGCACGAGACGGCGTGGGCACAGATCGCCGCCGACGCCCTGGGCGTGCACCCCGACGACGTCGAGGTGCTGCACGGCGACACCGCGATCGCCCCGTTCGGCCGCGACACCTACGGCTCGCGCAGCCTGCCCGTGGGCGGGGTGGCGGTGCACGTGGCGGCCGGACGCGTGGCGGGCAAGGCGCGCGCGATCGCCGCGCACCTGCTGGAGGCGGCCGAGGACGACCTCGAGTTCCGCGAGGGCCGCTTCTCGGTGGCGGGCACGTCGGGGCCCGGGATCACCATCCAGGAGGTGGCGATGGCCGCGTCGCTGGCCAACGACCTCCCCGAGGGCATGGAACCGAACCTCACCGCCGACCACCACTTCGACCCGCCGAACTTCACCTGGCCGTTCGGCACCCACATCTGCGTGGCCGAGGTCGACACGGAGACCGGGCGCGTCGGGATCCGCCGCTACGTCGCCGTGGACGACTGCGGCCCGATCGTCAACCCGGCCATCGTCGAGGGCCAGCTGCACGGCGGCATCGCCCAGGGCATCGCGCAGGCGCTGTACGAGGAGGCCGTCCACGACGCAGCGGGCAACCCGACCACGGGCACGCTCGCCGACTACCGGTTCCCGGCCGCGACCGACCTGCCGAACGTCACCCTCGACCAGACCGTCACCCCTTCGCCGACCAACCCGATGGGGGTGAAGGGGATCGGCGAGTCCGGGGCGATCGGCTCCTCGCCCGCCGTGGTGAACGCCGTGATCGACGCCGTGACCCACCTCGGCGTGACCCACCTCGACATGCCGGTCACGCCCGAGAAGGTCTGGCGGGCCGTGAGCGGGGCGGGCCACACTGCCGGCACACCTCGACACTGAGGGGGACTTCCATGGTGGCGATCAACTGCGACATGGGCGAGGCCTTCAGCATCTACCGCTGCGGCGACGACGAGGGCCTGATGCCCTGGATCACGCTCGCGAACGTGGCGTGCGGCTTCCACGCCTCCGATCCGCGCGTGATGCGGCGGACCGTCGCACTCGCGAAGGAGCACGGCGTACGGGTGGGCGCGCACCCGTCGCTGCCCGACCGCGAGGGCTTCGGCCGCCGCGAGATGAGGATGGACCGCGACGAGCTGACCGCGTCCGTGCTCTACCAGGTCGGCGCGCTGAGCGGGTTCCTGCGGGAGCAGGGCATGGAGCTCAACCACATCAAGCCGCACGGGGCGCTGTACGGGATGGCCGCCCGCGACGAGGAGGTCGCCGGCGCCGTCGCCGACGCCGCCGCGGCGTTCGGAGTGCCGTTGATGGGCATGGCCGGCAGCGTGCACGAGCGGGTGTGGGGCGCGAGCCCGGGCGGGTTCCTGTCCGAGTACTACGCCGACCTCGACTACCGGCCGGACGGCTCGCTGATCATCACCCGCGAGCACGCCCCGTTCGACCCGGCCTCGTCGGCGCGGAAGGCGCTGCGGGCCGTCACCGACGGCGTGGCGACCGCCGTCGACGGCACGGAGATCCCGGTGCGCGCCGACTGCGTCTGCGTGCACTCCGACACGCCGAACGCGGTCGACCTCGCCAAGGCCGTCCACGAGGCGCTGCGCCCCCACCTGTCCCCGAACTGAAGGAGCGACATGCCCCGTCACGAGGTCGTCTCGCCCATCCCCGGCGTCTTCTACCGCAGGCCCGACCCCGACAGCGACCCGTTCGCCACCGAGGGCCAGACCGTCGGCGCCGACGACACCGTCTGCCTCGTCGAGGTCATGAAGTCGTTCCACCAGGTGCACGCGGGGGCGGCGGGGAAGGTCGTCGAGTTCCTGGTCGAGAACGAGGACGTGGTCGACGCCGGCCAGGCCGTCGCGGTGATCGAGGCGGGATGAGCGAGCTTGCGAGCGAATCGGTGCTACAGCGCCTGCGCGGAGCGTCAGCCGAGCGCCGGCGAGGCTGTGCGTGAAGCGCCTCCTCGTCGCCAACCGCGGGGAGATCGCGGTGCGGATCATCCGCGCCGCACGCGACCTCGGCATCTCCACCGTGGCAGTGCACAGCACCGCGGACACCGACACGCGGCACGTCCGGCTCGCCGACACCGCCGTGGAGATCGGGCCGCCGCCCGCGGGCAAGAGCTACCTCGTGGCCGACGCCGTCCTGGAGGCGGCGCGCTCGGCCGGGGCCGACGCCGTCCACCCCGGCTACGGCTTCCTGTCCGAGCGGGCGGGGTTCGCCGCCGCGGTGGCCGACGCCGGGCTCGTGTTCGTCGGGCCCGCCGCGGACGTGATCGACCAGATGGGCGACAAGGTGCGCGCCCGGCAGGTCGCCGCGGCCGCGGGCGTGCCCACCGTCCCGGGCACGCCGGGCGGGGTCGACGACGTGGACGCGGCCGTAAGGGCGGCCGCGGAGATCGGCTACCCGATCATGCTCAAGGCCGCCGCGGGTGGGGGCGGGCGCGGCATCCGGGTCGTCGAGGACGAGGCGGCGCTGCGCGCGGCGTTCCCGGCCGCGTCGCGGGAGGCGGCGAGCGCGTTCGGCGACGGGCGGATGTACCTGGAGCGGTTCGTCCGCCGGGCCCGCCACGTCGAGGTGCAGGTGCTCGGCGACGGCACCGACGCCGTGCACCTGTTCGAGCGGGAGTGCTCGCTGCAGCGGCGGCGGCAGAAGATGGTCGAGGAGGCCCTCGCCCCCGGCATCGACGCAGGCGTGCGGGAGGCCATGACGGCCGCGGCCGTGCGGCTGGCCCGCGAGGTGGGCTACGCCAGCGCGGGCACGGCCGAGTTCCTCGTCGACGACGAGAACCACGAGTTCTTCTTCATCGAGATGAACACCCGCATCCAGGTCGAGCACCCCACCACCGAGCTGGTCACGGGCGTCGACCTGGTCGCCGAGCAGCTGCGGATCGCGGCGGGTGAGCCGCTGCGCCACGCGCAGGCCGACATCGCCGCCCGGGGCTGCGCGCTCGAGTTCCGGGTGTGCGCCGAGGACCCGGCGCGCGGCTTCCTGCCCGCGCCCGGGCAGGTCGGCCGCGTCGTGCTGCCCGCGGGGCCGTGGGTGCGGGTGGACACCTGGCTGGAGCCGGACGTCACCGTCCCGCCGTTCTACGACTCGCTGCTGGCGAAGGTCGTGGTGTGGGGCGAGGACCGGGAGACCGCGGTCCGCCGCTCCCGCCGGGCACTGGCCGAGTTCGCCGTCGAGGGCGTGCCGACGACGGCGGGGCTGTTCACCGAGATCCTCGGCCAGCCGTGGTTCGCGGCGGGGGAGTTCCACACCGGCACGTTGGAGCAGTGGTGGTCCGAGCGCGAGGAGGCAGCCAGATGACGACGGCCACCGAGGTGCCACCGGCCCGCTACAGCTGGGGCGGCGACGAGTTCGTGTTCGTCGAGCTGGCCGAGGCGATGAGCCTGCAGGCCAACTTCCGGTCGATGGCGATCACCACGCGGCTGCGCGACCAGCGGCCCGACGGGGTGCTGGAGATCTGCCCGGCCAACGCCTCCTACCAGGTCCGCTTCGACCCGGACGTGCTGGAGCCCGCCGAGCTGCTCGCGCTGCTGCAGGACCTGGAGCAGCAGGTCGGCGACGCCCACGAGCTCGCGCTGCCCACCCGGGTGCTGGAGATCCCGGTGCTCTACCGGGACCCGTGGACCACCGAGACGCAGATGCGCTTCCGCGACCGCCACCAGGACCCGAACGCCACCGACATCGAGTACGCGACGCGGATCAACGGCTTCTCGTCGGTGGACGAGTTCATCGCCGCCCATTCCGGCTCGCCGTGGTTCACCTCGATGGTCGGCTTCGTGGCCGGGCTGCCGTTCAAGTACCAGATGGTGCCGCGGGAGCGGCAGATCGTGGTGCCCAAGTACCTGCGCCCGCGCACCGACACACCCAAGCAGACCGTCGGCTACGGCGGCTGCTTCTCCTGCATCTACTCCGTGCGGGGGGCGGGCGGCTACCAGATGTTCGGCATCACCCCGGCACCGATCTACGACCCGACCCAGACGCTGCCGGACTTCACCGACTTCATGGTGCTGTTCCGCCCGGCGGACATCGTGAGGTTCACGCCGATCGACCGCGAGCGCTACGACGCCCTCCTCGCCGACGTGGAGGCCGGGACGTTCCGCGTCACGGCCCGGCCGGTCGAGTTCCGGCTGCAACCGTTCCTGGACGACCCCGACGGCTACAACGCGCGGCTCCTGGAGGTCCTCAAGTGATCGAGATCGTCAAGCCGGGGCTGTCCACCACCGTGCAGGACGCCGGCCGCACCGGCTACTACCACCTGGGCATCCCGCCCTCGGGCGCGCTCGACCAGTACTCGCTGCGCGCGGCGAACCTGCTCGTCGGCAACCCGGCGGGCGCGGCGGCGCTCGAATGCGTCTACATGGGCCCGGAGCTGGCCTTCCACGCCGACGCGGTCGTCGCGGTCACCGGCGCGGGCATGGTGCCGACGGTCAACGGTGAAGAGCGGCCGCAGTGGGAGTCGCTCCCGGTGTCCGCGGGTGACGTGCTCGCCTTCGGCTACCTGACGGCGGGGGCGCGGGCCTACGTCGCCGTCTCGGGCGGCATCGACGTCCCGGAGGTGCTGGGCAGCCGCGCGACCTACGCGCTCGGCGCGCTCGGCGGGCACGAGGGCCGCCCGCTCGCGCCGGGGGACCGGCTGCCGATCGGGGCGTCCGCCGGTGCGGCCGCCGGCCGCCGCGTGCCCGACGACCTGCGCCAGCCGCTGGCCAAGGACGTCGAGGTGCGGGTCGTCATGGGTCTCTACGACCACCGCCTGACCGAGGCCGGCCGCGCGACGTTCCTCGACACGACCTGGGCGCTCACTCCCGTCGCCGACCGCATCGGGTTCCGCTACTCCGGGCCCGAGCTGGAGACGGTGCCGCGCGAGCCCCCGTTCGGCGCCGGGCAGGACCCGTCGAACATCGTGGACGCGCCCTACCCGATCGGCTCCATCCAGGTGCCCGGCAGCGTCGAGCCGATCATCCTGCACCGCGACGCGGTGTCGGGCGGCGGCTACATGATGATCGCGACGGTGCTGGCGGGCGATCTCGACATCGTCGCCCAGTCGGCCCCGAAGACCCGCACGCGGTTCGTGGAGGTCGACCTGGACGGCGCGTTGGCCGCCCGCGCCGACCACCGCAAGCGGGCCCTGCGCCTCGCCGAGGCACTGGCCTGACGGGAGGGCCCGTGCCACGCTGGCCGGCATGGACCCCGAGAACCGGTCCGACGAGGACGACTCCGGCCTCCTGGAGCCCGCGGACAGCCTCGACGACCGCGGCGTGCGGGACGCCCTCGACGAGGGCTGGTCGCCGCCGGAACGCCCCTGGGCGGTGACGGGCTGGGGCACCACAGCCCGCGAGGCGGCCGCCGGCGAACCCCTCGCGGCACGGCTGGCCCGCGAGCTGCCCGACGGCGTGCTGTGGGACGGCGACGGGCTCGGCGATGCGTCCGACACCGACGGCGAGCTGCTCGACGACGAGGTCGGCGACGTGCGCGCGGGGCGGCTGGTCGCGGCGGACAGCGCGTTCTACGACGACCTGTACGCCGTCGACGCGGGTATCGACGGCGGTGCCGCGTCCGCGGAGGAGGCGGCGATGCACCTCGTCACGGAGCGGAACCGGTTCGACGACCGCTAGCTCGGGACGCGTCTCAGCGCGCTCGTCGTGGTCCTCGCAGACCCCGCGGGCCCTGCGAGGGTCACGGGCAGCGCGCGGAGCAGGGCGGCCCCCGGCCTGCGCGGTGGGTACCGTCGCGGGCATGGATGCTGCCGACACCGCCGTCACCGACACCGCCTTCTGGCACCCGTTCGCCGCGATGGGTGCGGTCCGCCGCTCCGAGTTCGTGGTCACCCGCGGTGAGGACGTCTGGATCTTCGACGACGCCGGGCGCCGCTACCTGGACGCGACCGCGAGCCTGTGGTGCGTCAACGCGGGCCACGGGCGGTCGGAGATCGTGGACGCCGTCGCGGCGCAGATGCGGGAGCTCGCCACGTACCAGACGTTCGCCGACGTCGCGAACCGTCCGGCGCTGGAGCTCACCCGCCGTCTCGCCGGGCTCGCACCGGTGCCGGGTGCCAAGGTGTTCCTGGTCAGCGGCGGCGGCGAGGCGATCGACACCGCCGCCAAGATCGCCCGCGAGTACTGCGTGCGCACCGGACAGCCCGAGCGCACGGTCCTGATCAGCCGCAGGCACGCCTACCACGGCACCCACGGTTTCGGCACCGCGCTGGGCGGGATGCCCGCGAACCGCGTGGCCGGCCCGTTCGTCCCGGACGTCGTCCAGGTGCAGTGGGACGACCCCGCCGCGCTGGAGGCCGAGTTCGAGCGGATCGGGCCGGAGCGGATCGCGGCGTTCTTCGCCGAGCCGGTGATCGGGGCGGGCGGGGTGCTGCCCCCGCCGGCGGATTACGTCGAGCGCGTCCGGGAGATCTGCGCCCGGCACGGGGTGCTGTTCGTGGCCGACAGCGTGATCTGCGGGTTCGGCCGGCTCGGCGACTGGTTCGGGCTGGACCGCTTCGGTGTCGAACCCGACCTCATCACGTTCGCCAAGGGCGTCACCAGCGGGTACGTGCCGCTGGGCGGGGTCGTGGCGCACGAGCGGGTGGCGGCGCCGTTCTTCGCGGACGGGGCTGCGGCGTTCCGCCACGGCCCGACCTACGCCGGCCACCCCACGGCATGCGCGGCCGCCCTGGCCAACCTGGACGTCATGGAGGACGAGGGGCTGCTCAAGCGGGCCGACGCGCTGGAGGGCTCGCTGCACGCGGCGGTGCGGTCGCTCACCGACCACCCCCTCGTCGCCGAGGCCCGCGGCGGCACCGGCGCGCTCGCCGCGATCGAGCTCGACCCCGACCGGCTGGCCGCCGACCCCGGCCTGCCCGCCGCGGTCGCCCGCGCCGCGCGGGACCGCGGGGTGCTGGTGCGGCCGATGATCTCGGCGATCGCCGTCTCCCCGCCGCTCACGATGACCGACGAGCACGTCGACCTGCTCACCGACGCCCTGCGCGGCGGCCTGGACGCGGCCGCGCGCTGACCCGGCCCGGCTGCGCGCTCACTCGAGCCAGGCGGTGGTGTCGGCGGGCAGCAGGCCGTCCTGCAGGGGCGCGCTGGACACCACCACCCGGCCGGCGGGCAGCGGCACCGGGGCCTCGCCGAAGTTCGTGATGCAGGTCCAGCCGCCGGGACGGATGAACTGCACGACCTCGGCCGGCGCGTCGGCGGCCCACTCGAGGCTCTCGGCCGTCTGCAGACGGCGGCGCTCGGCGAGGGCGCGCCGGTACAGGTTCAGCGTCGAGGCGTCGTCGGCGTCCTGGCGCTGCACCGACAGCGCGGCGAACTCCGCGGGCTGGGGGAGGTGGGCCGGGCCGGGGCCGAAGCCCAGCGACGGGCCGTCGGCGCTCCAGGGGATGGGCACGCGGCAGCCGTCGCGGCCCTTCTCGGTGCCCTCCGAGCGGGCCCAGGTCGGGTCCTGCAGGGCCTCGGGGGGCAGGTCGGCCACCTCGGGCAGGCCCAGCTCCTCGCCCTGGTAGACGTAGGTGGAGCCGGGCAGCGCGAGCGCGAGCAGGGTGGCCGCCCGGGCGCGGCGCAGGCCCCGCTCCTCGTCCGGCGCCGGGCTGCGGCCGTCGCCGCGCACCCAGGCCTTCAGGTCGGTGTCCGCCGGCAGCGCGTAGCGGGTGGCGTGGCGTACCACGTCGTGGTTGGAGAACACCCATGTGGACGACGTGCCGGCGGTGCGCGCCAGCCCCAGGTTCTCCTCGATGACCTCTCGGAACGCGGCGGCGTCCCAGCCGGCGAGCAGCAGGTCGAAGTTGAAGGCCTGGCCGAGCCCCTCCGGGGAGGCGTAACGGGCGCGGCGGGACGCCGAGTCGGCCCAGGCCTCGGCGACGGCAGTGCGCGGCGGGTCGTAGCTGTCGAAGACCTCGCGCCACTCGCGGTAGATCTCGTGCACCTCGTCGCGGTCGCGGAGGCGGTGCATGCCGTCGGGCAGGTCGTCGGCGTCCAGCTCCGCCTGGCTGGGCAGCGGCGGCGTGAGGTCTTTCGCGAGCGCGTCCGCGACGTCGATGCGGAAGCCGTCCACCCCGCGGTCTGCCCAGAACCGCAGCGTGGTGCGGAAGTCCTCACGGACCTCCGGGTTCTCCCAGTTCAGGTCGGGCTGCTCGGGCGCGAACATGTGCAGGTACCACTGCCCGTCACCGACCGGCTCCCATGCGGAGCCACCGAAGGCTGCGATCCAGTCGCTGGGCGGCCGCTCGCCGTTCGGGCCCTCGCCGCGACGGAACACGTAGCGGTCGCGCTCGGGGGAGCCGGGCGCGGCGGCGAGCGCCTCGCGGAACCAGACGTGCCGGTTCGAC
>Ga0196958_10000768_pt1 | contig 10417 bp, 11 predicted proteins | sample S1v_10metaG_FD_148654 | JGI IMG/M metagenome (GOLD analysis project Ga0196958, IMG submission 148654) | Soil microbial communities from Anza Borrego desert, Southern California, United States - S1+v_10 | ecosystem: Environmental > Terrestrial > Soil > Desert | place: USA: California | collected...
GCCCTCGGGCACGAGGAAGGCCCTCGCGATCTCCGCGGTGGTCAGGCCGCCGACCGCCCGCAGGGTCAGGGCGATCTGCGACGCGGGCGTCAGCGCCGGGTGGCAGCACAGGAACAGCAGGACCAGCGTGTCGTCGGCGTCCACCGGGTGGTCCGCGGCCGCAGCCAGGCGCTGGTCGGGCAGCCGCCACCGCTCGACGGCGTCCTCGCGGCGCCGGCGCGCCTGCTCGCTGCGCAGCAGGTCGGTGAGCCGCCGCGCGGCGACCGTGATCAGCCAGGCCCGAGGATCGTCCGGGAGACCCTGCTGCGGCCACTGCGCGGCGGCGGCGATCAGCGCCTCCTGCACCGCGTCCTCGGCCGCGTCGAAGTGCCCGTACCGGCGCACGACCGCACCGAGGACCTGCGGCGCCAGCCGGCGCAGCAGGTCCTCGGTCGCCCCGCGCGTCACGGCGGCGTCACGGCTGCCAGTCGTCCATGCCCCCCTCGATCGGCCGCACGTCCACGTACTCACCCTCGGCGTCCGGGTTGACCAGACCGGCGGCGATCTCGGTGGCCCGGTCGAAGCTCGCGCACTCGACGATCGTGTAGCCGGCGAGCACCTCCTGGGTCTCCGGGTACGGGCCGTCGGTCACGACCGGCGCCCCCTTCTGCAGCTGGATCCGCCGGGTGTGGACGGGCGCGGCCAACCCGTTGCCGCCGACGAGCTCCCCGGACTCCACCAGCTTCCGGTGGAACGACTCCATGTAGGAGTGCATCTCCGCGACCGCCTCGGGCGTCATCGCCGGCTTGTCGGTGGGCTTGCCGGCCAGGACGTCGTAGTCCTGCTGGGACCCGTACAGCATGATCATGTACTTCACGGCGCGCTCCTCTCGCTGCGGGCACCACCCCGGTGCCTCGTCCGGGACGTCGGAGCCGGGCCCGCGGCCCGGACACACCATCCCGACGGCAGCGCCGACCCGCAATCCGTCGCCGTCCCCCAACCGACCTCGCGTGGGGCTGGGCCTACGGGCCGACGCGGGCGTCCGCCGAGCGCGAGGCGGTCCGGTCGACCCGGGCAGCGGAGCCCGCGTCCTGGCCTGGGTGTGCACCGGCGCCTACCAGTGACCCCCCGCGTCAGCTGAACCGCTGCTCCAGCCGGAACGACACCTCCTCGCCCGCCCGGTCCTTGCCGATCTGCTTGCACAGCCCCGCCCTGAGGGGCAGCCAGTGCGGACCGTTCCCCGACGGCATCAGGGTGGCTGTGAAGGGATGCCCGTCGATCGTCCCGGCGACCTTCACAGCCCGGCGGGTCCCGAGGACCTCCGCGGATCCCGGCACTGTCACGAAGGTGGGGAAGGAGCCGTCCTTCTCGATCGGGGCGGTGAAGGCGTGGTCGAGCGGGCGTGGGGTGGGCTGGGCCATGTCGTCTCCGGATCTGCCGACGGGTCTCGGGTGCTCGGTCGGAGAGGGAGACGCACACCGCCCGGCCGATTCATCGGTCCGGCGGCTCGCCGTTCAGCCCGAGCCGCGGCCGAGCCGTTCGGCGAGGTGGACCGTGACCGTCTCGCCCGGTCCCTTGCCGATCGCCTTCTGCAGCTCGCCCTTCACGGGCAGCTTGTGGGTGCCGTCCCCGAGCGCCATGAAGGAGCTCCGGAACGGGTGGCCGTCGACCGTCCCGCGGACCTTGACCAGGCCCCGGGTGCCGAAGAACTCGGCCGAGCCGGGCATCACCACGTACGTCCAGCCGCCCGGGCTCGGGCTCTTCTGCAGGACGGCGGTGAAGTCGTGGTCCAGTTCGCTCGCAAGCTCGTTCATCGTGCCTCCTCGTTCCCCTGGCGATGGTCGCCCTCGGAGGGCGGCCACACCAGGGGTGTCGACGCGGAGCCGCAGGTTTCGACATCGCGCTCAGCCGCGGCGGCCGTCCACCGCGGTCGCGTGGTCCCCGAACACGAAACGTCCCGGAGCCCAACGTCGTGCGCTACGTCTTCACCGACGCCAGGGCGCGCACGGCGTTCCCCGAGTGGGAGCGGGTGGCCGACGAACGCGCCGCCGCCCTCCGCGCCGCCGCCGACCTCGGTGATCGCGCGGCCGCGGCGCTCGCCGACGAGCTGTCGGTCACGGCGGGCACCGAGTTCGGCAGCCGGTTCGCGGCGTCGGCCGCCCTGCCCGCGTGGACGGGGGTCGAGCGGTGGCAGCACCCGGTCGTCGGCGCGCTGTCCCTGGCCTACGAGAGCCTGTCGCTGCCCGGCGCCGAGGAGCAGCGCCTGGTGGTCTACGTGCCGTCCGACGGCGCCGGCGACGCGCTCGCTGCGCTCACCTCCGCCGCCCCGATCCCGGCGACGAACGGCGCTCTCGTCCGTACCTGACGACGGGGGTCCCGTTCGTCGGCCCCAGCCCGCCGGCCGTCCGCTGCTCGACGGATCCCGTCCGTTCCGATGAGTTCCCGCTCCGCGGGCGGTCTGTTCCTCGACGGCCCGCTCCGGGCCGGGCGGAGGAGCGTGGGATGCGACAGGTCGTTCTCTACCAGCTGTTGTCGCTCGACGGAGTTGCCGAGGAGCCCGGCGACTGGATGTTCGACGGTGGCCAGGCCATCTTCGACAACCTGGAACGGGTGATCGGGAAGCAGGACGCGGTCCTGCTCGGCCGACGGACGTACGAGTACTGGGTCGACTTCTGGCCCGGCGACGGCCCCGAGCCGTTCCACAGCTTCATCAACAACACGCCCAAGCACGTGTTCACGTCGAGCCCCCTCGACGGGAGCTGGGCCAACACGGTGGTGGTCGAGCGTCCGGCCGCCGACCACGTTCGTGAGCTCAAGCAGCAACCGGGTGGGGACATCGGGATCCACGGCAGCGTCGAACTGGCCCGCTCGCTCCTGCACGCAGGCCTCGTCGACGAGCTCCGGCTCGTCGTCGCCGCCACGGTCGCAGGCCGGGGCCGGCGGCTGTTCGACACTTCGGACGAGCTGCGGCGGCTGACGCTCGTCGACGTCGACAGCACCCCAGAGGGCTCGCTGCTGCTCGGTTACCGCACGGGTGGTGCGGCATGAGCCGGTCGGTGACCTCGCGGGACGGGACCCGCATCGCCTTCGACCAGGTGGGGGCCGGGCCCGCGGTGATCCTCGTGGCCGGCGCGTTCCAGTTCCGGGCGTTCGACCAGCCCACGGTCGAGCTGGCAGGCCTGCTCGCAGAGCAGGGCTTCACCGTCGTGAACTACGACCGGCGCGGTCGCGGCGAGAGCGGGCCGACCGGACCGGGCTCCCTCGACCGCGAGATCGAGGACGTCGCCGCACTCGTGGAGCAGGTCGGTGGAGCGGCCGCGCTCTACGGCAGCTCCTCCGGCGCCGCGATCGCGTTGTGGGCCGCCACGAAGAACATCGGGGTCAGCGCGCTCGCGCTGTGGGAACCGCCGTTCTCCCTCGACGACGACGGCGTCGCCTTCGCCGACGAACTGCAGCGCCTCGTCGATGCGGGCCGGCACGAGCGGGCGGTCGAGTACTTCATGAAGGACATGCCGCCCGAATGGCTCGAGGGCTCCAAGGCGGGTCCCGCCTGGCCGGTGATGGTCGACATCGCGCCGTCGCTGACCGGTGACGCGGCGGCGCTCGCCCGATCGCAGGGCGGCGGGTCCTGGGCAACGCGCTGGGCGTCGGTAACCGTTCCCACGCTCGTGCTGACCGGCGCGGAGACACTGCCGATCTTCCCGCCGGCGGCGGAAGCCCTGGCGCAGGCGCTGCCCGACGCCCAGCGGGAGACGATCCCGGCGAGCGGGCACGGCTGGGAGCCGCCCGTGATGGCGGCCGCGCTGACGTCGTTCCTGCGGACGGTGTAGGTGGTTGCGCGTCCGATCCGGATCTTGCGGACGCCGCTGGCGTGGCGCCGGGTGGAGGAATTCCCTGTTCGGTCTCTTTCGGGACGAATGCCGGTTTCGGCTCCGGGTACCGTCTCCCCATTCGCCCGTGAAAGCGGCGTGGATTCACTAACGTGAGCCGGGTGGCACAGCTCGTTCGCGACATCATGACCGCGCGCGTCGTCACGGTGCGTTCCGACGAGCCCGTGGCCGCGGCCGTCGAGCGGATGACCCGCTACGGCTTCAGCGCGTTGCCGGTGATCACGCCGTCGTTCCGGCTGGTCGGCGTCGTGAGCCTGCTCGACGTCCTGCGCTACCGCGAGGAGTACGGCGCCGCGGGTGCGGAGGCCGACGGGCACGTCCGCGTCGAGGAGATCATGAACCCGGACGTGCTGTCGATGTCGGCCACCGCCAACGCGGCCGTCGTGGCGCAGCGCCTGCGCACCCACGGCGAGCTGCGCGTGATGCCGGTCGTGCAGGGCGGGAAGCTGGTCGGCGTCGTCACGCGCAGCGACCTGCTGCGCCACCGCGACGGCGGTGCCGGCCGCGGCCGGCGCGTCTTCGGCAGCCGCGACCGGGCCGGGCACGATCCGCTGTTCGCCCTCGACCGGGGGCGCCGGCCCGGGCCGGCAGCCGCCCCGGGCAGCCCGGTCACCGAGGTGATGACCCACGAGGTGGTCACGGTCGGCCCGGCGGAGCTCGTGACGGTGGCCGCGGAGCTGATGCTGCACCACCGGCACACCGCGCTACCGGTCGTCGAGGCGGGCCGGTTGGTCGGGATCCTGAGCGAGGCCGACATCCTGACCGACCCGCAGGCCGGCCGCTCGACGCACGCCACGGTCGGCGCGGTCATGACGAGATCGCCGATCACCGTGGACGTCCGCGCGACCGTCGGCGGGGCGAGGGCGCTGATCGCCGATCGGGGCCTGCGCACGCTGCCGGTGGTCGACGGCGACAGGCTGGTCGGCGTGCTCAGCCGCAGCGACCTGATCTGACGAGGCGTCCGGCGGCGAGCGCCGAGCCCGCCGACGTCGAGGCGGGGGCTGCGCGCGTGAGCGGACCGTCCGGTCCGTTGATCAGCAGGTGCGGTTGTGGGCCCGCACGGGTGCGGTTCTGCGACCGCAAGCGCTGATCACGAGATGGCCCCAGCGGCGGGAGCACGGGCGACTGCTCGCGAGCCCGCGCCTGCACGTCCATCGCGGCTCGCGCCGTCAGGCCGATCGGGACTCACGCTCCCCCGCCGCTCGCGGCTCCTCGTCGGGCACCCACCGCAGCACGTCGCCGGGCTGGCACTCGAGCACCCGGCACACGGCGTCGAGGGTCGTGAACCGCACGGCCTTGGCGCGCCCGTTCTTGAGCACGGCGACGTTCGCCGGGGTGATGCCGACGGCCTCCGCGAACTCGGCGACCGACATCTTGCGGCGCGCGAGCATGACGTCGATGTCGACGATGATCGCCATCAGACGACCTCGTCCAGCTCGTGACGCAGCACGGTCGCCGTGCGCAGCAGGCCGCGCATGACGACCATCAGCAGCGCGAACGCCACCCCGCCGATCCCGATGCCGCCGCCGATCAGGACGAGCCCGGGCGCGTCGTCGAGCTCACCCACGTGCGCGCAGAGTGCGGCCACGATGAGCGCGGCGACGAGCCCGGCGACGGAGATGACGTCGACCCACCGGAACGCCCGCTCGTCGAAGATCGCACCGCGCCGGACCATGGAGAGCAGCACCCACAGGGCCACGAGCGCGACCTCCAGGCACACGATCGCCGCCACGCCGAGCGCCGCGTAGGCCACGGCGCGGTCCGCCAGGTCGACCTCCGGATGCATGGCGACCACGAGGACGATCACGACCTGGGCGGCGAGGGCCCCGAGCGCGAACAGGACGAGGAGCCCCCGCAGGGCGAGGATGACGAGCTGGCTCATCCATCGAGTCTCGATCGAGATCTATCGAAAGTCAATAGGTCCTGCGATGGCCGGGCGCGAGCGCGACGTCCGACACTCGATTGGTTCCAGAAGCTGCCTCACACTCTGCGCGTGGCGACGACGCCGGGGAGGGGGCGGACGTGACCGAGAGCGTCAGCGAGAGCGAGAACCCGGGGATCCCCTCCCCGCACCCGAGGTGAGCCGGCCGAGGACGAACCGGGACTGGTGGCCGAACCTGCTGGACCTGCAGGTCCTCCACGCGCACTCGCCCCGGGCCGACCCGATGGGCGAGGACTTCGACTACGCCGAGGAGTTCACGAGGCTCGACGTCGAAGCACTCAAGCGCGACCTCGTCGAGGTGATGCGGACGTCGCAGGACTGGTGGCCGGCCGACTACGGCCACTACGGCCCGCTGTTCATCCGCATGAGCTGGCACGCCGCCGGGACCTACCGCATCAACGACGGCCGCGGCGGAGGCGGCCAGGGCGCGCAGCGCTTCGCGCCGCTGAACAGCTGGCCCGACAACGCGAGCCTGGAGAACCCGGAGGGCCCGAACGGCAACCCGGACCCGCTCGCATCGGCCCGCGACATCCGCGACACGTTCGGCCGGATGGCGATGAACGACGAGGAGACCGCCGCGCTCATCATCGGCGGCCACACGTTCGGCAAGTGCCACGGCGCGGTCGGCCAGGAGTACATCGGACCGGAGCCCGAGGGCTGCCCGGTCGAGCACCAGGGCCTCGGTTGGAAGAACACCGTCGGCACCGGTGCCGGCGTCCACGCGATGACCAGCGGACTCGAGGGCGCCTGGACCACCGAGCCCACCACGTGGGACAACGGGTACTTGGAGAACCTCTACTCCTACGACTGGGAGCTGACGGAGAGCCCGGCCGGCGCGAAGCAGTGGACGCCGAAGAACCCGGAGGCCCAGGGCACGGTGCCGGACGCCCACGACCCGTCGGTGCGACACGCCCCGATGATGCTGACCTCGGACATCGCGCTGAAGGTGGACCCGATCTACGGTCCGATCACCAGGCGCTTCCGGGAGAACCCGGACCAGCTCGCGGACGCGTTCGCCACGGCCTGGTACAAGCTGCTGCACCGCGACATGGGGCCGATCTCGCGCTACCTCGGCCCGTGGGTCCCGGAGCCGCAGCTCTGGCAGGACCCCGCGCCCCCGGTGGACCACGAGCTGATCGGCGACGCGGACGTCGCCGCCCTCAAGCAGGAGGTCCTCGCCTCGGGGCCCGCGCTCGACCCGACGGTGTCTCAGCCGGTGTCCACGAGCGGGTCCAGCACGGCACGGAACTGCTGCTGGGTGGGAGTGCTGAACACCTCGGGTGTCTCGTAGATGATGGTGCGCGGGCAGGTCGTGTCCTCGGCGACCAGCCGAACCGGCTCGTCGACCGGCTCCCCGTCCGCGCCTCGTAGACCGTGATCTCGACGGTGGTCCGGTGCATCGGCGCCGTCACCTCCGTGTACGCGCAGGTGCCACCTCCGGTCCGTCCTCGACGCGCTCGGTGTGCACCCGAGGGGATTCGGACCCCCTACCTTCTGATCCGTAGTCGTCGGCGTCGCCGCCCAAGCAGGGTGCCTACCGGGCGACGCGAGATCCACAACCCCGGGCTCAGTCGTTTCTCAGGGCGTTGACGACATGCATCGCGCTGTCCGCAGAAGCTGGCGCCTGCGGGACCTCGAAAACGACGCGGTGTAGGCGGCCGGTGAACTCGAAAGGCGGTCGGTAGTCGTCACAGACCGGAAACCCCTGGTCGTAGCCGATCCGCAGTTTCCCTACTCCGAGCCCCATGCGCGCAAGGACCGTGAGTTCCGATGAGACGCTCCCAGCACCGACTTGCGCGCCGTTGTCCGTGATCCTGGCGGAGCCCCCGCCTCCCGCATCGACGGAGTATTCGATCCCCAGTTCGCGCCTTCCGGGAGGGATGGCCTCGCGAGTGACAACTCGACGCGGACCGTCGCCGAAGTTGAACGTCACGATCAGCTGCCGGTCGAGGAAATAGCAGGCCCACCCACCGTTCCAGTCGCCTTGCGCGCAAATGATGCCGCCGCCGGCATCGTGATCGTCGGGCACGTCGATGTCGACGACAACACGGAACCCGGCCAAGAACGGTGAGGGCGTGACTACGGGACTTCCGCCTGGGAGATAGACGTAGCGATGTCGGGGCGGACCTGGTGGCGGCTCCATGGCCGCGAGACGGTCCTCGTGGTTCATGAGCGGAAGCACCTGGTTGCGCTCCGCTTCGGACCACCATACCTCGATCATTTGACGTAGCCGATCCGGGTGGGCCTCCGCAAGGTCGTGCGCCTCCGAGAAGTCGCTCTCCAAGCAGAACAGAGACCACTTGTCGCGTTCAAACTCCGGGCTGCCATGGACACGTTCGCGCTCGGCCCGGTACGGGCTGTCAACGTGATCAGTCGTCGCCTTCCAGCCGTCGTGGTAGATGGCCCGGGACCCCATCATCTCGAAGTACTGGGTGTTTCGCGGGCTGGGCGCGTCGCCGTCGCCGAAGGTACCTAGCAGGCTCTTTCCGTCGATCGGCTGCTGGCGCACGCCATCGAGCACATCGGGAACATCGATGCCTGCCGCGTCAAGGACTGTCGGCATGAGATCGACTGCGTGACAGAACTGCGTCCTAACGCTACCGTTGTCAGCGGCGGCAATGCCGGAAGGCCACCGGACTATGAGCGGGGTTCGCACTCCGCCCAGCCAGGTGTAGTGCTTCCAGAGCCGGAACGGCGTGTTTCCCGCCCAAGCCCAGCCCCAGTCGTAAATGTTGTATGCCCGGAACCCGCCCAGGTCGTCGGCGCGGCTCGCCATGTACTCGACATCGTCCAGCTCGGGCCGGTTGAAAAAGCCGTTGGGCCCGCCATCGGCGCTGGCGCCGTTGTCGGAGAGCAGAAGGACAATCGTGTCGTCGAGAACGTTGATCCGCTCCAGGAAGTTCATCAGGCGTTCGATCTGGGCGTCCGTGTGCGTCAGGAACCCAGCGAAGGTTTCCATCATCCGGGAATAGAGGAGCCGTTCGCCCTCGGGCAGGCCGTCCCACTCGGCCACCCATGGCGGTCGTTCTGTGAGAACAGTGTCGGATGGCACGACCCCGCACTCCTGCTGCCTCTTGAATGTTCGTCGCCGCCAGGCGTCCCAGCCCACATCGAACTGGTTCCGATAAGGCTCGATCCAGGAGCTCGGAGCGTGGTGGGGGGAGTGCACGGCACCGGGGGCAAAGTACAAGAAGAATGGCTTGTCCGGGGCAGCGTGCTGCTGGTCCTGCACGAAACGTATGGCCTGAGAGGCCAGGTCCTCGGTCAGGTGGTAGCCGTCTTCGGGCGCCAGAGGTTGCTCGATGAACCCGTTGTCGCGGACCAGGTCGGGCGTCCACTGACTGGTACCTGCGTCGAGGAATCCGTAGAACCGCTCGAAGCCCTTTGCCAGTGGCCACTGGTCGAACGGACCGGTCGGCCCGTCCTCGTATCGCGGAATGAGATGCCATTTGCCGGCCGCAAACGTGTTGTAGCCGGCATCGCGAAGGAGACGGGGAAGCGTGCCAGCAGATGTGGGAATACGGGCGGTATAGCCTGGAAGAAGAATTGGGTTGTGCGCGAGGAAGCCCATGCCGACGGCGTGGTGGTTACGCCCCGTCAGCAGGCACGCCCGCGTTGGCGAACAGAGGGCTGTCACGTGGAAGTTGCTGTACCGGAGCCCCTGAGTCGCCAGTTCATCGATCGCGGGCGTCGAGATGTCGGAGCCGTAGGAACCGAGCTGAGCAAAGCCCAGGTCGTCAAGCACGATCATGACGATATTAGGTCCACCTGCGCGGGGACGTCTCGGTTCTGCCACTGGTCCGCCTGTCAGGCCCAGCCTGGTCCGGTCAAGTCCCCCGTGCGCCGTTTCCCGGTCTGACATGTGACGGGCTCCTTCCGGGGTCGCTACCCCTGCAACTGGAGAAGAATCTGCGGCGACGAAGACTCTCCGGCCCGACTCACCCCGCCAGGCCTCTTGTGCATGCGTATGCATGATACGTCGCCGCCGGACTGCCGGTCAACTCCTCCAGCCTCTGTCGCTTCGATGCATACGCTGCGCAAGCGGCCGCCACAGCCGAGGCAGATCAGATCGTCGGGGTCCACGAGCTCGCGCATCCCAGTGACGCGGCCCGATCACGATTGATCAGCCCGCGCGAGTTGCCCTGGTGTCCGGCCAGGTCCCACGCGATCGCGCGAGCCTCGACGACGTCGCCGATCCCGGCCACGGTGCCCTGCATCCCCAGGGCCACGCCCTGTTGTGGACGTGGCCGAGCCGGACGAGTTCGGCCCGAAGCGCGGCGGGCAGGCGGGCGGCCTGTTCGTTGGTGTCGACCAGCAGCAAGGACCGGCTGTAATCGAGCAGCGCCCCAACGGTGGCCTTCGTGCGTGCGACCTTGAGCGAGTCGGCCTCCGCCTGGAGCCGCGTGAGGACCTTCTGCGCTTCCTCGTATGCCTCGCGTTCGCCGCGGTCCCGCGTGCGGCCTTCGTCCTCGCCCTCGGGGATCGGCACCGTCTCGTAGAGCACGATCCGCTCGCCGGAGGCGGGGTCGGCGCCGAGCCGATACGCGAGCCTGCCAACCCTGACCGTGACGACGGATACCGCTCCGCTTGCGCGGCCGCCGCCTGG
>Ga0196958_10000769_pt1 | contig 10409 bp, 7 predicted proteins | sample S1v_10metaG_FD_148654 | JGI IMG/M metagenome (GOLD analysis project Ga0196958, IMG submission 148654) | Soil microbial communities from Anza Borrego desert, Southern California, United States - S1+v_10 | ecosystem: Environmental > Terrestrial > Soil > Desert | place: USA: California | collected...
ACTGACGGCATCCATCCCTGCCCGGACGACGAAAGGGCCCGGCCAACCGGCCGGGCCCCTTCGGTGTCTGTGGTGTTCGGGTCGGTCAGACGAAGGCCGGAACGAAGACCAGGCTGACGATCGTCATCACCTTGATGAGGATGTTCATGGCCGGCCCGGATGTGTCCTTGAACGGGTCGCCGATGGTGTCGCCCACCACCGCCGCCTTGTGCGCTTCGGAGCCCTTTCCCCCGAGTGCACCGGCCTCGATGTACTTCTTGGCGTTGTCCCATGCGCCACCGGCGTTGGCCATGTAGATGGCAATCATGAAGCCGGTGACGAGCGAACCGGCCAGGAAGCCGCCGAGCGCCGAGAGCGAGATGAAGCCGATGACGAGCGGGATCACCACGGCCAAGGCGCCGGGAAGGACCATCTCTTTGAGGGCGGCGGCGGTGGAGATGTCGACGCAGCGGGCGTAGTCGGCCTTCACCCCGACGGCCCCCTCGCGCAGTCCCGGGATCTCGGCGAACTGCCGCCGGACCTCGACGATCATCTGCTTGGCCGCCCGACCGACGCTCTGCATGGTGAGGGCGGCGAAGACGAACGGCGTGAGCGCGCCGAGGAACAAGCCGATCGTTGTCGGCACGTCGTTGAGATCGATGGATTCCAGGCCCGCGCTGATGGAGAACGCCTTGAAGAGGGCGAGGGCGGTGACCGCCGCCGACCCGATGGCGAAGCCCTTGGCGATGGCAGCGGTGGTGTTGCCGAGGCTGTCGAGCCCGTCGGTCACCTGCCGGACCTCCGGCGGGAGCTCGGCCATCTCGGCGATACCCCCGGCGTTGTCGGCGATGGGCCCGTAGGCATCGACGGCGACGACGATCCCGGTCGTGGCCAGCATGCCGATGGCGGCCAGAGCCACCCCGTAGAGACCGGCGTCAGCGGCCGTGAGGTTGCGGAACGCCTCCGAGAACGCCTCCTCCCCCAGCCAGTAGGAGGCGCCGATGGCACCCACCACCAGAAGGACGGCGGGGGCGGTGGACATCTTGCCCAGCGCGATGCCGGCAATGGCGACGGTGGCCGGGCCGGTCTCAGCCTGGCCGGCCAGGTCCTTCACCGGCTGATAGTGGTCGGAGGTGAAGTACTCCGAGGTGAATCCGATGGCCCAGCCGGCGGCCATGCCGATGATGATCGTCAGGGCGAGATAGATCGGCTTCTCGACGCCGTCGAAATCTCCGAAAGCCCACTGGGCGGCGATGAAGCTGAGCACCACCATGAGGCCCATGGCGACGTTCTGGCCCCGGTGGAGCTGGGCCGAGAGGCTGGCTCCCTCCCGGCCCCGGGTGAGGAGCGCGCCCACGATCGAGGCGATCATCCCGAAAGCGCCGATGAGGAGCGGGAAAACGTAGAGGTTGCGCAGCCCGTCGAGGTTGAGGACGGTGCCGTCGGCGTCGACGCCGGCGAACAGCAGGCTGGCCAACACGATCGGCGCCACCAGCGAACCGGCGTAACTCTCGAACAGGTCCGCGCCCATGCCGGCGACGTCACCGACGTTGTCACCGACGTTGTCAGCGATCGTGGCCGGGTTGCGGGGGTCGTCCTCGGGGATTCCCGCCTCGACCTTGCCGACGAGGTCGGCGCCGACATCCGCCGCCTTCGTGTAGATGCCGCCGCCGATGCGGGCGAACAGCGCGATCGAGGAACCGCCGAGCCCGAAGGCGGCCACCACCTGGAAGGGGTCGTCGACTTCGAGGAGCTCGACGAAGACGATGTAAGCGACGGCGATCCCCAACAGCCCCAGCCCGGCCACGGTGAAGCCCATGACCGCCCCGCCCCGGAAGGCCAGGGGCAGGGCGGTGGCCGCGCCGGTCCGGGCGGCGTGGGCCGTCCGGGTGTTGGCCTGGGTGGCGATGGTCATGCCCACGTACCCCGCGGCCGAACTGAAGACCGCGCCGAGGACGTAGGCGATGGCCCCCCAGGGGCGGCCGTAGTCGAGGACGATGAAGATGAGAACGGCCATCCCCACCACGAACACCGAAACCCACCGGTACTCGCGGCGCAGGAACGCCATCGCTCCTTCCCGGATCGCGGCGCCGATCTCCTTCATCCGATCAGTGCCCTCGTCGGCGCTGAGCACGACGTTGGCGAAGTACGCGGCCAAGACGAGCGCTCCGAGCGCTGCCAGGACCGCGAGGTACGGAACTGCCTCCATGGCTCCTCCCATGCCGAAAATCGGGCAGAGCTTAGGGGGACCGGAGTTCAACACCCGGTTTCAAGGCGTTCGCCCAGATGATCGGCCCCTTCGGCCGCGAGTCAGAATGACGTTCCATGAGCCTTCGCGAGTGGCTGCGGGCCGATCCCGGAGCAGACGATCCGTTCGCTCGGCACGCCCCTGACACCCATCCAGGGGTGAAGGACAGGAAAGAAGCCGCCGCCTCGGCGGGCACGGATGGCGAACCGCTGGCCGGTCTGCAGGAACGGCTCTACGCCGAAAAGACCCGCATGGTCCTGCTCGTTCTTCAAGGGATCGACACCTCGGGCAAGGACGGGACGATCAAGCACGTGATCGGCCAGATGAACCCTCTCGGATGCCGGATCACGTCGTTCCAGAAGCCGACCGAGGAGGAGGCCCGGCACCACTTCCTGTGGCGTATCCGCCGGTCCCTGCCCGAACCGGGCGAGATCGGAGTGTTCGGCCGCTCCCACTATGAGGACGTCATCGTTCCCGGGGTCCAGGGCACGCTCAGCGACTCCGAGATCGGCAAGCGTTACGCCGAGATCGCCCGCTTCGAAACCGGGCTCGCGGCCGGCGCGACCACGATCGTCAAGTGCTTCCTCCACATCAGCTTCGAGGAGCAGCGCCGCCGGCTCCTCGCCCGGCTCGACAATCCCGACAAGCGGTGGAAGTTCGATCCGGGTGATCTCGACGCGCGGGACCTCTGGCCGCAGTATCAGGACACGTTCCGCGACGTCGTCCGGCGCAGCAGCTCCGACGTCGCGCCGTGGTACGTCGTGCCCGCCGACCGGAAGTGGTATCGGAACTGGGCCGTCGGCCGGCTGCTGCTCGAGACGCTGACCGAGATGGCGCCGGAGTACCCGCAGGCCGACCTCGACATCCCGGCGCTCAAAGCCCGCCTGGCGGCCCGCCCTTCTCTCCGTGCCGTTGAGTAGCCCGCCTGCTCTTGAGGACTTCGAACACGACGGGGAGCACGGACAGCAGGACAATTACGGCGATGACGAGCAGGAGGTAGTCCTCGACCCACGGGGCGGTCTCACCGAGGATGTAACCGAGGCTGGTCACGCCGACCGCCCACAGCAGACCGCCGACGATATTGAATGTGACGAACGTGCGGTACCGCATCTCACCGACCCCTGCGAGGATCGGAGCGAACGTTCGCACTATCGGCACGAACCGGGCCAGCACGATGGTCTTGGAGCCGTGTCGCTCGAAGTACGTCCGGGCCTTCTCGACGTACTCCTGTTTGAAGATCCTCGAGTCCGGCCGCCGGAACAGCGAGGGCCCGACCCGGGACCCGAACATGTAGCCGACCTGATCGCCGGCCACTGCGGCGACGAAGCAGCCGACCAGGAGGACGGGGAGCGGCGCCAGCAGGCCCTGGGATGACAGCAGCCCGGCAGTGAAGAGCAGCGAATCCCCGGGAAGGAAGAAACCGATCAGCAGGCCGGACTCGGCGAAGACGATCGCCAACAGGCCGATGAGGCCGATGGTTTCGAGCGTTGAATGGAGATCGCCGGGGAGCATTCCGGGGAGGATAACCGGGGCGTCAGTTGACAAGCGGGCAGTTCGCGTGGCACCACGGTGAGCTGTTCTGGCAGCCTGTCCCCCCGTAGCCGGGCTGCGCATACCCATCGGAGGACCCGTGTCGAAGCCTCTCGTGATCGTCGAGTCGCCCGCCAAGGCGAAGACCATCGCGGGGTTCCTCGGCTCCGACTACGCCGTCGAGTCGAGCATCGGCCACATCCGCGACCTGCCCCGGAAGGCCCAGGAAGTGCCCGCCGCCTACAAGGACGAGCCGTGGGCCAAGCGGTGGGGAGTCGACGTCGACAACGACTTCAAGCCCCTCTACATCGTCCCACCCGAGAAAAAGGCGCAGGTCACGAAGCTGAAGGCGCTCCTCAAGGACGCCGACGAGGTCTATCTCGCCACCGATGAGGATCGGGAGGGCGAGGCGATCGCCTGGCATCTCCTGGAGGTCCTCTCGCCTCGCGTGCCCGTCCGCCGGATGGTGTTCCACGAGATCACCCGGGCGGCGATCGAGCGGGCGGTGCAGGAGTCGCGCGACCTCGATCGCAAGCTGGTCGACGCGCAGGAGACCCGGCGGATCCTCGACCGACTCGTCGGCTGGGACATCTCCGAGGTTCTGTGGAGAAAGGTCTCCCCGCGGCTGTCGGCCGGCCGGGTGCAGAGCGTCGCCACCCGTCTGGTGGTAGAGCGCGAGCGGAGCCGGATGGCGTTCCGGTCCGCCGGTTACTGGGACCTCGAGGCCATGTTCGAGGCGAAAGGCGTCAACTTCGGCGCCACGCTGACGAGCATCGACGGCAAGCGCCTGGCGACGGGCAGGGACTTCGAGCCCACGACCGGCCGGCTCAGCGCGGCGGCGGCCGACACGGTCGCTCTCCTCGACGAGCCCGCCGCCCGGGGCCTCGTCGAGCGGCTGGCCGGTGCCGACTACTCGGTTTCCTCCGTCGAGTCGAAAGCCTGGACGCAGCGGCCCTACCCGCCGTTCATGACGTCCACGCTGCAGCAGGAGGCCAGCCGGAAGCTCCGCTTCGGCGCCGAGCGGACGATGCGCCTGGCCCAGCGGCTCTACGAGGGTGGCTACATCACCTACATGCGAACCGACTCGCTGACACTCTCCGAGCAGGCGATCGCCGCCGCCCGATCCGAGATCAGCGAGCGCTACGGCGGCGACTACCTCCCCGAGCAGGCACGGCACTACTCCCGCAAGGTGAAGAACGCCCAGGAGGCGCACGAGGCGATCCGCCCGGCCGGCGAGCGCTTCCGCTCGCCCGAGGACGTCGGCCGGGAGGTCGAGCCCGATGCGGCCCGCCTCTACGACCTGATCTGGAAGCGCTGCGTCGCCTCTCAGATGGCCGACGCCCGGGGCCAGCGGGTGGCCCTGCGGATCGGCGCCACGTCGAGCCACGGCGAAGCGGTCCTGTTCTCCGCCTCGGGCAAGACGATCACGTTCCCCGGCTTCCTCCGGGCCTACGTCGAGGGCTCCGACGACCCCGACGCCGAGCTGGAGGACCGGGAGACCCGGCTGCCGGCGCTCGACCAGGGCGAGGGCGTGGGGAACACGGCCATGGAAGCCGCCGGGCACGCCACGCAGCCCCCGGCCCGCTACACCGAGGCGTCGCTGGTCGCCGAGCTCGAGACCCGGGGGATCGGCCGCCCGTCGACGTACGCCAGCGTCATCCAGACGATCCAGGACCGTGGATATGTCTGGAAGAAGGGCACCGCGCTCGTCCCGAGCTGGACGGCTTTCGCGGTCGTCCGGTTGCTGGAGGAGCACTTCAGCCACCTGGTCGACTACGAGTTCACCGCCCGCATGGAGGAGACGCTCGACGACATCGCCCGCGGCGAGCGGGAGTCCGTCCCGTGGCTGCGGCAGTTCTACTTCGGAAACGGTGTCGTCGGACTGCGGACGCTGGTGGAGCAGCGCGTCCCCGAGATCGACGCCCGGGAGATCAACACGATCCCGATCGGGAGCGACAGCGACGGCAACGACATCGTCGTGCGGGTCGGCCGCTACGGGCCCTACCTGTCGCGAGCCGACCAGACAGCGCCCGTCCCCGACGGGATCGCCCCGGACGAACTGACCCCCGAGATGGCCGACGAGCTGCTCAACCGCGGCCCGGAGGAGGCTCGCGTCGTCGGGACCGACCCGGAGACGGGCCTCGAGGTCACCGTGCGGACCGGCCGCTTCGGGCCCTACGTGCAACTCGGCGAGCAGGAGGAAGGGTCGAAGAAGAAGCCGAAGCGCGCGAGCCTGTTCAAGACGATGACGCCCGACAGCCTCACGCTGGAGGACGCCCTCGTCCTGCTCAGCCTGCCGCGGATCGTCGGCCAGGACGAGGAGGGCCGCGACATCGTGGCCAGCCCCGGCCGCTTCGGTCCGTACATCAAGCGTGGCGACGACACCCGGAGCCTGAAGGAAGAAGAGCAGCTCCTCACGATCACCCTCGAACAGGCCCTGGAGCTGCTGGCGCAGCCCAAGCGGGGGCGGGGTCGCCAGGCGGCCGAGCCGCTGGCCGAGCTCGGCGCCCACCCTGACAACGGGGCGACCGTCAAGCTGCTGGCCGGCCGGTACGGGCCCTACGTCACCGACGGCGAGACCAACGCGTCGCTGCCGAAGGACGCCGACCCCACCGCCGTGACGCTGGAGCAGGCGGTCGACCTGCTCCGGGCGAGGGCGGCGGCGGGCCCGGCGAAGCGCCCGGCCCGCAAGGCCGGCGGGGCCAAGAAGGCCACGAAGGCCACCAAGGCCGCCAAGACCACCAAGGCATCGAAGTCCACGAAGAAGTCGGGGTAGGGCCCCTAGGCTGGCCGACGCTTGTCGACCAGCGATCCGGCGCCCTTCGTCCCGGGCCAGGAGGCCACGGGGAATCTTCCTCCGTCACCGAGGCGGGTCTTCGGCTCGTCGGCCTACTTCCGGCTTTGGATGGCGCAGGTGGTCTCGAGCCTCGGCGACTGGATCGGGCTCGTGGCGGTGGTGGCCCTCGCGGCCCGGGTGTCGGGCGGGAGTGAGGCGGCGATCGGCCTCGTCATGGCGGCCCGGATGGTGCCCGGATTCTTCCTCGCCCCCGTCGGGGGCGTACTCGTCGACCGGTGGGACCGGCGGCGGACGATGGTGGCCTGCGACCTCGGCCGGTCCGCCATCGTGGCGATCCTGCCGTTCGTCGACACGCTGCTCGGCCTGTTCCTGGCGTCGTTCCTGCTCGAGATCCTGACGCTGCTCTGGTCGCCGGCCAAGGACGCCACTGTCCCCAACCTCGTCCCGCCTTCCAAGCTGGCGGCGGCGAACTCGCTCTCGATGGCAGCGGCCTACGGAACGTTCCCGGTCGGTTCGGCGGTGTTCGCCTCGCTGGCGGGGCTGGCGTCCTGGCTCGGCGATTTCGATGCGCTCCAGTCGCTGAAGGTGAACCAGGAGTCGCTGGCCCTGTGGGTGGATGCGGTGACGTTCCTCGGCTCGGCGCTGCTGATCACGACCCTGGAGCTGCCGGGCCGGGCCAGGGGCGACGGTCAGCGGATCGACTGGGGACAGACCGGGCGCGAGCTCGTCGAAGGCCTGCGTTTCCTGCGGCGCAACGAGGCGGTGCGCTCCGTCATGCTCGGCATGGGGGTGGGGCTTATCGGCTGCGGGTCCGTGGTGCCGCTGGCCCCGATCTACTCCAGCCAGGTGCTGGGCTCAGGCTCGGCGGGCTTCGGCCTGCTCATGACCGGACTGGGGACGGGCGCCGCCATCGGCGTACTCGCCCTGTCGGTGGCGGCGCGCCGGCTGCCGTCGGACCTCGTGTTCGTCGCCGCGCTGTTCGGGTCCGGGATCGGTCTCGTCCTGGCCACGGCGACGTCGAGCCTGACCGCCGCCGTGGTCCTCGCCGGCGTCTTCGGGTTGTTCGCCGGAACCTGTTACGTCTCGGGCTTCACGGTGATCCAGGAGCGGGTGAGCGACGCCCTGCGGGGCCGGATGTTCGCCACGCTCTACACGATCATCCGGTTCTGCCTGCTGCTGTCGCTGGCGGTGTCTCCGTGGCTCGCCGGGCTGCTCGACAGCATCTCCGGGGCGCTGTTCGACGACCGGGTGATCGAACTCGGTATCCGGCTGCACCTGCCGGGGGTGCGGCTGACGTTCTGGTTCGGCGGCCTCATGACCGTGCTGGCGGGCCTCGTCGTGAGCCGCGACATCTTCCGCGCCCGGGGCCGGACCCGCCATCCGTCGAATGGCCGCTAAAGGCCGCTTCGTCGTCCTCGAGGGCGGCGACGGGTCGGGCAAGAGCACGCAGCAGGCGTTGCTCGCCGAACGGCTGCGCTCACTGGGCCGGGAGGTCGTCGCGACCCGGGAGCCCGGCGGCACCGACGTCGGCGTCGGCATCCGGGCGCTCGTGCTCGGCGGCGGCGCGATCGATCCGGCCACCGAGGCCCTGCTTATCGCCGCCGACCGGGCCGAACACGTCGCCGGGGTCATCCGTCCGGCGCTGGAGCGCGGAGCGGTGGTCGTCAGCGACCGGCACGTCCCATCGTCTCTGGCCTACCAGGGCGTGGCCCGCGGGCTCGGGGTCGACGACATCGCCCGCCTGTCCGAGTGGGCGACCCGGGGTGTGCGCCCGGATCTGGTCGTGGTCCTCGACGTCCCGCCGGACGAGGCGGGGCGGCGCCGGGCCGGGCCGCTGGACCGGATGGAACGGGAGCCGGCCGAGTTCCGGGCGTCGGTCAACGAGGCGTACCGCGACCTCGCCGCCCGGTTCGGGTGGGCGGTCGTCGACGGCACCGCCCCGGTTGAGGACGTCGCCGAGCGGATCTGGGCGTTGGTGGAGGCCCTGCTCTGAGAAACCATCGGCCGGGGCGGGCCTTCGAGGTTCTATCCTCCCCGTCCGTATGTGGGACGGTGTCATCGGTCAGGAGCAGGCGGTCGGGCTGCTGCGTCGGGCCGCCGAGCGGCCGAGCCACGCCTACCTTCTGGCCGGCCCGCGCGGATCGGGCGTCCTCGAGGCGGCCCGCTGCTTCGCCGCCGCACTGGTCTGCCCCGACGCCGGGTGCGGCGGCTGCAATGTCTGCCGTCGGGCACGGTCCGCGCGCCATCCCGATGTGATCGAGGTCGAGCCGGCCGGCACCTTCGTTGTCGTCGACCAGGTCGAAGAGATGATGAAGGAGGCGTTCACGAGCCCCTTCGAGGCCGAGCGCAAGGTGATCATCGTCACCGAGGCCGACCGGATGAACGAGCCGGCCGCCAACAAGCTGCTGAAAACGCTGGAGGAGCCGCCGGCCCGGACGCACTTCCTCCTTCTCTCCGAAGCGCCCGACGAGTTGCTCGCCACCGTCCGCTCCCGTTGCCAGCGGATCGACTTCGCCGCCCTGTCCGACGCCGACGTCGCCGCCGCGCTCCGGGCCTCCGGCATCGAAGCCGAGGCCGCCACCGCAGCGGCTCGCGTGGCGTCGGGCCGGCTCGACCGGGCCTGGTCGCTGACCGGCAAGGGCCTCGGTCTGGCGGCGTTGCGCGACGCCGCCCTGGCGGTCGCCGGTTCGCTCGACGGGACGGGCGCGGCGGCCGCCGTCGGCGCCGAAGGTCTGCAGGCCGTGTTGACCGACACGCTGGCCGGGCTCGAGTCCGCCCAGAAGCAGGAAGCCAAAGCGCTCGAGGTTGAGCTCACCGAGGCCGGCTATCCCGACCGCCTCGCCCGCCGCCTCCGCCGGGACCTCGAGCAGCGCCAGCAGCGTGCCGCCCGCCGGGCCCGCACCGACGCCCTGGCCGAGATCGTGACGGCGCTCGAGTGGTTCTACCGGGACGCTCTCGTCGCCGGCGCCGGCCGCGAGTCGGTCGCCGCGCTCGACGCCTGCGCTGAAGCGCGCAAGATCGTCGTGGCGCGAACCGCCATCAACGAAGCGCTTCTGCTCGAGCACCTCCTCGTCCGCCTGCCCTCGGCGGCTAGTCTGGCGAGCGCCCGCCCGAGTAGCTCAGTTGGCAGAGCAGTGCTCTCGTAAAGCACAGGCCGTCGGTTCAAGTCCGACCTCGGGCTCTCCGCACGCTCCGCCGCCGGACCGGTGTCTCGGCGGCGATCAGGCGAAGATGTCGAGCGGCAGGAACGCCGACACGATGACGTTCGGCACGTCGACGGCCTGGCTGATCTTGAGGTCGACGGCCACACTGCAGATCGCGTAGGCCTGCTGGCGGGTGTACCCGTACTCGGCGGTGAGGTGGCCCACCATCGCGTCGAGGGCGTTCCTCGCCGCCAGTGTCAGGTCTTCGAACTCGTTGCGGCCCTCGCGTCCCACGCAGATACCCGTGGTGGCGAAGTAACCGCCGGACTGAGCCGTCGCAGCCGGCCCGGGATCGTCGCGCTCCCAGCACAGCGTCCGGATTCCGCGCTCCGCCGCCTGACCCTTCCGGAGATCGAAGCGCACCCGCAGGGTCGCCGGCATCTCGATCGCCGTGCCGCACGATTCCCCGTCCCCCTGGGCGAAGTGGGCGTCGCCGGCCGAGAACAGTGCTCCGTCGACCCACACCGGCAGGAGCACCCGGGCGCCGGCGGTCAGCTGCTTGATGTCGGCGTTGCCGCCGTGCTCCCGCGGCGGGATCGTCCGCAACGCCTCGCCGGCGATGACCGGATCCGCCGGCACGGCCCCGGCCGGGTCCGGCAGCAGGACGACGGCACCGTCGCGCCCGGCGAGCTCCTCCTCCCGAGCCGTGATG
>Ga0196958_10000770_pt1 | contig 10405 bp, 9 predicted proteins | sample S1v_10metaG_FD_148654 | JGI IMG/M metagenome (GOLD analysis project Ga0196958, IMG submission 148654) | Soil microbial communities from Anza Borrego desert, Southern California, United States - S1+v_10 | ecosystem: Environmental > Terrestrial > Soil > Desert | place: USA: California | collected...
CACTCGCTGACGCGTCGGCGAGTAGCTGATCACTGCGCTGCTGCACGCCTGCGTCGCCGCCCTGGGCGCCGACGGCGTCGGACGCCAGGAACTCGACATCGATCCTGGCCCGGACACGACGACGCCCGCGGAGCCGGGAGGCTCCGCGGGCGTGGGGTGGTGCGGCCGCGTCCCCGTCGGTCACGCCGGTGATCGACGGGGACCTGCTCGTTCGAGCAGCGACGTACTCGTCGCCGCGGTCCGGAGCTCCGCGTCAGGCGGCGGAGCTTCCGGACCCCTCGGTCGGCTCGCCGCCCTCGGTCGGCTCGGGGGCGGCCACGCCCTCGATGGCGATGCGCCGGGCACCGGTCTCGGCCGCGGCGTGCGCGCCCGCGACGCGGACCGTCAGCACCCCGGCGTCGTAGGACGCGGACACCGCGTCCCCGTCGACGTGGGCGGGGAGGGTGAAGGTCCGGCGGAACGAGCCGTAGCGGCTCTGGCGGAAGCCCTCGCCGGTCTGCTCCTCGCGACGCTCGCCGCGGACGGTCAGCCGGTCGCCGTCGACCTCGACGGTGACGTCCTTGCCGACGTCCACGCCCGGGAGCTCGAGGCGGACGACGGCGTCGTCGCCCTCGCGCACCACGTCGGTGGTCGGGGTGTACCAGCTCGTCCCGCGGCTCACGTCGGGGCGGCGGAACAGGGCGTCGGTCAGTCCGAACGGGTCGGCGAAGCGCGGGCCCCAGGGGATCAGGGTGCTCATGGTGGTTCCTCCTCGATGCGAAGGCGGCCCGGCCTTGCGGGCCTTCGACTCATGCAACATGAGTCGGATACGCTCAATTCCCGCTCTAGCCAGGATCGAGGAGGGGGATTTCCTGGCGTCGAGTGCCAGCGAGGCCGCACGGCTTGCACGCGCCCGTGCAAGCACCCCCGGCGCCGCGACTACGGGGCGCGGCCGTCGCGGACGTCGGCGTAGCGGGCGCGGACCTGCTCGGAGATGGTCCGGTCGGTGACGTCGCGGGTGGTCTCGCGCGGCACCGTCCAGCCCGGCTCCTCGCCGTGCAGCGCCCAGGCGGCCTGGCGGGCGGCGCCCAGGGCGACGTACTCGAGCGGAGCGAGGACCTCGACGGGCAGGCCGAGGACGTCGGGCGCGAGCTCGGCGACGGCGGCCGAGCGCGAGCCCCCGCCGATGAGCAGCGCCCGCCGCGCCGGGACGCCCTGCGCGCTCAGCGCGTCCACCCCGTCGGCGAGCCCGCAGAGCATGCCCTCGACCGTCGCGCGGGCCAGGTTCTCGCGCGTCGCCGACGCCGTGGTCAGCCCGACGTACCGGCCCTGCGCCTGCGGGCGGTCGGGGGTGCGCTCGCCGTCGAGGTAGGGCAGCAGCACCACGCCCCCGGCGCCCGGCTCGGCGGCGCGGGCCAGGTCGTCGAACCCGTCGGGCTCCACCCCGAGCAGCCGCGCGCCGACCCCCAGCACCCGCGCGGCGTTGAGCGTGGCCACCAGCGGCAGGTGGCCGCCGCGCGCGTCGGCGAACCCGGCGACGAGGCCCGAGGCGTCGGTGGTGGGCCGATCGTGGCCGGTGAACACGGTGCCCGACGTGCCGATCGACACGACCACCTCGCCCGGCGCCGGCCCGATGGCCAGCGCGGCGCCGGCGTTGTCGCCCGTGCCGGCGGACACGACGAGCCCGTCGGGGGTGCGGCCCACCGCCTCGTCCGGCGCCGCGACCCGCGGCACCCCCAGCGTGCGGCCGAACGCGAGCTCGAGCAGGTCGGGGCGGTACTCGCCGGTGACCGTCGACCAGTAGCCGGTGCCGGAGGCGTCGCCCCGGTCGGTCGTGGGCTCGGACGGCGACCCGCACAGCCGCCAGGTCAGCCAGTCGTGGGGCAGCATCACCCGCCGCGCGCGCTCGGCGACGTCGGGCTCCGCGCGGGAGGTCCAGCGCAGCTTGGTGGCGGTGATGCTCGCGACCGGCACGGTCCCGACGGCCTCGGCCCACGCCGCGGGGCCACCGAGCTCGTCGATCAGCGCGCGGGCGTCCGGCGCCGAGCGGGTGTCGTTCCACAGCAGCGCGTCGCGCACGGGCTCGCCCGCGGCGTCGAGCAGCACCATCCCGTGCTGCTGGCCGGCCACGCCGATCGCCGCGACGTCGTCGGTCCCCACCTCGCCGAGCGCGCCGGCCAGCGCGTCCCACCACGCCCGCGGGTCGACCTCGGTGCCCTCGGGGTGGGCGCGGCGGGCCTCGCGCACGACCCGACCGTCGGCCGGGTCGACGACGAGCACCTTGGTGGCCTGGGTCGAGGAGTCGACCCCGGCGACGAACTCCGCTGGACGCGCCATGGGCGCAGTATCCCCGCGCGGCGCCCCGCGCACCGCGCACCGCGACGGCCCTTGTCCTGCCATCGAACGAGCCGGTACGATTTCCGTACCATCATCCGAGGACGAGGAGCGCCCGTGGACACGCAGACGACGACCGACGAGGTCCTGGTGGTGACGCGGCGCGTGGGCGCCCCCGTCGAGCGGGTGTTCGGGGTCCTCGCCGACCCGGCGAGCCACGCCGCGATCGACGGCACCGGGTGGGTGGGCGAGCCGCTGGAGACGGGCCCGATCACCGAGGTCGGGCAGCACTTCGGCATGGGCATGTACCACCCGAACCATCCCGACGGGGACTACCTCATCCACAACCGGGTCGAGGCGCTCGAGCCGCCGCGGGCGATCGCCTGGAAACCCGGGCAGCGCGGGCCGGACGGCGAGATGAGCTACGGCGGCTGGACCTGGCGGTACGACCTCGAGCCCGACGGCCCCGACGGGGAGGGCACGCGGGTGACCCTGACCTACGACTGGTCGCAGGTGCCGGCGCCCGTGCGCGAGTACATCGCGTTCCCGCCGTTCGGCACCGACCACGTCGAACGGTCGCTGGACAACCTCGCCCGCCTCGCCGGTGAGGTCTAGCAGCCGCACGACTCCCGGACGACCAGCCGCGGGGTGAGCCGGCGCGTCGTCGGCGGCGCGTCCGGCTCGGCGATCCGCGCGAGGAGCATCCGCACGGCGGTGGCCGCGATCTCGTCGAAGGGCTGGGCGACGACGGTCAGGCGCGGGGAGAACAGGTCGGCCCAGGCGAAGTCGTCGAACGCGGCGACCGCGACGTCGCGGGGCACCGCGAGCCCGACGTCGCGCAGCGCCTGCATCACGCCGATGGTCATGCTGTTGTTGCCCGCGACGATCGCGGTCGGCGGGTCGTCGAGGGCGAGCAGGCGGTGCACGGCCCGGCGGGCGGGCTCGGTCGCCGAGGCCCCGCTGACCTCGAGGTCGGGGTCGACGGGCAGGCCCCGGGCGCGCAGGGCGTCGCGGTGCCCCTCGCGGCGCTCGTCGGTGGTCGAGAGCCCGTCGAGGCCAGCGACCAGCCCGATGCGCGTGTGCCCGTGGTCGGCGAGGTGGCCGGTCAGCGCCGCGGTGGCCTCGTGGTTCTCGCTGCCCACCTGGTCGCGCCCCGCGTCGATGAGCCGGTCGAGCAGCACGGTCGGCACCTGGTGGCGCGCGAGGTAGGTCAGCGCGGCCTCGGGCTGCGCCGAGGGGGCGAGCACGACGCCGTCGACGCGGTGGTGGTGCAGCCGGGTGACGACGGTCAGCTCGTACTCGGGGTCCTCGTGCGGGTCGACGAGCAGCAGCGTGTAGCCGGCCGCCGCCGCCGCGGACTCCGCGGCGTGCAGCAGCTCGCCGAAGTAGGGGTTGCCGATCGCCGAGAGGACCAGGCCCATCGTCGTGGTCCGGGCCGTGGCCAGCGACCGGGCGACGGTGTTCGGCGTGTAGTGGGTGGCCGCCACCGCCGACAGGACGAGCTCGCGGGTGCGGGCCCGCACCGGGCGGGTGCCGTTGAGGACATGGGACACGGTCGCGGTGGAGACGCCGGCCATCCGTGCGACATCGGCCATCGTGACCATGCCCGGCTCCCGTCCCCGGCGGCCGACGACCGGCCTCCCGCTCCCGCGGCAGTTGTACCCCGTCCGGCCACCGTGTGGTCCCGGGCGCCGTCCTCCACATCTGATCCGGTTAAGCGCTTGCGTCCCGCCGGAGCGCCGCTCTACCGTCGCCGCACCGCGAGTGGCCCACGTCACGGTCCTCGACGGCACCGGGGTGGCCACGGGCGGGAGGCGCGATGCGCGGGGCAGCGCGACGGCGGGGTCGGGGCCGGGCCCCGGCCGTCCTCGGGGCGATCCTGGCGACCCTCGCCCTCGTCGCCGGCTGCTCGGGCGCGGGCGCACTCGGCGGCGCCGACGGCGTCGAGACCGTCACCGTCGCGATCGTGTCCAACCCGCAGATGGAGGACGCGATCTCGCTGTCGCCGCAGTTCGAGGCGGAGAACCCGGGGATCCGGCTGCGCTTCGTCTCGCTGTCGGAGAACGAGGCCCGCGCGAAGATCACGGCGTCGGTCGCGACCGGCGGCGGCGAGTTCGACGTCGTCATGGTCTCGAACTACGAGACCCCGCAGTGGGCGCAGAACGGCTGGCTGACCGACCTCGAGCCCTACATCGCGCGCACGCCCGGCTACGACGCCGCGGACTTCATCCCGTCGGTGCGCGACTCGCTGTCCTACCAGGGCCGGATGTACTCGGTGCCGTTCTACGGCGAGTCGTCGTTCCTCATGTACCGCAAGGACCTCTTCGAGCAGGCCGGCATCCAGATGCCCGCGCAGCCGACGTGGCCGCAGGTCGCCGAGTTCGCCGCGCGCCTCGACCAGGGCCAGGGACAGCGCCGCGGCATCTGCCTGCGCGGCAAGCCGGGTTGGGGCGAGATGCTGGCCCCGCTGGACACGGTCATCAACACCTTCGGCGGCCGGTGGTACGACCCGCAGTGGCGGGCCCAGCTCACCTCGCCCGAGGTGCGCCAGGCCGTGCAGTTCTACGTCGACCTCGTCCGGACCCACGGCCAGCCCGGCGCCTCGCAGTCCGGCTTCTCCGAGTGCGCGACGCAGTTCGGCCAGGGCCAGGTCGCCATGTGGTACGACGCGACGTCGGCCGCCGGCACCGTCGAGGACCCCGCGGAGTCGACCGTCGCCGGGCGCATCGGCTACGCGCCCGCCCCGGTCGTGGCGACGCCCTCGTCGGGCTGGCTGTACTCCTGGTCGCTCGGCATCCCGCAGACCTCGCCCCGCAAGGACGCGGCGTGGCGGTTCATGGCGTGGATGACCGACAAGCAGTACATCCAGCGCGTCGGCCAGGAGATCGGGTGGACGTCGGTCCCGCCCGGCTCGCGTCGGTCGACCTACGCGAACCCGGAGTACCAGCGGGTGTCCAACGCCTACGCGCCGCTGATCCTGGAGGGCCTGCAGCGGGCGAACCCGGCGCAGCCGACCGTGCAGCCGGTGCCGTACCAGGGCATCCAGTTCGTCCGCATCCCCGAGTTCCAGGATCTCGGCACCCGCGTCAGCCAGCAGATCAGTGCGGCGATCGCCGGTCAGATCAGCGTCGACGAGGCCCTGGAGCAGTCGCAGAACTACGCGCAGACGGTGGGGGAGAGCTACCAGCGATGAGTGGCGACACGAAGCGTCCAGGGGAGCACGCCGACAGGGGAGCCGGCGCGTCATGACCGCCACGACCGTCGAACGCCCCGCACCGGCGCCGCCCACCGGCGGTGCGCCGATGATCGACCGCGCGGAGGGATGGCGCCGCCGGGGGCCGCTCCTGCCGGCCCTGATCTTCACGATCATCGTCACGCAGATCCCGTTCCTGCTGACGCTGTACTACTCGTTGCAGTCCTGGAACCTCGTCCGGCCCGGCTCGCAGAGCTTCGTGTGGTTCCAGAACTACGTCGACGTCTTCGCCGACAGCCAGTTCCGCGGGGTCGCGCTCAACACCGTGATCATGACCCTGGGGTCCGTGCTCATCGCCGTGGTGCTCGGGCTGCTCCTGGCGCTGCTGCTCAACCGGCGGTTCTTCGGCCGCGGCGTGGTGCGCACGCTGCTCATCACGCCGTTCCTCATCACCCCGGTGGCGGCGGCGCTGCTGTGGCGCACGGTGCTGCTGGACCCGACGCTCGGCCTGGTCAACTTCGTGCTCTCACCGTTCGGCGCCGACGGCACGGAGTGGATCAGCGAGTACCCGCTGGCCTCGGTGATGGCCGCGCTGGTGTGGCAGTGGACGCCGTTCATGATGCTGCTGCTGCTCGCGGGCCTGCAGAGCCAGCCGACCGACCAGCTCGAGGCGGCGCGCGTCGACGGGGCGAGCTCGTGGTCGATCTTCCGGGAGCTGACGCTGCCGCACCTGCGCCGGTTCATCGAGCTCGGCGTCGTGCTCGGCACGATCTACCTGGTCAACACCTTCGACACCGTCTACATGATGACCCAGGGCGGTCCCGGCACGGCGAGCGCGAACCTGCCCTTCTACATCTACCAGCGCGCGTTCCTGGGCTTCGACATCGGCCAGTCGGCGGCGATGGGCGTCGTGGTCGTCGTCCTGACGCTGATCGCGGCGAGCTTCGCGCTGCGCCTGCTGTTCCGCACGTTCTCGGGCGAGGAGGAGGCCGCATGAAGCAGTGGGGGGAGCACGCCGACGGGGGAAGTGCGGCGTCGAGGGGAGCGGCCTGATGGCGGTCACGACGAGCACGCCCGCCGACGCCCGGGACACCGCCGGGGCCGGCGCGGAGCCCACGCCACGACGGCGGCGCGGGCGCGGGGCGAACGTCTGGCTCGGGGTCGTCGCGTGGATCATCGGCATCGCGTTCTTCTTCCCGGTGCTCTGGATGGTCCTCACGTCGTTCAAGACCGAGGCCGACGCCTACACACCCACCCCGAAGATCATCTTCGAGCCGACCCTCGAGCAGTACGAGGGCGTCTTCTCGTCGGGGATCGGGCCCTACCTGGCGAACTCCGTGGGCGCGACGGTGCTCTCGACGCTGCTCGTGCTGCTGCTGGCGGTGCCGGCGGCGTTCGCGCTGTCCCTGCGGCCGGTGAAGAAGACCCAGGACGTGCTGTTCTTCTTCATCTCCACGAAGATGCTGCCGGTGGTCGCGGCGATCGTCCCGATCTACGTCGTGGTCAACGAGATCGGCGCGCTCGACAACATCTGGACCCTCGTCGTCCTCTACACCGGCATGAACCTGCCGATCGCGGTGTGGATGATGCGCTCGTTCTTCCTCGAGGTCCCGGGCGAGCTGCTCGAGCAGGCCAGCATCGACGGCGCCCCGCTGTGGCGCACGCTGCGCGAGATCGTCCTGCCGATCGTCTCGCCCGGCATCTTCGCCACCGCGCTGATCTGCGTGATCTTCGCGTGGAACGAGTTCTTCTTCGCGGTCAACCTCACCGCCGCGAACGCCGGCACGGTGCCGGTCTTCCTGGTCGGGTTCATCACCTCGGAGGGCCTGTACTGGGCGCAGCTCTCCGCGGCGGCGACCCTGGCCGCGCTGCCCGTCGTGATCGCGGGCTGGGTGGCGCAGAACAAGCTGGTGCAGGGCCTGTCGTTCGGGGCGGTCAAGTAGCGGGCGGACAGGTGTAGGACAGCACGCCGACAGGGCAGCGGAGCTGGACCAGAGGGAGGGGCCGACATGGCCGAAGTGGTGTTCGACCAGGCCTCGCGCATCTACACCCCGGGCGCGACGCCGGCCGTCGACGGCCTGGACCTGACCGTCACCGACGGCGAGCTCGTCGTCCTCGTCGGACCGTCGGGGTCGGGCAAGTCGACGGCGCTGCGGATGCTGGCGGGGCTGGAGCCGATCGACGCGGGCTCGGTCCGCATCGACGGGCGCGACGTGGTCGACGTGCCCTCGAAGGACCGCGACATCGCCATGGTGTTCCAGAACTACGCGCTCTACCCGTCGAAGACGGTCGCGGAGAACATGGCGTTCCCGCTCAAGATGCGCGGCATGGACAAGGAGGAGCGCGGGCGGCGCGTCCGCCAGGCGGCTGAGCTGCTCGGGCTCACCGAGTACCTCGACCGCAAGCCCAAGGCGCTCTCCGGCGGGCAGCGCCAGCGCGTGGCGATGGGCCGGGCCATCGTCCGGGAGCCGCGGGTGTTCCTCATGGACGAGCCGCTGTCCAACCTCGACGCGAAGATGCGGGTGCAGACGCGGTCGCAGATCGCCGAGCTGCAGAACCGGCTGGCGGTGACGACGGTCTACGTCACCCACGACCAGGTCGAGGCCATGACGATGGGCGACCGCGTCGCCGTGCTGGCCGACGGGAAGCTGCAGCAGTACGCGACGCCGTCGGAGCTCTACGACCGACCCATCAACGCGTTCGTCGCCGGGTTCATCGGCTCGCCGGCGATGAACCTGCTCGAGCTGCCGCGCTCGTCGGGCGGGGTCACGCTCGGCGGGGTCGAGATCCCGCTGCCGCGCGACGTCGCCGACGCCGCCGGCTCGCGGGACCGGCTCACCGTGGGCATCCGGCCCGAGGACTGGACGCTCGAGAGCACCGAGGCCGACGCCGGCTCGGTGATCAAGGCCGTCGTCGACGTGGTCGAGGAGCTGGGCAGCGAGTCCTACCTCTACGCCCACCTCGCCGACGACACCTCGACCTCGATCGTCGTGCGCGGCCCGGGGCGCGTGCAGGTCCGCTTCGGCGACCCGATCGCCGTGCGCCCGAACTCCGACGCCCTGCACGTCTTCGACGTCGAGACGGGGGCACGTCTGCCCTGACGGGCTCGTGCGCGGAGCGCCCGTGCCGGGGCACGGACGAGCGCGCACAGGCCTCCCCGGAGCAGGGCGCCGACGTCAGCGGTGGGCCACCGCAGACGTCCAGTGTCCCCAGCGCCACACGCTCGCCCGGAAACCGCTCGCGGACGGAGGGCCGAGCGGCCTAGCGTGCGCCGCGTGATCCAGCAGATCTACGGCTGACGAGGGCCCGCGTCGCGCCGCCGACGACCGGCGGCGCCGCGCGCCCCTGCCCTCGTCCCGCTCTGCCCCTGGAGTCACCCCATGGCCCACGTCCTGGTGGTCGGCGTCGCCGCGCACGGCCACACCCACCCGCACCTGCCCGTCGTCGCCGAGCTCGTCGAGCGCGGGCACCGGGTCACCTACGCGATCCCCGCGGCGTTCGCCGACATGGTGGCCGCCACCGGCGCGACCCCGCTCGTCCACACGTCCGTCCTGCCCGACCAGGACCGCGGCGAGCAGTGGCCGAGCGACCCGGTCGCCGGCACCGCGCTGTTCCTCGACGAGGCGGTCCACGCCCTGCCGCAGATCGAGTCCGCGCTCGGCGACGACGTCCCCGCCCTCGCGCTCCACGACATCGGCGGCTACCCGGCGATCGTCCTCGCGCGGCGCTGGGGCATCCCGGCGATCCAGCTCTCGCCGGCGATGGTCGCGTGGGACGGCTTCGAGTCCGACCTCGCCGACGACCTCGCGTTCCGGCGGACGCCGGAGTACCGGCAGTACCTGGCGCGGTTCTCGGCGTGGCTCGCGGAGCACGGGATCGACGACGACCCCGAGGAGCTCGTCGGACGTCCGCGGCGTTCGATCGTGGAGATCCCGCGGGCGCTGCAGCCGTTCGCGGAGAAGGTCGATCCCGACGTCTACACCTTCGTCGGGCCCGACCTCGACCGGCGCGCGCGCCAGGAGCGGTGGCCGGAGCCGGAGCGCCCGCTCGTGCTGGTCTCGTTCGGCTCGGCGTACCACGACGCGCCCGACCTCTTCCGGGCCTGCGCGGCGGCGTTCGGACCGCTGGACCGGGACGTCGTCCTCGCCGTCGGGCCGCACCTCGACCTGGCCGCGCTGGGCGATCTGCCGCCGAACGTCGCGGTGCACCGCTGGGTCCCGCAGCTCGGGGTCCTCGGTCGCGCGAGCGCGTTCGTCACGCACGCCGGGATGGGCGGCTGCTCCGAGGGGCTCTGGGCGGGGGTGCCGATGATCGCGATCCCACGCGCGGTCGACCAGTTCGGCAACGCCGCGATGCTCGAGGCGCTCGGCGTGGCCCGGACGGTCCGCGCCGAGGACGCGACCCCGGAGGTGCTGCGCGAGGCGCTGCGCGCGCTGACGTCGTCGCCCGACGTGGCCGTGCGCGTGGCCGAGCAGCGCGACGAGCTCCGCCGCGCCGGCGGGGCCGCGGCGGCGGCCGACATCGTGGAGACCGTGCTGGCGGACGGACCGGCTTGACCCGGCGTGGCGCAGCCGTGAGCAGCGCCGAGGCTCCTACGCGACGCCCTCCGGCGAGGCGCCCGAGACCTGCACACCGTCGGCGGTGATGCGCTCGATCTCGGCGAGGTCGTCCGCGGACAGCTGGACGTCGACGGCGGCGAGGGAGCGCTCGATGTTCCTGTCCGACCGGGCGCCGACGATCGCGACGTCGATCCCGTCCTGGGCGAGCACCCACGCGATCGCGAGCTGCGAGACCTCGCAGCCCTTGTCGGCGGCGAACGACTTCAGCCGCTCGACGACCTCGAGGTTCTTGCGGAACTGCTCTCCCCTGAAGGCCGAGGCCTGCGAGCGCCAGTCGGAC
>Ga0196958_10000771_pt1 | contig 10399 bp, 6 predicted proteins | sample S1v_10metaG_FD_148654 | JGI IMG/M metagenome (GOLD analysis project Ga0196958, IMG submission 148654) | Soil microbial communities from Anza Borrego desert, Southern California, United States - S1+v_10 | ecosystem: Environmental > Terrestrial > Soil > Desert | place: USA: California | collected...
TAGGCTCACGGCGAGAGCGCGGGGTGTGCTGGTGTCCCGCGGGTCGCCGGGCGCGGTGTCGTTGAGCTCGGGTTCGATCCGGTCGGCGTGGCTCGTGGTGTCGCCGATGCCGCGCAACACCGCGTTGAGACCTTCTGGGCCACCGAGTTCCCGGAAGAGCAGATTGCCGCCGGTGTTGTCGCTGTACCGGAGGGTCGCGTCCATGACGGCGCGCAGCGGCATGCCCGTCGTCACGTGTTTCTCCGTGACCGGCGAATTGACGACCAAATCCTTGGGGGCGTAGGTCACCGTGCGGTCCAGATCGGCGATCGGCGTCCGCTGAAGGACGCCGCCTGCGCTGAACACCTTGTGCGTCGAGGCATAGGCGAACCGTTCGTCGGCGCGGAAGGCGACCTCGCGGCCGTTCGCGGTGTCCACCGCGTACACCCCGAGTCGGGCCCCGAAGGCGCGTTCGAGCTGCTCGAACTCGGCTCGGTCGGCCGAACCGGCCGGAGTGGCCGACGGAGCCGGAGTGGCGGTGGGTGGCTGCGTGGGAGCGGAACACGCGGCGAGGGACACGACCGAGAGCGCCAGTAGCGCGGCCCAGCGGCGAGAAGTGACGGACATGGTGATTCCTTTCGAGATCGTTCGATGTCCGCAGTCTGTCCAGCGCCGGTCATGCTGTCCAAGACACGAATGACCACTTTCATGCGTAATTCGCATAGTATGTGGTCGTGGACCTGATCGGCAGTTGCCGGGCGTTCGTGAGCGTGAGTGAGGCCGGGACCTTCACCGCGGGAGCCGCGATCGCCCGCATCCCCCAACCGGTGGCGAGCCGCCGGATCGCCGCGCTGGAACGCCATTTCGGCGAGCGGCTGTTCGACCGCTCCACCCGGCGCGCCCGGCTCACCCCGTTCGGCCGGGACATGCTGCCGTCGGCGAAACGGCTGGTGACCCTGGCCGACGCCATGGAGCACGACGCGCGGCGCGCCAAACTGCGGCCGCTGCGGTTGGCGATGCCGGAGACCTGCACCGTCCGCGAACTCGCCGAACTCGACGCCGCGGCGCGAGCGCTCGACGTCTTCCTGGAGTTCCGGCAGGCCCCGCCGAGGGAACGGGCGGAACTCGTGCGTACCCAGGAGGTCCGCGCGGCGCTCACGGTCGTCCCCGCCGAAGAGGGCGTGTGGAAGGTGCCGCTCGGCCTGGCGAGCAGAGGCAAGCCGCGGGCGGGCGCCCTGTATCTGGAAACACTGCGGGTCGGCCGGTCCGGCCGCGCGCCTCGCCGGGTGTGGCTCCAGCCCGAGGACGACGTGCCGCCTATCCGCGACCGCCTGTTCCGGATCCGCGACTCGGTGGGGCTGCGGCCCGCGCAGGTGTCCGTCGCCGATTCGCTCACCGCCGCCGCGGCGGCCGCGTTCGGTTCGGACGATCTGCTGCTGTGCTCGCCCGCGCAGGCCGCCGAACTCGGCTTGGCCTGGCAGCCGCTCGGGGAGATCCGGCTCGCGCGCGGATTCGAGATCACGGCAGGGCTCGGAGAGGACGCGCAGCGGATCCGGGCACGCTTGTGGCCGGACATCGCCCGATGCCTCGGCGCGGAGGAGACGACGTGAACACCGAAAAGCTGCGCGCCGAACTGGACGACGGCGGCCTGCGAGGTTCGTTCCTGGTGCGGGATCTCCGAACCGGATACGAGATCGGCATCGACCCCGACCTGGAGTTCCCGAGCGCGTCGCTGGTGAAGATCCCGCTCGCCGCGGCGACCCTGGAGCGGATCCGCCGGGGCGAACTGGACGGTGCGGCGCGGATCGACGTCCAGCCGGGACGGGCCACCGCGCCGGGGCCCACCGGGCTGACCCGGTTCCGGCATCCGGCCACGGTGGCGATCGACGATCTGCTCTATCTGGCCATGGCCATCAGCGACGAGACCGCGGCGGACACCCTCTTCGCGCTGACACCACCCGCCGAGGTCACCAGGATGACGCGTGAATGGGGCGTTTCCGGGATCACCGCGCGGCATCCGGCCGCGGACCTCAGCGACACCCCCGCCGAACGGTTCGACCCCACGGACGTGCACCTCGCGCACGCGCTCGCGATCAACGCGGGCACCGCCGGGCAAGGTCATCCCGTTCCGCAGCTCGACGTCACGCGCGCGAGCTCCGGTTCGGCCCGCGCGTTCGTGAACCTGCTCGAAGCGTTGTGGAAACCGTCCGAAGTGGACGCCGAGGTGGCGGCACGGGTGCGCGAACTCATGGGACTCAACCTGCTGAGACAGCGGCTGAGCCCTGATTTCGTCTCCGACGCCACGAGATGGTCGTCGAAGACGGGCACGGTGCTCAACCTGCGGCACGAGGTCGGCGTGGTCGAACACGCCGACGGAGGGATGTACGCGATCGCCGCACTGACCGCGTCCCGGGTGCCGGCGGCGATCCAGCCGGAGGCCGAAGTGCTGATGGCCCGCGTGGCGCGGGCCCTGCGCGACCACTTGCGGGAAGGGTGACGCGGTGCGGTGGTCGACGCGCTCCGTTTACGCAACGGCCGGCGTGGGTATCAGCGGCGCGTGCTCGACCACTCGCACTTCCCGGAACTGAGAGACCAGCGGCTCGTCGTCGACTACGACGATGCCGACGATCCGGTCCTGCTCCGCCCCGACGGATCGCCGATCGACACCTGGCGGGAGAACTACCCGTACACGACGCGAATGTCGCGCGAGGAATACGACGTCGTGAAGCGGTCGCTGCAGATCGAACTGCTGAAACTGCAGTACTGGATCAAGGACACCGGCGGGCGCATGGTGATCCTGTTCGAAGGGCGCGACGCGGCGGGCAAGGGCGGCACCATCAAACGGTTCACCGAACACCTCAACCCGCGCGGCGCGAGAGTGGTGGCGCTGAGCAAGCCCACCGAGCGCGAGCAGGGGGAATGGTACTTCCAGCGCTACGTCAAGCACCTGCCCACCGAGGGTGAGATCGTGCTGTTCGACCGATCCTGGTACAACCGCGCCGGCGTCGAGCGGGTGATGGGCTACTGCACGGACGAACAGTACGAACGCTTCATGCGGCAGGCGCCGACGTTCGAGCAGATGCTCGTCGACGACGGGATCATTCTCGTCAAATTCTGGTTCTCGGTGTCGAAATCCGAGCAGCGCACCCGGTTCCTCATCCGGCAGGTCGACCCGGTCCGGCAGTGGAAACTGAGTCCCAACGACATCAAGTCGCTCGATCGCTGGGACGGCTACACCGAAGCGAAGGTCGCGATGTTCCGCTCCACCGACACGGAGGTCGCACCGTGGACGGTGGTCAAGAGCAACGACAAGAAACGAGCGCGTGTCGAGGCGATGCGCAGCGTCCTCGCCCGTGTGGCCTACGCGGACAAGGACGAGGAGGCCGTCGGCGAGCCGGATCTGAAAGTGGTCGGCGCCGCGGCGACCCTGCTGGAGGAGGGTGAGGACGAGACGTCGCTCAGCCCGACCCCGATCGCGCCGTCGCCGGAGCCCGATCACGGCCCGGGCCTGCATCCGGAAGTGAGTCGTGAGGGGTAACCGACGCCTGAACCGAGCCGGCGTTTTCGCGTGATTGATCGGACGGTACGGGTGATCCTGCGGACGACACGCGTGTCTGAATGGACGACACGCGTGCCGGCAGGGTTAATTTGGTCCGGGCTGACCGCGTGATGTCGAGATCCTGCCATGTCGGGTATCCGCCATCCTCCGGCCGTGTGGGAAACCTGATCGCCCGTCTTCACTTCGAGTACGGACGTCGGGGGCTTTGTCGAAAGGGATCATGGTGATCGGTAGTACGAAAGAGCCGCGGAGGGCCGCGGTGGCCGTGGTCGCCGGTGCGTTCCTGGCCTCGGGCCTGGTGCCGGCTCCCGTCGCGGGTGCGGCCGCCGCGGCCAAGGCCGACCCGGACACCGCGGCGCTCGCCGGCGCGCTGAGCAAACAGGCCGTGGCCTGGGGTGAGTGCTCGTTCCCCTCCGTCGCGCCGGCGACGGAAGCCGCACTCAAGAAGGTCAAGGGCCTCGCGTGCGCCACCATCCAGGTGCCGCGTGACTGGCACGACCCGCAGGACGGCAACACCATCGGCGTCCGCGTCGCCAAGACCGCGACCGCCTACCCCGGCCCCGGCAGACAGGGCATCGCGCTGGTCAACCCCGGCGGCCCCGGTGGCAAGGGCCTGCCGTGGGGCGCCGCGATGGCGTTGCGCAGCCCCGTGCTGGCCTCGCAGTACGACTTCGTCGGTTTCGATCCTCGCGGCGTCGGCTTGAGCACCCCGCTGAGCTGTAGCTACACCGTCCCGGACAGCACGGATCAGAACGTGATCAGCCGGGCGAAGGTCGAAAGCTGCCTGAAGAACCCGCTGACGAAATTCATCACCACCGAGCAGACCGCGTACGACATGGACTTCATCCGGGTGCTGCTCGGGGAGAAGAAGACCAGCTACATCGGCTACTCGTACGGCACGTGGCTGGGCACCTGGTACGCCACCACGTTCCCGTCCAAGGCGCACCGGTTGCTGCTCGACTCCTCGACCGACGCGAGCCGCTCGACGCTGGAGAAGACCTGGGACCTCCAGCCGCGCAGCCGGGACCGCCAGTTCCAGGAGGCGCTGCTGCCGTACATGGCGCGGAACGACGCCAAGTACAAGACGGGCACCGACCCGCTCGAGATCCGCCGCAACTGGGAGAAGGCAGGCGGCACCCGGGAATTCGCCGGCCTGCTCAACGCCGCCTGGTTCATCATCCCGGCGATGTACGACACCTCCCAGTACCCGTCGGCGGCGTCCATGGTGGCCGCGCTGGTGAAGGGGCCGGCGCCCACCGGGACCGACGCGGAGAAGCTCGGGCAGGTCGTCGCCAAGGCGCTGACCACTCCGGGCCTGACCGACGCGAACAAGGCGTTCTTGAACAAGGCGAAAAACAACGCGCTGGCGGCCATCGCGAAGAAGGACTCGGTCGAGCGCAAGGCTTCCTACCAGGGCGGCGCCGAGGTCGAGACCTGGGACGCGGCGTTCGAGGCGATCCGTTGCCAGGATGGCCAGTGGAACCAGAACCTGCACTACTGGAACCGCTGGCAGGCCGACCTGACCGTGAACGCGCCGTTCATCGCGCCGCTCATGGCCCTCTCGGGAGCGCCGCTGTGCGCGTTCTGGCCCACCACCAACGCCAAGCCCGCGCCGGACGCCACGACGTTCCCGAATCTGCTGATCGCGCAGGCCGAACTCGACGCGGCCACGCCGTACGAAGGCGCGCTCGCCACCGCGAACGGCCTGCCGGGCGCCAAGATGATCAGTGTCGACAACGAAGGCAGCCACGGGATCTTCCCGTACAACACCGACTGCGTCGACGACCCGATCGTCGCCTACTTCCAGACCGGGCTCACGCCGAAGAACAAGTTCACCGGCTGCCAGGGGTTGCCCCTGCCGGGTGAGGACAAGACGGCCGAGATCGGCGGTCACCTCGGCCACGACGGGAAGATCAAGATCAAGATGATCACGGCCGAGGTGCGCAAGGCGAACGAGATCGTCCGTGAGCTGCTCGAAGGCGCCGCGACCCTGGCGGCCGACGAAACGGGGATGCCCGCCAACACGTAGTCGTCGAAAGCGTCGAACAGAGGCTCCCGCGAGCACGATCCAGCTCGCGGGAGCCTCTTCGGCTGGCTGTAGATCGCGTTCCCGTGGCACGGGCACGAAGGCCGACGGCGGAAATTGTCACGTGCGAACGGGGTCGCTTTTCGGGGGTGGTAAGGGTGGTCGGTACGCGACTGGCGATTTCGCGTGTCGTCCGCCGGATCACGCGTGTCGTCCACTCGGTCCCGCGAGACGGCCGGTCGGGCGGGGTCGTCGTCACGGTCGTCCCTGGAGGACTCGCCTTCACGGACCGGTGAGATCTCCCCGGGAGGAGGAAAATGGGCCCGACGCTCCTCATGATCGCGTTAGGGGCATTCATCACCACCCTCGACAACACGATCGTCGCGGCGGGCGCGCCGTCGATCGCCCGCGATCTCGGCCTCGATCTGCCCACGCTGCAATGGGTGAGCATCGGGTACATGCTCCCGTTCGCCGGGCTGCTGCCGGCGGCGGGCACGGTGGTGGACCGCTGGGGTCAGGCCGCGACGCTGCGGGCCGGGCTGCTCGCGTTCGGGGTCGGCGCGGTGGCCGGTGGGCTGGCCACGACGGCGTGGCTCGTCCTCTCCGCGCGGGTTCTGCAGGGTACCGCCGCGGCGTTCCTGGTTCCGGCCCTGCTCAGCCTCCTGCGGACCAATCTCGACGCGCGAGGGCGGGCGGTCGGGGCGACGGTGTGGACCGCCTCTCTCGCGGCCGCGCTCGCGCTCGGCCCGACGTTCGGCGGTGTGCTGAGCGAATACTGGGGCTGGGGCTGGATCTTCTTCGTCAACCTCCCGTTCGTGGCGGCGATGCTGCTGCTCTCGCGGACGGTCGCCCTCGCGGGCCGCGATCCGGCGGCCGGGCGGCCTGCCGTGCTGTCCATGCTGGTGGTGACCGCGGGGATGGTCCTGATCACCGCCGCCGTGGTGGAGCTGGGCGACGGGCGAGCGCTGCTGCCCGCGGTGTTCGGCGCCGCGGGAACGGGGTTCGCGATCTGGTTCGTGGTCAGGGAAAGACGCGGGCGCGAGCGGCTGGTACCGGCGGGGCTGACCGGTCAGCGGGTCTTCGCCGGCGCGCTCACCGTGCAGTTGCTGTGGGGACTGGGCGTTTCGGGCGTCTTCTTCTTCACGCCGTTGCTGCACCAGGAATTCCTCGGGCTCGGACCGCTGCACGCCGGGTTGCCGCTGGTCGTGGTGGCGGTGGCGGTCGTCGCCGCGACGCCGCTGGTGCCGTGGGCCGTGCCGCGATTCGGTCCACATCGGACTGTCGCGGTGGGGCTGGCGACGGTGGCCGCGGGACTGCTGGCGATCGCCGCGGTCGACCACGTGCCGGAAGTGCTTCCGCGGCTACCCGGACTGGTGCTGATCGGTGCCGGGTCGGCCCTGACCACCCCGTTGACCTCGTACGCGCTGGAAATCGTGGCTGAGCGGCACGCGGGCACCGCCTCCGGACTGCTCACCGCGTCCCGTGAACTGTCGAGCGCGCTGGGCGTCGCGCTGATCGGCGCCGTGCTGGCGATGGTCCGCACGGCCCGGCTCGACGAGGGCGCCGCGTCCGCGCTGGCGAGTGGCTACACGGCGGGTCTGCTCACGGCGGCGGGGCTGGAACTCGCCGGCGCGCTCCTCGCGCTCCGGTTGCTGAACCCCCGGCCGCGCCGAAGTTCGTCCCGAAGTGACAAGCGGGGTGCCCCCTTTCTCACTTCCCGGTGAGCACGTCGGCATCGCCGTCGGCGTTTCACCGTCCTTTCATTGACACTCTTCCCGCGGTATCCATACAGTTCCGGGCAGATAAAGAACGGTCTCCGGAATGGAATCCGCTTTCGGCAACGGTGCCGTTCCGAATTCACCCGCTCCTGCTCACGTCGTCAAACGAGGGGCCATGGAAACCATTTCGGATTCGGTCGTCGCCGCCTACGAGCCGGACGACGCGCGCGGCGGGGAATCGTTCGCGACACTGCTGAGGTACTGGGCGTGGCGGCTCGGCGACGAGGTCGCCGTGACCTACCTCGACCATCGCACCGGAGCGGACGGCCGGGCGGTCACCCTGTCCTGGCGCGAACTCGACGACCGGGTCGACGTCCTCGCCACCCGGTTGACTTCATTCACCGCCCCCGGGGACAGGGCGGCGATCCTGGCTCGGCAGTCCGTCGACTACGTCGTCGCCTTCCTCGGCGCTATCCGCGCCGGGCTGGTCGCGGTCCCGCTGTTCGCCCCGGACCTGCCCGGGCACGCGGGGAGGCTGGCCGCCGTGCTGGCCGACTGCGCGCCGCGGGTCGTGCTCACCACCGCCGACGGGCTCGACACCACCGCCGGTTTCCTCGCCTCGACGGACATCGAGCGTCCCGCCGTGCTCGCCGTCGACACCCCGACTCCGGTCGCGGCCGGTGATCGTTCCTGGCCGCGACCGGAACCTGACGGACTGGCGTACCTGCAGTACACGTCCGGTTCCACGCGGACGCCGGCGGGGGTGATGCTGACCCATCGCAACGCGCTCACCAACGCCCGCCAGGCCTGCGACGCCTACTCGATCGAAACCGGGACGACCTCCACCGTAAGCTGGTTGCCGCTCTTCCACGACATGGGCCTGATCCTCGGGATCGGCGCGCCGATGGCGGCGGGCGCGGCGTCGGTCCTGATGGATCCGCTCGCTTTCCTCGAACGGCCGTCACGCTGGTTGCGCGCCCTCTCCGCCAGTCCCGGCGCGATCAGCGCGGCACCCAATTTCGCTTACGCCTACAGCGCTTCCCGGGTGACCGAGGACGAAAAGAGCTACCTCGAACTGAGCCGGGTCGTCTCGTTGATCAACGGCAGCGAGCCGGTCCTGCCCGCGACCATCGCGAAGTTCCACGGTGCTTTCGCGGAGTGCGGGCTGCGGCCCGAGGTGCATCGTTCCTCCTACGGGCTGGCCGAAGCCACCGTGCTCGTCTCCGTCACCGAAGCGGGCAAGGCCCCGCGGCAGATCGCTTTCGACCGCGAGCGGCTCGCCGCCGGGCTGGCGGCGCCCGCCCTCCCCGGCGCGGTGTCCACCACGCTCGTCTCCTGCGGGTATCCGGTGGGACAACGGGTCCGCATCGCCGACCCGGTCACCGGAGCGCTCGTCGAGCCGGGACGGGTGGGGGAGATCCAGGTCAACGGCCCGAACGTCGGCGTGGGTTACTGGGGAAGGCCCGCCGCGTCCGATGACGTCTTCGGCCTGCCGCCGATCGATCCGGAATCCGGTGCGGGCTGGCTCGCGACCGGGGACCTCGGTGTACGTTACGACGGCGAACTGTTCATGACAGGAAGGCTCAAAGACCTCGTCATCGTCGATGGCCGTAATCACTATCCGCAGGACATCGAACAGACCGTGGAGACGCATCCCGCGGTCCGGCCGCATTCCGCCGCGGCGTTCGCGATCGAGCACGAAGCCGGTGAAGCCGCGGTCGTGGTGGCGGAACGAGCCAAGGACGCGGACGTCGACATCGCCGTGGCGACCGCGGAGATCCGGAGGGCGGTCTCGGCCGCGCATGGCCTGCGACCCCACGACGTCGTCTTCCTGGCCCCCGGTGAAGTTCCGCGCACCTCCAGCGGCAAGATCAGCCGAGCCCTCTGCCGGAAGTCCTTTCTGGACGGTTCGCTGACCGCGCGGCGGCTCGGGTGACCGCGGAGATCCGCGCCTGGCTCGTCGCGCGGGTCGCGGAGCGGACCGGGCTGCCCGCCGACCGGGTCGACCCGGACCGCCCGTTGCACGAGAGCGGCCTTTCCTCCCGGGAGTCGATGGAACTGGCGGCGGAGCTGGGCCGCTACCTCGGCCGTCCGCTGCCGCCGACCCTGGTGTGGCAGTACCCGACGATCGCCGCTCTCGCCGCACGTCTGTCCACAGTGGAAAACTCCGCGATCGAGAGCGGTGAAGTCCGCGAGGAGGAGCCGATCGCGATCGTCGGTGTCGGCTGCCGCCTGCCGGGTGGGGCGGACTCCCCGGAGCGATACTGGCGGCTCCTGGACGACGGCCGTGACGGCATTCGCGCGGTCCCGGAAGATCGCTGGGACACCGCCGCGCGTGGCGGATTCCTCGGCGACATCGCCGGTTTCGACGCCGCGTTCTTCGGCATCACCCCCGGTGAGGCCGAAACCATGGATCCCCAGCAGCGGATGCTGCTCGAAGTCGCCTGGGCGGCGCTGGAACACGCCGGGATCCCGCCCTCCACCTTGCGGGGCACCCGGACCGGGGTGTTCGTCGGGTTGTCGGCGGGCGAGTACGGCCACCTGACGATGGCCGACCCCGCGACCGTCGACGTCTGGTCCGCCACCGGGGCCGCGACGAGCATCGCCGCCAACCGGCTTTCGTACCTGTTCGATCTGCGCGGGCCCAGTCTCACCCTCGACACCGCCTGCTCGTCCTCGCTGGTGGCGGTGCATCAGGCGGTGCAGAGCCTGCGCCGCGGCGAGTGTGGGACCGCACTCGCCGCCGGGGTGAATGTGCTGCTCTCGCCCGCGGTCACCGCGTCCTTCCAGCGTGCCGGGGTGCTGGCCCCGGATGGACACTGCAAGCCGTTCGACGCCGACGCGGACGGCATCGCCCGCGGTGAGGGCTGCGGCGTGGTCGTGCTCAGGCCGCTGAAGGCCGCTCGCCGCGCGGGGGACCGGGTCCTCGCCGTGATCCGCGGCAGTGCAGTCAATTCCGACGGGCGGTCCAACGGTCTCGTCGCGCCCAGCCCCGGCGCGCAGGCCGACCTGTTGCGTGACGCGTACGCGGCGGCCGGCGTCGAACCGTCCTCCGTGGACTACGTGGAGGCGCACGGGACCGGGACCGCGGTGGGGGACCCGATCGAGGCAGTCGCG
>Ga0196958_10000772_pt1 | contig 10391 bp, 8 predicted proteins | sample S1v_10metaG_FD_148654 | JGI IMG/M metagenome (GOLD analysis project Ga0196958, IMG submission 148654) | Soil microbial communities from Anza Borrego desert, Southern California, United States - S1+v_10 | ecosystem: Environmental > Terrestrial > Soil > Desert | place: USA: California | collected...
GACGAGCGCCACGATGGCGGGACGCGCGCCGATGCCGCCGAGGAACGGCAGCGGGATGAGGAAGCCGAACATGGCCAGCGACGGGATGGTCTGGATGGCGTCGGTGATGCGCAGCGCGACCGCACCGGCGTTGCGCCGGCGGTGGGCGAACGTGCCGAGGGGGACGCCGGCGGCGATGGCGATCGAGACGGCGATGGCGACGATCAGCAGGTGCTCGCCGGTGAGGCGCAGAAGCATCATGGCGATTGTCGCAGCGCGAGCACCGCGTCGCGCAGCGAATCCGCGATGGCTACGGCCTCTTCTTTGACCGCCTGTTTGTCCGCGAAACGCAGTGGCGCGCCGATGGTGAGGCGCAGTTTGCGCGGACGCGGGATCCATTTCCCTTTCGGCCACGCGCGATGCGCGCCGTCGAGGTAGCACGGAACGACCGGGATGTTGCTGCCGGCGACGAGAAATCCGATACCGGGCTTGAAGCGGCCCAGCTCCCCGTCGAGCGTGCGCGTGCCTTCGGGAAAAAGAATGAGGATGTGGCCGGGCGCTTCGAGCAGTTGCCGGCACACGTCGAGACTCTGTCGCGGATTCTCCTTGCGGTCGAACGGCATGGCGTTGATGACCACCGCGGAGAAGACGAGCCTGGAGATGTTCGTGAAAAAGTAGTCGCTCGCGGCGGCGGGAAAGGCGCGATGGATTTTCTTCAGCGGCAGCGCGCCGAGGAGCGCAGGGGCGTCGAGGTGGCTACCGTGGTTGGCGACGAGGATGAACGACTCGTCTGCCGGCAGATGCTCGCGGCCGGAAATCTCCAGCCGGTGCCACACGCGCATCAGGCCGCGAATGACCGCATGGGCAACGGTGCGCACGCCATACACCAGGAGGTCGGGCTGGCGTGGAAAGTTCTTCAGGCGTTGGATCGGGGCCTGGTCGAAATCGGCGGTCGGCTCGTAGCGCCACGCGTCCATCACTGCAGTCCCTGGAAGTAGCGGACCATGTGGAAGAAGAGCGGCGCGACGTAGATCAGACTGTCGACGCGATCGAGCACACCGCCGTGGCCTTCGATCAGCGCGCCCATGTCTTTGATGCCGATGTCGCGCTTGATGACGCTGATGGAGAGATCGCCGAGCTGACCGCCGATGCCCACGATGATGCCCGCCAGCAGCAGCTCGCGCGTGCCGAGCTCGGGAAAAGAGAAGCGCACGAGCCACGGGAACGCCATCGATACGGCGAGCGCGCCGATGGCGCCTTCCCACGTTTTGTTCGGGCTCACGTTCGGACGGAATTTGTGGCGGCCGAAGATCTTGCCGAACGTGAACGCGGAGACGTCGCAGAGCGGAACCGCGAAGAGCAGGAAGAGCAGGTAGCCGTACGCGTTGCGCGCGTTGGCGAGAAAGGCCATGTGCCCGAACATCCATCCCATGTAGATGAAGCCGAGGAGGGCGAGGGCGATCGGCTGGAGCTGCCCTTTGGCCCGATCGCGCAGGATGGGGATCATCAGGATGGCCGCCACGACGTAGACCGGCAGGGCCATCAGCATGCCGTACCACCCTTTGGTCGTGGAGTCGGGCTCGTTCATGAAGGAGACGACGCCGACGGCGGCGATGCCGACGAGCGCGACGCCGGTCATGCCCCAGTCGCGATAGAGGCCGGTCGCACGCGCGAATTCGGTGAATGCGGCGAGGGCGAGGAGGGTGAAGAAAAGGATCGTGGTCTCGCGGCCGAAGTAGAGGGCGGCGAAGGTGATCGGGATCATGATCAGCCAGCCGCGGTACGCCTTCCACGCGTGGTCGACGTTCTTGCGAAAGACGAAGCGCAGCAGCGCGATGAGCGCGCCCGCGACGGCGAGGATGCCGGCGAGGACGAAGAGGTACCCGCGAAAGACGGGGTTTTCGAGTGCGGCGCTATTCATGAGACCAGGGCAGTGATGGTACGACAGGAGCGCCGGTGTCTCACGCGGAACGGCCGGCAGCGTCCCGCTGCCGATCAGCCGGCGGGGACGGCGGCGTTCCGCAGCGCGAGCGCGAGGATCAGCGCGACGGTGGTGAGGGCGAGGTAGAGCACGAGGCGGCGGGCGCCGCGACAACGGTCCGGCCACGGGCGTGGTGTATCCGTCGTTCTGGCGTTGTCGCCGCGGCGGAGAGGGGAGAGGGCGGCGTCGAGCGCGGAAGTCGTGAGGCGATCGGTCGTGACGTCTTCGAAGAGTCTGGCGTCGAACGAGACGCGGAACGCGAAGTAGAGCGCGATGACGCCGAGGGCGATGGCGAGGTAGGCGTGCGTGATGACGGCGTAGCTCGTGAGGACGACCGCCACCCATTGCATCGCCGACGCGGCGCGCAGGAGGCGTGCGGTCACGAGGACTTCGGCGCGCTCGGTGTCGTTCATAAGACGATGCTCGGCCGCGCTTTGCGCACGAGGTTCACCGCTTCCTCGCGAGTGCGCGCGCGTTGCGTGTGCAGGAGCCACGCGACGACGGCCGCGGCGCTGCGGGAGTAGCCGAGGGCGCAGCAGACGAGGACGGATCCGTGGGCGCGGGCGGATTCGATGGCGTTGGCCGCGTCGCGCAGATGCTCCTCGCTCGGTTTGGTGAGATCGAGCACCGCGATCGAGCGATACGCGCGCGGGCCGTACGCGCCGCACGACACTTCCGCGGACAGATCGACGATGGCGTTGAAGCGCGTCAGCTCGCGCGCCGTGGGGATGCGTCCGATGGAAACGCCGTCGAGCACTTCGCAGGCATCGGGATGCTTGCGCGTCCAGACGCGCGAGTTGAGCCACGCGCCGGCGAGGTACGGTGCGAGGAGGCCACGTGCGCCGACGCTCAGGCGTCCGTCCGGGTTTTTCTGAAAGCCATGCGCATCAATGGCCGCGTAGATCAGCGCCACGAGTGCGAGGGCGAGCGCGGGCCAGAGCATCCACAACCACGTGCCGCCGAGGAAAGCGAGCGCGGTGCAGAGCGCCGCGCCGATGGCGTAGAACGAGGCGAGGCGAAGACGGCGCGAGTCGGAAGTGAAGCGCAGACGTGTGAGGGGGGACGCGTCCGCGATGGGGAAGAGCCAGAGCGCGAGGAAGCCGACCGCGAGTCCCGTCGGCAGGTCGATGAAATGATGTTGATACGTCGTGAGGATGGAGAGGCCGATCAGCGTCATCCACGCGTGCAGCAGCCAGCGTTTCCACGGCGTGACGATGTGCTGGGCGATGCGGTCCCACACGACCACCATCAGACTGATGTGCAGCGACGGCGCCTGGTTGAACGGTTTGTCGAACGACGTCAGCGCGTCGAACATCGCGCCGAAGAGGCCTTCCGATTGCGGGCGGTCGAACGAGAAGCGCAGCGGAAAGGCGATGAAGCACGCGACGGAAACGAGCTGCGTGAAGAGGAGGCGCTGGCCCTGGCGATCGACTTCGCGGCGCGTCGTGCAGACGAAGAGGGAGATCGCGTAGAAGAGGTCGAGCGACCAGTACGGCACGATCGTCCACGGCCAGAAGGGGATGGCGTGCTCCCACGCGTACGCGATCGCGCCGACGTTGGCTCGCGTCGACGCGAACCAGTTCGCGAAGCCGTAGCTCGCGAAGAAGAACGGTCCCAGAAATACGAGCCAGATCGCGGCGCGCCGCCAGGGACGAGGCCCGGTCATGAACCCTCTCGGATCGCCAGCGACACCGTGAAGATGCCCCACTCGTCGATGCGCTGTGCGAGCTTGCGGAAACCCGCGCGCGCCACGAGCTGGTCCATCTCGCCCTGCGAGCGCCGGCGCATGACCCACGCTTCGCCGCCGCGATGGCTGGTGAGCGCGCGTGCGATGAGCTCGAGTTGCGGATGCCACGGCTGCCCCGTGTAGACGAGATATCCCCCCTCGGAAACCGCATCGCCGATGCCGGCCAGCGAGCGCGAGACGAGGTCGTTGTCGCCGAACAGTTCGTACAGGCCGGAGACGATGGCCAGTGTCGGTCGCGGCGTCACGTTCGCGAGACTGTCGCGATCGAATGCATCGGCCTGCACGAAGCGCGCGATGTCGGTGAGGCCTTTCGCGGCGATCATCGCGGAGCCGCGTTGCACATTCAGCTCGCTGTAATCGCGCAGGAGGATCGAGTCGGGACGCGTCGTCGCGGAGTCGAGCGCTTCGAGCACGTAGCGTCCGTGGCCGGCGGCGACGTCCATCACATGCACCGATCGGTTCGCTTCGCGCAACCGGCGCATGGCTTCGCGGATCAGTTCCTCGACGTGCACTTTGCGGCGGCGGATGCCGCGCCAGCCGATCGAGTTGAGGTAGTTCTTGTCGATCAGGCGTCCGAGCGGGTTCGAGCTGTCGGCCTGATTGCGATAGACGTAGTCGAGCGTGCTGCCGGAGTCGAAGCCGGTCTCGTGTCCGAGTTTCAATCCATTCGACAGCGCACCGCCGATGCGCATGCCGGCGCGCGTCGCGGCCCAGTACAGGCCGCGCGGGGAGAGAGGCGAGAGCGGCGTCGCCAGCTCGTCCGCTTCCTGCCGCGTGGGCCCGCTGCGATGCGATTGCGTGAGATCGACCACCACCGGCGCTTCGGCGAAGCGCGCGTTGACGAAGCGATGGATGTGACTCACGGCCAGCGCGCGATCGCGTTCGCCGAGGGTGTCGTGGAAGAAGCCGGGGAGCACGTGGCGCTCCTTGACCGTGCTGCCGAGATGATTGAAGAACTCGTGCTGCGGCTCCTTGTGCACGACAAAGTCGGAGCCGGAGATGAGCAGTTGCAGCGGCACGGTGATGGCCTGCGCATCCGCGACCACGCGCTCCGCGTGTTCGTAGAGCTCGAGGAGGATGTTGACGGAGATGTCGCGCGTGATGAGCGAGTCCGTGTCGAAGGACGCGATGCGCTCCGCATCGTGCGTGAGGAACTTCGATTTCACGTAGCTCTTCACGACGAAGTTGCCGCGCACTTTCTGCATGAGTGCGAGGCCGGGCCGCGCCAGCGGCACGTACAACTTCACTTTGAAGGCGGGTGACGCGAGGACGGCGCAGCGGATGCGCGGTGCGTAATCGTGCAGCCACGTCGCGGCGAGGACGGCGCCGACGCTCTGCGCGATGATCGCGGTGTTCTCGATGCCGTGCACGCGCGCGATCTCGCCGACGAAATCGTTCACGTCGCGGACGGACGTGGCGAAGCTCGGGCTGTGTCCGCGCGCGCCGGGCGAGTGTCCGTGGCCGCGCGCGTCCCACGCGTAAAAGTCGAACGCGGGGAGGTCGAGCTCGTCGACGAGATGGGCCATGCGTCCGGAGTGTTCGTGGCCGCGATGGAACAGCACGATCGCGCCCTGCGAGTTTTCCTGTGCGGGCCAGTGGCGGTAGAAGAGCTCCACGCCGTCGAAGGTGGTGAAGCGGTGCTCGTTGACGGGACGACTCATGCTCGAACCTCTTTCAATCCGGCGCGGATGCGATTGACGATGGTGACGGCGATCGACGCGGCGACGGCCCACACGATCCCCGGCGCCCACGACGGCACGTCGAAGAACGCGACCCACAACGCGAGCAGGGAGAAGACGAACGCGCGATCGCTCTTCCCCATCGGGCCGTCGTAGCGGCGTGACGCGCCGGTCATCACCGCGACGACGCCCGTCATCTCCGAGAGCGCCGCGAGCAGGATCGCCGCGCCGATGCTCTGCCAGCCGAAGACGAACGCGAACGGCAGATAGAGCGCGGCGTCGCTGACGACGTCGGTGAGCTCATTGAGATAGGCGCCGAGGGGGGATTGCTGGCCGAACTCGCGGGCGAGCATGCCGTCGACGGCGTTGAAGGCCATGCGCAGAAACATCCAGATGGGGATCAGGACGAACATCCTGCGCGGGGCGGTGATGAGATAGATGCCGGCGGCGATCGAGACGACGCAGGCCGCGATCGTGACCTGGTTCGCGGTCACGCCGAGGGCGTGCAGCCGGCGGACGGCCGGGCGCAGGATGGCCTGAAATCGCGATTTCAGTTGGTAGATCGACATCGGGGACGAGTCGCTCATTGTACGAGCAGCGAGGCCATGAACCGCTGCACGAGCGGGTGGTCATGTGTGGCGATGCCGGCCGGCGTGGTGTCCGCGACGATGCGGCCGGCGTCGAAGACGATCACACGCTCCGCGATGCGCAGCGCTTCGCGTACGTCGTGCGTGACGAAGACGAGGGTCGTGTCGCGCGTGGCTTCGAGGAGGAGCGTCTGCAGTTCGGCGCGGATGAGCGGGTCGAGCGCGGAGAAGGGCTCGTCGCATAAAAGAACGTCTGGTCCGGCGATGAGCGCGCGGGCAATGGCCACGCGCTGCTGTTCGCCACCGGAGAGCATGCGCGGAAAGCGATCGGCGAACGCAGAAAGTCCGAGGAGGCGGAGGAGGCGTTCCGCTTCAACGCGGATGCGTTCCTCCGTCCAGGCGAGGAGGCGAGGGACGGTGGCGATGTTGTCGAAGACGGTGCGATGCGGGAAGAGCGCGGGCTGCTGCATGACGTAGCCGATGCGCCGGCGCAGCGCGACGAGGTCGTGCTGCGCGAGTGGCGTGCTTTGCACGAGCACTTCACCCGAGGAGGGGGTGACGAGGCCGTTGATCGTCTTGAGGGCCGTGGTCTTCCCCGCGCCGCTGCGGCCGAGGAAAGCGATGCGCTCGTTGCGGGCGACGGTGAGGGAGATCGCGTCGAGGAGGATCGCGCCGCTCGCGGAGACGGTGACGTCGCGAAGCTCGAGCATCGGGAGGAGGATACCGGAGCGGCCGGCGGGGACGCGGGCGCTCCGGTACAATTCTCTGCATCTCATGAGAGTCTTGGCCGCGGTCGCCGTACTGTGCTTTGCGACAGCCTCGTTCGCGCAGACGCCCGAGGAGGTCGTGCGCGACTTCTTCGCCGCGCGGATGAACGGCGATTCCGCCAAAGCCCTCACCCTCCTCGCCGCGAACGTCGAGCCGCTCCTGCGCAACGAGATCAAGAACGACATCGAAGCGCGTTGTCTCGAACTGCGCTCGCTGCACGTGCACACCGTCGACGACCTCACGGCCGAGGCGATCGCGCATGTGTATCGCCCGCCGAAACCCGCGGGGGGACATCCGTTCGACGAAGTCGAGCGCCGCACGTTCACGTTCGTGCGCGAAGGCGATGCGCTGCGCATCCTGACGATGCCGCTCGAGGAAGAGAAGCTCATCGACCTGCTCGTCGCGGCGAAGACGGCCGAGGAGGTGCAGGCCGCGCTCGCGGCGCATCCGCAGCTCCTCACGCGCTGGTTCGTCAACAGGTTGACCGTTCGCTCGATCAAGAACGGCCGCGCCGCGGTCGGGCGTCCCGACGCGCGTCTCGCGAACCTCGCCTACGACCTCGCGTCCGCGCTCGGTGACCGCGCCGGAGTGATCGCGGCGATGGGCGCGCAGGTGAACTCGATGCGCCTGCCGAACGTCCCGGTGGGGCCGGTGCTGGCCCGGGCGGAGGAGTCGCTGCGGCTGGCGGAGGAGCTCGGCGATCCGGCCATGATCGCGTACGCGACGATCAACGTCGCGGTGATGCATCTCGCCGCCGACGGCACGTCGCTCAAGGCGGAGAACGCCTTACGCCGCGCGTTGACGCTCTCCGACTCCCTCGGCCCGAACAACATCGAGATCCTCCACTCCAATCTCGGCCTCGTGCTGTACCACCGCGGCGACTACGCGGAGGCGTATCGCGTGCTGATCGGGGCGCACCGGATGCAGCTCGCGAAAGGCGACGAGTATTCGATGGGGTCGATCGAGCTCCGCCTCGGCCGGATCATGGAGGCGCAGAACGATCCCGAGCTCGCGCTCGAGTTCTTCCGCAGCGCCGCGCAGCGCAAGTCGATCAAGCAGTGGGTGATTCACGCCAACATCGGCGTGGCGGACGCGCTTCGCGCTCTGGGCCGGCTCGACGAGGCGGAAGCGGCGGCGCGCAAGGCGCTCGAGCTCTCCCAGGGACTGCCGTTCGCGAGCCTCGTCGCGCGTGCCTACATCATCCTCACGGAGATCAGCATCGCGCGCGGCGAGCGCGAAGACGCGGAGAAGACGCTGCTGCAGGCGCTCGAGTACGCGCGAACGGAGAAGGACGGCGAGGTGGAGACCGAGACGCTGCTCGCGCTCGGGAACTATCACTTCCGCAACGGCCGCGTCGAGGCGGCGCGGCACGTCGCGCGCGAGGCGTTGACGGTGGCCGCGCGATTCGACTTTCCGCGGCCGGAGCGCTACGCGGCGCTGATGCTCCTCGCCCGCGCCGAGCGCGCCCTCGGCCAGCGCGACAAAGCGATCGAGACGTACGAGCGTGCGATCGACGCCATCGAATCGGCGCGGCACGTGGTCGCGGGCAACGAGCGGCAGCAGCGCCTCTTCTTCGAACCGTTCCACGCCGCGTACACCGAGCTGGCCGATCTTCTGTTCGAGGATGGGCGCGTCGAAGAGGCGTTGCAGTTCGCCGAGCGCGGCAAGGGACGCGTGCTGCTCGACGCGCTCGGGCGCGAGCGTAAACGGGCGGACGAAGAGCTGCCGCAGCCGGAGCGCGAGCAGCTCGCGGCACTCGTGAAGGCGCTCGGCGACGCGAACAAGCGCGTGCTCGCGCTGCAGGTGGCCGACCAGAAGCCGGACGCGGCGATCGCGGAACAGCGCGCGGTGCAGGTGGCGCTGCAGCAGTTCGAGAGTGAGATCGCGATCCGTCATCCGCAGCATGGATTGCGCACGGCCGCCGCGGCGCTCACGCCGGACGACGTGCGCGCGCTCGCGCGGCAGCCGGATCTGGTGATCCTCGAGTACGTCGTGCACCAGCGCGCGACGCACCTCGTCGTCATCGCTCCCGGCGGCGCGCTCACGCATCACCGCATTCCGATCGGTGCGGCGGAGCTGGCGAAGCGCGTGGATGCGTATCGCGCGACGCTTGCGGGACGCAGCATGCGCCATCGCGCACCGGCGCACGAGCTGTACGACCTCCTGCTCGCGCCCGCGGCGCGGCAGCTCAAGGGGAAGCGCGCGCTCGCGATCGTCCCGGACGGCGCGTTGTGGCGTCTGCCGTTCGAGTCGCTCCTCGGTCCCGACGACCGTTTCGTGATCGAACACGTGTCGTGTTTCTACCTGCCGTCGCTGGCCGTGTATCGCGACGTGCTCGCGCGGCAGACGAAGCCCGCGCCGCGCGTGCACACGCTCGCGGCGTTCGGCAATCCGACGGCCGAGCCGACGGGCACGGGGGCGATCTACCGCGATCTCGACCTCGGGCCGTTGCCGGATGCGGAAGAGGAAGCGCGCGCGATCGCGAAACTGTGGGGGCCTTCCGCCTCGGTGTACACGCGCGGCGAGGCTCGCGAGGAGGCGGCGCGGCAGGAGATGCAGCGCGCGCGCATCGTGCACTTTGCGGCGCACGGCATCTTCGACGACGCGAATCCGATGTTCTCGCAGATCGTGCTCGCGCGCGACGAGTCGTCCTCGCACGACGGCATGCTGCAGGCGTGGGAGCTGGCGCGGCTCAATCTCACGGCGGACCTCGTCGTGCTGTCCGCGTGCGACACGGCGCGCGGTCACTACGGCGCGGGCGAGGGGCTGATCGGCATGTCGTGGGCGCTGTTCGCCGGCGGCTGTCCGTCGACGGTGGTCGCGCAGTGGAAGGTCAGCTCGCGTGCGGCGTCGACGTTGATGATCGCCTTTCATCGCAAGCTGTCGAAGGAGTACGCGAGCCCGTTCGCGAAAGCGGACGCGTTGCGCGCCGCGCAACTGAGCGCGTTGCGCGACGCGAAGACCGCGCACCCGTTTTACTGGGCCGCGTTCGTGCTCGTGGGCTCGCCGGAGCTGTGATCAGCGTACCGCGCGACGGCGCAGCACCGGCTCACCCTGCAGCGTGACGAACGCGCGCGCGACGCCGCCGATCTGCGGGCCTTCGGCGATGCGCGAGTACGCGGCGAGGAACGTACCCGGCCGCACCGGTGCGATGGCCGAGCGCACGTAGTCTCCGTCGACGGTGGCGAGCACGCGCTCGCCGAAGAGCGCCGTTCCCGGTTCCGTGAGCCACGCGACGTGGAGCTGCATCGCGGCGTACTCGACCCACGAGATCACGTAGCGCGCGCCGTCCCACACCGCGTCCGGCAGGCGCGCGTTGCGCGTGACGAGCGACTCGCTGTCGACGAGCGTGCCGTTCGCCCCGACGCGGCGTGCGCGAACCTCTTTGTAGTCGCGGCTCCAGAGCACGAGCCATTCGCGTCCGTTCCACGCGCCGACCGGATCGCTTTCGATGCCCTCGCCCCGGGCGATGTCGAAGCCGTTGCCGTCGAGCGTGACGAGGGTGTTCGTGATGCGTGCGCCGCGGATGGCGTCGGGTGTCGTGAACGGCAGGTACGTCCCGTAGCTCTCGCTCTCGGTGTGCCATACGACGAGGAACTGGTCCGTGCCGTTTGCGGCAACGTCGACGCGGCCGACGAGAGCTTCGGTGA
>Ga0196958_10000773_pt1 | contig 10388 bp, 10 predicted proteins | sample S1v_10metaG_FD_148654 | JGI IMG/M metagenome (GOLD analysis project Ga0196958, IMG submission 148654) | Soil microbial communities from Anza Borrego desert, Southern California, United States - S1+v_10 | ecosystem: Environmental > Terrestrial > Soil > Desert | place: USA: California | collected...
TGCGGGCCATCGCGGTCGCGGCGGCGCCGGACGTGGCGTGGGGGTTGTTGTCGGACGCCGGCAGCTGGATTTCGACGAATCAGACGTCGGGGTCGATCGAGTTGTCGGTGATGCGCGAGGGAGGTCCGGCGCCGGTCGAGGTCCGCTGGCTCGACTCCGGTCTGCTGCCGATCTCCGGGCTCCCGCCGGGCCAGCCGTTCTGTGCGGCGTATGGGCCTTTCCGCCGGCTCGCGGGCGGGAGCGGGGAGGCCGAGTCGTGGATGCGCGGGGCGGGATCGCTGGCGCGGATGGCCAGCCTGTTCCACGAAGACGCCTCGCTCGCCGAGGGGGTCACCTGGCTGATCAATCAGCATCTCCGTGCGCTGGAAGGGAAAGCGGGCGCGCGTGAGCTGAAGGACGCGGCGCTGGAGATCCTCGGTGACGGTCTCCTGCCCGGCGGTTACCGGATTCGGGACGTCGATTCGGACGGGCTCTGGGTCGAATACCGCGGTGACCGGTTCCCGCTGCGTGAGATGAGTGACGGCTACCGCACGGTGACGGCACTGGTGGTCGACCTGCTCAAGCAACTGAACGGCGCCGGGCTCGATCACGAGAGCCCCGGTGTCGTGATCATCGACGAGGTCGACGCGCATCTCCACGTGTCGTGGCAGAAACGCATGGGGCCGTAGTTCAAGGCGCATTTCCCGCGCATCCAGTTCATCGTCACCACGCACAGCCCTTACGTCTGTCAGGCCGCCGATCCCGGTGGTCTCATTCGCCTTTCCGGGCCCGACGAGGAAGTGCCGCCGCGCGTGGTCTCCGAGGAGCTGTACGAGCGGGTCGTGTTCGGTTCCGGCGATGACGCCGTGCTGTCCGACCTTTTCGGCTTGGACACGCCTTATTCACCGCAGGCGGTCGAATTGCGGGAGCACCTCGCCGAGCTCGAATTCCAGGTCGCTTCCGGCCGGGCGGACGCGAACGGCGTCCGGGAATGGGAGCGCCTCCGCGACATGTTGAGCAGTTCGCCGCCGAGCCGGGTCGACGAGGTGGCCAGGCGGTTCGAGGCCGACGATCGGTGATCGGGCTTCGCCGGATCGCGCTGCCGGGGCGGGTGGTGGCCGATCTCGAAGAGCTGACCGCGCGGATCCCTCCCGGTGACAGCAAAGAAGCGCGACGGCTCTGGCGGGTTTCCCGTGCGGTGCGGCGTTCTTTGCGGGCAACACTGGACGTCATGGCCGCCGGCCGCGGCTACTGCATGTACTGCGGCGACGGCCTCGGGTCCACTGTGGACCATTTCGAGCCGATCGCCCGGAATCCGGGGCGCGCGTTCGATTGGCTCAATCACGTGCTCGCCTGCGAGTACTGCAACAGCCACCACAAACGCGATCTGTTCCCGGTGGACGAAGACGGCAACAGTCTGCTGATCGACCCGACCGCCGAAGATCCGCTGGACCACCTGTTCCTGGTGCTGTCGATCGGAACCTATCGCGCGTTGACCGCGAAGGGCGAGCAGACCATCGAGGTGTGCGGGCTGAACCGCACGCAACTGGCGCGCGGGCGGGAAACGGCGGTCAACCAGGTGAGCGCGCTCGTCTCGGGCTGGTGGACCGCGCGCGAACGGGGGGACGATCGGAGGCGGCGCGCGATGGTGTGGACGCTGCTCGACCAGCCGCACGCCGACGTCCTCCACGCGATGGTCCGGCAGGCGGGGATGCCGGGAGCCCGTGCCGTGTTCCGGGCGGACGACGAGCTCATCGACCTGCTTCGTGCGCCGGAACTCGCCGAAGAACTTCAGCTCTCCGGCGGCGCGGTATAGGCGGCCAAGGTGGCGTCGGCGCGCGTGCGGGCGGTGGCCGCGTCCGTCCCGTTGGCGACGTCCGCCTCGTACCAGGCCTCGTTGCTCAGGGTCATGAACCGCACACCTGCTTCGCTGGTCATCCAGGTCATGGCCGCCTCAGGATCGGCGGCCTCGCCGGATTCCAGGTGCAGCGCGAGCCCGTTCAGCAGCATGTCCCAGCCGATGCCGACCGCGCCCGGCCCGAACTGGTTCCAGTGCTCGTTGGGGACGGCGGTGTGGTCGAGTTCGAACCGCGTGCGCCCGTCGGCCTCGGAATTCAGCCGGAGCTCGATCCAGCTGACGTCGCCGCCGTACTCCCAGGTGGCGGCGAAGCTCTTCGGCGGATCGCAGCGCTCGACCGTTCCGCCCGCGTTGCCTTCGAGCTGGTACTTGCCACCGACGCGCAGCTCACCGCTGATCGGCAGGAACCAGCGTGGGATGCGCTCGGGATTGGTGCAGGCGTCCCAGAGGTCGTCGAGGCCGGTGTCGTAGACCTGGCTGACCGTGGCCGTCACCGCCTCGCCCGCTTCGACCACGCGCTTGCCCAGTGCGCGCTGGACGGAGTTGATCTGAGTGGTCACGTCGACCATGGGTGCCCTCCTTCGTACGACTTCCGCCAAAGTATCAGTAGAAGCTTATATAAGCCAGAATGAAAAGGGGCGCCCGGTTCGGCCCGGACGCCCCTTCCCGGCGGGTCGGCTTACGGAATGGGGGAGCAGGCCGTGCGTCCGACGACCACTTCGCCGGTGATGTTCGACGCCGGGGCGAACTTGATGCGCAGCATGCTCAGCGCGATGCTTCCGTCGCCCGGCAACGTCTGTTCGTTGAAGGTCGCCTCGGCGAGCAGGGTCCCGTCGGACTTGGTGATCGGCTTGACGTAGCCGACCGGCACGGGGGACGGCAGGGTGCCGAGTCCGCTCGCGCCGCTGTAGATCCAGCTCGCGTTCGTGCTGGTCCGCGTGGCCGTGCAGGTGACCGAGTAGGACCCGACCTTGATCCGCGGGCCGCTCGACGAGACGAGCGCCGACAGCTCGAAGTTCTGTCCCTTGGCCTCCGACTTCGTCGAGGCCACGTCGTTTTCGGGATCGACGACGGTGCTCGTGCACGTCGACGTGCCGCCACCGAACGTGACCCCGGTCCTGGTCACGACCCCGGACGAGCTGCTCGTCGGCCCCTCGACCGCGCAGTCGGCGAGCGACGAGATCGAGATCGGCGCCGAGGTGCCCTTGGTGAAGCCGGCGGAGCCGAGTGAGGCCACGCCCGCAGGGTTCGACGCGGCGGCCGGTGTCACCCCGGCGCCGAGACCCGCCAGCAGCAGCGCGCCGACCAGGCCTGCCCGGCCGGCGATGGTGCTACGCATTTCCATGTCCTCCTCACGTGCGGGGAGAGCGAGCCGAGTCGGCCGCTCTCCCTTTGTCATCACTATCTGCGTGTCGGATTCACCCGTTGCGCGCGTGCGGTCGTTTCACTCCGCCGTGACGCAGGGGCACCCATTGGATATTCGGCTTCGTATTCCAATACAGGTCTGTATATTCGGCGACATGCCGACCTATCGCGTCCTTGTCACCGGCAAGTTCGACCACCCCGACACCGACACCCGTGCCCGGCTCCTCGCCGAGCTGGAGAAGCACCAGGCGATGGGGTTCACGGAGGACGGCCTGCTCACCTACAGCGCGCACCTCGGCGCGTTCACCTTCCGCGTCACGCTTCGCGGCGAAGAGGAACGCGACGTGCTCGACGAGGCCGAGCTGAAGGTCATGGAGCTGCTGGACGCCAAGGGGTATCCGTACCGGGACGTCGCGGGGAAGGCGACCTGCATGGACGACATCAAGATCCGCCGCCGCTAGGACGTCAGGCCGCCGACCACGAGCACGGCCACGCCGGAATCGTCCGGACTTCCCTTGGGTTCTCCCAGTTCGCCCCGAAGCGGGAAGGATACTCGGCGGGGGTGTCATATTCGTCACCGTTTCCCCTGGACAGCACGTCAACAGGCCTCAGCGGCTAGCCACTACGCTGGAAGCAACCCCGAACGGTGTCAAAGAGAGCGGAGCCGACGTGTCTGTGTCTTCACCTGCCCCAGGTGGTGCCATCGAGGACCTGCGCGCGTCCGTGGGGCTCCAGCTCGCCGACGAGCAGCTCCTGCGCACCCTCGCGACCGGTCTCGCCGACGTCGAGAACCTGCTCCGCGAGGTCGTCCGCAGTGACGTCAAGGCGGTCGAGGACGCCGCTTCACACCTGGTCGAGGCGGGGGGCAAGCGTTTCCGTCCACTGTTCACGCTGCTGGCCTCGCAGTTCGGGCCGAAGCAGGGCGACCAGGTGGTCATCGCCGCCGCGGCCGTCGAGCTGGTGCATCTCGCAACGCTGTACCACGACGACGTTATGGACGAGGCGACGATGCGCCGCGGCGCGGAGAGCGTCAACGCCCGCTGGGACAACACCATCGCCATCCTGACCGGCGACTTCCTGTTCGCGCACGCCTCGCGGTTGGTCGCCGACCTCGGCACCGACGCGGCCCGGATCATCGCCGAGACCTTCGGCGAGCTGGTCACCGGCCAGATGCGCGAGACGGTCGGCCCGGCCGACGGCGACGACGCGGTCGAGCACTACCTCACGGTCATCGCCCAGAAGACCGGTTCGCTGATCGCCACCTCCGGCCGGTTCGGCGGGATGATGTCCGGCGCGCCCGACCACTACATCGACGCGCTCCGCCGCTTCGGCGACATCATCGGGACGGCGTTCCAGATCTCCGACGACGTCATCGACATCGCGTCCGCTTCGGACGAACTCGGCAAGGCTCAAGGCACAGATCTGCGCGAAGGCGTCCGTACGCTTCCGATGCTGTACGCGCTGGCCGACCCGGCCACCGACCCGCGTCTGGTCGAGCTGCTGTCGGGGCCGATCTCCGACGACAAGCTCGTCGCGGAGGCCCTGGACCTGCTGCGGGCCTCGTCCGGACTCGAACGCGCACGCGAAACTCTTTCCGACTACGCTCGTCGGGCGCGTGCCGAACTCGCGGCGCTGCCCGCGTCGCCCGCCCGGGACGCCTGCGAATCGGTCGCCGACTACCTGGTCGCACGAACGCATTGACAAAGGGCAGGTTAGATGTCCATTTTCGGACAGGTTTGGCTGTGGAGTCTGCTGGCGTTCGCCGTCGGCGCGCTGCTCACCTGGCTGGTGCTGGTGGTCCCGGCGCGCAAGCGCATCCGTGAGCTGGAAAGTTCGCTGGCCACCGCGCACGCCGAGACGTCCCGGCTGCCCGCCGACGTGAGCGTCGGTGCGGGTGCCGCGGCCGTCGCCGGCGGCACCGCGTACCTCACGAAGCCGTCGCACGACGAGTTGGACGAGGAGTTCGCGGCGGTCGAGGAGCCGAAGCACGCGTACCCCGAGACGCTCACCGAGCAGGAACCCGCGCAGCAGTGGACCGAACCTGCCGAAGAGCCTGCCCAGGACCTCGTCGAGGAACCCGTCGAGGAACCCGTCGCCACCACGACGCAGACCTTCGAGCCCGAAGAAGAGTACGAGGCCGAGTACCGCACGGCGCCTCAGATCGACCAGGACCCGGACCCGGAGCCCGAACCGGAACACGCGGCCGAGCGGACGCAGTACATCCCGGCGGCCCAGCAGCCGGAACCCGAGCCGGAGCCGGAACCCGAGCCCGAGCCGGGGAACCCGTACGTCACCGCGGCGACCGAGTACCTCCAGCCCGCGTCGAAGCTGGACGTCGAGCCCGAACCTCAGCCGCCTTCGCCGAGCGAAGCGCCGTACCGGTCCCGCCTGGAGATGCAGTTGGACCCGGAAGGCGTCGAAACGCAGCCGGAGCCGGTGTCGCTGTTCAGCCCCGCGTCACGCGTGGAAACGGAGCAGGCGCCCGTCGAGACCAACTGGTTCGAGCGCGAAGAAGAGCTGCACGATCCGCCCGAGTACGCCTTCGGTTCCGGCGAAGAAGCGCGAGCCGGTCTCCACGACTCGGAGCCCGAGACACCCGCCGAGGCCACCCAGGTGCTGCCCAAGCGCACGCCCCGGGGCGCGGTCCGCGGTGGTTTCGAGCCGCCGCAGCCGATCCAGCCGTCCATGCGGGCGATCGAACGTCGTGAGCCGGAACTGTCCGGCGGGCAGAGCGGTTCGCTGTTCGAGCCCGCCGTCCAGCCCGGCGACGCGATGCCCGCGCCGGAGCCGCCGCCCGCGCGGCAGGCCGCCGCTCCCGTGGCCGAGTCCGTTCCGCCCGGCCCGTTCGGTCCCGGATCGGCGATGCCGCGGCCGGGTGGTGGTCGTCCCGCCGACGACTTCGCGGTCAAGGCCAGCGTGACGGCCCTGCGCTACTGTGCCGAGGACTCGCCGCAGTTCCCGAAGATGGTCGCCGAGGTTTGGTTCCGCACGGCCACCGACGCGGAACGCGTGGGCTTCCGTCCTCTCAGCTGAAGTACATGAAGGCCCCCTTCCTTGCGCCAGGCGCAAGGAAGGGGGCCTTCATGTACTTGGGGGCTAGCTGAGGACGGTCCAGGTGTCCTTGCCGCGCAGCAGGCCCTGCAGATCGGGTTTGCGGGTGGCCTGGGCCTCCGCGACCTGGGCACGCGCCTGGTCGTCGTAGGTGGGCCGCTCGACCTGCCGCAGGATGCCGGTCGGCACGTGGTTCAGGTTCTGATCGCCGATCCGCGACAGCGCGAAGGCGTACGACGTGTCCTCGATCGCCGGGTCGTGCACGACGAGGTTTTCCTCGCCGATGTTGGCGACCTTCCCGATCTCCAGCCCGGCCCAGCCGCCGCGCGTGACCCCGTATTCACCCTGCGGGCCGAATTTGATCGGCTCGCCCGCCTTCAGCGGGATGAGCCTGCTCGCGGCCTCGTCCTTGTCCTTGAGGACGTCGAAGGCGCCGTCGTTGAAGATCGGGCAGTTCTGGTAGATCTCCACCAGTGCCGATCCGCGGTGCTTCGCGGCGGCCTCCAGCACCTCGGTCAGGCCCTTGCGGTCCGAGTCGAGCGCGCGGCCCACGAACGACGCCTCGGCGCCGATCGCCAGTGAAAGCGGGTTGAACGGGGTATCGACCGAGCCCATCGGGGTGGACTTCGTGACCATGCCCGGCCCGGACGTCGGCGAGTACTGGCCCTTGGTGAGGCCGTAGATCCGGTTGTTGAACAGCAGGATCTTGATGTTCACGTTGCGCCGCAACGCGTGGATCAGGTGGTTGCCGCCGATGGACAACGCGTCGCCGTCCCCGGTGACGACCCACACCGACAGATCCGGCCGGGCGGTCGCGAGCCCGGTCGCGATCGACGGCGCGCGGCCGTGGATCGAGTGCATGCCGTAGGTGTTCAGGTAGTACGGGAACCGGGACGAGCAGCCGATACCCGAGATGAACACGATGTTCTCGCGCTTGAGCCCCAGCGTCGGCAGGAACGACTGCACGGCGTTGAGCACGACGTAGTCCCCGCAGCCGGGGCACCAGCGGACCTCCTGGTCCGACTTGTAGTCCTTCGCCTTCTGCGGTTCGGTCTCGGTCGGCACCAGGTCCAGGCCGCCGAGGGTGGGGATCCCCAGGTCGATCGCGGTCACTTCGTCCCCTCCGTACTGGTGATGATCTCCGTGAAGACGCCTTGCAGCTCTTCGGCCTTGAACGGCAGCCCGGCGACCTTCGTGTACGACTTCACGTCGATGAGGTACTTGGCCCTCAAGAGCATCGAAAGCTGGCCGAGGTTCATTTCAGGGACGACGACGGTGTCGTACGAACGGAGTACTTCACCGAGGTTGCCCGGGAACGGGTTGAGATGCCGGAGATGCGCCTGCGCGATCGGCATCCCGTCCTTGCGGACGCGGCGGCACGCGGCGCCGATCGGGCCGTAGGACGAGCCCCAGCCGAGCGCCAGCACGCGTGCCTTGCCGCCGCTCGGGTCGTCGACGACGAGGTCGGGCACGTCGATGCCGTCGATCTTGGCCTGGCGCAGGCGGACCATCTTGTCGTGGTTGTCGGGCTCGTAGGAGATGTGGCCGGTCTTGTCGGCCTTCTCCAGCCCGCCGATGCGGTGCTGCAGACCGGCCACGCCCGGCACCGCCCATGCGCGGGCGAGGGTCTCGGGATCGCGTACATACGGCCAGAATTCCCCGGAATCGTCCTCGGCATTCGGCTCGGTGGCGAATTCCACGCGCAGATCCGGCAGCTCCTCGACGTTCGGGATCAGCCACGGCTCGGAGCCGTTCGCGATCGCGCCGTCCGAGAGCAGGAAGACCGGCGTGCGGTACTTCAGCGCGATCCGGGTGGCCTCCAGCGCCGCGTCGAAACAGTCGGCGGGCGACAGCGGCGCGACGATCGGCACCGGGGATTCGCCGTTGCGGCCGAACATCGCCTGCAGCAGGTCGGCCTGCTCGGTCTTGGTCGGCAGCCCGGTCGACGGGCCGCCGCGCTGGACGTCGATGACGACCAGCGGCAGTTCGGTCATCACCGCGAGACCGATGGCCTCGGACTTCAGCGCGACACCGGGCCCGGAGGTCGAGGTGACGCCCAGCGCACCGCCGTAGGAGGCGCCGAGTGCCGCGCCGATGCCGGCGATCTCGTCCTCGGCCTGGAAGGTGAGGATGCCGTAGTTCTTGTGCTTGGACAGCTCGTGGAGGATGTCCGACGCCGGGGTGATCGGGTACGTGCCCAGCAGGATCTGCAGGCCGGACTGCTGCCCGGCGGCGACCAGCCCGTACGCCAGCGCGGTGTTCCCGGTGATCTGGCGGTACGTGCCCTGGTTCAGCTTCGCGGGCGCGACCTCGTACGTCGTCGCGAACGACTCCGTCGTCTCGCCGTAGTTCCAGCCGGCGCGGAAGGCCAGGATGTTGGCCTCGGCGATGTCGACCTTCTTCGCGAACTTCTCGCGCAGGAAGCGTTCCGTGCCCTCGGTCGGCCGGTGGTACATCCAGGAGAGCAACCCGAGCGCGAACATGTTCTTCGCGCGTTCGGCGTCCTTTTTGGACAGTCCGGTCGCTTCGAGCGCGCCTCTGGTCAACGTCGACATGGCCACCCGGTGGACTTGATAGGCCGAAAGGGTGTCGTCGTCGAGAGGGTCGTTGTCGTATCCGACCTTGACCAGGTTCCGCTTCGTGAACTCGTCGGTGTTGAGGATGATCGTCCCGCCGGACGGGACGTCGGCGAGGTTCGCCTTCAGCGCGGCGGGGTTCATGGCGACCAGGACGTCCGGCCGGTCGCCCGGCGTCAGGATGTCGTAGTCGGCGAAGTGCACCTGGAAGCTCGAGACGCCCGGGATCGTGCCCTGTGGCGCGCGGATCTCCGCGGGGAAGTTCGGCATGGTCGACAGGTCGTTGCCGAACGCGGCCGCTTCCGAGGTGAACCTGTCGCCCGTCAGCTGCATGCCGTCACCGGAGTCGCCGGCGAACCGGATGACCACCCGGTCCAGCTTGGCGACCTCGGTGGGCCGGATGGCCGACAAGGAGCCGTTGCCGTTCGCACTCGTGCTCATAGGTCAGGGATTCCCTCTCTCCCGACGTGCGTCGTCCCCGGCCGTGCCGGAGATCCGGTGCCTCGCCCGGCGATGTCGGCCAGGTCACAGGTGCCATGTCCCGAGGTTAGTCCCCGGCACACTTCCCAGGTTGCCGTAAAAACGGTCCGGACCTACTTCTCGAGTGTCCTGAGCTCGTCGCTGAGCGGGGGTTTCCCGATTTATCTGTTACCGATGGTAACGGTTAGTCGTGCGGCTCGATTGTGAGCCGTATCTCCTTCAAGGGTAGTGAAGTCCGGTCGGGGAACGGTCATCGGCCGGTGATGGCGGCGCGCAGCTCGGTGAGCCGTTCGGCGAACGCGGGCCCGATGAGCGACGCGATCTGCGGCTCGATCTCGGCGTCGACGGCGGCCGAATGGTCGGTCAGTGCCGCGGTGTGCCGAAGCGTGCGCTTCGTCGTCAGGAGGATGTCGCGGGGAGCTTCGACGGCGGGTTTCGCCAGTTCACGGGCGGCCTCGACCAGATCTCCGTCGACGAGCCGGAGCGCGAGTCCGCAGGCGACAGCCGCTTCGGCGCCGACGACCTCACCGAAGAGTGTCATCGCCGCCGCCTTCTGCGGGCCGACGAGCCGCTGGATCATCCACGTCATCCCGCCGCCGGGATGGATGCCGAGATCGAGAAATCTGGCCACGAACTTCGCCTTCGGTCCCACGATGCGGACGTCCGCGGCGAGCGCGAGGTTCAGGCCGGCCCCCACGGCGGCACCACCGACCGCGGCGATCGTCGGCAGGGAACACCGCGCAACCGAGAGGAATCCGGCGTAAATGGCGCGGAGGGCGTCCTCCCTGGCGTCGGCGAGGATGTCCAGGTCCGCGCCCGCGCAGAAGGCCGGGGGCGCGCCGGTGACGACCAAGGCGTGGACGCTGTCGTCGGCTTCGGCGCGCGAAACGGCCTCGGCCAGCTGCGCGGACAGGTCGAGGGTCAGGGCGTTGCGGGTCGCGGGCGCGTCGATGGTGAGCACGGCGACGCCACCGTCGTGGCTGGAGCGGATCCGATCGGTCACGGGACCGAGGGTGTCACGCTTCTGGGGTCGGCGGGCGTTCCACCCGCCGGGAAGGGTTCAGGCTTCGGGGGTCGGC
>Ga0196958_10000774_pt1 | contig 10388 bp, 8 predicted proteins | sample S1v_10metaG_FD_148654 | JGI IMG/M metagenome (GOLD analysis project Ga0196958, IMG submission 148654) | Soil microbial communities from Anza Borrego desert, Southern California, United States - S1+v_10 | ecosystem: Environmental > Terrestrial > Soil > Desert | place: USA: California | collected...
CTGCCACCCCACCGTCGGTGCATCCGGGTACGGGTGTTGCCTGCGGCCCGTACCAAGACCGCGTGACCTCGACGCAGGCGCTCGCCCGGACGCCGCAGTCGGCCGCGTCCCCCCGCTACTCCCTGCTCCTGACCGATGAGCCCGACGAGGTGCGCGCCGCCCAGCGGCTGCGGTACCGCGTCTTCGCCGACGAGCTCGGCGCCGTCCTGCACAACCCCGAGCCCGGGTACGACGTCGACCCGTTCGACGCGTTCTGCGACCACCTGCTGGTCCGGGACGAGGCGAGCGGCGGGATCGTCGGGACCTACCGGATGCTGTCGCCGGCCGGCGCCGCCCGCGCGGGCCGGCTGTACGCCGACGGCGAGTTCGCGCTGGACGAGCTCGAGCCGCTGCGCCCGTCGCTCGTGGAGACCGGACGCTCGTGCGTGCACCCGGACCACCGCAACGGCTCCGTCGTCGGCCTGGTCTGGGCCGGGATCGCGCGGTACATGCTGCTGACCGGCCACCGCTGGCTCGTCGGGTGCGCGAGCGTCCCGCTGTCCGACGGCGGGCCGGCGGCGGGCGCCGTCTGGGACCGGGCGCTCGCCCGTCATCTCTCGCCCGAGCCCTACCGGGTCCGGCCGCGGCAGCCGTGGCGGCCGCCGGTGCTGCGCAGGCCGCGCCGGGTCGCGATCCCGCCGCTGCTGCAGGGCTACCTGCGCCTCGGCGCCTGGGTCTGCGGGCCGCCCGCGCACGACCCCGACTTCGACTGCGCCGACTTCCTGGTCCTGCTGGGCCTCGACCACCTCGACGAGCGCTACGCCCGGTTCTACTTCGGCGAGGCGTAGTGGGGGCCGCCGCAGCCCGGCGTGCCGGCGACCACCGCGCGCCCCGGCCCGAGGCGACGCCTGACCGGGCCGGACAGCGGCCGGCAGGCCCACCGCACGCCGTGGCGGCGCGGCCTGCCGGCCACCGTCGCCGCGACCGCGGCCGCGCTGCGGACCGGCGCGGACGTCGCCGTGTTCCCCGAGGGCACCACCTGGTGCGGTGCCGCGGGCGGACCGTTCCGCCGGGCCGTGTTCCAGGCCGCGGTCGACGCAGGCGCGCCGGTGCGCCCGGTCGCCGTCGTCCTGCGGCTGCCCGGCGGCGACCGCGCCGTGGACGCCGCGTTCATCGGCGAGCAGACGCTGTGGGACTCGCTGCTGCGCGTGCTGCGGCTGCGGGCGCTGGACTGCGAGCTGACCGTCCTCCCGGCGCTCACCCCGTCGCGCGACCGCCGCGAGCTGGCCCGGCGAGCGGGCGACGCGATCGCCACGGTCACCGGGGTGCCCCACCACCCGGCGGGCCCCGCCCACCCCGCTGCGGCCGCGTAGCCGGGTGGCGCACCGGTCGGGAACACGGAGTCGGTGTGCGAGCCGCGCCGGCCGGGGAAGAACCCGGGCTGCGGCACCCGGACGGCCAGGGGCGGGGGTGCGCCCGGATCGGGCGACTATCCTCGTGAGCGGACCGATCGACCGAGGAGGTGGCCGCCACGAGCGCGACCTACCTCGACCACGCCGCCACCACGCCGATGCTCCCCGAGGCGGTGGCGGCGATGGCGGAGGCACTCACCCGCACCGGCAACGCGTCCTCGCTGCACACGGCAGGCCGCCGCGCCCGCCGCGACGTCGAGGAGGCGCGCGAGCGGATCGCCGCGGCCGTGGGGGCGCGACCGTCGGAGGTCGTGCTCACCACCGGCGGCACCGAGAGCGACAACCTCGCCGTCAAGGGCCTCTACTGGTCGCGCCGGGCGGCCGACGCGCAGCGCACCCGCGTCCTGGTCTCGGCGATCGAGCACCACGCCGTGCTCGACGCCGCGCACTGGCTCGGCGAGCACGAGGGCGCCGACGTGGAGCTGCTCGAGGTCGACGACGCCGGCCGCGTGCGCCCCGAGACGCTGCGCGCGGCGCTGGCCCGCGAGCCCGAGCGGGTCGCGCTGGTGTCGGTGATGTGGGCCAACAACGAGGTCGGCACGGTCAACCCGGTGCGCGAGCTGGCCGCCATCGCCCACGAGTTCGGCGTGCCGCTGCACACCGACGCCGTGCAGGCCGTCGGGGTGCTGCCGGTCGACTTCGGCGCGTCCGGCGTCGACGCGCTCACCCTCACCGGCCACAAGCTCGGGGGCCCGATCGGCGCGGGCGTGCTGCTGCTGGGCCGCGAGGTCGCGCTCACCCCGCTGCTGCACGGCGGCGGCCAGGAGCGGGACGTGCGCTCGGGCACGCTGGACACGCCGGCCGTGGTGGGCCTGGCCACCGCGGTGGAGCTGGCGGTCGCCGACGCGCCCCGCAAGGCGGCCGCGCTCGCCGCCCTGCGCGACGAGCTCGTCGCCAAGGTCACGGCCGCCGTACCGGAGGCCACGTTGAACGGCGACCCGGGCACCGGCGTCGTCGAGGGCGGACCGTCGCGGCTGCCGGGCAACGCGCACCTGTCGTTCCCCGGCTGCGAGGGCGACAGCCTGCTCATGCTGCTCGACGCGCAGGGCATCGAGTGCTCCACCGGGTCGGCGTGCACGGCCGGGGTGGCCCAGCCCAGCCACGTGCTGCTCGCGATGGGCGCCGACGAGGCCGTCGCCCGCGGGTCGCTGCGGTTCTCGCTCGGCCACACCTCCACCGCCGCGGACGTCGCCGCCGTCGCCGCCGTGATCGGGCCGGTCGTCGAGCGCGCCCGCCGCGCGGGGCAGGCGGCGCTGGCGCGATGAGGGTGCTCGCCGCGATGAGCGGCGGCGTCGACTCCGCGGTCGCCGCCGCACGTGCCGTCGACGCCGGGCACGACGTCGTGGGCGTGCACCTCGCGCTGTCCGAGACGCCGGACGCGCTGCGCAGCGGCTCGCGCGGCTGCTGCTCCCGGGAGGACGCGGGCGACGCGCGGCGCGCCGCCGACGTGCTGGACATCCCGTTCTACGTCTGGGACTTCGCCGCCCGCTTCCGCGAGGACGTGGTGGACGACTTCGTCGCCGCCTACGCCGCCGGGCAGACGCCCAACCCGTGCCTGCGCTGCAACGAGAAGATCAAGTTCTCGGCGCTGCTGGACAAGGCGCTCGCACTGGGCTTCGACGCCGTCTGCACGGGGCACTACGCCCGGCTCGTCTCGGGCGAGCTGCGGCGGGCCGTCGATGCGGACAAGGACCAGTCCTACGTGCTCGCGGTGCTCACCGCGCAGCAGCTCGCGCACGCGATGTTCCCCATCGGCGGCACCCCGAAGCCGGCGGTGCGCGCCGAGGCCGCGGAGCGCGGGCTGCGGGTGGCCGACAAGCCCGACAGCCACGACATCTGCTTCATCCCCTCCGGTGACACGCGCACCTTCCTCGGTTCCCGCCTGGGGGTGCGCCCCGGGGCCGTCGTCGACGCGACCACGGGCGACGAGCTCGCCCGCCACGACGGCGTGCACGGCTTCACGGTCGGGCAGCGCAAGGGCCTCGGCATCGACGCCCCCGCCACCGACGGCCGCCCCCGTTACGTCCTCGGCATCGAGCCGGCCACCGGCACCGTGACGGTCGGGCCCGCGGCCGCGCTGGACGTCCACGTGATCGAGGGCGGGCGTCCGGTGTGGAGCGCGGGCGCCGCGCCCGGTGCGCGGTTCGACTGCGTCGCCCAGGTCCGTGCGCACGGCGGCCTGGCCTCCGCCGTCGCCGAGCCGACCCCGGACGGCCTGCGGGTCGAGCTGGCCGAGCCGCTGCGCGGGGTCGCCCCCGGCCAGGCGGTGGCCCTCTACCGTCCGGAGGCGGGCGGCGACGTGGTGCTGGGCAGCGCCACGATCACGGCGACCGCGTAGCGCGAAGCGCAGGCACGAACGTGCCGCACCTCGGGGCCGTCCCTGAGGGTCACGACCCCTCGCCACCCGGGTGCGCGCGTGGCGGTGGGTCCGGGGTGGTAGACACCGGCCGTGAGTACCGATCCGCTCCAGGAGGCGCTCGCCGCGGCGGGCCTGGCCGGCGCCACGCCGGGGGAGACGGTGGCCGGCGACGCGTTCGTCGTCCCGGCCCCGGTGGTGGACGAGGAACCGGCGCCCCCGCCCGCACGCTGGCCCGACGGCGCGGCCACCGGCGTCGGCTCGTTGCCCGGCATCGATGCACGAGAGGCCGCCGCCACCGTGGTCGGGGAGCTGCCGCTGCTGCCGCACCTGCCCGAGCTGCCCGCCCGGGGGGTCGGGGCCGACATGATCGGCCGGGCCGCCGGGCTGCTCGTCGACCTCGCGACCGAGGTCGTCCCCACCGGCTACCGGGTCACGGCGCGCCCGGGCCGCGACCACCGCCGGGCCGTCGACCTGCTGCGCGCCGACCTCGACGCGTTCGACGAAGCGTGCGATGCCGCGCGTCCGGAGTGGGTCAAGGTGCAGGCTGCGGGACCGTGGACGCTGGCCGCGGCCGTCGAGCTGCACAGTGGCCACCGCGTGCTCACCGACGGGGGCGCGGTCCGGGAGTTCGCGGCCAGCCTGCAGGAAGGGCTGCGTACGCACGTGGCGGAGGTGGCGGCGCGCACCGACGCGCGCGTCCTCGTCCAGCTCGACGAGCCGACGCTGCCCGCGGTGCTCGCGGGGTCGCTGCCCACCGCGTCCGGTTACGGCACCGTTGCCGCGGTGGGGCGCCACGAGGCTCAGGACGCGCTGCGCGACCTCGTCACGGCCCTGGGCGTGCCGGTGGTGGTGCACTGCTGCGCCGACCGCCCGCCGGTGCGCCTGCTCGCCGGCGCCGGCGTGGCCGGGGTCGGGATCGACGCCACGCTCCCCGCCTTCCGCGGCGAGACGGCGCTCCCCGCGGCGCTCGACGCGCTGGGCGAGGTCTGGGACGCCGGGACGCCTTTGCTGCTCGGTCTCGTCCCGGCCCGGGAACCCGCGGCGCCGCCGCAGCTGCGCGACCTCGCGCGGCCCGCGTTCGACCTCGCCGACCGGCTCGGCTTCGACCGCTCCCGCCTCGCGGGCCTCGCCGTCCCCACCCCGACGTGCGGGCTCGCCGGTGCGACGCCGGCCTGGGCGCGTCGGGCGATGGCGCTCGCCGGTGACCTCGGCCGGTCCTTCGTGGACCCACCCGAGGAGTGGTAGCCGGATCTGGCACGGTGGCCGGGTGAGCCCGCGGAGCAAGGGACGGAAGCGCACGAAGGCGACGCGCGGCCGGAACGAGTCGCGAGGGCCGGAGATGCTCGTCGCCCCGATGGTGCAGGGCGCCCCGGGTCGTCCCCCTGCCCCGGAACCGGTGACGCCGAGATCCCGCCGCCTGTCAGACCCCCTCGCTAACCTCTGCTCGTGAGCCCTGACAGCGAGGTGCGAGAACGCCACGAGCGGCTGGCCGCGGACGTGGCCGACCACCAGTTCCGCTACTACGTGCTCGACGCGCCCGTCATCTCCGACGGGCAGTTCGACGCGCTGTGGCGCGAGCTGGTGGAGTTGGAGAACGCGCACCCCGAGCTGGTCACGCCGGAGTCGCCCACGCAGCGGGTCGTCGGGCGGTTCGCCACCGACTTCACCGCGCACGACCACCTCGAGCGCATGCTCAGCCTCGACAACGCGTTCACCGCCGACGAGCTGCGCGCGTGGGCCGAGCGCGTCACCCGGGAGGTCGGGGAGGGCAAGCTGCACTACCTGTGCGAGCTCAAGATCGACGGGCTCGCCGTCAACCTGCTGTACGAGAACGGCAGGCTCACCAGGGCGCTCACCCGCGGCGACGGCCGCACGGGTGAGGACATCACGCTCAACATGCGCACGTTGGAGGAGGTGCCCCAGCAGCTCACCGGCAGCGACGAGTTCCCGGTGCCCTCCGTCGTGGAGGTCCGGGGCGAGGTGTACTTCCGGCTGGAGGACTTCCAGGCGCTCAACGCGTCGCTGGTGGAGGCGGGCAAGCCGCCGTTCGCCAACCCCCGCAACACGGCCGCGGGCTCGCTGCGGCAGAAGGATCCGAAGGTCACCGCGTCGCGCAAGCTGCGGCTCATCTGCCACGGGTTCGGCAAGCGCACCGGGTTCACGCTCGAGCGCCAGTCCCAGGGCTACGACGCGCTGCGCGCCTGGGGCCTGCCCGTCTCGGCGCGCAGCGTCGTGCTCACCGGCGTCGACGAGGTGGTGGTCCACACCGAGTACTGGGGCGAGCACCGCCACGACATCGAGCACGAGATCGACGGCGTCGTGGTCAAGGTCGACGAGGTCGCGCTGCAGCGGCGGCTGGGCTCCACCTCGCGCGCGCCGCGCTGGGCCATCGCGTACAAGTACCCGCCGGAGGAGGCCACCACGACGCTCCTCGACATCCAGGTCAACGTGGGCCGCACCGGGCGCGTCACCCCGTTCGCGCAGATGGAGCCGGTGGTCGTCGCCGGGTCCACGGTCGCGCTGGCCACACTGCACAACGCGCAGGAGGTCAAGCGCAAGGGCGTGCTCATCGGCGACCGCGTGGTCATCCGCAAGGCGGGCGACGTCATCCCCGAGGTGCTCGGGCCGGTCGTCGACGTGCGCGACGGCAGTGAGCGCGAGTTCGTCATGCCCACCCACTGCCCGGAGTGCGGCACGGCCCTGGCGCAGCAGAAGGCCGGCGACGTCGACCTGCGCTGCCCCAACGCCCGCTCGTGTCCCGCGCAGCTGCGGGAGCGGCTGTTCCACGTGGCCGGGCGGGGCGCGTTCGACATCGAGGGCCTCGGGTACGAAGCGGCCACGGCCCTGCTCACCTCGGGGGTGGTGCACGACGAAGGCGACGTGTTCACCCTCGATGAAGACGACCTGCTGCGCGTCGACCTGTTCCGCACGAAGGCGGGGGAGCTGTCGGCCAACGGCCGCAAGCTGCTCGCCAACCTGGAGGCGGCCAAGGACCGGCCGCTGTGGCGCGTGCTCGTCGGGCTCTCGATCCGGCACGTCGGGCCCACGGCCGCCCAGGCGCTGGCGCGGGAGTTCCGCTCGATGGACGCGATCGAGGCCGCTGCCGAGGCGGCCGCGCGCGACACGGCGGCGGCCGGGCTGGCCATCACCTCCGACGGCACGGCGGGCGAGCCTGTCGACGATCCGGCGGCGTCCGGTGGCCCGGCGGCGTCCGGCGACCCGGCGGCGTCCGGTGACGCGGCGCCGGTGGACAACCCCGCGCCGGCCGACGTCGCCGAGGCGGACGAGGAGGGCTCCGGCGAGGAGGAACGCGCCGCCGCGGCCGAGCGGGAGGCACGGGCGGCGGCGCGGGCCCAGGCCAAGGCGCTGGCGGCGGCGCTCGCCCCGATCGCCGGTGTCGAGGGGGTCGGGCCCACGATCGCGGCCGGGCTGCGCGACTGGTTCTCCGTCGACTGGCACCGCGAGGTCGTCCAGAAGTGGCGGGCGGCGGGCGTGCGCATGGTCGACGAGGCCGACGAGTCGGTGCCGCGCACGCTCGACGGGATGTCGATCGTCGTCACCGGCTCGATGGAGGCATTCTCCCGCGACGAGGCGAAGGAGGCGATCATGGCCCGCGGCGGGCGGGCCGCGGGCTCGGTGTCGAAGAAGACCGCGTTCGTCGTCGCCGGGGAGGCGCCCGGGTCGAAGTACGACAAGGCCCTGGAGATCGGCGTCCCGGTGCTCGACGAGGCCGGCTTCCGCGTCCTGCTCGAGCGCGGGCCCGACGCGGCCCGGGAGGTCGCGGGCAGCTAGTGGCCCCCGCCGAGGGTGAGACACACATCCATCTCGACGGCCGGCTTCCCGCGGGCGCACCGGCGATCACACCCGGCACGAGGCCGGCGCACCAGCGGGAACCGGATCCGTCGGTACGCGCAGCGTGCTTCCGGCGGACCGACGGCGAGTCGGATCAGCGGGTGGGCACGCCCTCGGCACCCGAGCGGTCGGTACGTGAACTCCGGTACTGCTGCACGCCCCCGCGATCCCGGACGGCGACGCCCCGGGCGCGCAGTTCGTCCAGCGCGTCCTCCGCGGCGCCGGTCCGCTCGTCGTCGAGGGCCCGCTTGCGTGTCCGCAGCAGGGCGTGGGTGGCGGCGTCCAGGTCCGGGGTGCCGTCGACCCAGCGGACGAACTCCGTCTCGCGCGGGTCGGTGCTCCCGCGCCACGGAAAGCCGTGCTGCTCGAACGCCGACACGAGGCGCCGCGTGGGCAGGTCGGTGGCGTCGATCCGCACGAGCTCGTGTTCGAGACGGTCGAGGAGGACGAGGTCACGACCGTCGGTGAACGCCACGCCGACGCGCTCGCGGTCCACCTGCCGCGCCGACGTGCCCTGCCGGACGGTGAGGTGGTGGGGAGCCACGATGACGGCCGGGCTCTGCCGGCGCGTGACGACCGCCAGGTAGACGCCTGCTGCGGCCCCGACGACCGTCAGGACCGGAACGGCCCACGCGGTCGGCAGTTGCGCGGCCAGCCGCAGCGGGCCGGGCGCCTCGCCGGTGAGATCGACCAGCCAGCGCACGAGGGGGGCCACCGCAAAGCCCAGCGCGCACCCGAGTGCGGCCCCGCCGGCCCGCAGCAGCCACAACCAGCCCTCCGGCATCCGAACCGTCACCGCGTGTTCCTCGTTCATGGCTCTCCTCGCGCCTCCTCGTCCCGTGGCACCGGCTGCAGGTAGCGCGCGACCGTGCGCCGCAGGGCGGGTACCGGGTCGCGGGCCGGATCGGCGTTGAGGTAGGCGGCATCGACGACGACCTGGATCCACGCCGCCGCCTCCCGCGGATCGAGCGCGGCGTCGACCGTGCCGTCCGCGGCGCCCCGCGCGATCAGTCCGGTGAGCCCCTCCTGCACGATCCCCGCCGTCCGCCGCACGACCTCGACCAGCTCGGGGTCCCGATCCACCTGGCGGAGCAGCTCCACCAACAGCCCGTAGGCCGCCGGGTCGCGGGCGTCCGCGGCCAACTCGGCGACGAGCTCGAGGATCGCGGTGAGCGGCTGATCGGCATCGGCGTAGCGGGCGACGCGCTCCTGCGCGAGCGGCAGGTCCCGCTCGAACACCGCCCGGAACACCGCTCGCTTGTCCGGGAAGTAGTAGAAGACGCTGCCGGCGCTCACGCCGACGGCCCGGGCGATGTCCGCAACCGTCGTTCGCTCGAAACCCGCGGTGGCGAACAGTCGGGCCGCGGCCACGGCGATGGCCTCCCGCCGCTCCGCGACTCGTCCGACGTCCACCGTCCGCGCCATGGGCTCCTCTTTAACTGAACAGTCAGTTGAAGATAGCACCCGCCGGTCCGCCGGTCCACGTTTGTGGCCGTTGGCAGGCAGCGTCCGACCGTCCGCGGGTCCTGGTGGCGCTGCTCGCGGGCCTCCTCGCCGTCGCGTGTTCGAGCGGGACGATCCGGGGCCGCGGGTGCGACTGGCCCGCGACCGGTCCCGCGGGCGCCACGTCCGCACCCGCCTCCGGGCACGGCCCGGCCCCGCGCCCGATCGCGGTGACGCCCGCCACGTACGATCTCGCTCCGAGGCGAGGTGCCGCGGCTCGACGGCTAACCTTCTCCGAATGGGGGTGACAGCGTGCTGCAGGCGGTTCTGAACGGGTCGCGTCCGGCCGACGCGCACCCCGCGCTCCCCGTGATCGCGCGGCACCTGGCCCGTGACTCCCGCGCCGTGGCCGAGCTCGGCATCACGGCCGTGCACGTGCACCCCCGCGCCCCCGACGGGCAGGAGACGCTCGACCCGATCTACGTCGGCGACACGGTCGCCGCCATCCGGGCACAGGTGCCCGGCATGGAGATCGGTGTCACCACCGGACGGTGGATCCAGCCGGATCCGCGCCAGCGCATCGAGGCCGTGTACGCCTGGGGGCACCTCGGGGTCGGCAAGCCCGATGTCTGCTCGGTCAACGTGCACGAGAAGGGCTGGATCGACGTCTGCGCGGCGGCCCGGGCCGTCGGGATCGGGGTCGAACTGGGGGTGTGGACCAGCGGCGACGCCGTCACCCTGCGCAACAACGGTGTCCCGCCGGGCACCACGCGGGTGCTGGCGGAGTCCACCGTCACCGACCCCGAGACCGCCGTGGCGGAGGCCGTCCGCATCCTGCGCGCGCTCGGCACGCTGCCGGTCCCCGTGCTGGTGCACGGCGAGGAGACGGGCGCATGGCCCGTCCTGGAGTACGCGATGCGGATGGGCATCGACTCCCGCATCGGGTTCGAGGACGTGCTCGTCACACCGCGCGGCTGGCTCGCCACGGGCAACGACCACCTCGTCGCGGAGGCGCTGAAGATCCGGGTCTGACGGCGTGCCGCCGGGACCAGACGCACACGCCCGCGATGTGTGCGAGCGGCGGCGCTGGGTAGGCCCGCCCCTCCGCGGTGCGGACCGGACGTCGTCTTTGGCTTTCGCCACAGAACTGCCCGTGGCCCCGTGGCCGTGGCCGTGGCCTCGTGTGGGAAGCGCGCAATAACGTCGGATGCATGGGAGTGCTGGGCGAGTTCGGCAGACGGGCCCGCGTCGCTGCGGGCTGGTTCACCCAACCGCTGTTGCCC
>Ga0196958_10000775_pt1 | contig 10384 bp, 11 predicted proteins | sample S1v_10metaG_FD_148654 | JGI IMG/M metagenome (GOLD analysis project Ga0196958, IMG submission 148654) | Soil microbial communities from Anza Borrego desert, Southern California, United States - S1+v_10 | ecosystem: Environmental > Terrestrial > Soil > Desert | place: USA: California | collected...
CTGCCGGGCGGGCGGCGCTCGATGACCCGCCTGCCGGGCCCCGGAGCGGCGTGGACCGGCGCCCGCGACCTACCGGCTCCGCCCCGGGAGTCCTTCCGCGCCTGGTGGCGGCGCACCGACGGGCGGCTCGATGAGGAGCGGACCCCGTGAGCGCGCGCGACGAGGTCCTCGCCCGGGTCCGCGAGGCGCTGACCGGCGTCGACCGCGAGCCGGAGCCGGTGACATCGCCGCGTGGTGCCTGCCCGGCCGACGTGGTCGCGCACTTCGCCGAGCGGGTCGCCGACTACCGGGCCGAGGTGGTGCGCTGCACCGAGGCCGGCCTGCCGGCCGCCGTCGCCGCCGTGGTCCCGGCCGGCGCGCGCGTCGTCGTACCTCCTGGACTGCCGGGTCAGCTCGTGACGGGTCTCGGCGCGGTGGTGGTCGACGACGACCTGTCGGCGACCGAGCTCGACGCCGTCGACGCGGTGGTCACCGCCTGCCGGGTGGGTGTCGCCGAGACCGGGACGATCGTCCTCGACCACGAGCCCGACCAGGGCCGGCGCGCGCTGACCCTCGTGCCGGACCGGCACGTCTGCGTCGTCCGCACCGACCAGGTCGTGGCCGACGTGCCCGAGGCGCTCGGCCTGCTCGACCCCGCCCGGCCCCTCACGTGGATCAGCGGGCCGAGCGCGACCAGCGACATCGAGCTGGACCGGGTGGAGGGGGTCCACGGGCCGCGGATCCTGCACGTGATCGTCGTGGAGGCGGACCGGACGGCGCGGAACGGCTGAGCAACCAGCACCACTCAGGCCCGGCTGCGTCCCGCCGGGTTGGTGCGGGCCACCAGGTCGTCCACAACGGCGGGCAGGCTGCCCCCGTTGCGCTCGTAGGCCGACCGCTGACGCGTCGCGCCGCCGGCGGCCAGCACCCGCCGGGTGCCGTCCTCGACGAGCGCGAGATCGCCGTGCTCCTCCAGCTCGTCGCGGACCTCGCCGACCAGGGCGTCGAGCACGTCCCGGGCCGACGCGTTCTCGCCCGTCACCGGATGCACCAGCGAGCTCGTGAGGCCGTACCTGCTCGCCCGCCACTGCGCGGCTCGGAGCAGCTCGGCGCGCCACTCCGTCCGGGGAACGGTCTCGGCCCGGCTGCTGCCGCTCGCCGCTCGGGACGTGTGCTCCACCAGCGCGCGGACCAGGGCGGTGACCAGGACCGCGTCGTCCGGATCGGTGCAGACGTCGGCGACCCGGACCTCGACGGTCGGGTGGTCGGCCGAGAGGCGGGCGTCGAAGTACAGCATCCCGGGGTCGCGGGCCGCGCCGGAGGCGATCAGCCGCCGGCCCACCTCGCGGTAGCGCTCCACCGTCCCGAACCGCTCGGTCGGGCCGGCGCTGGGCCAGCGGGACCACAGCTGGGCGCGCCAGGACGCGTACCCGGTGTCCTGGCCTCTGTAGAAGGGCGAGTTGGCGCTGATCGCGAGGAGGACGGGCAGCCACGGCGCGATCCCGTCGATCACCGCGATGCCCTCCTCGTCGGTCGTGATCCGCACGTGGACGTGCATCCCGCACGTTCCGGCAGGGCGGGCGATCCCGCGATAGGTCTCCAGCATGTCGAGGTAACGGTCGTCCCGGGTGATCTCCGGACTGCCGGCCGTGAGCAGGGACGTGCCGGAAGCGACCGTGACCAGCCCGACCCGTCCCGCGGCCTCCTCCGCGGCTCGTCGGGCGTCCAGCAGCCGGGCGCGCAGCTCTGTGAGCTCGGTGACCGGCTCGGTGCGGATCTCCAGCTGGTGCCGGAACAGCTCCCGGTCGACGTCGCCGCGGTCCGCGGCCGCCGCGGCGCGTTCGAGGACCTCGTGCGAGCGGGGGGTCACCTCGCGCGTGTCGGGGTCCACGAGGAGCAGCTCCTCCTCGACACCGACCGTCCGGCGATCCATCGTGGCGTCCCCTCCTCGCGGCTGTCGGTGGTGCCCGGCATCGATCCAGTACCCGTTCGCGCCGAGCGAACCGGTCGGGGATGATCGGCCCATGAGCAGTGCGTCGACGGAGTCCGCGGAGGACCCGACCCACCTCCCGGACGGTGGGTTGTCGCCGCACATCGGCGGCCACGACGACGAGCCCCACGAGCAGGGCTTCAACGACCGGCTGAACTGGCTGCGCGCGAGTGTGCTCGGCGCCAACGACGGCATCGTGAGCATCGCCGGGATCGTGCTCGGCGTCGCCGGCGCGACCACCGACCGCAGCCACATCCTGGTGGCGGGCGTCGCGGGCCTGGTGGCCGGCGCGATGAGCATGGCCGCGGGCGAGTACGTGTCGGTCTCGACCCAGCGCGACTCCGAGGAGGCGCTGCTCGCCAAGGAGCGGCGCGAGCTGCTCGAGGAGCCGGAGGACGAGCTCGCCGAGCTCGCCGGGCTGTACGTCGACAAGGGTCTCGACCCCGACCTCGCGCTCGAGGTCGCCCGACAGCTGACTGCGAAGGATGCACTCGGCGCACACGCGGAGGCCGAGCTCGGCATCGACCCCGACGACCTGACCAGCCCCTGGAACGCCGCCTTCGCGTCGATGGTCGCGTTCACCGTGGGCGCGCTGCTGCCGCTGCTCACCATCCTGCTCGTCGCTGCCGACGCCCGGATCTGGGTCACGATGGCCGCGGTCACCGCCGCGCTCGCGCTCACCGGCTGGACGAGCGCCCGCTTCGGCTACGGCGACGCCCGCAAGGCGGTGCTCCGCAACGTCGCGGGCGGTCTGTTCGCGATGGTCGTCACCTACGCGATCGGCACCGCCGTCGGGACCCAGGTGTAGCAGGGTGCCGCTCCGACTCTTCGCCGCGGTCGTCCCACCGGAGGACGCGATCGAGCACCTCGACGGCTTCCTCGACCCGCGGCGCGAGTCGGCGGAGTTCCGATGGACCACGAGTGACCAGCTGCACGTCACCCTCGCCTTCATGGCGAAGGTCGACGAGTGGCGGGTCGAGGAGTACGTCGACGGGCTGGCTGCCGCGCTCGAGGGCCTGCCGGTCCCGGTCGTCCGGATCGCCGGGCCGGTGGCGTTCCCCGACGCCGGTCGGGCGAGGGTCCTCGCGACCGGCGTCGTCGCGGAGAGCGAGGGCGCCGACGACGTGCTGGTCAGGATGGCGGGAAAGGCCCGATCCACCGCGGTGAAGCAGGGGATCGAGGTCGACGGCCAGCGCTTCCGACCGCACCTGACGCTCGCGCGCACGGGCCGTCCGACCGAGGTCAGCAACTGGGTGCGGCTGCTCGAGACGTACGTCGGCCCCGAGTGGCCGATCGGAGAGGTCGAGGTGATCTCCTCCCACCTCGGCGAGGGTCCGCACCGGCGCCCGCGCTACGAGACCCTGGCCCGGGTGCCGGTGGGGCGATGAACCCTCAGGCGCCGAGCTGGATCACGGCGAGCGGCTCGGTGGACGGCTCCTCGGAGCCGCCGTCGGGCTCGACGGTTATGCCCACGGCGGTGACCTCGGATGCGTCACCCTCGAGCACCTTGGTGGTGTCGGGATCGTCCGGCATCACCAGGTCGGGCACCATGCTCCCGTCCGGTCCGACCAGCCAGAGTTGGTAGTCCTTGCCCGTCGGAGCCGGCGCCATGTCGTCGGTGACGATCACAGCCCTCCCCTCGGAGCGGGAGACGTAGACCGTGGCGGAGGAGCCGTCCGGGAACTGCCGGGTGGTGTGCACCGCGTCGGCGGCCGTCAGCACCTGCTCGGCGGCGGTCAGCTCGGGTGCATCGTCGTCGCTCCCTTGCCAGAGCCAGACGCCGCCGACTGCGGCGACAACCACCAGCACGGCGGCTGCCGCCAGCGCCAGCTGCGGTCCGGCGAGGCCGAGGAACCGGCGGCGGGGACGGAGCGGCCGGACCTCGGCCGTCGGCTCGGGTGCGGTGACGGGCGGCAGCGGACGGACGGTCTCGATGCCGGCGAGGACGGAGGCCCGCAGGCCGGCCGGTGGCGCCACTGCCGCGTCGCCGCCGAGCATCGCGACCGCCTCGCGCAGGCCCGCGACCTCCGCCTGGCAGGCGGGGCACTCGCGGAGGTGCGCCTCGAACCGCAGGCGCTCGTCGGGGTCGAGGGCGTCGACGGCGTAGGCGCCGGAGAGCGCGTGCACGTCGCCGGTGGTGTCGTGGTGATCGGTCATGCTTCTACTCCGATCGTGTCGCGGAGCCGGATCAGGCCGTCGCGGATCCTGGTCTTGGCCGTGCCGAGCGGCAGGCCGAGTAGTGAGGCCACCTCCGTGTGCGTGTAGCCACCGAAGTAGGCGAGCTGGATCGCCTCGCGCTGCGCCTCGGTCAGTCCGGCGAGTGCCGCCCGGACCCGGCGCGCGTCGAGGGAGGCGTGCGCGAGATCGGCCGTGACGTCGTGGTCGACGCCCTGGTTGCGGTGGTGGTACGTCGCGTCCCGCCGGGCCGCGGCCTCGGCGCTCCGGACCCGATCCACCGCCTTGCGGTGCGCGATGGTGAGCAGCCACGAGACGGCACTGCCCCGCGCCGCGTCGTACCTGCTGGCCGTCCGCCAGATCTCCAGGTACGCGTCCTGGGCCACCTCCTCGGCCTGCGCCGGGTCGCGCACGACCCGCAGGACCAGGCCGTAGACCCGGCGCGACGTCGCGTCGTAGAGGTCCGCGAAGGCGGCACGGTCCCCCCGCGCCGACCGGTTCAGCAGGCCGGCGAGGTCGGAGCCGGCGCCCGCCGGCACCCCCGTGGGGATGCCGGCAGGCTGGTGGTGACCCGGGTCCATGAGGTCATCCTCCCGTGTCGCGAGCGAGGTGACGAATGGTCACTTGACGCCGGAGAGGACCGTGTCGATCACGTAGACCGTCGCGTTCGCCGTGGGGACGTTGCCGCACAGCACGTTCGCGGTGACGGTGCCGTCGGAGACGGTCATCCCGCTCTCGGGGTCTCCCTCGACGGTGAGCTGGTCCCCGGCCAGCGTGTCCTGGTCGCCGGTGACGGCGTCCGGGTCCGCGTTGGTGGGCAGCACGTGGTGGGCGAGGACCTTGTACAGGGTGCTGTCCTGGCCATCCTTCATCCCGCCCTCGACCAGCGCGTTCAGGTCCTTCTCGGGGATCGCGGCGAACGCGTCGTTGTACGGCGCGAAGACGGTCAGGGCCTCCTGGCTGTTGAGCGTGTCGCCGAGGCCGTCGACCGCGCCGACCGCGCTGACCAGGGTGGACAGCAGCGGGTTGTTGCTCGCGGCCGTGGCGACCGGGTCGTTGACCATGCCGTCGAAGGAGCCGGCGCCAGACGTGGGGACAGCCGCGCAGCCCTCGCCGAACGTCTGCGCGGCCGCGCCGGCCATCGCCTCCTCGGTGGTGCCGCCGTCCTCTCCGGACATCTCGTCGGCGGAGTCCGACGTCTCCGAGCTGGTGTCGTCGGAGCCGCTGGTGGGCTCGTCGTCCTCGCTGCCGCAGGCTGCGAGGCCGAGCGACAGCGCGAGCACGGTGGCGGCGACGCCGGTCGTGCGGCGCAGGGTGTGGAGCTTCATGGTGGTGCCTTCCGTTCGGGGGTCTGGTGACGACAGTGGTTCGGAGCGCCGCCCCGATCGGATGGGAGCCGCCGGAGAAGTCAGCGGACGTCGACGAACAGCTGGTGGATGCCGCTCGCGCCCTCGGGGAACGGCTCGGCGCGGACCGCGGTCTGGACGTCGCCGTCACCGTCGAGGGTGCGAGCGGAGATGGTGTGGGACCCGCCGTCCGCCTCCCAGCGGTAGAACCACTGGCGCCAGTAGACGTTGCCGCCGTCCGGTCCGAGGGTGGCGTCCCGCCAGGGGCCGCCGTCGACCTGCACCTGCACACCGGCCACCCCCCGGTCGCTCTGTGCCCAGGCGATCCCACCGATGACGACGTCACCGGCCTCTACCTCCGACAGGCCCTTGGGCGTGTCGATGCGCGCGGACGCCTTGATCGGCGCGTCGGTGGCCCAGTCCCGCTGCGTCCAGTACGCCTCCTGGTCGGCGTACGTCGTCAGGGTCAGCCGGGTGAGCCACTTGGTGGCACTGATGAACCCGTAGAGGCCGGGGACGACCATCCGCACCGGGAACCCGTGCTCGCGGGGGAGCGGGGCGCCGTTCATCCCGACGCAGATCATGGCGTCCCGACCGTCCGTCGCGAGATCGAGGGGTGTGCTGATCGTCATGCCGTCGAAGTCGGTGGAGAGGATCTGGTCCGCCCTGTCCCCGACGCCGGCCAGCTCCAGCACGTCCGTGAGCCGGACGCCCAGCCACCGGGCGCCGCCGACGAAGGGTCCGCCGACGCTGTTGGAGACGCAGGTCAACGTGATGTCCCGCTCGATCATCGGCATCGCGAGCAGCTCGTCGAACGTCAGCGTGATCTCGCGGTCCACGTCGCCGTCGACGGTGAGCGTCCAGTCCTCCGCGCTGACGACGGGAGTGTCGAGCCGGGTGTCGACGCGGTAGAACGCGTCGTTGGTGGTGCGGAACGACGTGATCCCGGGGACCTGGTCGTCGAGGCCCTTCGGGAGCGAGGGCGCCGGATCGACGGGCGCGGGAAGCGTGACGTCCTCCGGCCGCAGCCGGAGGCGCGAGATCAGGCGCCCCGCGACGCCGGAGACCGTCGTCAACGCGACCACGGCGCCGATCCCGATCAGCACGCCGCGGCGGCCCGTCCCTTCTCGAAGCCCCGCACGCTCCTGGGTCCGCGCCAGCCAGGTCAGGGCGAGCGGGGCGACGACGGCCGCGACCGCGCTGGGCACGACGTCGGTCAGGGCGACGCTCGGGCGGGTCAGCACCGCGCCGGCGGCCACCAGCACCAGTACGACGAGCAGCGCCGCGCCGTACCTGACCCGGCGACGGGCGAGCAGCCCCGCCACTGCCGCGAGCGCGATGACGCCGGCGAGGACCGAACCGACCAGGACCGCCTTGTCGTTGTCGCCGAAGGTCCGGATCGCCCACTCCTTGGCCGGTGTGGGCGTCAGGTCGATGACGCTCGAGCCGACGGCGAGCACCGGGGAGGAGGCGGGGTCCAGCAGGGCAGCCACCAGGTGCGCCACCGCCATGCCCGCGGCGGCGGAGAGGATGCCGTACCCGGACCACAGCAGTCGGTTCGCCATGCAGGTGGTTCGGAGCGGGCGTGGTTCCGGATGGCCACGGTCCCGGGGACGACGACGCCCGGGCCGGCCGGGGCCGGCCCGGGCGTGGTGCCCGGTGGAGCTGGGTCAGACGGCGCGGCGGCCGGCCGTGTGGCCGTCGTCCGTGCGACCGAGGGCGAGGCCGATCCCGATCATCCCGATGGCGAGCACCAGGTGGAGGATGTTGTCGGCGTCGTTCAGCGGGACGAAGTTCGCGTCGCTGTTGTGGTCGACGAGCAGCCCGTAGACGAACAGCAGGAAGTACACGATGCCGCCGCCGATCAGGAACGTGCGCGCGCCGCTCCAGGTGCGTGCCATGGCGAGCCCGACGGCGCCGAACAGCAGGTGCACGATGTTGTGGAGGATGGACACCTGGAAGATGCCGAGCAGCTCGGCCTCCGACTCGTGTCCGGCGAACTCCATGGTGTCGTAGTCGGTGGTCACGCCGGGAACGAACCCCAGCACGCCGACGAGCAGGAACACCACGGCCACCGCGGCAGCGGCTTTCTGCAGGTTGGTTGCGGTCATCGAGCCATTGGTTGAAGTGTTGCTCATCGGTCTGCTCCTTTGACGAATCGACGAGTTCCTGCACGCAGTACCCAATTCGGCGCAGGAGTGCCCTGTCCCGGGTCCACCAGTTCTTCGTCGCCGGCTGCTGGGCGGATGGGTCGGCTGTGGTTCACTGCCAGCGCCATGCTTCTGCTCGCCCTCGACCTGCTGGGGATCGCGGTGTTCGCCGTCTCCGGCGGTCTCGTCGCAGTCCGTCAGCGGCTCGACATCATCGGGGTCCTCGTGCTCGCGACCGTCACCGGCCTGGGCGGCGGCTGGCTGCGGGACGTCCTGATCGGTGCGGTCCCGCCCGCGTCGCTCGCGGACTGGCGCTACTTGCTCGTCCCGGTGGCGGCCGGTCTGCTCACGTTCTGGCTCCACCCGGCGCTGGAGCGCATGGACCGGCCGATCGCGGTGTTCGACGCCTTCGGCCTCGGTCTGTTCTGCGTGGCCGGCGCGATCAAGGCTGCCGAGCACGGACTAGGGCCGCTGCCGGCGGCCCTCCTCGGGATGGTCACCGGGATCGGCGGCGGAGTCGTCCGGGACGTGCTCGCCGGCCGGGTCCCGGTGGTGCTCAGCACCGGTGAGCTCTACGCCACCCCCGCCCTCGCCGGCGCCGCCGTCGCGGTCACCGGCTACGAGCTGGGGCTGCCGACGGTCACGGTCGCAGTGCCGGCAGCGCTGCTCACCATCGTGTGGCGGCTGCTCGCCATCTGGCGCGGCTGGACGGCGCCGGCGGTCCGTCCTCGTCCTCAGCCGGGCCCATGACGGGTCAGCCGGGCAGGTTGTGGATGATCTCCTCCACCTTGGCCTTGGCGTCGCCGAACAGCATCCTGGAGCTCTCGCGGAAGAACAGCGGGTTCTGGACGCCGGCGTAGCCGGTGGCCATCGATCGCTTGAAGACGATCACCTCCTTGGCGTGCCAGACCTCGAGCACCGGCATGCCGGCGATCGGGCTCGTGGGGTCCTCGGCGGCGGCGGGGTTGACGGTGTCGTTGGCGCCGATCACGAGGACCACGTCGGTCTCGGGGAAGTCCTCGTTGATCTCGTCCATCTCGAGGACGATGTCGTAGGGCACCTTGGCCTCGGCCAGCAGCACGTTCATGTGGCCCGGCAGGCGGCCGGCGACCGGGTGGATGCCGAACCGGACCTCCACGCCCTTGGCCCGCAGCTTCGCGGTGAGGTCGGCGACCGGGTACTGGGCCTGCGCGACGGCCATGCCGTAGCCGGGGGTGATGATCACCGATCTGGCGTCGGCCAGCAGGTCCGCGGCGTCCACGGCGTTGATCTCGCGGTGCTCGCCGTAGTCGGTGTCGCCGCCGCCGGGCGCCTCGATGCCGAAGCCACCGGCGATCACGGAGATGAACGAGCGGTTCATCGCCTTGCACATGATGTAGGACAGGTAGGCACCCGAGGAGCCGACCAGTGCGCCGGTGACGATCAGCAGGTTGTTCTCCAGCAGGAAGCCGGAGGCTGCGGCGGCCCAGCCGGAGTAGCTGTTGAGCATCGACACCACGACCGGCATGTCGCCGCCGCCGATCGAGGCGACCAGGTGCCAGCCCAGGAGCAGGGCGAGGATCGTCACCGCGACCAGCAGCCACAGCTGCGGGTCGACGACGAACCAGACGGTGAGCACGACGAACGCCACCAGTGCGCCCACGTTGAGCAGGTTCTTGCCCGGGAGCATCAGCGGGGCCGAGCTGATCCGGGCCGACAGCTTGAGGAACGCGACCACCGAGCCGGTGAACGTGACGGCGCCGATGAAGACGCCGATGAACACCTCGGCGCTGTGGATCCCGAGCAGGTCGGCGGCCTCGAGGGCGTGCGCCTCGTGGCCGTCCGGCTCGTGCTCGACGTGCAGGTAGCCGTTCCAGCCCACCAGCACCGCTGCCAGACCCACGAAGCTGTGCAGGAGCGCGATCAGCTCGGGCATCCCGGTCATCTCCACGACCCGGGCCCGCCACAGCCCGATCGCGGCGCCGACGGCCATCGCCCCGATCAGCAGCACCAGCGGGAGCGTCTCGATCTCCAGGTCGATGGCGAGCGCGACGGTCGCAACCAGCGCGATCGCCATCCCGAGGATGCCGAAGGTGTTGCCGGCCTTCGCCGTCTCGTGCCGGGACAGCCCGGCGAGGGCGAGGATGAAGAGCAGCGCCGCGACGATGTACGCCGCCGCGGTGGCGGTCTCGATCGAGAACAAGAGGTCTCAGCTCACTTTCGATGTCGGGCTAGGACCGCGAGAACATTCCGAGCATGCGGCGGGTCACCGCGAACCCACCGAACACGTTGATGCTGGCGAGCAGGATCGCGGCGAACGCGAGCAGCATGATCGGGGTGGAGTCGAAGCCGATCTGCAGCAGCGCGCCGACCACGATGATCCCGGAGATCGCGTTGGTCACCGACATCAGCGGTGTGTGCAGCGCGTGGTGGACGTTGCCGATCACGTAGTAGCCGATCACGATCGCGAGCGCGAACACCGTGAGCCGCTCCTGCAGCGCGGCAGGCGAGATCGCGATCAGGGCGAACAGCACGGCGGCGGTGCCGGCGACCAGCGCGATCCGGCCGCGGGCCGTCAGCGCCGGCCTGGGGGGTGGCGGCTCGGCCGCCGCAGGCGTCGGCTGCTGCGGCTGGGCGGAGACCTGGACCGGCGGCGGCGGCCACATCGACTCCCCGTCCTTGGTGACGGTGATCCCGCGCTGCACCACGTCGGCGAGGTCGAGGGTCAGCTGCCCGTCCTTCTCGGGGGTGGGCGGCTTATACAG
>Ga0196958_10000776_pt1 | contig 10384 bp, 8 predicted proteins | sample S1v_10metaG_FD_148654 | JGI IMG/M metagenome (GOLD analysis project Ga0196958, IMG submission 148654) | Soil microbial communities from Anza Borrego desert, Southern California, United States - S1+v_10 | ecosystem: Environmental > Terrestrial > Soil > Desert | place: USA: California | collected...
AAGGGCCGAGAGGGAGCACCGAGCACCCTCTTGGCCCTCAGCTCTCGGCCCTTCTACAATCACGCCGCGTTTCGCCATCGCTGAGCGCGGCAGTTCGGTACGCAGGAAGTGGTCGGCGGCATCACCACCTTCGTCTCGATGGCGTACATCATCGTAGTTGTAGCGCGCTTCGCGCGCGAGGGCCGAGGGCCGAGGGCCAAGGGCCGAGAGGAAGCACCCCCTTGGCCCTCGGCCCTCAAGCCCTCAGCCCTTCTACAATCACGCCGTGTTTCGCATCGCTGAGCGCGGCAGTTCGGTACGCAACGAAGTGGTCGGCGGCATCACCACCTTCGTCTCGATGGCGTACATCATCGTCGTCAATCCCGCCATCCTCGCGTTCGCGGGGATCCCGCAGGGGCCTTCCACCGTGGCGACGATTCTCACCGCGGCATTCGGCACATTGCTGATGGGGCTTTACGCGAACCGTCCCATCGCCGTCGCGCCGTACATGGGGGAGAACGCGTTCCTCGCGTTCGGCCTCGCCGCGTTCGGGATCAGCTGGCAGCAGCGCCTCGGCGCGGTCTTCGTCAGCGGCGTGATCTTCCTGATCATCACGTTGATCGGCGTGCGCACGTGGCTCGCGGAGGCGGTGTCGCCGTCGATGAAGCACAGCTTCGCGGCGGGCATCGGTCTTTTTCTGACGTTCATCGGATTGTTCGAAGCGGGCATCGTCAAAGGCGCGCAGGCGGTGCCGGTGCAACTCGGCGACGTGCGCAGCGGCGCCGTACTTTTAGCGGTGCTGGGATTCGTGATCATCGCCGCACTGATGTACCGCCGCGTCCCCGGCGCCATCCTCATCGGCATCGTCGTCACCGCAATCCTCGGCGCGCTCTTCGGCATCGGCAAACTGCCGGCGCGCGTCGTCGACCTCCCCTACGACCTCTCCCCCATCGCGTTCGAACTGGAGATCGCGTCGCTCTTCCGCGTCGCCTTCCTGCCGATTCTGCTCACGCTCTTTCTGATGTCGCTGCTGGACACGCTCGGCACCCTCGTCGCGCTCGAACCGGAAGGCGATCTGAAAAAACCGATGCTCGTCGACGCCGCCGCGTGCGTGTTCAGCGGCCTCATAGGAACTTCGACGAGCGGCGCGTACATCGAATCCGCGACCGGCATCCGCGAGGGTGCACGCACGGGACTGGCGTCTGTCGTCACCGCGGCGCTCTTCGTACTTGCGCTGTATTTCATCCCGCTGTTCGAGCCGTTGCAGTCGCTGCAGTACGCGTATGCGCCGGCGCTGATGATCGTGGGGATGCTCATGCTCGGCGCGATCGCGAAGATCGACTTCGACGACCTGACCGAGCTCGTGCCCGCGTTCGTGACGGTGGTGGTGATGGTGTTCACCGTCAACATCGCCAACGGGCTTACGGCGGGACTGGCGCTCTACCCGATCATGAAAGTGATCGCCGGCCGCGCGCGCGAGCTCCAGGCCGGCACGGTCGTGCTCGCGGTGCTGTGCGCTTCGTATTACGCATTCGGCCTGCCGCATTGAAGTGGCACCTGCCATGCTCTTTTGCGTGGCATGAAACTACTCGTGACCGGCGGTACCGGAGTCATCGGCGAAGGTGTGCTTCCGGAGCTCCTCGCGCGCGGACACAGCGTGCGGCTCCTTTCGCGCCACGCAAAAGAGGACGCGAAGCAGTGGAGCGGCGTCGAGCCGTTCGAAGCGAGCGTCTCCGATCCCGAATCATTGCGCGGGGCCGCCGACGGTTGCGACGCGATCCTGCACATCGCCGGCATCGTCGCGGAAAATCCGCCCGAGGTCACGTTTGCGAACGTGAACGTCGGCGGCACGCAGAACATGATCGACGAAGCGAAGCGCGCGAACGTACAGCGATTTCTCTTCGTCTCCTCGCTGGGGGCCGATACCGGCGAGTCCGACTACCACAACTCCAAACGCGAGGCCGAGCTGCTCGTGCAGCGATCGGGACTCCTGTGGACGATCATCCGTCCCGGCAACGTCTACGGTCCCGGCGACGAAGTGATCTCGACGATCCTGAAGATGGTGCGCGCACTTCCAGCCGTGCCGGTGATCGACAGCGGCGACCAGGAGTTCCAACCCATCTGGCACGAGGATCTGGCGAAGCTTCTCGCCACCGCCGTCGAGCACAAGGACATCGCCGGCCAGATCCTCGAGGCGGCCGGTCCGGAGATCACGACGATGAACGATCTCCTGCAGCGCTTCGGGGAGATCACGGGACGCTCGCCGGTCCGCGTGCCGGTACCGATGCCGCTGGCGCAGCTCACCGCGCGTTTCGCCTCGGCAGTCATGCCGCTGCCGGTCGACGAGAACAAGCTGACGATGCTGCAGGAGAAGAACGTCGTTCGCGGCACGAGCGCGACCGCCGTCCTCGGCATCACCACCACGCCGCTCGACCAAGGCCTGCGCTTCCTCGCGGATGCGCTGCAGGAGACGCTGCCCGAGGATGGCTTCGGCGCGCTCGAGCACAAACGCTTCTACGCGGACATCCGCGGCTCGCGCCTGAATGCGGTCGCGCTGATGAACGCGTTCCGCGAGCGCGTGAACGAGTTCATGCCCATCGAGTTCGTCGCCGAACCGGGTGCGGCGGACAAAGTCGAGAAGGGCGCGACGCTCACCGGCTCGCTGCCGTTGCGCGGCAACTTTCAGGTGCGCGTCGAGGTGTCGGAGCCGACGCACGTCGTCTTCGCGACGATCGAAGGCCATCCGCTCGCGGGCATCGTCGAGTTCACGAGCACCGACACGAACGAGGGTGTGCGCTTCGCCGTCGACACGTTCACACGCGCCTCGAATTTCTTCGACTGGGTGGCGGTGCGCACCGTCGGCGCGCCCGCGCAGGACGCGAACTGGCGCGCCGTCGTGCAGCGGGCCATCGACGCCAGCGGCGGCACCTCCGAAGGCGTGCAGCAGGAGAAAGAGAAGCTCGACGAAGAGGCCGCGGCCGCGGTGGAGAAACGCGTGCGCGGACTCGTGCAGGATCGCAAGCGCGAAGAATCGTCAGGCCTTGCGCCCGAACACGCGTCGTAGCGCGCTCTTCGCCGCCCAGTAGCCGCACATGCCGTGCACGCCTCCACCGGGAGGCGTCGAACTGGAACAGAGAAAGATGCGCTCGTTCGGCGTCGCGTACGGATCGAGCTTCGCGAACGGACGGACGAGGAACTGCGACATCGTGTTCGCGCCGCCGGCGATGTCGCCGCCGACGAAGTTCGGATTGTGCTGCTCGTATTGCGCGGTGTTGATCGTCGAGCGCGCCAGGATGCGGTCGCGGAACCCCGGCGCGAAGCGCTCGATCTGACGCTCGATCAACTCGGTCGCATCGTCCGTGGAACCGTGTGGAACATGGCAGTACGCCCAGCCGGTGTGCTTCCCTTCCGGCGCGCGCGTCGCGTCGAACATGCTCTGCTGCGCGCAGAGCACGAACGGCTTGTCGGTCATGCGGCCGTGAAAGACGGAGTCCTCGTGCTCCGCGATCTCTTCGATCGTGCCGCCGACATGCACCGTTGCGCTGCGTGCACACTCCGCGTTCTTCCACGGGATCGGGCCGTCGAGCGCCCAGTCGATCTTGAACACGCCCGGACCGTAGCGAAAGCGTCCGAGGCGGCGGACGTAGCTCGCGGGGAGCTGATCCGCGGCGATGTACGCGAGCTGGATCGGCGTGACGTCGAAGAGCACCGCCACCGCCGGAGGGATGTCGCGCAGCGAGCGCACGGGAGTCGACGTGCGGATCTCGCCGCCCATCGAGCGCAGGTAGCTGGCCATGGCGTTGATGATGGCGACCGAGCCCCCTTTGGCCGCGGGCCAGCCCGTTGCGTGTCCCGCGAGGATCAGCGCCAGTCCGAACGACGCGGAGCCGACACGGCTGAGCGGGATGAACGAGTGCGCGGCCGAGCCGCCGATCAGCGCACGCGCGTGCGGCGTCCTGAAGCGCTTCGTGAGGCCGAGCGCGGATTGCAGACCGGCGAGCCCGAACTGGGCGAGAACGAAGGGATGCTTCGGCATCGGCAGCGCGAGCACGGGCTTGAGGATCTCGTCGAACAGCGCGCCGAAGTGCTTCGCGTACGGCTTCATCAGCGCGCGATACGCCTTTTCGTCTTCGCCGAGGCGTGAGGCGGTGGCGTCGAGGGAAAGCTCGAGCGTCGCGGCGCTGCCGTCGTCGAGCGGATGCGCGATCGCCGCGGGCGAGTACGCCCATTCGAGGCCATGCTCGGCGAGCGGCAGCCCACGCATGAACGGCGAGACCACGCTCATCGGATGGATGGCCGAGCAGATGTCGTGATGGAATCCAGGCAGCGTGCGCTGCTCCGTGCGCGCCCCTCCCCCAATCGTTTCCTTCGCCTCCAGCACGAGCACGGAGAGCCCCTCCCGCGCGAGCACGATCGCTGCGGCGAGACCGTTGGGACCGGAGCCGACGATGACGGCGTCGTAATGTGATTTGGTCACGACGGTGGCGGGTTCATGGGGAGTGCCAGATGTGGTCCGGGTGGCGGGGTTCGGTGGTTGGTGGTCGGTTATCGGTTGTCGGTTGTCTGGGCAGTCTCGCGCTGCGGCACAGACAACCGAGAACCGACCACTGACAACATCAAGCCCCGTCCTCGTCGTCCGGCCCGCATCGCCACACGGCACCGATAGCCGCCACCATCATGGCACGCCGGTCGCTGAAATCGCCGTGGAGGCACACACACATGGCAGACAAAAACGACGAAGTCATCCACCACGGTCCGGTCACTGAATACCGTCCGCACAAGGACGACGTTTCGGGCGGACGCGACAAATCGGTGCAGACGGAGGCGCTGGGGGCTGAGGGGATCGCGGACCTGTCGAATTCGAGCGCGACGAGCGGAGGGGCATCGGGGAAGGTCAACACCGTCGACTCTCCGGCGCAGCCGCGGCGCGATGGCGGCACTTCGCCCGACGACGAGCCGCAGCCGGCGGGAAACCGCGGCAACCTCACGTCCTAAACCATTGAGTGGCGGCCACTTGGCAGTGGCCGCCACTTTTTTCGAAATTCAGGGTAGGGATTTGGTCGCGCCAGTCACTCCTAAGTCGGAGCTGTCTGAATGTACCTCATGCCACCGACCCAGGAACGAGAGGGAGCGCCCAATGAGCTCGAGACGATCGCGCTTTCGGGAGAGCACCTCGAGTACCTCGGACAGATTGCCCACGACATGAATCCCCTGATGCCGGCGTCGCTCGGCATGTCGCATCTCATCCGGACCTTGCTCGAACGGATTGAAGACAGCGGCATTGACCTCACTGACGCCAGCAGTGAAGAAGAGATTGCCCGACTGGCCGCAGGACGGCTGCGCCAGAGGAGCTCTTCGAGCTCGAAACGAACGCCTCGCCTCAACGAGCGGCTTTTTTCTTCACGCTCGTCAGCAGCTCTACGATCGAATCGATCGAGTCCGCCTGAGAGAGATCGGTTCCACTCTGGAAGGCCGCCTCGATCAGGCCGCGGATGATCTCGGCTCGACTGATCGCCTTTCCGTGCTTGAGGCGAATGTCGATGGCCAGTCGGTCGAGATAGGCGACATGACGGTCGAGTAGGACGACCGTGATTTTCGCCCAGGGCTCAGTATGGACGATGGGACGACCGCGATTGCTCTTGGTTCCAGCAGGGCTCACACGCACTCCTGTTCAACTTGGATTGTGACCGAGGTCGAAAATGAGTGTACTTCCTTCCTCGATCGAAGTCTATCTTTCCGTACCTACCTAAGGGCGTACAATTTTATTTAGATACTCCTCAGGCAGGCGCGGTACAGCACGTCAACGGAAATCGAATACGCTTTCCTCGGACCTTTGGGGGCGGAGAGGAGGATGTCCTCCCATCCGCGACACCATATTACCTGCTCGTCTTGGTTTCGCAACTGGTTCGCGATCAGAATTCGCCGAACCGCTCCGTATCACCGCTCGCCGCGCGGCAAACGGATCGTGAACACCGCTCCCCGCTCCGCGTTCGCCGCGCTCACGCGACCGCCGTACGCTTCGATGATCGTCTTCACGATCGCCAGTCCCAGGCCGGTGTGTCCGCCGGTGTGACGCGAGGCGTCGGGACGATGCGTGAAGAAGCGATCGAAGATCCGTCCGATGGTGGACTCGGGGATGCCGGGCCCGGCGTCGGCGACACGAGTGACGACGTCGCCGTTCTCCGCGACCGCGGTCACGCTGATCGTCGAGCCGGGCGAGGAGAAGCTGAGCGCGTTGTCGAGGATGTTCTCGAACACCTGCGTCAATCGATCTTCCGACGCATGGACGATCAGTCCGTCGGTCGCGTCGAGATGAAAGCGCACGCGCTCGCCCGCACGTAATCGGAAGCCTTCGACGATCTTCGTCAGCAGCGCGGAGAGATCGAGGGCTCCCGGACGCTCGCGCGCGACGCGCGCGTCGATCATCGAGATCTCGCGCACGCCGGAGAGCAGGCGCTCCATGCGCGCGACTTCCTGATCGACGATGGCCACGAAGCGTCTGCGGTCGGCAGCGGTGTCGACGTCGGCGATCATTTCGTTGGCGTTGCGGATGGACGCGAGGGGGTTCTTGAGCTCGTGCACCACGTCCGAGGCGAAGGTCTCGACGATGCCGACGTGGGCGTCGAGGCGGCGCATGATGCGCTCGAGCGCGCGCGAGAGCTCGCCGATCTCGTCGAGCCGTTTCGAGCCTTTGAAGTGGCGGTCGCGCAGCCGTCCGCGGCGATCGAGCACGGCACGCGCGTCGACGCGCAGTTGCCGCAGCGGACGCACGATGGACGTGGAGAAGAAGAGGCTGACGAGGATCGCCACGACCAGCGAGGCGATGAAGATGCGCATCACACGCAGGCGGATGACATAGAGGTCCTGCAGGATCGGGAACGTGCTCTTCGACGCGACGACCGCGCCCACGGTCCAGCCGCCGACGACCACCGGCGTCAACCGATAGAGCGTGACGCTTCGCTGCTGCGGCGCGAGCTTTTTGTCGAGCCGCTCGCGTCCGCGCAGCGTTTCGGCGACTTCCTCGCCGGAGAGGCGCGTCGCATTCGCAAAGTAGTCGACCTCGAGCGGCTCTTCGGGCGGCCGCACGTAGCGCAGGATCGGCCGCAGCAGGAACGCGCCGACGCGATAGAGGACGTTGCGGCGGTCCGTGCGCGGAGGCCGCTGCGGCGCGGGCGTGACGATCTCGCGCGAATCGGCGACGACGCTGCCGCGCGAATCGATGAGCCGCACACGCATGTCGTCGACTTTCGCGCGGCGGATGACGTCTTCGAAGGCATCCGCGTCGAGCGTCCCTTCCCGCGCGATCGACGCGGCGATGAGGCGCGCGCGATGCGTGATGTCGCGGATCTCCGCGTCTTCGAGCCGCTGCTCGTACTCGCCGAGAAAGAGCACGCCGGCGACGGGAAGGAAGACGAGGAGGGCGTTGAAGGCGAGGAGGCGGACGCCGAGCCGTGAGAAGCGTCTCACCGGATTGAGGATGAAGGATTGAGGATTGAGGATGCGTTTCACGCGCGTCCCATTCTCGATCCTCCATCCTCAATCCTCAATCCCGTTCGTCATTCCTTCCAGCGATATCCCAGCCCATACACGGTCTCGATCCGGTCAAACGAAGTATCCACCTCTTCGAACTTTCTCCTCACGCGCTTGATGTGGCTGTCGATCGTGCGGTCGCTGACGTAGGCGTCGTGAGGGTAGCCGTCCTGGTGGAGTTGCTTGCGCGTCTTCACGTGGCCTGGGTAGCGCACGAGGGCGTGGAGCATCATGAACTCGGTGACGGTGAGATTGAGGTTCGCGTCTTTCCAGCGGACGGTGTAGCGCTGCAGGTCGAGCTCGAGATCGCCGTGGCGGACGGGCGCGTCGGCGGCGGGACGCGTCGCGCCGTGATCGATGGCGGCGCGGCGGAAGAGCACTTTCACGCGCGCGAGGAGCTCGCGCATCGAGAACGGTTTGCAGAGGTAATCGTCGGCCCCGATCTCCAGGCCGAGGACGCGATCCAGTTCTTCGTCGCGCGAGGTGAGGAAGATGATGGGCGTCGAGTCGGACATGCCGCGGATGCGGCGGCACAATTCGAGGCCGTCCATCTGCGGCATGGTGATGTCGAGGATGACGAGGCCGGGAAGCTTCTGCTGGAACACGCGCCATGCTTCGGCGCCGTGCGCGTACAGCTCGACGGGATACCCCTCGCGCCGGAGTGCGAAGGCGACGGTCTCGCGGATGTTGTCTTCATCGTCCACGACGGCGACGACGCTGTTGGCCGGTCTCACGCCGGAGATCTTACTGCCTCCGGCACTCCCCTTCGCTGCACACGTACGTGAGCACCAGCTTCGGATCGCCGGTGAGGGCGGCGGTGAACGGCAGCGCTTTGATCACGCGGTCGCGCGCCGGGCCTCTGTGCGGGAGGAAAACGACGAAGCGCATCGGCTCCCAGCGCTGCTGCTCGGCCGCGAGGACGTCGTGCGTTTCCTTCGCGCGCACGTCGCCGGTGACGACGACGATGCGCGGCGCGCGGAACGTCATCTCGTACGCCGAAGCGAGGTGCGTGTGCTCCGCCCCGTACGCGCGCATGCGGCCTCCGAAGACGTGGAAGAGCGACGGTGGACGTTCGCGCCACGCCGCGTTCCCGGTGAGGGCAGCGAGGCGCTGGACGTTGATCGCGGTCAAAGCAGTCGGCGACGGCACGTCGACGTCGCGCTCGAGGACGATGCCCTGCACGCGCTCCGGCAGGCTGGATACCGGCGCGGACTTGTCGAGACGCTGCTGCATGGCGATGGCGGCATCGAGCCACTTCACGTCGTAGCTGGCGGCGAAGACGTCGAGCAGTCCCTGCACGAGCGCGGGGTGGTCGTGTTTCTTCGTCACGATCGTCGCGGCCTGGATGGCGGCGTCGAGATAGCGCGGCTCGCTCAGCACCGCGGCGGCGCGGGCGGCGGCGGAGATCATCAGACCGTTCCACGCCGGTTCCACGAACGGCTCGCGAAACGGCGCGGGGCGTTTCTGCCGCGCTTCGAAGAGCTTGTCCGCGCCGATGGATTCGACCTGCTCCGGCGTGAACGGCGCGTAGAACGCACCGTTGGCGAACACGGGCTGCCCGTTGTTCGGGATGAGGCTGTGCGCGTACTGCGAGGCCTCGAACGCACCTTTGTGGTCGAGACGGAGATCGCGCAGCACGTAATCGACGGTCGAGCGCACGACCTGTTCGAGCTCGGGGATCTTCGTCAGTTGGAAGGCTTCGAGGTACGCGAGCGTGTAGAGGGCCTGCTCGTGCAGGTGCTTGTCGTAGCAGCCGTCGCAGCGGAAAAAGCCTCCGCCGAGCTGATCGCGTTTGCCGGTCTTGGCAACGCTGCGCAACGTGTCGACGGCGAGCGTGCGCAGCGGCGCGTGCTGCGTGCGCTCGGCGTAACGCAGGAGGAAGAGCACGGTCATCGGATCGAGCGTCTTCTCTTTGTCGTAACGCGTGGCGATGGCGTCGACGACCGCTTCGAGGGTGGTCGCATCGACGGGTGCTGCCGCGCGACGATCCACGGCGGCGCGCGCTTTCGCGACCATGGCCGATGCGGCGGCATCGGCGTTCGGGTGTTCCTGCGCGAGCATGCGGCCGAGGGAGGGGGCGTCGAGAAATCCGGCGGCGGCGCAGGGCTCGAGCGAGGGAGTGAGAATCAGATTGACCGGCCAGCCCTGAACGTTGGCGATGGCCTCGTACGCCGCGGCGATGTCAGGGTGCTCGATGCGATCGAGGAGCACCGGGACATAGCGCGCGTTGAGTGCCGCGGCGTTGGCAGCAAAGGCATCGGCGTGCATGCGGTGCACGTCCCACGAAGCGGCATAGCCGATCGAAAGAAAGATCGGCTTCTTCTCGCGTTGCGCGCGCTCGATGGCGGGCTTCCCCCACTCCATCCACTGCACCGCCGCGCTGACGCGGTCCGTGTGCAGACGCGTCGCCGCCTGCGCGGGCAGCGCCAGCGCGATCGCGAGAAGGAGCATGCGGACCATTCCGCAATCGAAACGCGATCAGCGGCTCGTTTCACTCCCCGTGGGCGCGAGCACTTCGCCGGTGTAGTACTTGCCGTCGTCGGAGGCGAGGAAGACGTACGACGGCGCGATCTCGGCCGGCTGGGCCGCCCTCCCCCACACCGTGTCCTTGCCGAACGCGGCGACGTGCTTTTTGTCCATCGTGGCCGGAATGAGCGGCGTCCACACCGGTCCCGGCGCAACGCAGTTCACGCGAATGCCCTGGTCGGCGATGCTCTGCGCGAGCGAGCGGGTGAAGGTGTGAATGGCACCTTTCGTGGCGGAGTAGTCGAGCAGTCCCGGATTGCCTTTCATCGCCGTGACGGAGCCGGTGTTGAGGATCGACGCGCCTTCCTTCAGATGCGGGAGCGCGGCCTGGACCATGTAGATGTAGCCG
>Ga0196958_10000777_pt1 | contig 10377 bp, 8 predicted proteins | sample S1v_10metaG_FD_148654 | JGI IMG/M metagenome (GOLD analysis project Ga0196958, IMG submission 148654) | Soil microbial communities from Anza Borrego desert, Southern California, United States - S1+v_10 | ecosystem: Environmental > Terrestrial > Soil > Desert | place: USA: California | collected...
TAGGACGGGCGCGGCGGGGACCGCGGCACCGGCCCGGACGCGGCGATCCCCGGCTACCCCGTGGCCGGCAAGACGGGCACCGCCCAGCAGGTCGACCCGGGCTGCGGCTGCTACTCGCAGTCGAACTACTGGATCACCTTCGCCGGGATGTTCCCCGCCCAGGACCCGCGTTACGTCGTCGCGCTCATGCTCGACCGGCCGCCGGGCGGCGACTCCGCCGCGCCGCTCTTCCACGAGATCGGCGCCTACCTCGCCCAGCACGGCGCCGTCCCGGTCTCGACCGCGCCGCCCCGCCACGTCCCGCTCACCCTCCCGTAGCGGCCACGCAGCGGGGCGGAGCGGCCGCGCCCGCGGGGCCGGCGCGACCCGTTGCAGGCCACAGGCCCTGCGAGGGGACCGCGGGGACGGTGAGTAGCCTTCGCGACCGTGCCAGCCGCACCGCCGAGGACCGAGGACAGCGCCGCCGGAGCCGCCGGACCCGCCCGGGGCGCGGTCGCCGTCGGCTCCCCGGACGCCGCCGCCGACGCGGCGGGTGACGGCTCCCGGGACACCGCTGCGGGCCCCCTGCGGCCGGTCCGCACGACCCCGGTGACGATCACCGAGGTGATCGCCCGCGTGCACGAGGCGCGGCCCGACGACGGTCCGGTCGAGGTCCGCGGCGACGAGACCGGCTCGGTCACCGGCGCCACGCTGCGCGCCCACGAGGTCCGCCCGGGCGACCTGTTCGCCGCGCTCGCCGGGTCCCGCGCGCACGGCGCCGACTTCGCCGCCGACGCGCTGGCCCGCGGCGCGGCCGCCGTGCTCACCGACCCGGCCGGCGCCGAGCGGGCCACCCTGCGCGACGCCGCCCTCGCCGCCGGGGTGCCGGTGCTCGTGCACGCCGACCCGCGCGCCGCCCTCGGGCCCGCCGCCGCCCGCGTCTACGGCGACCCCTCGACGCGCCTCGACGTGCTCGGCGTGACCGGGACCAGTGGCAAGACCACCTCGGTGTACCTGCTGGAGGCCGCGCTGGCCGCCGCCGGCGCGCGCACCGGGCTCATCGGCACCGTCGAGACCCGCCTCGGCGGGCACCGGCTGCCCAGCGCGTTCACCACGCCCGAGGCGCCCGACCTGCAGGCCCTGCTCGCCACCATGGCCGACGAGGGCGCCACCCACGTGGCCATGGAGGTCTCCAGCCACGCCCTGGCGCTCGGCCGCGTCGCCGGCACCCGCTTCGCGGTGGGGGCGTTCACCAACCTGTCGGCCGAGCACCTCGACTTCCACGCCGACATGGAGGACTACTTCGCGGCCAAGGCGAAGCTGTTCGACGGGCGCTCGGCGCGCGAGGTGGTCTGCGTCGACTCCGCGTGGGGCCGCCGCCTGGTCCGCGAGGGGACCGTCACCGTCGGCACCCCCGACGCCGACTGGTCCGCCGCCGACGTCGTCGCCCTGCCCGACGGCACCCAGCGCTTCACCGTGCACGGCCCGGACGGGCTCGTCCTGCCGGCGTCGCTGCGGCTGCCCGGCGCGTTCAACGTGACCAACGCCCTGCTCGCCCTGGCGTGCGGGACCGCCGCGGGCCACGACCCGGCGGCGCTGGTGCGCGGGCTGGCCGAGGTCCGCGTGCCCGGGCGCATGCAGCGGGTCGAGGCCGGCCAGCCGTTCCTCGCCGTGGTCGACTACGCGCACAAGCCCGCCGCCGTCGCCGCCCTGCTCGAGACGCTGCGGGCCGGCACCGAGGGGCGCGTGCTCACCGTGCTGGGCTGCGGCGGCGACCGCGACCGCGCCAAGCGCCCGGTGATGGGGCGCCTGGCCGCGCAGCTGTCGGACCACCTGTGGATCACCGACGACAACCCGCGCAGTGAGGACCCGGCCGCGATCCGCGCGGAGGTGCTGGCCGGCGCCCGCGACGTGGCCGGCGCCGTCGTCGACGAGGTCGGCGACCGCCGCGCGGCGATCGCCGCCGCCGTGGCCGACGCCCGTCCCGGCGACGTCCTCGTCGTGGCCGGCAAGGGCCACGAGACCGGCCAGCAGGTCGGCGACGAGAGGCTCCCCTTCTCCGACGTCGCCGAACTGGAACGAGCGCTCGGGCGCCTCCAGGGTGGTCCCGCGTGATCGAGCTGACCCTCGCCGACGTCGCCCGCCTCACCGGGGGGCGGCTGCACGGCGCCACGGGGGACGAGCGCATCACCGGCACGGTCGAGTTCGACAGCCGCGCGGTCACCCCCGGCGGCCTGTTCGTGGCCCTGCCCGGCGAGCGCGTCGACGGGCACGACTTCGTCGACGCCGCCGTGGCCGCCGGTGCCGCCGGGGTCCTCGCCGGCCGCGAGGTCGACGGGGGACCCACCGTGATCGTGCCGCCGGTGACCGACGCGTCGAGCTCCTACGTCCTGGCCGCCGACACCGCCGGCGCCGGCGCGGGCGTGCTCGCCGCGCTGGCCGCACTGGCGCGCCACGTCGTCGACACCCTCGTCGCCGACGGGCTGCTGGTCGTCGGCATCACCGGCTCGTCGGGCAAGACGTCCACCAAGGACCTCACCGCGCACCTGCTCGAGGGCGCGGGGGAGACCGTCGCCCCGCCCGGGTCGTTCAACAACGAGCTCGGCCACCCGTGGACCGCGCTGCGCGCCACGCCCACGACGCGCCACCTCGTCCTCGAGCTCTCCGCCCGCGGGCCCGGGCACGTCGCGACGCTCTGCCGGGTCGCCCCGCCGCGCATCGGCGTGGTGCTCAACGTCGGGTCGGCGCACCTCGGCGAGTTCGGGTCCCGCGAGGCGATCGCGCAGGCCAAGGGCGAGCTGGTCGCGGCGCTGCCCGCCGACGGTGTCGCCGTCCTCGGCGCCGACGACCCGGTGGTGGCCGCCATGGCGCAGCGCACCGACGCCCGCGTCGTGCACGCCGGCCGCGCACCGGAGGCCGACGTGCGCGCCGCCGACGTCGTCCTCGACGACACCGGACGCGCGTCGTTCCGGCTGGTGACGCCGGCCGGTGAGGCGCCGGTGACCCTCGGGCTGCACGGCGCCCACCACGTCGACAACGCCCTGGCCGCCGCCGCGGTCGGCCTCGAGGCGGGCCTCGACCTCGCCACCGTGGCCGAGCGCCTGGGCACCGCCGCGGCCCGCTCCCGCTGGCGCACGGAGCTCACCGAGCGCCCCGACGGGGTCCGCGTGCTCAACGACGCCTACAACGCCAACCCCGAGTCGATGCGTGCCGCGCTGGCGACGCTCGCGTCGATGGGCGGGCGCCACACCGCGGTGCTCGGCGTCATGGCCGAGCTCGGCGACGACGCCCCGGAAGCGCACCGCGAGATCGGGCGTGAGGTCGCGCGCACCGGCGTCGACCGCCTCGTCGTGGTCGGGTCGGGCGACACGGGCGACGCGGTGGCCCGCCTGCACGAGGCGGCGGCCGAGGCCGGCGTCGACTCGCGGATGGTGCCCGACGCCGCCGCGGCCGCCGCGGCGGCGGCCGACGGGATCGCGCCCGGGGACGTCGTGCTGGTCAAGGCGTCCCGGTCCGCGGGCCTGGAGCGGGTGGCGGAGACGTTGGTGCACGGCGGACGCGGAGCGTCAGGGGAGCACACCGATAGGCGGAGCCGGACCATCGACGGGGGAGGAGCCCGATGAGGGGCGTGCTGGTCGCGGCGGGGGTCGCGCTGGCCGTGTCGATCCTGCTGACCCCGTACGTGATCCGGCTGTTCATCAAGCAGGGGTTCGGCCAGGAGATCCGCGAGGAGGGGCCGCAGAGCCACCGCGGCAAGCGGGGCACGCCCACGATGGGCGGCGTCGCGATCCTCACCGCGGTGTGGGCGGGCTACCTCGTGGCCCACCTCGTCGGCGACGTCGCGATCTCGGCGTCGGGCCTGCTGGTGCTCCTGCTCATGACGTCGTTGGGGGTCGTCGGCTTCCTCGACGACTTCATCAAGATCCGGCGGCAGCGCAACCTGGGGCTGAACAAGACCGCCAAGCTCGTCGGCCAGTTCGTGACCGCGGTGCTCTTCGGCGTGCTCGCGCTGCAGTTCCCCGACGAGCAGGGGCTGACCCCGGCGTCGCCCAACCTGTCGTTCGTCCGCGACATCGCGGTGGTCAGTCTCGGCGCCGTCGGGTTCGTCGTCTTCTGCTACCTCGTGGTGACGGCGTGGTCGAACGCGGTGAACCTCACCGACGGGCTCGACGGCCTCGCGGCGGGCACGTCGGCGATGGTGCTCGCGACCTACCTCATCGTGTCGTTCTGGCAGTTCCGCAACGCGTGCGGCGTGCAGATCGAGGCCGGCTGCTACCAGGTCCGCGATCCCCTCGACGTCACGCTCGTGGCGGCGGCCGCGATGGGCGCCTGCATCGGCTTCCTGTGGTGGAACGCGGCGCCGGCGAGGATCTTCATGGGCGACACCGGTTCGCTCGCGCTCGGCGGGCTCTTCGCCGGCCTGTCGATGGTGACGCGCACCGAGCTGCTGCTCGTGGTGCTCGGTGGCGTGTTCGTCGTCGAGGCGCTGTCGGTGGTGCTGCAGGTGGCCGTGTTCCGGACGACGCGACGGCGACCGTTCCGCATGGCGCCGTTCCACCACCACTTCGAGCTCGCCGGGTGGGCCGAGACCACGGTGATCATCCGGTTCTGGTTGCTCGCGGCCATCTGCTGCGCGCTGGGGCTGGGCCTGTTCTACAGCGAGTGGCTGGCGGCCTCGGGCGGATGAGCTCCGGAGGCGCAGCGCAGCGGAGCCGGACCACCGACTGGGCCGACCGGCACGTCCTCGTCGCCGGTGCGCGCCGGACCGGCGTCTCCGTCGTCGACGTCCTGCTCCACCTCGGCGCGCGGGTGACCGTCGCCGACGGCGACGCGGCGCAGCTGGACGCCCTCGGCGACCGGGCGGTGACGCGCACCCGCGAGCTGGCGGCGCTGCCGGAGGGCCCGGACGCGGTCGACCTCGTCGTGACGAGCCCGGGGTTCCGCACCGACTCCCCGCTGGCCGTCGCCGCCCGCGGGGCCGGGGTGTCGATGGTCGGTGAGCCGGAGCTCGCGTGGTGGCTGGGCGACGACCCCGCGGTGTGTCCCGACGGGCCGCCGCGCTGGCTCGCGGTCACCGGCACCAACGGCAAGACCACGACGACGACGATGCTCGAGGCGATCCTGCGCGCGGCGGGGGAGGACACCGTCGCCTGCGGCAACATCGGGCTGCCCGTGGTCGACGCGCTGCGCGCCGGGCACCGGGTGCTCGCCGTCGAACTGTCCAGCTTCCAGCTCGAGTGGTCGCCGTCGGTGCGCCCGTTCGCGGGCGCGGTGCTCAACCTCGCCGAGGACCACCTGGACTGGCACGGCTCGATGGCCGCGTACGGCGCGGCGAAGGCGCGGGTGCTGCGCGGGGAGGTCGCGGTCGCCGGCCTCGACGACCGGGAGGCCGCGGCCCTGCTCATCGCCGCACCCGCGCCGCGGCACGTCGGCTTCACCCGCGGGGAGCCCGGGCCGGGGCAGCTGGGGATCGTCGACGGGCACCTCGTGGACCGGGCGTTCGGCCCCGACGACGACGGCGTCCCGCTCGCCGAGGTCGCCGACGTGGCCCCGCCCGGGCCGCCGGGGGAGGCCAACGCGCTGGCCGCGGCGGCGCTGGCCCGGGCCCACGGGGTGGCGCCGGGGGCGGTCGCCGCCGGCCTGCGCGCCGTCGCGCCGGGCGCGCACCGCGGCGCCGTCGTGGCCGAGGCCGGCGGGGTGCGCTGGGTCGACGACTCCAAGGCCACCAACCCGCACGCCGCCGCGGCCTCGCTCGCCGCGCACCCCCGCGTGGTGTGGGTGGCCGGGGGGCTGCTCAAGGGCGCCGACGTGGGCGAGCTGGTGATCGCGCACCGCGACCGCCTCGCCGGCGCCGTCGTGCTGGGCCGCGACCGGGGCCGCGTGCGCGCGGCCCTCGCGCGACACGCCCCCGAGGTCCCCGTCCTCGACGTGGGTGGGGGTGACGATGGGGCCGTGGGCGACACGGCGGGCGACACGGCGGGCGACACCGGGCAGGACGGCATGCTCCGCGCGGCCCGGGCCGCGGCCACCCTGGCGCGGCCGGGCGACACCGTGCTGCTGGCGCCGGCGGCGGCGTCGATGGACATGTTCCGCGACTACGCCGCCCGCGGCGACGCGTTCGCCGCCGCCGCGCGCGTCGTGGCCGGCGGGGTCGGGCCGCACGGCGCGGTCACGCCTCCGGACCCGGAGCGCAGCGGAGCCGGACCGTCGGGTGCCGATCCGCGGAACGCGCCGAACGGCGCGGCGTGAGCGCGCCGGTGCGGGACCGGGGCTCCCGCCCGTCCCGCTCGGGGCGCCCCGGGGTGGTCGCCGGCCTGCGGGGCGCGCTGCACCAGTGGCTCGAGCGGCCGTTGACCTCGCTGCACCTCGTCCTCGCGGTGTTCGGTCTGCTCACCGCGCTCGGGCTGGTCATGGTGCTCTCCGCGTCGGCGGTCTCGTCCTACGCCGCGGGCGGGTCGTCCTACGGGGTCTTCGCGCGCCAGGCCGTGTTCGCGGTGGTCGGGCTCGTCCTGTTCTGGCTCGGCCTCAAGGTGCCGCCGCGGGCGCTGCGGGCCGCGAGCCCCTGGCTGCTGGCCGGCTGCCTGGTGCTCCTCGTCCTGGTGCTCGTGCCGGGCCTGGGCGCGATGGTCAACGGCTCGCGGAGCTGGTTCCGCGTCGGCGGGCTGTCGCTGCAGCCCTCGGAGCTCACCAAGATCGCGCTCGCGCTGTGGGGCGCCCACGTCCTCGTGCGCCACCGTCCCCACCCCCGCACCTGGCGGGCCGCCCTCATGCCGTTGCTGCCGGTGTCGGTCCTGGTGCTGGGGCTGGTCCTCCTCCAGCCCGACCTCGGCACCACGGTGTCCCTGATGATCATCGTGTTCGCGCTGCTCTGGTTCTCGTGCGCGCCGCTGGGGCTGATGGCGTTCATCGTCTCCACCGGGGTGGTCGCCGCGGTGGTCCTCGGCGTCGTCGCCTCCTACCGGCAGAGCCGCATCACCGCCTTCCTCAACCCCGACACCGCCGACCCCCTCGGCCCCGCGTACCAGGCCCGGCAGGCGCTGTTCTCGCTGGCCGACGGCGGGCTGTTCGGCGCCGGGCTCGGCCAGGGCCGGGCCAAGTGGGACTACCTGCCCAACGCGGACAACGACTTCATCTTCGCGATCATCGGCGAGGAGCTGGGGTTCGTCGGGGCGGGCGCGGTCATCGCGCTGTTCGCGACCCTGGCCTACGTCGGGCTGCGCATCGCCGCGCGCAGCGCCGACCCCTGGATGCGCGTCGTGGCCGGGACGCTGACGGTGTGGCTGGTCGCGCAGGCGTGCATCAACATCGGCTACGTCGTCGGTCTGCTGCCGGTCACCGGCATCCCGCTGCCGCTGGTGTCCTCCGGCGGCACCTCGCTGGCGCTGGCGCTGCTCTCGGGCGGCCTGCTGGCCAACTTCGCCCGCCACGAGCCCGAGGCCGCCGCGGCACTGCGCGCGCACGGCCAGGGTCGTCTGGCCCGCGCGCTGCGCCTGCCCGAGCCGTCCCTGCCCCGCGCCGCGATGACGGATCGGCCCGACCGTCCGGCACCCCGGGGAGGGGGCCGGTGAGCGGTGCGGGGGGCGCGCTGGACGATGGGGGCATGACGGACGACGCGCTCTCGGTGGTGGTGGCCGGCGGCGGCAGCGCCGGCCACGTCGAGCCCGCCCTGGCCACCGCCGACGCGGTCCGGCGCCTGCGGCCCGACGCGCGGGTGACCGCGCTGGGCACCGAGCGCGGCCTGGACACCCGGCTCATCCCGGCCCGCGGCTACCCGCTGGAGCTGATCCCGCCGGTGCCGCTGCCGCGCAGGCCCAACGCGGACCTCGCGCGGCTGCCCCATCGCGTGGTCCGCTCGGTGCTCCGCACGCGACGGGTGCTGCGCGACGTGGGGGCCGACGTGGTGGTCGGGTTCGGGGGTTACGTGGCGCTGCCGGCGTACCTGGCGGCGGCCTCGCTGCGGCTGCCGATCGTGGTGCACGAGGCCAACGCGCGCGCCGGGGTGGCCAACAAGGTCGGCGCCCGGTTCGCCCGCGACGTCCTCGCCGCCGTGCCGGGCAGCGGCCTCGCCCGGGCGCGCGTCATCGGCATCCCGCTGCGCCGCCAGATCACCGACCTCGACCGCGCCGGGCTGCGCGCGCAGGCCCGCGAGCACTTCGGGCTCGACCCGCAGGCCCCCGTGCTGCTGGTCTTCGGCGGCTCGCAGGGCGCCCGCTCGCTCAACGAGGCCGTCTCCGCCGCGGTGCCCGCGCTGACCGCGGCGGGGGTGTGGGTGCTGCACGCGCACGGGCCGGGGAACACGCCCACCGTGCAGGCCCCGGGCTCCGCTGACGGTCCGGCTCCGCTGCGCTCCGCGTCCTACGTGCCGGTGCCCTATCTCGAGCGCATGGACCTCGCCTACGCCGCGGCCGACGTCGCCCTGTGCCGGGCGGGCGCCATGACCGTCGCCGAGGTGTCCACCGTGGGGTTGCCCGCGGTCTACGTGCCGCTGCCGCACGGCAACGGCGAGCAGGAGCTCAACGCCCGGCCCGTCGTCGACGGCGGGGGCGGGACGCTGGTCCGCGACGCCGACCTCACCGCGGAGCGGGTCGCGTCGCTGGTCACGGACCTCGTCGGCGACCCCGAACGGCTGGCCGCCACCGCCGCGGCGGCCCGGCGTTCGGGGCACGCGGGGGCGGACGAGACACTGGCGACCACGGTGCTCGAGGCGGCCGCGACCCGCGGCGGCCGGCGTCCCGCGCGCAGCGCCGGTGCCAGGGGGAGGGACGAGGGATGACCCCGACCGAGCAGGCCGGGCAGCACGTCGAGGCGCACGTCGGGGCCGACGCCGACGTGCCGCCCCTGCCGCCGCTGCTGTCCCGGGTGCACTTCATCGGCGCGGGCGGCGCGGCGATGAGCGGGATCGCCCGCATCCTGCTGGCCCGCGGGGCGATGGTGTCCGGCTCGGACGCCAAGGACTCCCGAGCCGTGCTCGCGCTGCGCACCCTGGGCGCGGAGGTCACCGTCGGCCACGACGCGCACAACCTCGACCTGCTGCCCGGCGGGCCGACGTGCCTGGTCACCACGAAGGCCGTGCACCAGGCCGACCCGGACAACCCCGAGCTGCTCGAGGCGGCGGCGCGCGGCATCCCGGTGCTGCACCGCTCGGCGGTGCTGGCCGAGCTCATGGCCGACCACCGCGCCGCCTGCGTCTCCGGCAGCGCGGGCAAGACGTCGACCACCTCGATGCTGGTCGTCGCGCTGCAGGCGTGCGGCGGGGACCCGTCGTTCATGATCGGCGGCGACCTCCTGGCGTCCGGCTCCAGCGCCCACCACGGCGTGGGCGACGTCTTCGTCGCCGAGGCCGACGAGAGCGACGGCTCGTTCCTGGCCTACTCGCCGGCCGTGGCGATCGTGACCAACGTCGAGCCCGACCACCTCGACCACCACGGCACCGTCGAGGCCTACGTCGCGGTGTTCGACGCCTTCGCCGCGCGGATCGAGCCCGGCGGGGCGCTCGTGGTGTGCGCCGACGACCCGGGCGCGGCGGCCCTCGGCGACCGCGCCGAGGCCGCCGGCACCCGCGTGCGCCGCTACGGGCGCGACGCCCACGGGCCCGACGACGCGCGCGTGCTCGGCTACCGCGCCGAGGGCTCCACCGGCGTGCTGCGCCTGCACGTCGCCGGGCAGGAGACCGAGCTGCGCCTCGGCGTCCCCGGCGAGCACCAGGCGCTCAACGCCTGCGCGGCCCTGCTCGCGGGCCTCGACCTCGGCGCCCCGCTCGACGGGCTGCTGGCCGGGCTCGCCGGCTTCGACGGCGTGCGGCGGCGCTTCGAGTACCGCGGGACGGCCGGCGGCGTGCGGGTCTACGACGACTACGCCCACGCGCCGACCAAGGTCGCCGCCCAGCTGCGCGCCGCCCGCCCGGTGCTGGGCGGGACCGGCCGGCTGATCGTGGCCTTCCAGCCGCACCTCTACTCGCGCACCCGCGACTTCGCCGCCGAGTTCGGCGCCGCGCTCTCGTTGGCCGACGAGGTCGTCGTGCTCGACGTCTACGGCGCACGCGAGCAGCCCGAGCCCGGGATCAACGGCGAGCTCATCGCCCGCCAGCTGACCCTGCCCGCCGAGCACGTGCACTACGAGCCGTCGTGGGGACAGGTGCCGGCCCTGCTCGCCGACCTCGCGCGTCCCGGCGACCTCGTCGTGACGATGGGCGCGGGCGACATCACCGTCCTCGGCCCCGAGGTGCTCTCCGAGATCGAGCGCCGGGCCGAGCACGCCGCGCACCCCGGGCCCGACGGCCCCGGGGTGCCGGGCGGCTCCGGGACCGGAGCGCGGTGACGGGCCCCGCCCGGCCCGCCGGACGCCGCGAGCGCGCGGGCCGGAAGGGACGGGTGGGCCGCCCCGAACGCGCCGAACGCT
>Ga0196958_10000778_pt1 | contig 10373 bp, 5 predicted proteins | sample S1v_10metaG_FD_148654 | JGI IMG/M metagenome (GOLD analysis project Ga0196958, IMG submission 148654) | Soil microbial communities from Anza Borrego desert, Southern California, United States - S1+v_10 | ecosystem: Environmental > Terrestrial > Soil > Desert | place: USA: California | collected...
CACCGACGGCCCGACCGCCACGAACGCGGCGACCCCGCCGTCGGCGGTCGGGACGGCACTGATCGCGGGCGCTTCGTCCACCGGCCACGCCGAGCGGTCGAGGTCCGGCGTGACGACCTGGTACGCGGCGCCGGAGGCGAGGTCGAGGATGCGGTTCACCTCGGCGGGCGACTGCGTCGTGCCGTACAGCCGTTCCACCGCGTACCGGCCGCCGTAGGGGTGGCCGACGGCGGAGCAGCTGGTCCGGAGAGGGATACGGCGCACCTCGGTGCCGCTGCGGGCGTCCTCCACGACCAGCTCGCCGAAGTCGGCGGGATCGGACGGGTCGGCGGCGTTGCGGCAGGTCACGGCGAAGGCCCCGGCACCGGAGACGATCGTGCTGTCCGCCAGCCCGCGGACCTCCTCTCCGGTCGCGAGGGAGCGGACGGCCGAACCGCGCTCGGTCTCGACGACGGCGAGGTCCGGGTCCGCGGTCAGGTGGAACCCGGTGGTCCCGGGCGGAAGGGTGGCGAGCGCCGTCGTCGTCCCCGCGGCGATGTCGTGCACGTGCACGGTCTCGCCGGAGATCCAGCCGAGCCGGCTCCCGTCGGGGGAGAACCGGGCCAGCCGCGGGGCACCGCCCGGTTCCGTCAGAGCGGTACCCCGGTCCCGCGCGCCCAGCTCGCGCAGGCGCAGGACGCCGTCCTGCCCGATGACGGCGAACCGGGAGCCGTCCGGGCTCAGCCGGGTGAAGGACAGGCCCTCGGCCAGGCCCACGGGCGCCGGATCCGGGCCGAGCACGCCCGTCGTCATCGAGGCACCCGCCTCGGGCGTCACCGCGATGACCGTCTCGCCGGCGGCGCTGATCACCAGCACCGGCTCGCGGCCGGGTTCGGAGTGGACGACCGACTCCGCCCCGGCGAGCGCGATGTAGGCGTCGGCGAGCGCGGTCCGGGCCGATGCACTGGCGGGGTCGCTGCGCCACGCGGCGAGGGCGAGCTCGGCGGCGAGCGCCGGGTCGCGGCCGAGCCGGGCGCCGGACTCGCGGGCGAGGACGTCGGCGTTGGCCGTCGCGAGCTGGGCGGCGAGCTGGGCCCGGCCGCGGACGGCGACGAACGTCAGCGCGCCCGCCGTGAGCACCAGGACGGCCAGCACCGCGGCCACGGCGCGCCAGCGACGGACCTCGCGGCGCTGGCGGACCCGGCTGCGCCGCACGTACTCGGCCTGACCGTCGCCGACGTCGCCGGGGCGTCCGGTGACCCAGCCGTTCGCCGTCTCGAGCGCGGCGCCGCGCAGCAGCGCGCCCTCGTCGCGGCCGCCCTGCTCCCAGCGTTCGCGGGCCGCCTCGACCTCGGAGCGCCAGGTGAGGAACTCCCGGTCGGCCTCCAACCACGTCCGCAGCCGGGGCCAGTGCTCGATCAGGGAGTGGTGCGCGAGCTCGACGGTGTCGCTCCCGGCGCCGCCGGACACGACCACCAGGCGGGCGGCGGCGAGCACCGCCACCATCCCGCGCAGCGGCGCGGACAGCTCGTCGAGCCGGACGGGGCGGCGCAGGCCCCGCCCGTCCCGCCCGATGACCGCCAGCCGCGTGCACAGCTCGCGCAGCGGGCCGTCGTCGCCGCCCGCTCCGCGGACGGTGTCGGCCACCCGCTCGGCGTGCGCCGCGAGCGCGCCGGCCACCCCGCCGGCGGCCTCGTACCCGCGCATCGTCAACGACCCGCCCTCGCGCCGGCTCCACAGCTGGGCGAGCAGGGACTCCACCAGCGGCAGCCGGCCCGGTTCGACGCCGGCGTCGTCCAGGATGCGGTCGACGAGCCCGTCCTCGAAGGCGAGGCCGGGAGCCCGCTCGGCGGGGCCGACCACCGCGGCCCGCAGCCGCGCCCGGTCCAGCGGCCCGACGAACACGGTCCCGGCGCCGAGCGCGGTGGCCACGTCGGGGGTGAGGACCTCGTCGATGGCGGTGCCGCGCAGCGTGAGGACCACCCTGACCTGCGAGCCGTGCGCCCCGGTGACGGCGGCGAGCACCGCGAGCAGCTCGCGCGCGGCCAGGGGCTCGGCGTCGGCGAGCTCCTCGAACTGGTCGACGAGCAGCACGCACCGCACGCCGTCGGCGATCCGGGCGGCGCGGGACCGGGTCGCGGGGTCGGCGAGGGCGGCCGCGACGGCCGGCGCGTCGCGCGGCCCGGCCGGGAGGACGGCGGAGACCACGTCGGCCAGCACCGGCGCGCCGGGCCGGGCCCGTACCTCGACGATCCGCGCGCCCTCGCGGCGCAGGTGCGGCAGCAGACCCGCCCTGACCAGCGACGACTTGCCCGCGCCCGACGGCCCGGCGACGGCGACGAGCGGGCTGCGCCGCAGCGCGGCGAGCAGCTGCTCGACCTCGGGTTCCCGGCCGAAGAAGAACTCCGCGTGCTCCTCGCCGAACGGCTCCAGGCCGCGGTACGGGCTCGGCAGCAGCTCGGGGTCCAGCCCCAGCACCTGCTGGACGGGGACGAGGTACGCGGTGGTGACCGCCGGATCCCGGTCCGCGGCCACCGTCATCCCGACGACCGCGCCGGTCCCGGCGTGCCACACCGGTGCGCCGCTGAACCCGCCCTCGATCGGCTGGTCGCCGGGCGCGCTCTGCAGCTGGAACCACCCCGTGCCCTGCCCGCCGCGGATGCGGCCGGTGGACCACACCCCGTCCCAGCGCCCCTCGGGGAAGCCGAACACGTGGAACCGGTGGTCCCACAACCGGTCGACCCGGCGCAGCGGCGGCATCACCGCGCCCGGCGGCGCGGGCGCGTCGAGCCGCAGCAGGGCGACGTCGCCGGTGCCGTCGTCGGCGATCGGCACCCACCGGTGGACGCGTGCGGACCGCGCGGCCGGCCCGCCGGCCACCATCGGGAAGTCCAGCGACACGTCGGCGGGCGGCGGGGCCGCGGAGTACGGGTCGGCGCGGCAGGCGTCGGCGACCACGTGCGCGCACGTCGCCACCAGATCGGGCCCCACGAGGAACCCCGACCCCACCACCGCACCCGCCGCGTCGCGCACGCGGACGCACGCCGTCGTGGCCAACCCGCCGACGTCGCGTCCGGCCGTCGTCGTCGTACCCACGACCACCCCCCGATCCGCCAACTGTCCACGCTCGCCGCCGGTCGTGCCGCACGCCACGGGTTGGCAGGAATCTTCCGATCGTCGGCACGACGGCCCGCGGTAACGGTGGTCGGGTCCCCGGCGAGTGCTCCGCATCATCCTTGTGGTGGGAGGAGCCGCCATGAAATCCGTCTACCGCGTCCTGGCGTACCTGGTGGCCCTCGAGGTGATCATCCAGGCGGCCGCGATCGCGTTCGCGATGTTCGGCCTCGTGAAGTGGATCGACGAGGGCGGCGTGCTCGACGCCGCCGGGATCGAGAGCGGGTCCGTGGAGTTCACCGGTGTGCTCGGCTTCCCGATCCACGCCATCAACGGGCAGCTGGTCATCCCGCTGATCGCGCTGCTGCTGGTGATCTCCGCGTTCTTCGCGAAGGTCCCGGGCGGCGTGCTGTGGGCCGGGCTCGTGCTGCTCACGGTCGTCGTCCAGGTGCTGCTGGGGATCTTCGCCCACGGCGCCCCCGAGCTCGGGCTCCTGCACGGCGTCGTCGCGATCGCGCTGTTCACGTTCGCCGTGATCGCCGCACGCCGGGCGGAGTCGACGCTGGGCGGGCTGGAGCGGCCGACCGCCGAGCGCGGTCCCGCCGGCGTCGCCTGACCGTGCCCGGCCCGCGGCGCCGCCTGCTGGTGGCCGTCGGCGGCGCCCTCGCCGTGCTCGCGCCGCTCGGCTGGATGTGGCAGGCCAGCCTGCTGCCCGGCACGTACTCGATGATGGACATGGGGTACCGCGACGAGGGGTTCGGGGTGGTGCACGCCGGGCACGGCGGGCACGTGGGCGGGCGGAGCGTGGAGACGCTGGCCGAGCCGTCCGGGGTGCCCGACGTCCGCGTCGAGCTGGTGGCCCGGGCGGAACCGTTCCACCTCGCCTCCGGCGAGCCGGTGCAGGGCTACACGCTGAACGGGAGCTCGCCGGGCCCGGTCGTGCGGGCCGAGCAGGGCCAGCTCGTGGAGGTGCGGCTGGTCAACGAGTCGGTGCGCGACGGCGCCACCCTGCACTGGCACGGCGTCGACGTGCCCAACGCGGCCGACGGCGTGGCCGGGGTGACGCAGGACGCCGTGCCGGTCGGCGGCACGCACACCTACCGGTTCCGGGCCGCGGACGTCGGGACGTACTGGTACCACTCGCACCAGGTGTCGCACGCGCAGGTGCAGGGCGGGCTGCTCGGCGCGCTGGTGGTCACGCCGCCCGGGGGAGTCGGGACGGCGGAGGCCCTCGCGCTCGTCCACCACTACGGCGGGCTGCGCACCGTCAACGGGCGGGCCGGGGAGAGCCGGGTCGACGCGGCCCCCGGCGAGCGGGTGCGGGTGCGGGTGGTGAACACCGACTACGGGCCGATGTCGGTCTGGGTGCCGGGGGCGCCGTTCCGGGTGCTCGCCGTCGACGGCGCGGAGGTGCACGCGCCCGGGGAGGTCCGCGACGTCGCCGTGCAGGTCACCGGCGGGGCGCGGGCGGACCTGGAGGTCGTGGCGCCCGCGCGCGTCGAGCTGGGTGGCACGGCGGCCCTGCTGGTGGGCGAGCCGGCCGTGCCGGCGTCGCCGCGGCCGCCCGCCGAGCTGGACCTGCTGGGCTACGGTGCGCCCGCCCCGCTCGGCTTCGACCCCGCCGCCGCCACCCGCTCGTTCGACTACGTGATCGGGCGCAGGCCCGGCTTCCTGGACGGCGTGCCCGGGCTGTGGTGGACGATCAACGGCGGCATGCTCCCGGACGTCCCGATGTACATGGTGAGCGAGGGCGACGTCGTGCGGATGCGGGTGGAGAACCGCAGCGGCGAGGGCCACCCGATGCACCTGCACGGCCACCACGCCGTCGTGCTGGCCCGCGACGGGGTGGCGGCGACCGGGAGCCCGTGGTGGGTCGACTCGCTGCAGGTCGGCGACGGCGAGACCTACGACATCGCGTTCGTCGCCGACAACCCGGGCGTGTGGATGGACCACTGCCACAACCTGCCGCACGCCGCGGAAGGGCTGATGACGCACCTGGTGTACGAGGGCGTCACCACCCCGTACCGCGTGGGCGGGGTGAACGAGCCGGAGTGAGCTCCGGATCCGGCGTCTAGGCTGCGGGCATGTCGACGGACGGAACAGCTCCGCGCGACCGCCTCCGTCGCATAGAGGCGGTGACCGACAGCGCGCTCGGTCACCTCGCGGTCGAGGAGCTGCTGGTCGAGTTGCTGGACCGCGTGCGGGAGCTGCTGGAGGTCGACACCGCGGCGGTGCTCCTGCTGGACCCGTCGACGCAGTACCTCGTGGCCACGGCCGCGCGCGGTGTCGAGGAGGAGGTGCGCGCCGGCGTGCGCATCCCCCTCGGCAAGGGCTTCGCGGGCCGGATCGCCGCGCGGAAGCAACCGGTCTTCCTCGAGCAGGTCGACCACTCGAACGTCCTGAACCCGATCCTGCGGGAGAAGGGGATCCGCTCGCTGCTCGGCGTGCCGCTGATCTCCGGGGGCGAGGTGCTCGGCGTGCTGCACATCGGCAGCCTGACCACCCGCATCTTCACCGCCGAGGACACCGAGCTGCTGCAGCTGGCCGCCGAACGGGTGGCCCACGCCACCCAGGCGCGCCAGTTCCAGATCTCCCGCGCGGCGGCCGGGGCGCTGCAGCGCAGCCTGCTGCCCGCGGGGCTGCCGTCCGTGCCGGGGATCGAGTTCGCGAGCCGGTACGTGCCCGGCGGCGGCGGCGAGGTCGGCGGCGACTGGTACGACGTCTTCGACCTCCCGTCGGGGCGCATCTGCGTGGTGGTCGGGGACGTGGTCGGACGCGGGCTCGCGGCCGCCGCCACGATGGCCAGGCTGCGCGCGGTGCTGCGCGCCTACGCCCTGCAGACCGACGATCCCGCCGACCTGCTCCAGCGCCTCGACGTGCACATCCGGCACTTCGAACGCGGCGTGATGGCCACGGTGCTGTGCGCGGTCATGGAACCGTTCCACGACCACCTGGTCGTGTCCTCCGCCGGCCACCCACCGCCCGTCGCGACCAACCCCGACGGGCCGTCGGAGGTCGTGGATCTGCCTGCCGACCTGCCCATGGGCGTCGACCCGGCACGCCCGCGCCGCGCGACCACGGTCTCCCTGCCGCCCGGCCACGGCCTGTTCCTCTACACCGACGGCCTCATCGAACGGCGGGGCGTGTCGCTGGACGTCGGGCTCCGGCAGCTGTGCACGGTCCTGCGGCCGGGGCCTGCCGACGCGGTGTGCGGGAAGGTGATGTTCGAGCTGCTCGGCGGTGAGCAGGCCGCCGACGACGTGGCCATCCTGATGCTGTCGCGGCTCGTGACGCGGGGGACGGAGCCGCTCGTCCTGCAGCACCCGGCGGATCCGGCGGCCCTGCGGCAGATCCGCCACGCGGTCCGGCAGTGGCTGGCCGATGTCGGTGTCGCGCGCGGCCCGGCCGAAGAGGTCGTGGTCGCCGTCGGTGAGGCCGCGTCCAACGTCGTCGAGCACGCCTACGGTCCGAGCGGCGGCACCGTGTCCGTGCGGTTGGTCGCCGAGCCCTCCGCGATCGTGGCGGTGGTCCGCGACCACGGCCGCTGGCGCTCGCCGCGCGGGAGCAACCGGGGGCGGGGAACCGTGCTGATGCGCGGACTCGTCGACGAGGTGAAGGTGGAGCACCTCGCGGACGGCACCCGCGTGACCCTGCAGAAGGTCCTTCCGGTCACGGAGGTGGGATGAACGACGCGAGCGTGGACGTCGAGCGGACGGGCAGCCACGCGGTCCGCATCGTCCTGGACGGCGAGATCGACCTCGCGAACGTCGGGACCGTGGAGGCGCAGCTGCTCGAGGCGATCTCGAACCAGCTCGTCGACGTCACCGTCGACCTGACCGGCGTGTCCTACATCGACAGCGCGGGCCTGCGCGTGCTGTTCCTGCTCGGGGCCCGCCTGGAGACCCTCCAGATCGGGTTCCACCTCGTCGTCCCGCCGGACTCGGCCGTCCGCAAGGTGGTCGACCTGTCCGGGATCGCCGCGATCGCCTCGGTCGAGGACGCACCGCGGCCCGCGTGACGGCGCACCGGCGAGCGTCCCCGGGCCCGTCGGGGGCCCGCTCTACGATGGCCGCCTGATGCGACTGCTGCACACCTCCGACTGGCACGTCGGGAAGACGCTCAAGGGCCGTTCGCGGCTCGACGAGCAGGAGCAGGTGCTCCGCGAGATCGTCGGTATCGCGCGCGAGCACGAGGTCGACGCGGTGCTCGTCGCCGGCGACCTCTACGACACCGCGGCGCCGTCCGCGCAGGCCCAGCAGCTGGTGGTCCGCACGCTGATGGGGCTCGCGCGCGGCGGCACGGAGGTCATCGCGATCGCCGGCAACCACGACCACCCGGCCGCGATCGACGCCTACCGCCCGCTGGCGGGCGCCGCGGGGATCACGCTGGTCGGCACGCCGCGCACGGCCGCGCGCGGCGGCGTCGTCGAGTTCACCGCGCGGTCCACGGGGGAGCGGGCCACCATCGCGGTGCTGCCGTTCCTGTCGCAGCGCTACGCCGTGCGCGCCGCCGAGCTGGTCGCGAACACGCCCGCGGAGAACACCGGCGCCTACGACCAGCAGCTGCGCGACATCCTCGCCACGCTCACCGCCGGCTTCCGCGACGACTCCGTCAACCTGGTGATGGCGCACCTCACCGTCCTGAACGGGGTGTTCGGCGGCGGCGAGCGCACAGCTCAGTCGATCTTCGAGTACGCCGTTCCCGCCACGATCTTCCCGGTGGAGTCGCACTACGTCGCGCTCGGGCACCTGCACCGCCGCCAGCGCATGGACGCGCCGTGCCCGGTGCACTACAGCGGCGCGCCGCTCGCCATCGACTTCGGCGAGCAGGACAACACCCCCGTCGTCTGCCTGGTCGACGCCTCGCCGGGCACGCCCGCGGCCGTCTCCGACATCCCGATCACCGCGGGGCGGCGGCTGCGGACGGTCCGCGGCACCGTCGCCGAGCTCGCGGCGCTCGCAGACCAGGTCGGCGACGACCACCTGCGCGTCTGGGTCCGCGAGCCGGCCCGGGCCGGCCTGCGCGAGGAGGTGGTGGGGCTGCTGCCGAACGCGCTCGAGGTGCGGATCGACCCCGAGTTCGCCGCGCCCGTCGCCGCGTCCCGGCCCTCGGCCGGGCCGGAGCGCTCGCCCTCGGAGCTGTTCCGGGAGTACCTCGGCACGCGCAACGTGGCCGACCCGCGGGTCGAGCAGCTGTTCGCGCGGCTGCACGACCGCGTCACCGAAGGGCCGCTTGCGGGCCCGAGCAACGGCGCCGGGAACCTCTGATGCGCCCCGTCCTGCTGGAGATGGCCGGCTTCGGCTCCTTCCGCGAGCCCACGGCCGTCGACTTCACCGGCGCCGACTACTTCGCGCTCGTCGGCCCCACCGGCGCGGGCAAGTCCACGGTGATCGACGCGATGACGTTCGCGCTCTACGGCTCGGTGCCGCGCTGGGACAACAGCCGCACGGTCGCGCTGGCGCTCGCGCCCACGGTGAGCCGCGGCACCGTCCGGCTGGTGTTCGACGTCGGCGGCGCCCGCTACGTCGTGGCCCGCGAGCTGCGCCGGGCGGCGAGCGGCGGCGTCTCGGTGCGCGGGGCGCGGCTGGAGCGTCTGCGCGACCCGGCCGGCACCGGCGGCGCCGACGAGGAGAGCGAGCCGCTCGCCGACGGCGCCGGCCCCGTCACGAAGGCCGTCGAGGAGCTGCTCGGGCTGCCGTTCGGCGACTTCTGCACCTGCGTGGTGCTGCCGCAGGGCGAGTTCGCCGAGTTCCTGCACACCGAGCCGCGCAAGCGCCAGGAGAAGCTGGTGCGCATCCTCGGGCTCGGCGTCTACGACGTGATCGCCCGCGAGGCCAACAGCGAGGCCGCCGCCCAGCGCCAGCGCGCCGAGGTGCTCGCCGAGCAGCTGTCCGGCTACGCCGACGCCACCGAGGAGGCCGAGCGGGACGCCGTCGCGCGGGTGGACGAGCTGGCCGCGCTCGGGGAGCGGGTCGGCGCGGCCGTGCCGGAGCTCGCCGCGGCCGCCGCGGCCCTGCAGGCAGCCGAGGCCACCGCGAGCCGGGTGCACGACGAGCGGGAGCGGCTGGCCGCGCTCGCCGTGCCCGACGGGCTGGCCGCGCTGGACGCCCGCCACCGCGCCGCGGGCGAGGAGCGCGCGGCCGCTGCCGAGCGCGCCACCGCCGCCGAGACGGCCGACAGCACCGCACGCGAGCGGCTCGCCGCCGCGCCCGCCCGTGGCCCGCTGGAGCAGGCGCGGCGCCACCACGCGGAGCTCGCCGCGCTCACCGCCGAGCTGCCGGGGGCGCGCGAGCGGCACGAGAAGGCCGCCGCCGCGTACGCCACGGCGGCGAACGACGCCGCCGACGCGCGCGCGGGCGTCGAGGACGCCCGGTCCGTCCGCGACGCCGCGGCCGCGTTGCTGGCCGAGCGCCAGGAGGCGGTGCGCAGGCTCGCCGCGGAGCGCGACGCCCTCTCCGCGATCACCCCGCCCGCCGGGCTCGACGCCCTGCAGCGGCGGCGCTCCGCCGCCGACGCCGCCCTGGCCGATGCCCGGTCCGCGCTGGAGTCCGCCGAGTCCGCCGACACCGCCGCCCGTGCGGCGCTCGCCGCGGCCCCCGCCCGCGGCCCGCTGGAACAGGCGCTGCGCGACCGCCGCGAGCTCGACCGCACCGAGGTTGAGCGGGCGGCGGCGGCCCAGCGCGTCGCCCAGGTGGAACGCGATGCCGCGGCCGCGGCCACGGCCGTCGCCGACGCGCGGCACCGGCTCGAGCACGCCCAGGAGCGGCAGGCGCTCGCCCTGCGCGCCGACCTCGCCGCCTCCCTGCGTCCCGCGCTCGCCGTCGGCGACCCGTGCCCGGTCTGCGCCCAGGAGGTGGCGACCCTTCCGCCGGCCGCCGAGGCCTGCACCGACCTGACCGCCGCGGAGGCCGGGGTCGCCGAGGCCGGGCGCGCGCACGACGAGGCCCGCCGGGCCGAGACCGCGGCCGCGTCCGCGCGGGAGCACGCCCGTGGCGAGGTGGAGCGGCTGGACGGGGCCGCGGACCGCCTGCGGGAGGCGTTGCTCGGCGTGCTGTGGCCGGCGGAGGACCCCGCGGCGGCACCTGCACCCCCCGCGCGGGCCGAGGGCACCGACGGCGCTGACGCCGCTGACGCCGCTGACGCCGCTGACGCCGCTGTCGCCCCGGCCGCCGGCCCGGCAGGCCGCGACGGCGCGTCCCTGCCCGCCCCGGCGCTGCCCACCCTCGCGGACATCGAGGCCGCGCTCGCCGAGCTCGACCGGCTCGCCCGCGAGGCCGACA
>Ga0196958_10000779_pt1 | contig 10367 bp, 12 predicted proteins | sample S1v_10metaG_FD_148654 | JGI IMG/M metagenome (GOLD analysis project Ga0196958, IMG submission 148654) | Soil microbial communities from Anza Borrego desert, Southern California, United States - S1+v_10 | ecosystem: Environmental > Terrestrial > Soil > Desert | place: USA: California | collected...
TCGGACGGGTGGAGCCCGTCGTCGGGGTCGTCCTGTGGCGGGTCGGCGATCGGGCTCTCGCCCACCACGATCCCGACCTCGTTGTAGCAGGAGGCGAAGCGGGCGGCGTCCTCCGGCCCGAACGCGACCGTGAACGTGTAGTTGCCGGGGTTGGCCAGCTCCGGGCCGACGACGCGGATCGGTCGGCCCTCGTACTGCGCGGTCTGGGACCACACCACCGCTGCGTCCTCCGCGGTCCCTGGGGCACCCGCCGCGCCCGAGCGGACGCTCATCGTGAGCCGGCCGCTCGGCTTCTCGTCGGTGTTGCACTCGATCCTGATCCTGATGACCAGTCGCTCGCCGGGCTCGAGATGGGTCGGGACCCGGGCACCGCACTCGGTCTGGACGACCGGCGAGTACTCGTCGGCGGCGACGGAGACGCCGCTCCTCACCAACAGGAACGAGATAGGCAGGCTGACCGCCAGTGCGATCAGAACACTCCACCTGCTGAGCTTCACGAGTGACCCCTCTCGAGATCGGTCGGTGCGGAACGGGGCAGTGCGGTGTCGGTGAGCTCGGGATAGACGGTCGGCACGTCCGCGGCCGGCACCCGCCGCACCAGGTGGCCGAACACGACCGAGCGGTTGTCGGTGTGGAACAGCTCCGAGCAGGTGACGAGGGTGATCAGGCGCTTCCCCACACCGGCCGGCGGCCGGGTGCCGCCCCCGGGGTTGACGGGGAAGTCGTCGAGCACCCAGCTGTCGGTGAACGGCACCACGAGGTCGGTGCCCCCGGTGTCGAGCACGTAGGTGTAGGTCGCCGTCCGGGTCTGCACGTGCACCAGGTCGCCGACCCGCAGCTCGGGCAGGTCGGCGAAGGGCTCGCCGTGGGTGATCCGGTGGGCCGCGAGCACGTGGTTTCCCCGCTCACCCGGGGCGTCGGTCCCGGCCATGTGGCCGATCCCGGCCGCGAGCACCTCCTCGGAGGAGCCCTCGAGGACGGGCACGGCGTAGTCGTCACCGAACCTCGGGACGTGGAGGATCGCGATCGCGTCACCGAAGTCCGTGGTCACCGCGTCCTCGCCGTCGGTCCACGCGTCCGCGAGCGCGCTGCTCACCTCGCCCTGACGCTGCTCGGAGACCCAGTTGGTCCCCCAGAACTGCCACCCCAGCCAGCCGCCGAGCGCGACACCCAGGAGCACGAGCACCAGGCCGACCCGCCACAGCACCCGACGCAGGGTGAGCGTGCGCGGCCGACTGCGCCGGATGCGCGTCGGAGGCGCCGGCGATTCCGGTAGGAGGATGTGGGTCAACCCGGTCGTGCCCTTCGTTCGTCCCCCCAGACGTCTCTTTCAACGCTCGAACGCGGCCATGGTCACGCAATCGTTTTTACCTTTGGGATGCTGTGCCCGTGCGCTCCCTGCCGGCCCGGATCGGGCTCAGTCCCCTGCCCACCCCGCGTTGGCTGCTGGGCGGGCTGCTGCCGGGCGCGGGAGCGCGGGTCGAGGGTCGCCGGATCCTGGTGACGGGCGCGTCCTCCGGGGTGGGCCGGGTGGCCGCGCAGGCGTTGGCAGCCGAGGGCGCGACAGTGCTGACCGTGGCCCGCCGGGCCGAGGAGCTGGCGGCGCTGGCCGACGAGGTCGCGGCGGCCGGCGGGACGTCGTACGCCCTCCCCTGCGACCTGACGGACCCCGGGGCGGTCGACGCCCTCGCCGCGGAGGTCCTCGACCGGTTCGGCGGCGTCGACGTGCTGGTCAACAACGCCGGCCACTCGATCCGGAGGAGCGCCGCGGACACCGCCGAGCGCCAGCACGACTACGAACGGCTGATGCGGCTGAACTACCACGCCCCGGTCCGGCTGACGCTCAACCTGCTTCCGGCCATGCGGGAGCAGGGCGGCGGACACGTCGTCAACAGCTCCACCTGGGGCGTTCCCGGCGGCCTGATGCCGTACTTCACCGCTTACCACGCGTCGAAGGCCGCGCTGGCCGCGTTCGCGCGCAGCCTCCAGGCCGAGGAGCGGCGGCACGGGATCGCGGTCACCTCGCTGCACTTCCCGCTGATGCGGACGCCGATGATCGCCCCCACGCAGGAGTACGACGCCCGCGCCGCACTGGAGCCCGAGGAAGCCGCCGCCTGGGTGGTCCACGCCGTGCGGCACCGGCCCGCCGAGGTCAAGCCGACCTACGCCTCCCTGCTCCAGGCGGTCAACCTGGTCTCCCCGGGCCTCGCCGAGCGGCTGGTCACGGCGGCCCGACCCTGACCTGGAGCGGCTACGTCCGACCGGCGTCGCGAAGCACGCTCAGACCGAGCCGCGGCGCTCGACGACCAGGACCCTCGCCTCGCCCACGGGCACCGCGACATGTTCGTCACCGGCCTCGGCGTGGAAGATCATCCCGGGACCCAACCGGTGGGTCTCCACCTGGTCGTCGCTGCGGACGCCCATGTCCACCTCCCCCGCGAGCACGACGAACACCTCCGGCCCGTCGTTGACATGCCACTTGTAGGGCTGGTCGGTCCAGTGCAGGCGGACGGTCGCATCGTCGATCGACTCGATGTCGAGCGCCTCCCAGGCGCGCTCACGGCGGAACGCTGCGGCATCGATGACTCTCATGCATCGATCATCGGCGACGACCGTCCGAGCCACCAGCGATACCAGGACATCGATCGACGGGATCCGGTCAACCCGCGACCAGAGTCGCGTCGACCCGCTCCGGTCCTCAGAGGTCCCGCTGGATCCCGTTGAGCAGCTGGCGGGCCATCACGATCCGCTGCACCTGGTTGGTGCCTTCGTAGATCTGGGTGATCTTGGCGTCGCGCATCATCCGCTCGACCGGGTAGTCACGGGTGTAGCCGTAGCCGCCGAGCACCTGGACCGCGTTGGTGGTGACCTCCATCGCCACGTCGGAGGCGAAGCACTTCGCGGCCGCGCCGAAGAAGGTGAGGTCGGCGTCGCCGCGCTCGGACCTTCCCGCCGCGGCGTAGGTCAGCTGACGGGCGGCCTCGACCTTCATGCCCATCTCGGCGAGGAGGAACTGCAGGCCCTGGAAGTCCGCGACCGGACGGCCGAACTGCTGCCGCTCCTGGGCGTAGCCGAGCGCGTAGTCGAGCGCGCCCTGGGCGACGCCGACCGCCTGGGCCGCGATCGTGATCCGGGTGTGGTCGAGGGTCTTCATCGCGATCTCGAAGCCCTCGCCCTCCGCGCCGATCAGCCGGTCGGCGGGGATCCGGACGTTGTCGAGGTAGACCTCGCGGGTCGGAGAACCCTTGATGCCGAGCTTCTTCTCCGGCGCCCCGAACGAGACGCCCTCGTCGGACTTCTCGACGACGAACGCCGAGATCCCGCGCGAGCCCCGCTCGGGGTCGGTCGACGCGAGCACCGTGTAGAACTCCGAGACCCCGGCGTTCGTGATCCACCGCTTGACGCCGTCGAGCACGTAGTGGTCGCCGTCGCGGACCGCGCGGGTCTTCTGGTTGGCCGCGTCGGACCCGGCGTCGGGCTCGGACAGGCAGTACGAGAACCCTCCCTCTCCGCGTGCCAGCGCACCGAGGTACTTCCGCTTGAGCTCCTCGGAGCCGCCGACCTGCACCGGCAGCGAGCCGAGCTTGTTGACGGCCGGGATCAGCGAGGAGGAGACGCAGGCGCGGGCGACCTCCTCGATGACCAGGACCGTCGCCAGCGCGTCGGCACCGGCTCCGCCGTACTCCTCCGGCACGTGGGGGGCGTGGAAGTCGGCCGCGAGCAGCGCCTCGGCCGCCTCCTCGGGATAGCGCGGCTCCTCGTCGACCGCGGCGGCGAAGGGGGCGATCTTGGCGTCGCACACGGCGCGCACCGCCTCGCGGATCGCCCGGTGCTCCTCGGAGAGCGCGTACAGGGGGAAGCCGGTGTCGGTCACGGGAAGAAATCCTAGGACGTCCTACGTTCTCCCCCCATGGGCACCCAAGACTGGCAGGACCGGGCTGTGATCGACGCCATGCTCGACGACGCGGAGACCTGGGCGGTCGTCGGGCTCTCGAACGACCCGGGCCGCGCGGCGTACGGGGTCGCGAGGACCCTCCAGCAGCGAGGCAAGCGGATCGTGCCGATCCATCCCGACGCGCCCACCGTCCACGGTGAGCAGGGCTACGCGACGCTGGCCGAGGTGCCGTTCCCGATCGACGTGGTCGACGTGTTCCGCCGCTCCGACGCGGCCGGCGAGTTCGCCGACCAGGCAGTCGAGATCGGCGCCAGGGGCGTGTGGTTCCAGCTCGGGGTCCTCGACGCGGAGGCCTTCGAGCGCACCACGGCGGCCGGGCTGATGATGGTGATGGACGCCTGCCCGGTCATCGAGTGGCAGCGCCGCGCGGCCTGAGCCGGCGCATCGGCCAGCCGACCACCGTCTCCAGCGGGCCGCGGCGTCCCAGGGCGACGACGACCGCACCCACGCCCAGGACGACCAGCACGTGCCAGACGTAGGTGCCCGGCTCCTCCGCCGGCCACACCTCGGGCGTCCGCATGACCACGTGCAGCGAGTAGAGCGTCAGCGTCATGGTCCCGGCGCCGAAGAGCACGGCAATCGCGACCCGGGCGGTCGCTGGTAGCGCGCGCGCCACCAGCAGGCAGACGCCGATCACGAGCAGCGCGCTGCCGATCGTCTGGGCGAGGTCGAAGGGTGTTCCCGAGTGCGGGACCACGACCAGCAGCCACTCCCAGTCGCCACCCGTGGGGGTGGTGCCGTGCAGGTCCACCGGGCGCGAGGTGTCGGTCAGCCACCCGGAGAGGGCGGTCGCGGCGAGCGCGAGCGCGGCCCCGCCTGCTGCGAGCAGCGCCGGGGTCCGGAACCCGCGGAGGTCGGAGCGGCCGACCGCCATCCCGGCGAGCAGGTAGGCCAGCCACGGCAGCGCCGGGTAGTAGCCGGTGAGGAGCAGCTCGCCGAGGAGCTGCGGCGGGTCGGCGAGGTGTGCCAGACGGGGGCTCTCGTAGCCGCGCTCGGGCAGCGCCGGCCGGACCAGGTGGGACCCGACCGGGCCGATCACCACCCACGCCGCCGCGGTCACCGCGAGCGCCCGCGCACCCAGGCCGAGGAAAGGGAGCCCGAGCAGGAAGAGCACGCCGTAGTAGGTGAGGATGATCGCCAGCCCGGAGCCCAGCCCGCCGAGGACCAGCCCGAGGGCGGCGATGAGCAGGGCACGGGAGGCGATCCCGACGCTCGCCCGGACCCGCTCGCCGTCGCGGACCGGCCGGTCCCGCCCGCTGACCAGCCCCAGGCTGACGCCGGCGAGCACCGCGAACAAAGCGGACGCCCGTCCGCTCGCCAGCTCGTGCGAGAGCGAGACCTCACCGGTCGCGGTGTGCTCGTCCAGCACGTGGGTCGCCATCATCCCGAGCAGCGCCAGGCACCGGGCGACGTCGAGCCCGACCAGCCGGCCCCTGGGGACGATGTCGGACCAGGTGTCGGACCCGGTGTCGGACCCGGTGTCGGACCCGGGGGGCCGGACCACGGTCGCGGACTACTCGACGACCGGCGGGAGCCCCGCCGCCCCGCGGACCTCGGCGCCCTTGGCCCGGGCGGTCTCCTTCAACGCCGCCTGGAAGGCGCTCATCCGCTCCCGGATCGCGGGGTCGGTCGCTCCCAGGATGCGTACGGCGAGCAGGCCGGCGTTGCGCGCGCCGCCGATCGCGACCGTCGCGACCGGGACCCCGGCGGGCATCTGCACGATCGAGAGCAACGAGTCCAGGCCGTCGAGGTGCTTCAGGGGCACCGGCACGCCGATCACCGGAAGCGGGGTGACCGATGCGAGCATCCCGGGCAGGTGGGCCGCTCCCCCGGCGCCGGCGACCAGCACCGAGAGGCCGCGCCCGGCGGCGGCCTTGCCGTAGGCGAGCATCTCCTCGGGCATCCGGTGCGCAGAGACCACGTCGGCCTCGTAGGCCACGCCGAGCTCGTCGAGCGCGTCGGCCGCTGCCTTCATCACCGGCCAGTCCGAGTCCGAGCCCATCACGATGCCGACGCGGGGTGCGTCACTCACTGCTGTCTCCTAGCTCTCCGGTGAACCACTGTGCCGCGTGGCGGGCCCGCTCGAGGCAGTCGTCGAGGTCGTCGCCGTAGGCGTTGACGTGCCCGACCTTCCGGCCCGGACGGAGGTCCTTGCCGTAGAGATGGACGCGCAGGCGGGGATCACGGGCCAGCGCGTGGGGGTAGCCGTCGTAGAGCCGCGGCACGTCGGCGAGCTCGGCGCCCAGGATGTTGACCATCACCGTCCACGGCGTGCGCGGGGCCGGCGAGCCCAGCGGCAGGTCGAGCACGGCGCGCAGATGGTTCTCGAACTGGGAGGTGACCGCGCCGTCCTGGCTCCAGTGACCGGTGTTGTGCGGCCGCATCGCGAGCTCGTTGACCAGGATGACGGGGCTCCCCTCCACGACGGTCTCGAAGAGCTCGACCGCGAGGACGCCGGTGACGCCGAGCTCGCCGGCGACCCGGAGGGCGAGCGCCTGCGCCTGTCCGGCGAGGACGGGATCGAGGTCCGGTGCGGGGGCGACCACCTCGTGGCAGATGCCGTCGCGCTGCGTGGTCTGGACGACCGGGTAGGCCGCGGCCTGCCCGCTGGGAGAGCGGACGACGAGCGCGGAGAGCTCCCGGGTGAAGGGCACCAGCTCCTCGGCCAGCAGGCGGACACCGGTCCGTCGGGCCGCGGCCAGTGCGTCGGTGGCGTCGGCGGCCGTGCGGACGACCCACACGCCGCGGCCGTCGTACCCACCCCGGGTCACCTTGAGCACGCACGGCAGGCCGAACGCCTCGACCTCCTCGGCCGAGGACACCAGCGCCCAGCGGGGCTGAGGGGCGCCGAGCCGCGCCATCGCCTCCCTCATCACGCCCTTGTCCTGGGCGTGCACGAGGGCCTCCGGCCCCGGGCGTACGGCGACGCCGGCCTCCGCCAGCGCGTGCAGGTGCTCGGTCGGCACGTGCTCGTGGTCGAAGGTCACCACCGCGCAGCCGTCGGTGACCTCCCGCAGTGTGGGGAGGTCGCGGTAGTCGCCGACCACCTGGTCGGGGATCACCTGCGCAGCCGAGACGCCCTCGGCCTCGGCGAGCAGGCGCAGCGGGACACCCAGGGCGATCGCCGGCTGGGCCATCATCCGGGCCAGCTGGCCACCGCCGATGACGGCGATCCTCGGGGCGGGCTCGGGCACCCGCGAACCGTACTAAACGCTCTCGAGCCCGTTCGCCGCCGCCGGCCTCACCGTCTCGAACCGGAGACCCTGGCCGCGGACCGTGGTGATCAGCGTCGGGTGGCGGGTGTCGTCGCCGAGCTTGCGACGGACCCAGCCGAGGTGCACGTCGATGGTCTTCGAGGAGGTCCAGAAGCTCGCGTGCCAGACCTCCCGCATCAGCTCCTCGCGGGTCACGACCAGCCCCGCGTGGGCCATCAGCGTGTGCAGGAGGTCGAACTCCTTGCGGGAGAGCAGGACCTCGCGCTCCCCGCGCCACACCCGGCGACTCTCGGGGTCGAGTCGCACGTCCTGCACCTCGAACACACGCTCAAGGTAGGTATGCGGGCGGTCCGTGGACGGTTTGTTGCGCCAAATTTTGCAAACCGGCTGGTCACTGGCGCCGGACGGCGACCGGCTCGACCACCCCGAACCCGCGCACCGGGCGCGGCGGCAGCGGCCGGGTCTCGACCAGGTCGGCCGGAAGCAGCCCGGCGGTCGCCCCGTCGACGATGATCCGGTTCCGCCGGGCGACCTGGGTGAGCCGCGACGCCAGGTTGACCGGAGGCCCGAAGACGTCGCCGAGGCGCATCACCACCGACCCGCTCGCGAGCCCGACCCGGACGTCCGGCATCCGGCTGTCGCGGCCGATCACGTTGATGATCCCCTCGGCGGTGCCGAAGGCACCCAGGGCGTCGTTGTTCACGAAGAGCACCGCGTCGCCCATGCTCTTGATCAGTCGCCCGTGGTGGGCCGCGATCACGTCGCCGCAGCGCGCCTCGAACAGCTCGACCAGGTCGCCGATCTTCTCGCGACTGACCTCGTTCGACAGCGACGTGAACCCGACGATGTCGGCGAACCCGACGGTGAGGTCGGTGGTGCGCGGGTCCTCGTCGATCGCGCGGACCGACTCCATCCGCGCGATGGCTGCGGACAGGTGGCGGCGCCAGGCGTAGATGAGCAGCCGTTCGAAGCCGTCGCCGTACTTCTCGAGGAGCCACGAGGCCGCGGCCAGCCGGTCGTCGGGCCGGCCGCTGAGCTCCAGCACGTCCTCGAGCCGCTGGACCAGGGCCCCCACCTCCCAGTCGGCGAGCCGGGCCATCGTCAGCCCGACCCCGCGGGTGATGTTGAGGGTCACGTCGAGGTCGACCAGGCCGTCGGTCATCACCCCCGCGATCGTGCGCAGCGCCTCCACGTCGGCGTTGGTGTAGGCGACCTCGTCGTGCTCGGGGAACCCGAACGTGCGCCACAGCCGCTTCGCCTGCTCGAGCGGGACGCCTGCCTGCGTGGCGACCTCGGCGGCGGTGAGAGCGGGCTCCTCCCCCAGGAGCAGGCGCTCGAGGTCGAGCTCCGCCCCCGAGCGGTCGCGGTCCTCAGACACCCTCGTCCGCGCGGCGACGGTGGAGGTCGTGGAGCAGCTCGTTGATCCGCCGCTGGGTCTCCTCGACGTGCGGGACGTCGTTGAGCCGGACGTCGCCGTAGGTCGACGGGTCGGTGATCAGCAGGCTGCCGCAGCCGAACGGACGGTCGATCAGGTTGATCTCGATCGAGATGTCGCTGACCCGCGCGAGCGGGATGTCGTGGCCGCGGCGGGTGATGATCCCCCAGCGGGTGATGATCCGGCGGTCGGTGATCCCGTGGACGGTGGTCAGCCAGGCGAGGAACGGCCGCCCCGTGAACCAGAGGATGCCGAGCAGGCAGAGCACCCAGATCGTCAGGCGCAGCCAGCCGAGGTCGTCGCCGTCGACGAAGGTCTGCCCGAGCACGCCGATCGCGAGGAAGAGCACCAGCATCAGGATCGGGACGAACAGCGCCTTGGGGTGCTGCCTGGTGCTGATGATCAGGTTCTCACCGGGGTTCAGCAGCTTCTTGGAGATCGCCACCCGGGCATTCTCGCACCGATCAGGTCTGATCGGGGCGGACGTGCACCACGTCACCGGCCGCGACCCGCTCGGTGCCGTATTCGCCCTCGACGACCAGCCGGCCGTCGGCGTCGACGTCGACGGCGCGCCCGGTCAGCGACGAGCCGCCGGGCAGAGCGACCCGGACCTGCTGCCCGACGGTGGCGCAGTGCGCGACGTACGACGCCGCGAGCCGCTCCTGTCCCGGCCGGCCACCGGCGCGCCAGGCGTCGTACCCCTCCCGGAGCGTGGTCGCCGCGGCGAGCAGCAGGTCCTCGCGGTCCGGTGCCGGGTCCGGCCGGACCAGCGAGAGCGAACCTGCCGTGGGGACCGGGAGCTCGTCTGCGCTCATCGCGACGTTGATGCCGACGCCGATCACGGCGGCGGGTCCGTCGTCGGTGTCGACGCGCTCGGCCAGGATGCCGGCGACCTTCAGGCCGTCGACCAGGACGTCGTTGGGCCACTTCAGCCGGGCGTCGTACCCCCAGGCCGCGAGGGCCTTGGCGACGGTGTGACCCGTGAGCAGCGGCAGCCAGGGCCAGGCGGCGGCCGGCAGGTCGGGGCGCAGCAGCAGCGAGAAGGTGACCGCCGTGCCGGCGGGCGACTCCCAGCCGCGGTCGAGCCGGCCGCGGCCCGAGGTCTGGTGGTCGGCGACGACCAGCAGACCGTCGGGGGCGCCTTCCCGGGCGCGGTCGGCGGCGACCTGGTTGGTCGAGGGGCACTCGGCCAGCAGCTCCAGGACCAGGTCGGGGGTCTCGGCGAGGCCGCTCGTCAGGCGTGCCTCGTCGAGGGATGGGCGCGCGTCGGGTGCTCCGGTCACAAGCACTACCCTTCCGTACGGACTTGAGGAGGCCAAGCACCGTGACCGCAGAAGCGACCAACACGCCTGACCAGCCCGACATCCACACCACGGCAGGCAAGCTCGCCGACCTGGGGAGGCGCCTCGACGAGGCCGTCCACGCCGGCTCGGCCAAGGCCGTCGAGAAGCAGCACGCCAAGGGCCGCGGGACGGCCCGCGAGCGGATCGAGATGCTCTTCGACGAGGGCTCGTTCGTGGAGCTCGACGAGCTCGCGCGGCACCGCTCGACCAACTTCGGGCTGGAGAAGAACCGGCCCTACGGCGACGGGGTGGTCACCGGGTACGGGACCATCGACGGCCGTCAGGTCTGCGTGTTCTCGCAGGACTTCACGGTCTTCGGCGGGTCGCTGGGCGAGGTCTACGGCGAGAAGATCACCAAGGTCATGGACCTCGCGATCAAGACCGGCTGCCCGATCATCGGCATCAACGAGGGCGCGGGG
>Ga0196958_10000780_pt1 | contig 10360 bp, 9 predicted proteins | sample S1v_10metaG_FD_148654 | JGI IMG/M metagenome (GOLD analysis project Ga0196958, IMG submission 148654) | Soil microbial communities from Anza Borrego desert, Southern California, United States - S1+v_10 | ecosystem: Environmental > Terrestrial > Soil > Desert | place: USA: California | collected...
GATGGCCGAACGGCGGATGCCCCAGGTCGTGCGCGAGCGCGGCGGCCTCGGCGACGTCCGGATCGCAGCCACCCAGCTTCGCGGCGAGTTCGGCGGAATCGCCGCTCGCGTTGATCCGCTCGGCGATGGCGCGCGCGACCTGGGCGACCTTGAGACTGTGCGTGAGCCGGTTGTGCAGCAACCCGGCGCCCCCGGCGCTGACGACCTGGGTCACGCCGCCGAGCCGGGCGAAGAACGGCGAAGCGGCGATCCGGTCCCGGTCGATCCGGAACGGGCTCGTGGCGAGATCGCTGAACCCGGCGTTCGCGCTCTCCGGGTCGCGCCGCCATGCCCTCGGGTCCGTCTGTTCCATGCGGCACACCGTATCCGTCGCGGCTTTGAGACACTGCCCAGGTGGCGGACGTAGTGATCGCGGGCGGGGGCCCGGCCGGGCGAGCGCTCGCGCGTGCCTGTGCCCGGCGTGGCCTGGAGACGACCCTGATCGACCCGGCGCCGGGCAGGCGCTGGCGGGCGACCTACGGCCTGTGGGCCGACGAACTGCCCGCGCTGCCGGAGAGCGCCGTCGCGTGTGCGCCTTCGACCACCTTGGCCTTCGGGACCGGGCCGCATGTGCTCGATCGGCAGTACCTGGTGCTGGACAACGCCGGCCTGCGCACGTGGCTGGACGGTGGCTACGAAGTCGTCACCGGGACCGTGTCCGGCGTGGACCACGGCAGTCGGGGGTCGACAGTGCGCCTTGAGGGCGGCAGGGTCCTCGCGACAGGTCTCTATGTCGACGCCTCCGGTCCCCGGCCGCGAGGCAACCGGTACGAACAGACGGCGTTCGGTGCCGTCCTCCCGGCCGAAGACGCGCCGCGGCTGGTCGACGGCCCGGACACCGCCGTGTTCATGGACTGGCGGGAGACCGAGTCCGGATTCCTGTACGTGCTGCCGCTCGGTGACGGCTCTGTCCTGGTCGAAGAGACCTCGCTGGCCCGCAAACCCGGTCTGCCGCTGGAAATGCTTGCGGCACGGTTGCGCGCCCGGCTCGAGGCCGTGGGACTGACGTCACGCGGGCGCGAGGAGCGCGTGCGGATCGTGCTCGACGTGCCGGTGCCCCGGCGTGGCCGGACGGTGCCGTTCGGTGCCGCCGCCGGGCTGGTGCACCCGGCGACCGGGTACAGCGTCGCGACGTCGATACGGCTCGCGGAGCCGGTGGCCGACGCCGTCGCCCTGGTCTGGGACCGAGGGCCCGCCGCGGTCGCGGCGGCGGCGCACCGGGCGCTGTGGCCGTCCTCGGCGCGCACCGTGCACGGGTTGCGGCGACACGGGCTGCGCGCGCTGTGCGGGATGCCGTCCGAATCGGTGCCGGTGTTCTTCGATCTGTTCTTCACGTTGCCCACCCCGCTCCAGCGGGCGTTCACCAGCGGTCGTGAAGACCTTCCGGGTACCGTCGAAGCGATGTCGGCATTTTTCCGATTGTCACCATGGAAAGTGAGAAAACACCTGATCGGGTGGCGTGCGTTACGCCGTTCTAGGTAACCCAGGTGCCTGCACGATGAACATCAGTTGACACGTATTTCGTTTCCTTCCGGCACCCGCGAATATGCGCTTGTGACGTTGCAGATCGCTGTCCGCTTCGCTTACCAGCCGTTGTACAGCCTGCACACCGGTGGCGTCGTCGCGTTCGAGGCCCTGGCACGGCCCGGCCGCGGCACCGCCCACGAACTGCTCGCCGACGCCCGGCGCAGTGGCAGGCTGGCCGAGGTCGACGTCGGGCTGGCCGCCGAGGCCGTCCGGCAGCTGCGCGAGCCGCAGGCCGCCCTCCCCCTGCACCTGAACCTGTCCGCACGGACGGTGGCTGCACCGCCTGCCCACTTCGACCCGCTGACCGAGGCGCTCGGCCTGGCGGGCCGCCGGACCAGGGACGTCGTGCTGGAGATCGGGCCGCCGTTCACGCAGATCCCCGCCGACCTGCTGCTCACCGGTATGCGGCGGCTCACCGACCTCGGGTTCCGGCTCGCACTCGACGGCCTCGGCCGCGGCGACCTCCCGCTCACCCTGCTCGCTTCGGCGCCGGTGGACCTGGTGAAACTGGACCGCAGCGTGCTGCGCGGCCTGCCGCACGACCCGGCCGCCGTCGCGGTGGTCGAAGCGGTGCTGCATTTCGCGTCCCGCACCGACAACCGCCTGGTCGCGACCGGGCTCGAGACCACCGAGCAGCTGGAGTCCGCCCGGCGGCTCGGCGTGCGCATCGCGCAGGGCAACCTGCTCGCCCCGCCGGACGGCGACCACGCGCCGCTGCCCGCGCCGGACGCGCCCGGCCCGGTCGTCCCCGGCACCGCCCGCGCCCGCCGCGTCGGCGACTTCCTCCGGCCCGCGACCACGCTGCCGGAAGACGCGACCTGTGACGACGTGCGCGAAGTGCTGGCCGCCGCCGACGGGCCGAGTGGCATCGTCGGCATCGACGACCGGCACCGTCCACAGTGGTCGATCGACCGGACGCGGTTCCTGGTCGCGGTCACCGGGTTGTACGGCCACGCCCTGCACGCCAAACGGCAGGCGTCGCGGCTCGCCGACCGGCCGCACACGATCCACGCTGACGCGAGCGCGCTCGAATTCCTCGAACTGGTCACCGACGCCGACTGGGGCCGGACCGGCGACGACGTCGTGGTGGTCGACGACCGCGGCCGGTGTGTCGGTGTGGTGCTGGTGAACGAGGTCGTCCGCGGGGTCGCGGAGGCGAAGGTCGAGGAGGCTGTCGCGTTGAGCCCGCTGACCCGGCTGCCCGGCAGCGACGCCGTCGCCAGGGACGTCGATCGCCGGATCAACGCGCGGGAGCCGTTCGTCGCGGCGTGGCTGGACGTCGACTCGTTCAAGACGGTCAACGACACCGCCGGGTTCGCCGCGGGCGACGACCTGATCCGCACGCTCGGCCGGACCCTCACCGACCTCGAGGCCCGGCTGCGCCGGATGCGCGTCAGCCACGTCGGCGGGGACGATTTCCTGATCGCCTGTGACGTCGACGAGATCGGCACGGTGGCCGCGGCACTGCTGGACACGCCGTGGTCGGCCGACGGGCTGCCGGTGACGGTTTCCCTGGCGACCCTGGTGTGCGGGCATGGCGCGATCGGGTCTTACAAGGACGCTTCCCGGCTCTTGGCGCCGCTGAAGAAACGCGCCAAGGAGGTCCCCGGGTCGAGCTGGGTGCTCGGGCGGCCGGGTTCGGACCGCGTCGAGGTGTTGCGCGGGATCACGACGCGCGGCCTCCCCGCACAACGCGCCGCCGGCTTCTGACCCCGTCGCAATTCGTCTATGGGGGGCCGGAACAGGTCGCGGTTCAGCCCGCCGGTGTGACGAATCCGGTGTCATAGGCCTTGATCACGGCCTGCGTCCGATCCCTCGCGCCGAGTTTCGCGAGCACGTTCCCGACGTGGGTCTTCACCGTCTGCACGCCGAGGTACAGCTCGCCCGCGATCTCCACATTGGACAGCCCGCCCGCCATCAGCCGCAGCACCTCGCGTTCGCGTTCGGTGAGTCCGGCGCGGGCGAGACCGTCCTGCGGCCCCCGGTTCACTTGCTGCGCGGCCAGCCGCCGGATCGCGGCCGGGAACAGCAGCGACTCCCCCGCCGCCACCGTCCGGATCGCCGTGACGATCTCCTCGGGCCGGGCCCGCTTGAGCAAGAACCCGCTGGCACCGGCGAGCAGGGCGTCGTAGACGTAGTCGTCGTTCTCGAAGGTGGTCACCACGATCACCTTCGGCGGTTTGTCCATAGTGGACATGAGATGCGCGGTCGCGCGGATCCCGTCGACCGAAGGCATCCGGACGTCCATCAGCACGACGTCCGGCCGGAACCGCGAGACCAGCCCCGGCACCTCCGCCCCGTCGGCCGCTTCGCCCACGACCTCCAGGTCCGGCTCGGAGGCGACGATCGCCCGCAGCCCCGCCCGGATGAGCTGTTCGTCGTCGACCAGCAGCACCCCGATGCTCATCGCCGCTTCCCCCATGGCACCGCCACCTCGACCTTCCAGCATTCGTCCGCGCGCCCCGCGGTGATCGTGCCCCCGAGCACTTCCACCCGTTCCGTCATTCCCCGTAGTCCCCGGCCACCCCCGTCCCGCGACGGCGCCGCGGTGCCGAGCGGGTTGGACACCCGCAACCGCAAGAGCTCCGCTCCGGCGTCGACGAGGACCGTCACCGGCACCTTACCGGCGTGCCGCAGCGCGTTCGTCAGGCATTCCTGCAAGATCCGGTACGCCTCGCGCGAGACGACAGGCGGCACCGAGGCCGGTTCGCCCCGCACCTCCGCGGTCACTTCGGCGCCCGCCAGCCGCGTGGCCTCGACCAGCGCGGGCAGCTCCGCCAGCCCTGCTTGCGGCGCCCGTGACGACGCCTCGTCGCGCAGCAGTCCGAGCACGTGGTCGAGATCGTCCAGCGCGGCCCGCGCGGAGTCCTCGATCGCGGTGAGGGCCTGCTCGGTGAAGCCGGGATCGGTCCTCAGGGTCCGGCGCGCCGCCCCGGCCTGGATGGTCACGACACTGAGCGCGTGTCCGACCGAGTCGTGCAGTTCCCGCGCCAGCCGGTTGCGTTCGGCGAGCTGTTCGGTGCGCTTTTCCAGCCGCGCGATCCGTTCCGCGGCCGAGATCCCCAGCAGGCTCTTGGCGCAGCGGGTCAGTACCGCGCCCGCTCCCCACACCACGTAGGCCAGCGCCACGACGCCGAGCAGGAACGCCACTGGGATCCACGCGCTCGCCCAGCCCTTCGGCACCACGATCGGATCCTCTGTGGACAGTGCGATCCGGCCGGTGAACGGGGCCGCGATCGTGAACCCGAAACCGACCGGGACGAACAGGCTCGCCAGGCTGACGACGCAACCGGTGCCCACGTGCAGCAGGTACATCGCCGTCGACCGCAGCCGGCCGGGCCAGTTCCCCGCGGGCCCGAACGTCACTCCCGGCACGGGATCGTCGAGCAGTTCCCGGACGGCCGCGCCCTCCAGCACCCGGACGGCGGGGATGAACGACGACGCGACGATCACCAGGACGAGGGTGATCGCCGCGATGACGAGCCCGCGCTCCACCGTCACGACGAGAGGCAGCAGCGACGGCACCACGATGGCGGCGAAGAGCAGATACGGCACGCTCAGGGCGCCACCGAGGATGAAATAGACCCACCTGCGGTAGGTCGCCCGGTCCACGAGCGGGCCGAAAAGTCGCATGCGCTCTTTCTAGCGCGTGCCGGCCGTACGCGGATCCCGCATCAGTATCTCCGCGATCTCCCGCGCGAGGGTGACGCGGTGTGCGTCCCCGTCGATACCGGTGTGCGCGACAGCGCCCTCGACGAGGAGGAAGAGCTGCTCGGCGAGCCTCTCGGGGTCGTCCGCCCCCGGCGCGTCCTCACGGATGAGTTCGGCGAACTTCGCCCGTACGGCGGCCTTGTGCCGCCGTATCACGTCGAACCCGGGATGACCGGCAGGCAGTTCGGCCGCCGCGTTGAGGAACGCGCAACCGCGGTCGCTGCCGAACTTGGGGTGATCGACGTAGGCATCGAAGACGGTCAGCGCCCGAGGACGATCGGCCGCGGCCAGCCGCTCTTCGAGGTACGCCCACCAGACGTCGTGACGACGCCGCAGGTACGCGACCGTGAGCTCCGTCTTCGACCCGAAGCACGCGTACAGCGTCTTCTTCGTGACGCCGGCCGCCTCGGCCACGGCCGCGACACCCACCGCGGTCAGGCCCTCCCGATAGAAGAGCTCGGTCGCGGCACTCAGCACGCGCTCGCCTGCCGGAGTCAGCATGCCTCGACTATACCGATCGGTTGACCCGAGCGCGGAATGCGGGAACACTCCAGAGGTATACCGGTCGGTATACCTCTGGAGGAGAGCTGATGGTTTCTTCGCACAAACGCGAGCTGACCCTGACCGCGGCCGGTTTGTCGCTCATCGCGGTCTCCTACGGCCTCGCGAGATACGCGTACGGCCTCTTCGCGCCGACCCTCCGGACGGAGTTCGGCCTCGACGGCGGCACACTCGGTGCCATCGCGGCGGGGAGCTATGTCGCGTACTGCCTCGCCGTCGTCGCCTCGACCGCCGTGACAACGCGTTGGGGGGCGCGGGCGGGCGCGCTCGCCGCCGGGACGGCCGCCACCGCCGGGACCGCCCTGATCGCGTCCGCGCCGAACGCCGCCATCCTCGCGCTCGGCGTCGTTCTCGCCGGGGCCAGCACCGGCCTGGCCTCCCCGGCGCTCGCCGACGCGGTCGCACGCGTCGTCCGGGTGACCCGCCGCGACCGCGCCCAATCCGTGGTGAACGCCGGGACCGGGCTCGGTGTGCTGATTTCCGGTCCGGTTTCGTTGCTGGCCATCGGCGACTGGCGAATGGCTTGGTGGGCCTTTGCCGCGGCCTCGGCGCTGGTGACCTTGTGGATCGCCAGGGTGGTACCGCCGGTCAAGGACGACCGTGCCCGTGGCCTGCCGTCACCGCTGTTGCCGCCCGCCACCGGACGGCTGCTGCCCGCCGCCGCGACGCTCGGCCTGGCCAGCGCGGCGATCTGGACCTTCGGCCGCGACATCGCCGTCAGCGTCGGCGGGCTCGACGAGACCGCCTCCACGGTGGTGTGGATCGTTCTCGGGGCGGTCGGCCTGGCAGGCGCGTTCACCGCCGAGCTGACGTCGCGGGCGGGACTGCGCCGGGCCTGGTCGGCGGGGATGGTCCTGTTCGCCGTCGCCACCGCGCTCTTCGCGCTCGCCACCCGATCCCTCCCGGCGCTCGTCATCGCGGCCGCGCTCTTCGGGGCCGTCTACATCGGACTGACCGGCGTGCTGATCCTCTGGGGCACGAGGGCCTATCCGACGGCGCCCGCGTTCGGTGTCGGCGTGGCCTTCCTGATGCTGGCACTCGGCCAGGCGGCCGGTGCACCGCTCATCGGCCTCCTCGGCGACCTCATCGACCTCCGTGCCGGCTTCCTCGCGGCGGCGGCGATCGCCGTTCTCGGCGTCCTGTTCGCGCCGCGGGAGGCGACCACGACGTACAACTTCGGGCTCCGCTCCCTCTCCAGGGTGAGTACCGTCCCGCCGGAGCGGGAATTGCGCGCGGACCGCGCGTGATGTGCTCTTCGGCATGAACCTGGTGCTCGGCCTGCTCACCCTGCCCGTCTACGCGCTGATGCTGTGGCCGCTCGTGGTCGCCGCCCGCCGCGTGCTGGGTGTGCGGATCGGCGTGGTCCGCGCGTTCTGCGCCGCCGGCTTCGGCTGGCTCGTCGCGGGCGGCATCGTCAGCGCGTTCCCCACGCCGATGTACGCGGGTGGGGCCTTCGCCGGGCTGGTCATCCCGGTGGCGGGCGGCGCGTTCCTGGCGACGCTGATCTTCCTGTTCGTCGCGGAGTTCGTCGTTCCCTCGGGATCGGGGCTCGGGCTGATCGGCCGGATCCGGTCGATGCGCCGCCGTGCGGCCCGGACGCGGCGCTACTCGCAGATCACCCGGATCGCGATCAAACACGGTCTCGGCCGGTACCTCACCGGCCGCCGTGAACCCGGCCTCGCGCAGGTCCGGCACGCCAAACTCGCGCGATCCCTGCGGCGGGCGCTGGAAGAGGGCGGCGTGACGTTCGTGAAGCTCGGCCAGCTCCTTTCGACGCGCTCCGATCTGCTCCCGCCGGTGTTCATCGACGAACTCGCCAGACTCCAGGACCAGGTCGCGTTCGCCGACGCCGACGAGGTCGCGACGGTGCTGCGGGAGGAACTGGGCGGCGACCCGCACGAGATCTTCGCCGCATTCGACCCGGAACCGATCGCGGCCGCGTCGATCGCGCAGGTCTACCGCGCGAAACTGCGCGGCGGACAGGACGTGGTGGTCAAGGTGCAGCGGCCCGGCGTGCAGGCGCTGGTCGACCGGGACCTCGACATCGTCCGCCGGGTGGCGGCCGCGCTCGACCAGCGCGCGGACTGGGCACGTTCGCTCGGCGTCGTCGACCTCGCCGAAGGGTTCGCCGACGCGCTGCTCGAGGAACTCGATTTCCGCACGGAGGCGAGGAACATCGAAGCGGTCGCCGCGGCCTACCCCGGTACCGAAGTCGCCCTTCCGACCGTCCACAAAGAACTGTCGACCGAACGTGTCCTGGTGATGCGGCGCCTCGACGGCAAACCGCTTGCCGCCGCCAGGGAACAGGTCCCCGTCGCGGAACGGGCCAAGCTCGCGCGGTCGATGCTGCGGTGCGTGCTCGGCCAGGTGATGGGCAGCGGTGTCTTCCACGCCGACCCGCATCCCGGCAATGTCCTGCTGCTCACCGACGGCAGGCTGGGCCTGCTCGACTTCGGCTCCGTCGGGCGGCTCGACTCGGGGCTGCGCGCCGGATTGCAGAACCTCATCCTCGCCCTCGACCGAGGCGATCCCGCCGCGTTGCGCGACGGCCTGCTGGAGATCGTCGACCGACCGGACGAGATCGAGGAACGACGGCTGGAACGGGCACTGGGCGCGTTGGTGGCCAAGCATTTCAACCACGGCCAAGCCCCGGATCTGGACATGTTCACCGACCTGTTCCGGGTGATCGCCGACTTCCGGCTCAGCGTGCCCCCGCCGATCGCCGCGGTGTTCCGCGCACTGGCCACGCTGGAGGGAACGCTGGCCGCGCTGGCGCCGGGATTCAACATCGTCGTCGAATCCCGCGCCTACGCCGCCGAGCAGGTCGGTGCCGGACTGCGGCCGGAGTCGTTGCGCTCCACGGCCACCAACGAACTGATGGCGCTCCTGCCGGTGCTGCGGCGGCTGCCCCGCCGCGTCGACCGGATCGGCAACGCGCTGGAACAAGGCAGGCTTTCGGTCAACGTCCGGCTGTTCTCCGACGAACGCGACCGCGACGTGGTCACCGGCCTGGTGCACGAAGTCCTGCTGGCGTTCGTCGGCGCGGCCACCGGGCTGATGGCCGTACTGCTGCTGGGCAGCGCGACCGGCCCGGAAATGCTGCCCGGGGTCACGCTGCACCAGATGTTCGGCTACAACCTGCTGGTGGTCAGCGCACTGGTGGGATTGCGGCTGCTCTTCGTCGTTTTCCGGCGGACCGGACAACGCTCACGATCGTCCCGATGAAGCACCCCCGCCGAGGGAACCCCCGGTGAGAAAATCACCCCCGGGGCGCGTACATGATGACGCCGACTCCGGCCAGGCAGATCAACGCGCCGACGACGTCGTAGCGATCCGGCCGGTAGCCGTCGGCGACCATCCCCCACGCCAGCGAACCCGCGACGAACACTCCGCCGTACGCGGCGAGGATGCGGCCGAAGTTCGCGTCGGGCTGGAGCGTCGCGACGAAACCGTAGAGGCCGAGCGCCACGACGCCCGCGCCGATCCAGACATAGCCGCGATGCTCACGGACGCCTTGCCAGATCAGCCAGGCGCCACCGATCTCCAGCAGGGCGGCGAGAGCGAAGAGCGCGATGGACCGGGCGATCATCCTGGCAGCTTATTGCGGCGCGGCGCGGTTCGGCGAAGGTGTGTCTGTCCGTGAAGACCTCCTTGAGGTTCCAGAGTCCCTCAAGGAGGTCTTCACGGACTTCGGCAGGGGTGAGGGGTCAGTTTTCGTCGGCTGCGCCGGTGGGCCTGGGGTACATGAAGGCCCCCTTCCTTGCGTCAGGCGCAAGGAAGGGGGCCTTCATGTACTCGTGCGGCAGGGCTCGCAACACGACACCTTCGCCTCCCCCTCGACAACCCGAATCGCCACTCACGACGCGAGTCGGTATAGGTCGTTATACGGCTCAGCACCCCTAAAGCAACGAACGGTCCTTTCCTGGCGAAAATTCGCCGGGAAAGGACCGTTCATAACGCGTGAAAACGCGAAATGCGGTCAGACGGTGAAGCCCAGGGCACGCAGCTGTTCGCGGCCGTCGTCGGTGATCTTCTCCGGGCCCCACGGCGGCATCCAGACCCAGTTGATCCGGAAGTCCTTGACCAGCCCGGTTCCGCCGCCGACGAGGGCGGCTCCGGTCTGGTCCTCGATGACGTCGGTCAGCGGGCAGGCCGCCGAGGTCAGGGTCATGTCGATGGTGGCGGTGTTGTCCGCCTCGACATGGATGCCGTAGACCAGCCCGAGGTCGACGACGTTGATGCCGAGTTCGGGGTCGACGACGTCACGCATCGCCTCTTCGACGTCTTCGACCTTCGCCAGGTCGGCGCTGTCCGGGGCGGCGGCGGTCTCGGCGTCGAGGTCGGCGGCCGTGCGCCCCTCGCGGGTTTCGGTCTGCTGTTCGGTCATGCCGTCTCAACTCCGTTGGTCGTGCGGGCGACGGCGTCCTTGAACGCCATCCACCCGAGCAGGGCGCATTTCACGCGGGCCGGGTACTTGGCCACGCCGGCGAAGGCGATGCCGTCCTCCAGCACTTCCTCGTCC
>Ga0196958_10000781_pt1 | contig 10359 bp, 12 predicted proteins | sample S1v_10metaG_FD_148654 | JGI IMG/M metagenome (GOLD analysis project Ga0196958, IMG submission 148654) | Soil microbial communities from Anza Borrego desert, Southern California, United States - S1+v_10 | ecosystem: Environmental > Terrestrial > Soil > Desert | place: USA: California | collected...
TGTCGGTCTGCTCGGCGGAGGCGGCGGCGCCGTGCTCCTCGGGCTGGTTCATGCTGGCCTCTCCTCTGTCACGTCGTCACCCGAGTCGGGCTCGGTCTGGCCCGGCGGCAGCGGGCCGGGCAGGGTCCGCCCGGTCTCTGCCAGGGCGGTGTGCACCTCGGCGAGCATCCGTTCGTGCAGCAGCAGCGACATCGAGGTCACCGCGTCACGGGTGCGGGGGAACTGGGTCGCCGGCACGGCGATCGGGTGGCCGAACACTAGGTCGATCCGGGCGCCCCGGGCGGGCAGCGACCCGGAGCCGCCGCCGGGCTCGCGGGTCCCGATGAAGGTCAGGGGTACGACGGGCGCGCCGGCGACCATCGCGAGGTACGCCGCGCCGCGGTGGAACCGACCCAGCTCGCCGTTGCCGCGTCGTCCCTCGGGGAACACGCCGACGGCACCGCCGTCGCGCAGCACCCGGAGCGCGATCCGGACGGCCCGCGGGTCGGGGTGGAAGCGGTCGATCGGGATCTGGCCGACCAGGTGCATCACCGGGCGCATCGCGCCGGCGAACATCTCGCGCTTGGTCCACGCGTGGACCGGCCGCGGCGAGAAGATCCCCATCAACGGGCCGTCGATGAAGCCGATGTGGTTGGCGGCGACCACGACCGGCCCGCCGGCCGGGAACCGGTCGCCGTGGTGCACCTGGATGTCCCAGTAGCGGCGCAGCACCCAGCGGCCGAAGCCCCGGCCGGGGTAGAGCAGCCCCTTGAACGGGTGCGGCACGCCGTCGCTGCGCGGCGCCTCCCGGTGCCGGGCGGCGGTGGTCATGGCGGTGCTCATCCCGTGCTGGCCGGGGTCGACGCCGCCTCCGTGGCCAGCCCGACCAGCAGGTCGACGGCCTCGTCGAGGGTGAGCTCGGTGGTGTCCACGTGGACGGCGCCGGGGGCCATCGTCAGCGGGGCGACCGCCCGGCCGGAGTCGATCCGGTCCCGGTTGAGCAGCGACTCCTGGGTGGCGGTGACGTCGTCGCTTCCGGCCTCCAGGGCCCGCCGCGCGGCACGTGCGGCCGGGTCGGCGGTGAGGTAGACCTTGAGCTCGGCCTCCGGCCAGACCACCGATCCGATGTCGCGGCCCTCGACCACGATCCCGCCGCCGTCGATCACCTCGCGCTGCAGGGCGACCAGCCGCTCGCGGACCGCGGGCACGGCGCTCACCGGCGACACCGCGGCGTTGACCGCGTCGCTGCGGATCTCGATCGAGACGTCGGCGCCGTCGAGCGCGATCGTGGGGCTGCTCGGGTCGGTGCCGGTGGACAGCCGGGGCCGGTCGGCGTCGGCAGCCACGGCGTCCGCGTCGTGCACGTCGACGCCGTGCTCGAGCATCCACCAGGTGACCGCGCGGTACATCGCACCGGTGTCCAGGTAGCGCAGGCCGAGCCGCGCCGCGACGGCCTTGCAGGTGCTCGACTTGCCCGACCCCGACGTCCCGTCGACGGCCACCACGAGCGAGTCCAGACCAGCAGCGTTCACGGGCCACCAGCCTACCTGTGGGCGGTCCAGCCCCTCGATTCCAAGGCGCCCAGCAGCTGCTCAGCGCGCTCCTCGGCGACGTCCAGCTCGACCAGTCCGACCGGCCGCCCCGGGTCGTGGTCGATCCGCACGTCCTCGATGTTGACGCCGCTGTCGCCGGCGTCCGCGAACAGCCGGGCCAGCTCGCCCGGATGGTCGGGCACCGCCACGAGGACGGTCGCGGTCGGCCGCGGTGGGCCGCCGTGCTTGCCGGGGATCGCCCGGGTCCCGGCCACGCCCTGGGCGAGGAGTGACTCCAGCCCGGGCCGGTCGCGGCCCGCCACGGCCTCCAGCGCGAGGTCGAGGCGGTTCCGCAGCTCGCGCAGCAGCTCCTCCACCGCACCGGCGTTCCCGCCGATGATCTGGCTGTAGAGGGTCGGGTCGCCGGCGGCGATCCGGGTCACGTCCCGGATGCCCTGGCCCGTGAGCGCCAGGTGGTCGGCGGTCGCGCCGGTGAGGGTGCCGGCGACGAGCGAGGCCAGGAGGTGCGGCAGGTGGGAGGTGCGCGCGACGGCACGGTCGTGCTCCGTCGGCGACAGCCGGACGACGATCGCGCCGCAGACCTCGACCAGCGCCTCGACCCGGCGCACCGCACCGGCCGTCGCGTCCGGGTGCGGGCAGACCGCCCACGGCCTGCCGTCGAAGAGGCTGTCGGAGGCCGCCAGCGGGCCGGAACGCTCGCTTCCCGCCATCGGGTGGCCGCCGACGTACCTCCCGACCGCTGGGTGGCCGGACACCGCCGTCAGCGGGCCGGACTTCACGCTGCCCACGTCGGTCACCACGGTGGCCGGCCCCGCGGCGTCGAGGGCGTCGTGGATCGCCTTCCCGAGGTGGTCCGGCGGCACCGCGACCACGACCAGCTGGGGCTCGTCGTCCTCGGCCCGAGGACGGCCGGCACCAAGCCCGGATGCGGTCCGGAGGTGCTCGGTCGAGGCGTCGGTGAGGAGCACGTCGATCCCGGCGCGACGGCACGCGAGGGCGACGGAGGTCCCGATCAACCCGGCGCCGACGATCTCCACCGGCCCGGTCAGCCCCCCATGTGCGCTCACCGCGCACACATTAGTGGGCGCGGTCGGGCGTCACCGGGGCTGGTAGGAGCCGAACGACCAGTCGTTCCCCTCGGGGTCGGCGACGCTGCCGCCCCGCCCGCCGTAGTCCTGGTCGACCATCGGCCGGACCACGCTCCCCCCGGCGGCCACCGCCTTGTCGAACACCGCGTCCGGGTCGTCGGTCACCAGGTACACCGCCGAGCGGCCGACGTTGTCGACCCCGCCGTCCGGGCGCCGGGAGCCGAACATGATCCCGCCGCCGCCGGGCCACAGCCACTCGGCGTGGACCACGACCGAGGGGTCCTTCTCGTCCCGGAACGTCGCGTGCTCGGTGAACCCGATCGCACGCAGCCACTCCATCTGCCTCTCCGCGTCCTCGAAGGCCAGCGCGGGCCAGAGCCTGATCTCGTCCATGCGCTCAGCCTTCCGCGTCGGCGGCCTCCGGGGCTTGAACGAACGGGAACTCCTCGCGCAGCCAAGCGGTGGGCGTGCACCCGGCGAGCGCCGCCCACTCCCGGGTGAGGTGGGCGTGGTCGCTGTAGCCGCTGTCCGCCGCCACGTCGGCGAGCGGGGCTGCGGGGTCCGCGACCAGCCGGTCGCGGGACGCCCGGAACCGTGCGATCCGCTGGTATGCCTTCGGTGGAACGCCGCACTCCGCGCGCACCAGCTCCGTCAGCCGGCGGCGGCTGTAGCCCACCTCGTCGGCGACCTCCTCCACCCGGGCGCCGCGGGTCAGCGCGGCCAAGGCGTGCCCGACCTCAGCGCGGGGTCGGGCGTCGCCGTGCCGCGCGAGCAGGTCGGCCAGCGTGCGGTCCACGAGGGCGACCCGGTCGGACCACTGGTCGAGGTCGTGCAGCCGCTCCGGCACGGACGCCAGCCCGGGCACCGCCTCGTCGAGGTCGGTCAGCGCGCCGGCGAGCTCGGCCGCGGGAAGGCCGAGGACAGCGCGAGCACCGGCCAAGGTCAGGGCCAGCTGGATCCCGGCCTGGTGGCCGTCGTGGTGGATCGCGGCGGGCTCGGTGTGCAGGCCCGAGAGCGACGACCAGGTCGTGCGCCGCTCCTCCCCCGACCCCCACGAGACGCTGAGGGGCGTGTCGAGCGGCAGCACCACGGTGATCGTGGTGTCCGGCAGCCCGCGGTGCACACCGGGCGCGCCGAAGTCCACGTCGTACGGGATCCGGGACGCGACGTAGGGACGAAGTGCCGGCGGCACCGGCGGTGCGAGCACCCCTCCACTGTAGGAGCCCGCGCCGACGGCCGGTTCCTCCTCAGAGGTCGACGCTCTCCAGGAGGTCGCCGAGCTCGTCGGTGGTCAGCTCGCGCAGCTCGCCGGGCTTCAGCGCGCCGAGGTCCACCGGCCCGAACCGGGTGCGGGTGAGCTGCTTGACGGGGTGGCCCACCTGGTCCATCAGCCGTCGCACGATCCGGTTGCGGCCCTCGTGGATCACCAGCTCGACGATCGAGCGGTCGCCCGTGGAGTCGATCACCCGCGCACGTCGTGCCTGCACAGGTCCGTCGTCGAGGGCGACCCCCGCGAGCAGGTCCGCGACGGTCCCCTTCGCGACCTTGCCGGCGACCTCGGCGACGTAGGTCTTCTCGACCTCGTAGGACGGGTGGGCCATCCGGTGGGCGAAGTCGCCGTCGTTGGTCAGCAGGAGCAGGCCGGAGGTGTCGGTGTCGAGCCGTCCGACATGGAAGAGGCGGGGCACAGCCGCTCCTTGGTGACGGTGTTCGGCGACCAGGTCCGAGAGCGTCCTCCTGCCCTCGGGGTCCGACATCGTCGAGACCACGCCGCGCGGCTTGTTGAGCACCAGGTAGACGTGCTCGCTCAACGGGGGCAGCCGCTTCCCGGACACCTTGACCACCGCGCTCCGCGGATCGACCTTGGTCCCGAGGCGGGTGACGACCTCACCGTCGACCTCGACCTCGCCGTCGAGCATCAGCTCCTCGCACTTGCGGCGCGAGGCCACGCCGGACTGGGCCAGCAGCTTCTGGAGCCGGATCAGGCCGTCCTCGTCGGTCTGGATCTCGCGGTTCACTGCTCGCTCTCGACGTGGGCGGCCGCGGGCGCGTCGGCCGGGGCCGGGCCGGGCGCTGCGCCCTCGGCGCCGTCCGGCTCGGACGCCGCCCGCTCCAGCTCCTCCTCCATGTCGCTCATCTCCGGGAGGTACGGCGCCAGCTCGGGCAGCTCGTCGAGCGAGACCACACCGATCCGCTCGAGGAAGTACGACGTGGTGCGGTAGAGCGTGGCCCCGTGCTCGCCGTCGTGCCCCGCCTCCTCGACCAGGCCGCGGTTGACCAAGGTGCGCATCACGCCGTCGACGTTGACGCCGCGGATCGCCGACACCCGCGCCCGGGAGACCGGCTGCTGGTAGGCGACCACGGCCAGCGTCTCGAGCGCGGCCTGGGTGAGGCGGGCCTGCTGGCCGTCGAGGACGAACGCCTCGACCACGGGCGCGAGGTCCTCGCGGGTGTAGAAGCGCCAACCGCCGGCCACGTTGCGGAGCTCGAAGCCGCGGCCCTGCTCGTCGTACTCCCTGGCCAGACCGGACAGCGCCTCGACGACCTCGCCCTCGGGGTAGCCGACCGCCGACGCGAGAGCGAGCTGGTCCAGCGGCTCGTCGGCAACCATCAGCACCGCCTCGAGCGCCGGCCGCAGCTCGGCGACGGGGACGGCGAGCGCCTCGTCAGTGGTCGTCATCGGTTCTCCTCCTCGGCGGAAGTCTCGTCGGCCGGGCCCGCGTCGCCCGCCGGCTCCTCGGTCGGACTGCCCTCGAACTCGTCGGTGATCAGCTGGTCCACGTCCACGTCGTCGTCGCCGGTCCACCGGACGGTGAGCTCGCCGAGCGCGGACATCTGCTCGAACGCCACCACGCCCTCGCGGAACAGCTCCAGCAGGGACAGGAACCGCGCGACCGTCGTGAGCGTGTCCGGGGAGTCGCCGCACAGCGCCCGGAAGGTCATCGTGCCAGCCCGCCTCAGCCGGTCGGTCACGACCACCGCCTGCTCGCGGACGCTGACCGCGGGCGCGTGGATGTGGTGGAGGTTCAGCTCGGGCTCGGGCTTCGGCTCCAGCGCCTTCGCGGCGAGCGCGGCGAACTGGTCGAGCCCGATCCCGATCAGCACCTCGGGCAGCAGGTTCGCGAACCGCTCGTCGAGCCCCACCGCCCGCGGGTAGCGCCGTCCCTCCGCGGCCAGTCGCTGGTCGAGGACGGCGGCGATCTGCTTGTAGGCCTTGTACTGCAGCAGCCGGGCGAACAACAGGTCCCGCGCCTCCAGGAGCGCGAGGTCCTCCTCGTCCTCGACGTCGCCCTGGGGCAGCAGCCGTGCGGCCTTGAGGTCGAGCAGGGTCGCCGCGACCAGCAGGAAGGAGGTGGTCTCCTCCAGGTCGGAGTCGGGAAGAGCCTTGATGTGCGCGATGAACTCGTCGGTGACCTGCGAGAGAGCGATCTCGGTGATGTCGAGCTTGTGCTTGGAGATCAGGCTCAGCAGCAGGTCGAACGGTCCCTCGAAGTTGTCGAGGCGCACCTCGAACCCGGTCCGCCCGGTCGACTCCTGCTGCTCGGTCACGACAGCATGATCCACCAGGGCTTCAGTCACGCAGTCGCCTGATCAGCGTGGAGTCCTCGCCGTTCTCCTCGAAGTCGGCGAGCACGAGGCCGACCGCCTCCCGCACGAGCCGCCCGCGGTCGACCGCGAGACCGTGCTCGCCGCGCAGCCTGAGCCTGGTCTGCTCGATCTCCATCAGCTCCGCGGACGTCACGTAGACCGTGATCTTCTCGTCGTGCCGCACCCGTCCGGACGGCTTCTTCGCGGCGGCGTCGTCCGGGCTCGGCTCCGGCTCGGCGGGCGGCGTGTCGGGGACGGCGTGAACGGTGCGCCGCTCGGACGCCTCGGCACCGGCGGTGGGCCGGAACAGGTCGTCCGCGGCCGGTAGGTTCACGCGTCGAGACAACGGACCGCCACCTCCTTGGCCAGCTGGCGGTACGCCTCGGCGCCGGTGGAGTCGGACGCGTACGACGTGATCGGCTCGCCGGCCACGGTGGAGTCGGAGAACTTCACGGTCCGACGGATCACGGTGTGGAAGACCTTGTCGCCCCAGGCCTGGACCAGCCGCTCGAGGACCTCGCGCCCGTGCAGGGTGCGGCCGTCGAACATCGTGCCGAGCACGCCGTCGACCTCCAGGGCCGGGTTGAGCCGCTGCTTGACCTTGTCGATCGTGGTCTTGAGCAGGGCGACGCCGCGCAGCGCGAAGTACTCGCACTCCAGCGGCACGATCACGCCGTGGGAGGCGGTGAGCGCGTTGACGGTCAGCAGGCCGAGCGAGGGCTGGCAGTCGATCAGGATGACGTCGTACTCCGCGACCGCGGGCGCGAGCACCCGCTGCAGGGTCTGTTCGCGGGCGACCTCGTGCACCAGCTGCACCTCGGCGGCCGACAGGTCGATGTTGGAGGGCAGCAGGTCCATCCCGGGCACGCCGGTGGGCACGACGACGTCGTGGATCCGGGTCTCGGGTTCCATCAGCAGGTTGTAGATCGTCAGCTCCATCTCGTGCGGGTTGAGCCCGAGCCCGACCGACAGCGAGCCCTGCGGGTCGAAGTCGACGAGAAGCACCTTGCGGCCGTACTCGGCGAGGGCGGCACCGAGGTTGATCGTGGTGGTGGTCTTGCCGACCCCGCCCTTCTGGTTGCACATCGAGATCACCCGGGCCGAGCCGTGGGCGGTGACCGGGCGGGGATCCGGGAGGTAGGGCATCGGACGGCCGGTGGGACCGAGCACGATCTCCGAGGGCGGGTCCTCGACGAGTGTGGTGCCGCCAGGGGCCGGCGGCTGGTCGACCGGGGGCTCCGCGGTCGGTGGGGGGAAGGGAAGGGGTTCGGACACGACGTCAGCTCCGAGCTGGGGGGAAGGGGGGTCCTGTCGCGGTGGCGGGACCGGCGCCCGCGGCGGCATGTCGGGAGCGCTGGAGCCGGAGAAGAATCCACCCATCATCTGTCTCACCTGTTCACTGCCGGGGGCGCGGACCTGTCTGCCGTCAGTCAACAATGTCGACACAGCGACATGGCGACGACGCGCCGGGGACCTCTGGGTTCTCTCAGCCCTCGACGCCGGTGTCCTGGTGCGCGGCGCCGACCGGCTTGCTCTCCGGTGAGCCGCGCTGGCGCAGGTAGATCGCGAGCACCGCGAACGAGCCGACCGCGAGGAACTCCGACTGCCAGTTCTGCAGCGTCCGGGCCCAGAAGTCGGGGTGGAGCAGGTACGACGACCAGCCGATCGGGTCGCGCAGCTGCTCGAGCCTGGTCTCGTTGTAGACGGCCCAGCCCGCGACCGACTGCGCCAGCCAGGACGCGAGGAAGATCGCCGCCATCAGCAGCGCGAGCGAGTTCGAGTAGAGGACGGTCCTCCAGTCGTCGCTCTTCGCCCAGGCAGGCGAGTCCTCCGCTGCGTGGGGCCCGATCAGCTGGTCCTTCTTCGTCTCCAGGCCGGCCTTGTCCAGCTCCTTGGACTCCGGCGAGCCGGCCTGGAGCACCCACACCGTGAGCACGAGGAAGACCAGGAACTGGAGGAACTCGCTCTGCCAGTTCTCCGAGACGTCGACGGCGAAGTCGGCGGAGGTGATGTAGTCCCAGAACCCGATCGTCCCGAGCCGCTCCCCCAGCTGCTCGTCGTTGAACTGCTTCCACCCGGCGAGGGCCTGTCCGACGAGCGAACCGAGGAACAGGAGGCCGAAGACCAGGCTCAAGGAGTTGTGGACGAGGAACTTCCTCATCGGTGCACCAGTCCGGCAGCCAGGAGCAGCGCCAGCCCGCCCCAGATCAGGACCAGGTAGGCCACGAACATGGCTCGCACCTCAGCCTCCCGACAGCACGCAGTCGTAGGGACGCGGCTCCCGGGGCGTGCACCCCGCGGCGACGACCCGCCAACCCTGGGGGAAGTCGCCGAGGAACGTGGTCTCCCGGTCGAAGGTCACCTGGCCCTCGGTCCCGAACACCTGCACGGTGTCGGGGTCCCCTGCCTTCGGGACCTTCTCCTCGAGGACCGCGCGCGGGCACGGCTTGCCCGAGCTCTGCTCGAGCTCGGACCGGGTCGCGGGCGCGAGGAGGGCGCACGCCGCCGCGCCGTCCCGGTCCGCGAGGGCGGCGTAGAAGTCGGCGGCGGTCGCCTCCACCTCCTCCTCGTGGCCGGTGCCGCACGCCGTCACCGCGAGGGCCAGGGGCACGACGAGCGCGCCGCGCCGCAGCGGGCGGTCACCCGCCGAGCCGGCGCATCGACTCCACCAGGACCACGGCCTCGCCGACCGCGTCGGACCCTGCGAGGTCGACCTCGGCCTCGATGACCCAGTCGTGGTGCCCCTCCGGGTCGTGGAGCGTCTGGACGGCTCGCCACCGTCGGCCGGCGTCGTAGCGCTCGACCCGGAAGAGATCGGGCCCTCGGGCGTCGGCATCGGTGAGGAGCCGGTCATGCTCGTCGTAGTACCCATCCAGCGCAGTCTCCCACCCGTCGCGGGTCATCGCGACCTCGCCCGGCGGCTCGGTCGACGCCGCCGCGGCCTGGTCAAGGGCGAGCAGCCCGTCGACGTCGTCACGGGCGACCAGGTCGACCCGGCGCCACATCGCGTTGCGGACCATGACCTCGAAGACCCGGCCCTGCTGCGACAGCGGACGGGGCGGCGGGGGCGGCGCGTGCTCGGTGAGCTCCGGCCCGAGCCGGGCCAGCGCGGCCTCGGGGTCGGCCAGCGCCTCCCACTCGTCGAGCAGCGAGGAGTCGACCTGGCGCACGGTCTCCCCCAGCCACTCGACGATCGTGTCGAGCTCCTCCGTGCGCATCGCGGCCGGCACCGTCTGCCGCAGAGCGCGGTAGGCATCGGTGAGGTAGCGCAGGAGCAGGCCCTCCGAGCGCGCGATCTGGTACCGGGAGACGAGCTCCGTGAAGCTCATCCCCTGCTCCCACATCTCCCGCACCACCGACTTCGGTGCCAGCGCGTCGGGCGAGAGCCACGGGTGCCGCTCGCGGTAGGTCTCGTAGAGCGGCTCGAGCAGCTCCGACAGGGGCTGCGGCCAGGTGACGTCCTCGATGAGCGCCATCCGCTCGTCGTACTCCACCCCTTCGGCCTTGAGCGCGGCGATCGCCTCGCCGCGCGCCGCGTGCTGCTGGGCCATCAGGACCGGTCGCGGCGCTTCGAGGACCGCCTCGACCACGGACAGCACGTCGAGCGTGAACGACGGGGACTCCGGGTCGAGGACGTCCAGGGCGGCGAGTGAGAAGTGGGACAGCGGCTGGTTGAGCGCGAACTCGGCGGGCAGCTCCTCGGTCAGCACGTAGCGCCGGCCGAGCTCGTCGGGCTGGTCCAGCCGGGTGAGCACCGCGGAGCCGACCAGGCTCCTCGTCAGCCGCACCGCCCGCTTGGCGAGCCGCAGCTGGGACCGGCGGTCCTCGTGGTTGTCCATCATCAGCCGGCGCATCACCGGGAAGGCGTCCTCCGTGCGGGAGACCACGTTGACGAGCATCGCGTTGTCGACCTTCATCTGCGACTTCAACGGCTCCGGCTTGCCCTCCACGAGCTTCTGGAAGGTCTGCTCGGTCCAGACGACCGTCCTCTCGGGCGGTTTCCTGAGCTGCGGCTTCGACTTCTTCTTGGGATTGGCCGCGTTCTTGGCCGCAGACTTCGCCTTTGCCTTCTCGTTCTCGATCACGTGCTCGGGTGCCTGCACGACGACGTAGCCGGCGGTGTCGTAGCCCGCACGCCCTGCCCGGCCCGC
>Ga0196958_10000783_pt1 | contig 10357 bp, 10 predicted proteins | sample S1v_10metaG_FD_148654 | JGI IMG/M metagenome (GOLD analysis project Ga0196958, IMG submission 148654) | Soil microbial communities from Anza Borrego desert, Southern California, United States - S1+v_10 | ecosystem: Environmental > Terrestrial > Soil > Desert | place: USA: California | collected...
CGTCGGGGCGCTGGGCGGCGAGCAGGCTCTCGAGCTCCTCCCGGGCCCGGGCCGGCTCGAAGCGGCGCCAGACGATCGCCGCGAAGCACGAGTCCCAGTACCACTGCCAGGGGTAGCGGCCGGGACTCGGCTCGGTGTAGCCGAAGCGCGTCCCGCCGCGCTGCCCGACGACCCAGTTCTGGCGCAGAACCCGCTCGGCCTCGGCGAGGACCGTCTCGCGCTCGCGCTCAGACATTGGTGCGGCGCATCTCACGCAGCGCCAGGGCGCCGAGGATCAGCAGCAGCCCCGTCAGCGCCACCAGCCCCGGCCAGGTCTCCGACCAGGTGACGGCGCCGACGAAGCCCTGCCGCGCGGCTTCGACCACCTCGGTCAGGGGATTGACGCTGGCGACGTCCTCCAGCCACGGCTGCAGCAGGGCCAGCGGCGCGTAGGCGGGGGTGAGGAGGACCAGCCCCATCATTCCTGCCTGCATCAGCGGCGCCGCCGACTGGCTCTTGAAATGGAGGGCCAGCATCGAGCCCCAGCAGGCGGCGGCCGCGGCGGTCGCGGCGACCATCAGGTAGCAGACGAGGAGCCCGTCGAGGCCCGGCCAGCGGGCGCCGAGAGCGAAGGCGATCGCCAGCACGAACGTGGCCGGGATCAGGGCCCGGGCGCTGGCCGCCAGCACGTTGCCGGCCAGCAGGACCCAGCGGGGAGCGGGGGAGACCAGCAGCCGGTCCACCCAGCCCTGCTCGTAGTCCCGGGCCAGGTTGACCCCGGCCGCGGCGCCGGTGAAGCCGGCGCCCTGCAGCATGCTGACCGGGACGATGAAGCTCTCGTAGGAGTCGGTTTCGAACCCGCGCAGCTGCGTCAGGGCCCCGAAGACCCCGTTGAGGCCGAGGAAGAAGATCGTCGGCGCCAGCACCCCGGGGATGGCGGCGCCCGGGACCCGCACCAGCTCGTTCTTGGCCCGCGCCATCAGGGCGAGGATCGTCGCCAGGTTCGATCGCCAGGTGGGGGAGGCCGTCGCTTCCATCAGCCCACCCGCAGCCGGTGCTGGAGGGCGCGGGCGCTGAGAACCAGGCCGACGACGATGATCCCGGCGATCGCCGCCACCGCCTCGAGCGTGTGGGAGAGGTCGATGCCGGAGATGATCGGCTCCCGCACCCCCTCGACGATGAAGCTGAGCGGGTTGTACTCGGCGATCGTCCGCGCCGGCTCGATCATCAGGTCCTGCGGGAAGAACGCCGAGGAGAGGAAGAGGACGACGAGGACGAGGGGGAAGAGGCCCTGGACGACGCTGGCGCTGCCGCTGCGCAGCGCGATCGCCGCGCCGATGCCGCCGACCGCGAGGGCCGAGGCGGTGATCAGGGCCGTCGCCAGCAGGGCGCCGGGGACGCCGCCCTCGATGTGGGCGCCGAAGATCAGGCCGATCGCGAGGAACCAGAGCGCGGCGAAGAGCCCCAGCGCCGCGGTGCCCGCCAGCCGTCCCAGCACGATCGCGAAGCGGGGGATCGGGGCGGCGAAGAGGCGGTCGGTGAAGCCCATCTCGATGTCGACGGCGAAGGCGATGCCGCCGCTGTTGCCGGCCAGCATCATCGACTGCATCATCGAGCCGGCCAGCATGAACTGGAGGAAGCTCTGGACCGGCGGAAAGCCCGGAAGTTCGACCCCGGCGCCGGCGCCGCCGGTCTGGATCGCCAGCAGCAGGGTGGGGAAGACGATGATCGGCGAGATCAGCTGCGGCCGCCGGAAGGTCTGGCGGATCGAGCGCGCCCCCAGCGCCCGCACGACCCGGACGGTCGTCGCCAGGTCGCTCACGCCGGCTCGGACTCCTCGGGCCCGCTCTTGCCCTCCTCCTCTTCGAGGTGGTAGCCGGTCTTGGCGACGAAGACGTCGTCGAGCGTGGGGCGGACCAGCTCCAGCGATTCCACCGCGACCCCCGCTTCGTCGAGGGCGATCACGACCCGGGGGATGTCGGCGGCCCCGTTCGCGACCTCGAGCAGCACCCGCTTGCCGTCCTTCGGCGGCAGCAGCTTGCCAAGCTCGGCGCAGGCGCGCTCGGCCGCCGGGACGGCGCCCTCGCCGACCAGCAGCTCCACGTGCGGTCGGCCGACTTCGGCCTTCAGCTCCTCCGGCGTGCCTTCGGCGACGATGCGGCCGCTGTCGATGATCCCGACGTTGTCGGCGAGCTGGTCGGCCTCCTCGAGGTACTGGGTGGTGAGGAAGACGGTGGTGCCGTCTTCGTTCAGCGCCCGCACCTCCTCCCAGATCGTCTTGCGGCTGACCGGATCCAGCCCGGTGGTCGGCTCGTCGAGGAAGAGCACGCGCGGCTCGTGGACCAGCGCCGCCGCGAGGTCGAGCCGCCGCTGCATCCCGCCGGAGTAGGTGCCGACGCGGCGGTCGGCGGCGTAGGTCAGGTCGACGCGTTCCAGCAGCGCGTCGGCCCGCTGGCGTCCGGCCGCCGGCGGCAGCCCCTGCAGCGTCGCCTGCAGGCGGATCAGCTCCCTGCCCGTCATCAGCGGGTCCAGCGCCGCTTCCTGCAGGGCGACCCCGATCGAGGAGCGGACCTGACGCGCTTCGGCGACGACGTGGTGGCCGGCGACGCTGGCGCGGCCGCCGGTCGGCAGCAGCAGCGTCGTCAGCATCCGCACCGTCGTCGTCTTGCCGGCGCCGTTGGGGCCGAGGAAGCCGTAGATCTCACCCTCGCCGACCTCGAGGTCGATTCCCTGCACCGCCAGCACCTCGTCGAAGGCGCGCTCCAGCCCCTCCACCGCGATCGCCGGCATCTACGCCTCCAGCGCTTCCGCGCCGCGCGCCGGCGGCGGGACCGCGTCGACCCAGCGGCGGCCGTTCGCCCGCTCGATCGCCTCGGCGACGTCGAGGAGCAGCTCGTCCCGCCCCCAGGCGGCCTGCAGCTGCAGCGCGATCGGCAGGCCCTCGGAGGAGCCGACGGGAACGCTGATCGCGGGGATGCCGGTGAGGTTGGCGAGGGCGCCGCCGCGGACGTTGGCTTCGTCGGCGGTGAGGGTGCCGGAGGGTAGCTCGACGATCGGCGCCTCCAGCGGCGGCGCCACCGCCGGCACCGTCGGGCAGACGAGCAGGTCGACCTTCTCGAAGAGAGCGGCGAGGGTGCGGCGGGCCAGCGTTCGCACCTGCTGGGACTTGATCGTCGCGATCGCGGGCAGCAGCACCCGGTACTTGAGCAGGCCGCGGCCGATCGGGCTCAGCTCGGGGTCGAGGTCGTTGAGGCGCTCGGGGGTGATGCCGCCGAGGCTCTCGCTGTTGGCGATCAGCACCGTCGCCAGCGTCGCCGCTTCCAGTTCCGGCAGCTCGACCTCGCGCACCTCGGCTCCCGTCGCCCGGCGCAGGTCCTCGACCGCGGTAGCGCAGGCCTCGCGCACCGCGGGCTCCACGTCGGCGGAGACGTCGCCGCCGATGACGCCGATTCGCAGGCCCTGCGGCTCGCCCCGTCGCAACTCCTCTCCGAACAGCACCGAGCCGAGCAGGCGGCAGTCGCCGGCGTCGGCGCACAAGGGGCCGGAGACGATCGTGGTCGAGACGCCGGCCATGTGGTGGCCCTCCATCGCCGAGCGGCCGAAGGTCGGCTTCAGGCCGGTGAGGCCGCAGTAGGCGGCGGGGTAGCGGATCGAGCCGATCCCGTCGGCTCCCACCGCGCCGGCGGTCAGCCGGGCGGCGACGGCGGCCGCCGGGCCGCTCGAGGAGCCGCCCGGGCAGCGCTCGGGATCCCACGGGTTCCGCGCCGGGCCGTAGACGGAGATGCTGCCGGTGCTGCTGGCGCCGAGCTCGTGCATGTTGCCGACGCCGACGATCACCGCTCCGGCGTCGCGCAGGGCCCGGTAGGGGCCGGACTCGCCGGGCGCCGTCGGGGCGAGCATCTCCGCGGCGCCGAAGCGCTGCGCCCGCCAGGGCAGCGGCCACTCGTCCTTGATTACGATCGGGACGCCGTGAAGCGGGCCCGCGGGCGCCGCCTCCAGCATCTCCCGCGAGCGCTCCGGAAAGGTCTCGACGACGGCGTTCAGCGCCGGGTTGCGCTCGGCGATCCGCTCCAGCGCCGCCCCCAGCAGCTCACCGGGATCGACCTCCCCCGCGGCGATCGCCGCCGCCTGTTCCCGCAGCGAGAGGTCGAGCGCCGAGCTCATCGGCTCGGCGGCGCCTGCGAGAGGTCGGGCGCCCGTTCGGCCGGAATCCCGGAGGTATCGAGGGCGAGGAGCTCGAGGATCGGCGGCCAGAAGGTCTGGTGGGCGGCCTGGATCACCGCCAGCTCGATCTCGTCCGCCTCGATCCCGTAGGCGGCGAGGCCGGCGGGGATGAAGTCGTCTGCGCTGGTCGAGTGCTCCATCGGGCGCCGAGAACCCTACCTGGGCGCTTGGCCGCGATCGTGCAAACGCCCTCGCAGCGCCGCATCCAGATGGGGCGGGCGGCAGGATTAGCGGCGCAACTGGGGAAGGCACCCTGTGTTGGCTCAATGATGCGGTTCGCAGAGATCAAAACCACCTCCAGGCGGGGCTGGGTCCTCGTGGCCGCCGCCTGCCTGCTCGCCGCGCTGGTGATCGCGGCGCCCCGCGCGGCCGATTCCGCGCCCCTGCGGGTGGTCGTCCTCGGCCAGACCTCGGAAACGCCGCCGGCGTCGTGCCCGGGGAAAATCGTCAACAACGTCGAGATCACCCCCTGTCGCGTCGAGGGCCACGTCACCGGCTTCCAGGCGATCGCCGACGGCGTGCCGCGTCCCTACGAGGCGCCCTTCGAAGGCAAGATCGTCGCCTGGTCGATCACCCTCGCCAAGCCCTCGACGGTGGAAACCGAGACCACCACCGACGAGGTGGGCTTCTTCAACGACTTCCTCGGCACCCCCTCCCAGGCGCGGATCGGCGTCCTGCGTCCGATCGAGGACAGCAAACCCCCCAAATACAAACTGGTGCGCCAGAGCCCGATCGAGATCCTCAACCCCTACTTCGGCAGCACCCCGGTCTTCGCCCTCGACCATCCCCTGACGGTCCTCCAGGGCCAGGTCGTGGCTCTCACCATCCCCACCTGGGCCCCGATGTTCGCCTTCAACGTCTCCGCCGAGAACACCTGGCGCGGCAGCCGCCTCCCCGAACAGTGCTCCTCCAAAGAGGACATCCAGGGCGGGCACCCCCAACAGGGCGTGGGCAAAATCAAGACCTACGGCTGCTACTACTCCAACGCGCGCCTGCTTTACACGGCGACGTTGGTCAAAAAACCATAGTTCGAGGCCGCTGCCGGTAGGGGCGCCGGGTGTCCCTCTTCACTCGCCTGCCTGGCTCATCGTCGCCAGCCGTCCGAGATGCGAGTCGGGCCAGCGGCGCAAAACGTTCAGAGGGACACCCGGCGCCCTTTCGAGCCGCCGCCAACCTTAGGAGCACGGCATCTGCAGAGAAACGAAGACGCCAGATCTTTTCCGCTCAGGGTTGAGCTCGAAGCTTGGAAGCTGTCGTGGAGGCGTCGGTAGGTCCTCCGAACGTTTTGCGCCGCTGGCCCGCACAGGTCCTCGGACGGCCGACTCACGATCCAGCCAGTCAGGCGAGTGAGGAGGACCTACCGACGCCTGTACCGGCAGACCTAAAGCGCTTCTTGGCGCAGCCCGCAGTACGGGCAGTCGCTGACGTCGAGCCCGATCAATTGATCGCAGCGGCGGCAGGCGCGGAGGTTCTCCGGGCTGCGGGGGAGGGAGGAGACCGAGGGGGCCAGGGGCAGGGCCATGGCGACGGGCTCCATCTCCTCGCCGGTCTCGCGGTCGACGTAGATCGAGCCGGGCTCGGCGTGGGTGATCGCCTCGCGACCGGAGGCCGCGGCACGCATGCGGTAGAGCTGCTTCTCGTTCATCGCCGGGAAGACTATTAGCTTGGGCGGTTCACATGCGCGTCCTCATCTTCCACGGCTACATGCTGCGGGGCACCGGCAGCAACATCTACAACGTCAATCTCGCGCCGGCGCTCGCCCGGCTCGGCCACGAGGTGCACCTGCTCTGCCAGGACCGGGAGGTCCAGATCGAGGGGGTGGAGATCCACAACCCCGACATCGGCGGCCTGCTCCCGGTCTACGTCCGCGATCCGTACGAGGGGTTCGAGGTCAAGACCTTCCCGGAGCTGAGCGACGAGGAGCTCGACCGCTACGTCGAGGCCAACGTCGCCGCCGTGCGGGAGGTCGCCGAGCGTGCGGGGGGAATCGACGCCGCCCTCGCCAACCACCTGGTGATGGGGCCGGCGATCCTCGCCCGCGCCGGGGTCGCCCCCTTCGCGGCGAAGATCCACGGCTCGGCGCTCGAGTACACGGTCAAACCCCACCCGCGCTTCCTCCCCTATGCCCGGGAGGGGATGGAGGCAGCCAACGGCGTCCTCATCGGCTCCGCCCACACCGCCGAGTCGCTCTGGGCGGCGCTTCCCGACGTCGCCGGCCTGCGCGAGAAGACGCGGCTGGGGCCGCCGGGGGTCGACGTCGAGGAGTTCCGCCCCCGTGGCCCGCGCGAGAACCTGGTCGCCTTCGTCGGCAAGCTGATCGTCTCCAAGGGGGTCGACCTCCTCCTGGCCGCCTGGCCGCTGGTGCGGGCGGCCCATCCGGGGGCCCGGCTCGAGATCGCCGGCTACGGCGCCTACGAGGACGGGTTGCGACGGCTGCTGGCGGCTTTCGAGCGGGGCGATCTCGACGACGCCCGCGAGGTCGCCCGTCGCGGCTGGGCGCTCGAGGGCGGAGAGGAGCGGCCGCTGCCGATCCTCTCAGCCTTTCTCGCCGATCCCCCCGCCGGCTACGCGGAGACGGCGCGGGCGGCGGCCGGGTCCGTCGAGTTCATCGGCCGGCTCGAGCACCACGAGGTCGCCTCCTTCTTCCCGCGGGCGGAGGCGATGGCGATGACCAGCACCTTTCCCGAGGCCTTCGGCATGGTCGCCGTCGAGGCCGCCGCCTGCGGGACGCTCCCGGTCTCGGCGGGGCACTCGGGGATGCTGGAGGTCTCCCGGCAGCTGGGGTCGGCTCTCTCCGGCGAGGTCGGTTCCCTCACCTCGTTCCCGGTCGAGCAGGGGGCCGTGGAGGCGATCGCCGAGCGCCTGAGCGCCTGGCTCTCCCTTCCCGAGGCCGAGCGGGAGCGCTCCCGCACGGCGCTGGTCGAGACCGTCGCGCGGCTCTGGAGCTGGGAGGGAGTGGCGCGCGGCGTGCTCGCCGCGGCCGCTGGACAGCTGGAAAATCTGCCCCCTCCGACGAGCTAGTGCGAAGCGTCACCTGGACCCGCAAAGCCTGACGCCGCCGCTTCAATAGAATGCCCGCCGCCCCAATGTACGGCCGCCTGCCCATAGTGAAGATGCTGCTGGTGACGCTCGCCCTGACGGCGGTGATCTCGGCAGTCATGGTCCCGATCAACTGGAACGGGCAGGGCGCCTCCGCCGAGGCGCCGAAGATCGATCACCTCCTCAACGTGATGATCGTCCTCTCGGCCTTCGTCTTCTCGCTGGTGATGGTGATGCTCTTCTACGCGCTTTGGAAATTCAAAGCCAAACCTGGGGATGAATCGGACGGCGAGCCGATCCACGGCAACACCCGGCTCGAGATCGCCTGGACCCTGATCCCGACGATCATCGTCCTCTTCGCCGGCGGCTACAGCTGGAAGGTGCTCGACGACATCGAAGAGCCGCAGAAGGACCACCTGACGGTGTCGGTCTTCTCCCAGCAGTTCGCCTGGAGCTTCGCCTACCCGGGCAAAGACTACGCCTGGACCGAAGAAGAGCTGCACGTCCCGGTCGGCCGCCAGGTCCACTTCAAGATGCACGCCCTGGACGTGATCCATTCCTTCTGGGTGCCCGAGTGGCGGATCAAGAAAGACAACGTCCCGGGCATCACCACGACCGCGATCGTCACCCCCGACAAGGTCGGGACCTACCAGCTCGTCTGCACCGAGCTCTGCGGCTTCGGCCACTCGACGATGCGCGCCAAAGTCGTCGTCGAGCCTCCGGGCAAGTTCAAGAAATGGGTCGAAGGCCTCGATCAGAAAGCGCCGAAAGAGCTGATGGAAACCGTCGAACTGGACTCGACGACCAACCCGCCGGATCTCGGAGCCGGAGGGGCGTGAACGGCATAATGGGAGAGAGCTGATGGTTGCCGCGATCAAGAGACCAGGCTGGTGGCGAGCACTGCTCGGGACCGTCGCCTTCGGTGCGTTCGGCTTCGGCCTCGTCATCGCCCTGCGGGCGATCTCCGGCCTCGAGCTCTACCAGACCGAACAGACCGGCTACCCGCACGTCGTCGTCCCGGCGATCCTCGCCCCGTTGGGCTTCCTCGCCGGCATGGGCTGCTTCGACTACTGGCTGCGGTGGGCCGCCGGGCAGCCGACGATCCCCGAGGACCACTCCCAGCACGGAGCCAAAACCTGGAAGGACTACTTCCGCTTCAACACCGACCACAAGGTGATCGGCGTCCAGTACGTCGTCACCACCTTCTTCTTCTTCTTCATCGGCGGCCTGATGGCGATGCTGATCCGGGCCGAGCTCGCCCAGCCGGGCACCCAGATCGTCGAAGCGTCGACCTACAACGGCCTCTTCTCGACGCACGCGGTGCTGATGATCTTCGTCTTCGTGATCCCGGTCTTCGCCGGGCTCGCGAACTACGTGCTGCCGCTGATGATCGGCGCGCCCGACATGGCCTTCCCGCGCCTCAACGCGCTCAGCTTCTGGATGCTGCCGCTGGCGGGCATCCTCTTCCTCCTCAGCTTCCTCGTTCCGGGCGGCGCCTTCGACACCGGCTGGACCGGCTACGCGCCGCTCTCGACCGGGGCGCCGTTAGGGCAGTCGTTCTTCAACCTCGGGGTCCAGTTCGCGGGAGCGTCGTCGATAGCCACGGCGCTCAACTTCCTGGTCACGATCATCACCATGCGTGCGCCTGGAATGACCTTCTGGCGGATGCCGCTGCTGGTCTGGGCCAACCTCTCCACCTCGCTGCTGGTCGTCGCCGCGACCCCCTTTATCGCCGGCGTCCAGTTCATGGTCCTCTTCGACCGGGCGCTGCACACGAATTTCTTCGACTTCGCGGCCGGCGGCGACGTGATCAGCTACCAGCACATCTTCTGGTTCTACTCCCACCCGGCGGTCTACATCATGATGCTGCCCGGGTTCGGGATCATCTCCGAGGTCATCTCGACCCACGCCCGCAAGCCGATCTTCGGCTATCGCCTGATGGCCCTGGCGCTGATCGGGATCGTCGTCCTCAGCTACTCGGTCTGGGCCCACCACATGTTCGTCGCCGGCATGTTCGCCTGGCTGCGGGTGCCGATGATGATCACCACCCTGCTGATCGCGGTGCCGACCGGGATCAAGATCTTCTCCTGGCTGGGGACCCTCTACTTTGGGAAGATCCACACCTACTCGACCGCGATGCTGTTCGCGCTCGCCTTCATCGTCACCTTCACGATCGGCGGCATCAGCGGGGTCATGCTCGGGATGGTGCCGATCGACATCCACGTCTCCGACACCTACTTCATCGTCGCCCACATCCATTTCGTCCTCTTCGGCGGCTCTGTCTTCACGATCTTCGCCGGCGTCTACCACTGGTTCCCGAAGATGACGGGCCGGATGTACGACGAGAAACTCGGGCGCGTGCACTTCTGGGGGACCCTGGTCGGCACCTGGGGCACCTTTGTCCCGATGCATTGGGTCGGCATGGACGGGATGCCGCGACGGGTCGCCGACTACGCCGAGCAGTTCGGCAACTGGAACCTCTTGATCAGCGTCTTCGCCTTCATGCTCGGCGCTGCGCAGGTGGTCTTCCTCTACAACATGATCGTCTCCTGGCGCTACGGCCCGAAGGCCGAGGCGAATCCGTGGCGCGCCAACTCGATCGAGTGGCAGGTCTCCTCGCCGCCGCCGATCTACAACTTCGACGAGATCCCGCGGGTCGTCGGCGGCCCCTACGAGTTCGGGATCCCCGGCGCCAAACACGCGATCATGGCCGGGGAAGGCGCTGACGCTCCCGAGAGCACGAAGAGCGTGGTGGGCAGCACCTCATGAGCGTCGATCTGAACGACGAGCGCAAGCCCCTGCTGGTCTTCCTCAACGAGGTCGCTGGCGGCCGCAAGCTGCTGCAGGCGGTGCGCGAGCGCCAGGATCAGGTTTCGAGCGTGGTCGTCGCCGCGCCGCAGAACCAGCCCTCGGTCGGTCAGCTGATCGACTCCGACGAGGTCCGCGAGGCGGCGCGGGCCCGGGTCGAGGTGACGATGGCGGTGCTGAGCGAGTTCGGAGTGCAGTCGATCGGCGAGGTCCTGGATCCCGAGCCGGCCCTGGCCGTCGACGACGCCGTGCGGGCGCACCGGCCGGGCGAGGTGCTGCTCTCCTGCCTTTCCGACACCCGCTTCGG
>Ga0196958_10000784_pt1 | contig 10356 bp, 12 predicted proteins | sample S1v_10metaG_FD_148654 | JGI IMG/M metagenome (GOLD analysis project Ga0196958, IMG submission 148654) | Soil microbial communities from Anza Borrego desert, Southern California, United States - S1+v_10 | ecosystem: Environmental > Terrestrial > Soil > Desert | place: USA: California | collected...
GCCGGGAACGAGGGCATCGGGGCCACGATCATGGGCCGCAACATGTTCGGGCCGGTGCGCGGGGCGTGGCCCGACGAGAGCTGGCGCGGCTGGTGGGGCGAGACACCGCCCTACGGCCACGACGTGTTCGTGCTCACCCATCACCCGCGCCCGTCGCTGCCGATGGACGGCGGCACGACGTTCCACTTCCTCGAGGCCACCCCGAGCGAGGCGCTGGCGCGCGCCACCGAGGCCGCGGGCGGGAAGGACGTACGCCTCGGCGGCGGCGCGGCCACCGTCCGCGCCTTCCTGGCCGAGGCACTGGTCGACGAGCTGCACCTCGTGATCGCCCCGGTCCTCGCCGGGGCGGGGGAGCGACTCTTCGATGGCCTCGCGACCCTGCCGGAGGGCTACCGCGTCGCCTCCATGACGCCGGGGGAGACCAACGACGTCCACGTCACCGTCGTGCGGCGCTGACTCGGGTCCGCGGGTCCCCGGTACCGTGGGCACGTGGCCAGGACCGGACGTGTGGAGCGCGTGACCAAGGAGTCGAGCGTGCTCGTCGAGGTCGACCTCGACGGCACCGGACGCACGGAGGTCGCCACCGGGGTGCCGTTCTTCGACCACATGCTCGACGCGCTCGGGAAGCACGGCGCGCTGGACCTGGTCGTGCGCGCCACCGGCGACGTCGAGGTCGACGCCCACCACACCGTCGAGGACGTCGCGATCGTGCTGGGCCAGGCGCTCAAGCAGGCGCTCGGCGACAAGTCGGGGATCCGCCGCTTCGGCGACGCCTGGATCCCGATGGACGAGGCGCTCGCCCACGCCGTCGTCGACGTCTCGGGGCGTCCCTACTGCGTGCACACCGGCGAGCCCGAGGTGATGACCGGGTTCGTGGTCGGCGGCAACTACCCGACGGTGCTCAACCGCCACGTGTTCGAGTCCATCGCGTTCCACGCCGGCATCGCCCTGCACGTGCGCGTCACCGGCGGCCGCGACCCGCACCACATCACCGAGGCCGAGTACAAGGCGATCGCCCGCGCGCTGCGGGCCGCGACCGAGCCCGACGCGCGACTCGAGGGCGCCGCGTCCACCAAGGGCGTCCTGGAGTCGTGACCTGACCCGTGAGCTCCTCCGACCTCCTCGTCGTCGGGCTCCTCGCGCTCGCGGGCTTCCTCGTCGGCGGCGTGGTCAGCGCCCGGCGGCGCCACCGTCTCGTCGCCGGCGTCCTCGCCGCGCTCGCCGTCCTCGCGGTGCTCGGGGCGGTCCTGCGCCTGGTGCCGGCCCTGGCCTGACGCCGGGCACGATCGGTTCCGCGCCGAGCGGGAACCTCATCGGGCCCGTCGCGGGGACCGACCGGGGCCTGCTCGTGCTCGACGTGCACGGCGCCGAGCCCCGACCGCGCTCGGTACCGTGGAGTCCGTGAGCTCGACGACCACCCCGCCCACGAGCCCGGCGCGCCGGCCCTCCCGCACCCCGCGCGTGGTCGTGCTCGACTACGGCTCGGGCAACCTGCGCTCCGCCGAGCGGGCGCTCCAGCGGGTGGGCGCCGACGTCGAGGTGACCGCCGACGGGCGCGCCGCGCTCGATGCCGACGGCCTGGTCGTGCCCGGCGTCGGCGCGTTCGCCGCCTGCGCGGCGGGCCTGCGATCGGTGCACGGCGAGCGGCTCATCGAGCAGCGCCTCGCCGGCGGCCGCCCCGTGCTCGGCATCTGCGTGGGCATGCAGGTGATGTTCGAGCGTGGCGTCGAGTTCGGCGAGGAGGCCGAGGGCGCCGGCCAGTGGCCGGGCACCGTCGAGAAGCTGCAGGCCGACGTGCTGCCCCACATGGGCTGGAACACGGTGTCGGCGCCGCGGGACAGCGTCCTGTTCGCCGGCATGGACGCCGACACGCGCTTCTACTTCGTGCACTCGTTCGGCGTGCGCCGCTGGGAGCAGCGGGCCCCCGAGCACTTCGCGCCGGCGCGCGTGACGTGGGCCCACCACGGCGAGGACTTCGTCGCCGCCGTCGAGAACGGGCCGCTGTCGGCCACCCAGTTCCACCCCGAGAAGTCGGGCGACGCGGGCGCGGACCTGCTGACCAACTGGCTCGGCGTCCTGCGCTAGAAACTCCGCGAGCCGTGTCGAAGGACGGCGCCGCCGTTCGACGCCCGGGTGAGCGGCGGGGGAGACGCCCCGCCGACCAGCCGCGAGGAGAGTCCGATGCGCTACATGCTGATCATGCAGGCCCCCGAGTCCATGAGGGTCGGCGAGCCCGACGGGCCCCCCGCCGACGAGGTGTTCGAGGCCATGGGCCGCTACAACGAGGCCCTCCTCGAGGCCGGTGTGCTGCTCGCCGCCGAGGGCCTGGCCCCGAGCGCCGAGGGCTTCGTCGTCACCCGGGACGACGAGGGCGCGACCGTCACCGACGGGCCGTTCGCCGAGGCCAAGGAGGTCGTCGCGGGCTTCTGGATCCTCGAGGTCGCCTCCCGTGAGGAGGCCGTGCAGTGGGCGAAGCGCTGTCCGATCGGCCCCGGCGTGCGCCTGGAGGTCCGCCGCATCCCGGAGATGGCCGAGTTCGAGGGTGTCGCCCCCGCCGAGGTGCTCGACGCCGAGGCCACCCTGCGCCAGCGCATCGCCGAGCGCGCCTGACCCGTACCCACGACCCCCGAGGAGAACCCCGTGCGCTTCATGTTGCTGCTCAAGTACGACGAGGCCGCCCAGATGGCGAACCCGCCGGACCCGGCCATCTTCGAGGAGATGGGCCGCTTCAACACCGAGATGGTCGACGCCGGCGTCCTGCTGGCCGGCGAGGGCCTCATGCCCAGCGCCCAGGGCGCCGTGGTGGCGTTCGACGGCGAGGAGCCGACCGTCAGCGACGGTCCGTTCACCGAGGCCAAGGAGCTGGTCGGCGGCTTCTGGATCCTGGAGGTCGAGTCGCTGGAGGAGGCCCTGTCCTGGGCGCGCCGCGCGCCGTTCCGCAACGGCGAGCGCCTCGAGGTGCGCCGGGTGACCGAGGCCGCGGACTTCGAGGGCATCGCCCCGCAGGAGGTGCTCGACGCCGAGGAGGAGCTGCGGGCGCGCCAGGCCCAGCAGCACGGGGGCTGACCGGCTGGTGTCCACCGCGACCGATCCCTACGCCGTCCTCGAGACGGTGTGGCGGATGGAGTCCGCCCGGATCGTGGCCGGCGTCGCGCGCGTGGTGCGCGACGTCGGCCACGCCGAGGAGCTCGCCCACGACGCCCTCGTCGCGGCCATGGAGCAGTGGCCCCGCGAGGGCGTCCCCGACAACCCGGGTGCCTGGCTGGCGGCCACGGCCCGGCGCCGCGCGATCGACGCCATCCGCCGCGAGCAGAACCTGGCGCGCAAGACCGAGTTGCTCGAGTCGCAGGAGTCCGGCGTCGCCCCGCCGGCGGACGTCGGCGTCGGCGACGGGGCCGCGGCGGTCGGCGACGACCTGCTCGCCCTGCTCTTCGCCACCTGCCACCCGGCGGTGGCGCGTGAGTCCCGGGTCGCGCTGACCCTGCGGCTGTTCGGCGGCCTGACCACCGACGAGATCGCCCACGCGTTCCTCGTCCCGTCGCCGACCGTGGGGCAGCGGATCTCGCGGGCGAAGAAGCGCCTGGCCGGCGTCGGCCCCGAGGCGCTCGCGGTGCCCACCGGCGACGAGCTCGCCGCCCGGCTCGGCGCGGTGCTCGAGGTGGTCTACCTGGTCTTCAACGAGGGCTACGCCGCGACCTCCGGCGGCGACTGGACCCGGCCCGCGCTCTGCGTCGAGGCGATGCGGCTGGGCCGCGTGCTCGCGGGGCTGCAGCCCGACGAGCCCGAGGTCCACGGGCTGGTGGCACTCATGGAGCTGCAGGCCTCGCGGCTGCGCGCGCGGGTGGGGCCGTCGGGGGAGCCGGTGCTGCTCGGCGACCAGGACCGGTCGCGCTGGGACCGGGTGCTGCTGCAGCGCGGGCTGGCGGCACTCGCGCGCGCCGAGTCGGGGGCCGGGGGTCGTCGGGGGCGCTACACCCTGCAGGCCGCGATCGCCGCCTGCCACGCCCGCGCGCGCTCCACCGACGAGACCGACTGGGCCGCGATCGCCGCGCTCTACGCCGAGCTCGCGGCGCTGGCGCCGTCGCCGGTGGTCGAGCTCAACCGCGCGGTGGCCGTGTCCCGGGCCGAGGGTCCGGAGGCGGGGCTCGCGGTGCTCGCACCCCTGGACGCCGAGCCGGCCCTCGCGGGCTACCACCTGCTGCCCGCGGTGCGCGCCGACATGCTCGTCGCGCTGGGGCGGGTCGACGAGGCGGTCGCCCAGATCGACCGTGCGCTCGGGCTCGTGCGGACGGTGGCCGAGCGCGAGCTGCTGGAGCGCCGGCGGGCCGCGCTCGTCGAGTGATCGATGAGCGCGCTGCCGCCCACGCGGCGGCGCCCCGTCCGCCCTACCACCTCGCTGGCGCAGTCCGTCACCACACCGTGATCGGGAATCGGTAACGCAACGTAGCCGAAGCGCGAGATCCGGAACGAGTCGCACCCGAGCCGCCGGGCGCGCAACGTCTCGGGGGACCTCGCCATGACCCAGCAGTACCTGCCACCGCCGCACCACCAGCCGTACCACGGCGCGCCCATGCCGCCGCAGCGATCGAACGGCGTGGCCACCGCCGGCTTCGTCGTGGCCCTGTGCGGTGCGGTCCTCTCGATCATCCCCCTCCTCGGGATCGTGGCGTGGATCGTCGCCCCGATCGGCATCGTGCTGTCCATCGTCGGGTTGACCCGCGTCGGCCAGCTCGGCGGCCGCGGCATGGCGGTCAGCGGCGTCGTCCTCGGGGTGGTGGGCCTGTTCATCTGTCTGCTGTGGTTGATCGGGTTCGCCGCGGCCACCACCCCCACGAGCGGGTCGACCTACACGCCGCCGAGCTACTCCTACTCGGCGCCGTCGTACTCGGCCCCGGCCCGGTCGGCGGCGCCGTCGACGTCGTCGATGCCCTCGGTGAACGGACCGTTCACCAGCGGCACCTACCTGGTGGGTACCGAGATCGCCCCGGGCCAGTACCGAACCGACGGGGACTCGTTCTGCGGCTGGTCGCGCAACGAGGACACGTCGGGCGAGTTCGACGCGATCATCGCCAACGGGCTCGTGAACGGCCCGACCACCGTGACCGTGCAGGCGTCGGACGGGGCCGTCGAGTTCTCCGGGAGCTGCGTCTGGACGCGCCGCTGAGCTCTCCCGCGACGAGCGCGAACCGCCCCACCTGCCAGCAGGTGGGGCGGTCACGCGTCGGACGAGCGGATCGGGGCCGGCGCCGGTCCGGTGACCGTCACGATCGCCCCAGCGCAGGCGGGCCGCCGAGCAGGTGTGAGGCCGTGTCCGTGCCCCGGCACGGACGAGCGCTCACCAGCCCGGAGGGCGAAGTCTACGATCGCGCGCCGTGACCATCGACCTGCTCCCCGCGGTGGACGTCGTCGACGGCCAGGCCGTCCGCCTGGTCCAGGGCCGCGCCGGCACCGAGACCGGCTACGGCGACCCCCTCGACGCCGCCCGCGCCTGGGCCGCCGACGGTGCGCGGTGGCTGCACCTCGTCGACCTCGACGCCGCCTTCGGCCGCGGCTCGAACGCCGAGCTGTTGGCGCGGGTCGTCGAGCAGGTCGACATCGCCGTCGAGCTCTCCGGCGGCATCCGCGACGACGCCTCGCTGCGGCGGGCGCTGGACACCGGCTGCGCGCGGGTCAACATCGGCACCGCCGCGCTCGAGGACCCGGAGTGGTGCGCGAAGGCGATCGCCGAGTTCGGCGACCGGGTCGCCGTCGGGCTCGACGTGAAGATCAGCGAGGGCCGCCACCGGCTCGCGGCGCGCGGGTGGGTGTCCGACGGCGGCGACCTGTGGAGCGTGCTCGCCCGCCTCGACGCGGAGGGCTGCGCGCGCTACGTCGTCACCGACGTGGGTCGCGACGGGACGCTGACCGGTCCGAACACCGAGCTGCTCGAGGCGGTGTGCGCGCGCACCGACCGCCCCGTGGTCGCGTCGGGCGGGGTGTCGTCGCTCGACGACCTGCGCGCGCTCAACGCCCTCGCGCCGATCGGTGTCGAGGGCGCGATCGTCGGCAAGGCCCTCTACGCCGGCAACTTCACCCTCGCGGAGGCGCTCTCGGCCGTCCGTGGGTGATCTCGGGGGCGGTGGCCCCGGTGGTTAGGCTGGTCGGTATGGGTGTCGCCGTCCGCGTGATCCCCTGTCTGGACGTCGATGCCGGCAGGGTGGTCAAGGGCGTCAACTTCGTCGACCTGCGCGACGCCGGCGACCCGGTCGAGATGGCCCGCCTGTACGACGCCGAGGGCGCCGACGAGCTCACCTTCCTCGACGTCAGCGCGTCGTCCGCGGAGCGCGAGACCACCTACGACGTCGTGCGTCGCACCGCCGAGCAGGTGTTCATCCCGCTGTGCGTGGGCGGCGGCGTGCGCTCGAACGAGGACATCGACCGGCTGCTGCGCGCGGGCGCCGACAAGGTCAGCATCAACACCGCCGCGATCGCCCGCCCCGACTTCCTCGGCGAGGCCAGCCGCCGCTACGGCTCGCAGTGCATCGTGCTCTCGGTCGACGCGCGACGTGTCCCCGCCGACGGGCAGCCGACGTCGTCGGGCTTCGAGGTCACCACCCACGGCGGGCGCCGCGGCACCGGGATCGACGCGCTCGAGTGGGCCCAGCGCGGCCAGGAGCTCGGGGTCGGGGAGATCCTGCTCAACTCCATGGACGCCGACGGGACGAAGGCCGGCTTCGACCTGGAGATGATCAGCCGGGTGCGCGCGCTGGTCGACGTGCCGGTGATCGCCAGCGGCGGCGCGGGAGCGGTCGAGCACTTCCCGCCGGCGGTGGCCGCGGGGGCCGACGCCGTGCTGGCCGCCAGTGTGTTCCACTTCGGGATCATGCGCATCGGCGAGGTCAAGGACGCGCTGCGCGCCGACGGGGTCGAGGTCCGGTGAGCGCCGGAACGCCGCGCGACGGAGCCGCACCGTCGACCTGGACCCTCGACCCCGCGATCGCGGCCCGCCTCAAGCGCACCGCCGACGGGCTCGTGTGCGCGGTGGCCCAGCAGCACGACACCCGCGAGGTCCTCATGGTCGCCTGGATGACCGACGAGGCCCTGGCCCGCACGTTGGCCACCCGCGAGGGCACCTACTGGTCGCGGTCGCGCGACGAGCTGTGGGTCAAGGGCGCGACCTCGGGGCACGTGCAGAAGGTCGTCGAGGTCCGCCTCGACTGCGACGGCGACACCGTCCTCCTGCTCGTCGACCAGTCCGGCGCCGCCTGCCACACCGGCGAGCGCACCTGCTTCGACGCCGACCCCCTGCTCGCGCCCGAGGCCTGAGCCCGGGCGATCACCCGGAGCCGCCCACCCCGTCGCGGTCGGCGGCGACGTCCCGGAACGCCGCCACCGCCGCGTGCACCGCCGGCGTCCCGCGGTCGGTGCGCCACACGGCGTCGATGCTGCGCCGCAGCACCGGGTCGGTGGTCGCGACGGTGACGCCGGCGGGCAGCGGGGGACGGGCGAGCCGCGGGACCAGCGCCGCCACGCCGACGCCCGCGACCAGCTCGAGGTGCATCCCGAAGCCCCGGACCCGACACGTCACCCGCGGCTCGAGGCCCAGGGCGCGCAGCGTCTGCAGCAGCCACGCCTGGGCTCGGGTGTCGCCGCCGTCGGCGACCCAGTCGAGGTCGTCGACCTCCGCCAGCCCGACCGGACCCGCGCGGGCTCCCTGGTCGGGCGCTGCTCCGGGTCGTCTCGCCACGAGCCGGTGGTCGGCGGGCAGCACCAGGTCGATGACGTCCTCGCAGAGCCGGGCCCGGGAGGTGCCGGCGGGGACGGGCGCGGGCAGGCCCTCCCAGTTCTCCACGACGGCGAGGTCGAGGTCGCCGGCGAGCACCGCGGGCAGCGTCTCCTCGGCCTCCCCGTCGGCGAGCGCGACGCGCAGGTCGGGGTGGGCGGCGCGCAGCCGGGCCAGCGCCGCCGGGGCGAGGGCGTGCACCGAGGTCGGGATCGCGCCGATCCGCAGCTCGCCCACCACCTCGTCGCGCAGCCGGTCGAGGTCGAGGCGGGCGGCCGCGACCCGGGCGAGGATCTCCGTCGCGTGCTCGGCGAGCACCCGCCCGGCGGGGGTGAGGCGCAGGCCGCGGCCCGCGGGCTCGGTGAGCGCCGTCCCCGCGTCGCGCTCCAGCTTCGCGAGCTGCTGCGAGACCGCCGAGGGCGTCAGGTGCAACGCCGCGGCGGCGCCCGCGACCGACCGGTGGGTCGCGAGCGCCTCGAGGGCCCGGAGCCGGTCGAGGGCGAACACGGTAGGAATCGTAACGAATCGGGGGCAGGAAACCTCGCTGGTGCTCAACGGTCACCCGACCGACCATCGGGGGCGTGGCGCGCTCCCTCGACCACCCGCCGACGGGCGCCACGCTGGCCGCCCCCCGCGTCGACGCCCGGCTCGTGGCCGTCGCCGGGAGCCTCTGCATCGCGTTCTCGCCGATCTTCATCGCGCTCGCCGCCGTCAGCCCGGGGACGGCGACGGTGTTCCGCTGCGCCCTCGCGCTGCCGCTGCTGGTACCGCTGGCGCTCCTCGAGCGGCGCCGCCGCCTCCGGTCGGCCACCACGACCGGGAACCGCCCGTGGCTGCTGCTCCTCGGCGGCGCGCTGCTCGGCCTCGACATGACGCTGTGGGCGGAGTCGATCAGTGCCGTCGGCGCCGGGGTGTCGACGGTCGTGGTCAACGTCCAGGTCGTCATCCTGCCGCTGCTGGCGTTCCTCGTCCTCGGCGAGCGGGTGCGGCGGACGTTCGTGCTCGCGGTGCCCGTGATGCTCGTCGGCGTGGCGCTGGCGGGCGGGCTGGTCGGCGACCCGACCGCGGTCTCCGGCCCGGCCCCGGTGCGCGGCACGGTGACGGCGCTGGTCGCCGCGGCCGCCTACGCCGGCTACCTGCTGCTCGTCCGGCTCGGGGCCGGCCCGCGGCAACGGTTCACCCCGGTCGCGGTCGCCACGACCGGCGCCGCCGGTGCCTCGTTCGTCCTCGGCTCGCTCTGGCAGGGCGTCGACCTGGCCCCGGACCTGCGGGCCCTGGCGTGGCTGGCGGTGCTCGCGCTCGTCGGGCAGGTCATGGGCTGGGTGCTCATCGCCTCGGCGCTGCCCCGCCTGCCGTCGTCGACGGGCGCCTCGATCCTGCTGCTCCAGCCGGTCGGCGCGGTCCTGCTCGGCGCGGTGGTCCTCGGCGAGCGGCCCGGCGTGCTGCAGCTGCTCGGCTGCGTCGTCGTCCTCGGCGCCGTGGCCGTCGCCGCCCGCACCCGCGCGGTGCCGCCGGAGCCCGCCGGGGAGCCCGCGGCCCCCACCCGGTGATCGGCACCGATCCGGCGCGGTGATCGCGCGGGGCCCGGGCGCGTCGGGGCGGTGACCGGCGCGCGGTGCGCGGCACCCCCAGCGACCCGGGCGCCCGGGGGTGTCGGGGGCGGGGGCCACAATGAGGCCGTGCCCGGTTCCGACCCCTCCGCCGCCCGTCTCGGCGCGGTCGTGCCCGACCGCGCAGGGTTCCACGCCCTGGCGGCGCACCACCGCGTCATCCCGGTGACGCGGCGGCTGCTGGCCGACGGGGAGACGCCGGTGGGGCTCTACCGCAAGCTCGCCGGGCACCGCCCGGGCACCTTCCTGCTCGAGTCGGCCGCGCACGGCGAGTCGTGGTCGCGCTGGAGCTTCGTCGGGGCGCGCAGCGCGGCGTCGCTCACCGAGGTCGACGGCCGCGCGGTGTGGACGGGCACGGCGCCGGCGGGCCTGCCGGGCGCGGGCTCCGAGCACGACGACGGTGACCGGGCCCCGCTCGACGACCCCCTGGCCGCCCTGCGCGAGACGCTCGAGCGGCTGCGCACCGACCCGCTGCCCGGGCTCCCGCCGCTCACCGGCGGGCTCGTCGGCTACGTCGGCTACGACGCGGTGCGCCGCCTCGAGCGGGTGCCCGAGCTCGCCGAGGACGACCTCGAGATCCCCGAGATGGTCATGCTGCTGGCCACCGACGTGGCCGCGCTCGACCACCACGAGGGCACGGTCACGCTCATCGCCAACGCGGTGAACTGGGACGACAGCCCCGAGCGCGCCGACGCGGCGTACGACGACGCGCTGGCCCGCCTCGACCGCATGACCGCCGAGCTCGCCGCGCCCGCCCCCTCGACGGTGTCCACGGTGTCCACGGTCGGCACGCCCGGCGGCCCGCCGGAGGGGGTGCGCCGGCGGCGCACGCCGCAGGAGCACCACGCGGCCATCGAGGTGGCCAAGGAGCGCATCCGCGCCGGCGACGCGTTCCAGGTCGTGCTCTCGCAGCGCTTCGAGGCCGACACCGCGGCCGACGCGCTGGAGATCTATCGGGTGCTGCGGATGACCAACCCCAGCCCG
>Ga0196958_10000785_pt1 | contig 10351 bp, 8 predicted proteins | sample S1v_10metaG_FD_148654 | JGI IMG/M metagenome (GOLD analysis project Ga0196958, IMG submission 148654) | Soil microbial communities from Anza Borrego desert, Southern California, United States - S1+v_10 | ecosystem: Environmental > Terrestrial > Soil > Desert | place: USA: California | collected...
GTGGTGGCGCTGCCTGGCCGCTCGACGACGGTCAGCACCCTCGACGCCCGGACCCTGCGCGACGCGCGGGACGTGGTCGCGGCCATGCACGAGCTGGCGGTCCGGGAGGCGGTCGGCGCGCTGACCGACACGGACCTGGACGCCATGCAAGAGGCCAACGACCGGTTCCGCGCCGCAGTCGTGGCCGGCGACGCCGAGGCGGCGGTTCGAGCAGACGACGACCTGCACGGCGTGCTCGTCACGGTCAGCGGGAACCGCTCGCTCGCGGCCGTCCTCGAGCAGTTCACCCCGGTGCTGCGTCGCGCGGAGCGGCTGAGGTTCGCGTCCCTGGGCGGCCGCTCGTCGATCGCGCGGCACGAGGAGCTGATCCGGCTCTGCGCTGCCGGCGACACCGAGGGCGCGGCGGCCGTCGCCTTCGACACCTTCCACAGCCTGACGACCGCCGAGCCCGCCCGAACCGAGGAGTGACCATGCCGCTTTCCGACTTCCCCCGCTACCCGTTGACCTTCGGGCCGAGTCCGGTGCACCCGCTCGAGCGGCTGACCGCCCATCTCGGCGGAGCATCGGTCTGGGCGAAGCGCGAGGACTGCAGCTCCGGTCTCGCGTACGGAGGCAACAAGACCAGGAAGCTGGAGTACATCGTCCCCGACGCGCTGGCCCGGGGCGCGGACACGCTCGTCTCCATCGGCGGCTACCAGTCCAACCACACCCGTCAGGTCGCGGCGGTCGCCGCCCGTGTCGGCCTGAAGGCCGTCCTGGTCCAGGAGAAGTGGGTGGACTGGCCCGACTGCGTCAACGACCGGGTCGGCAACATCCTGTTGAGCCGGATCCTCGGCGCCGACGTACGCCTCGACCCCGCCGGCTTCGGCATCGGGTTCAAGGAGTCGTGGACCCGGGCGATCGCTGACGTGGAGGCTGCCGGTGGCGTGCCCTACCCGATCCCGGCCGGTGCCTCCGACCACCGGCTCGGTGGCCTCGGGTTCGCCGGCTGGGCCTACGAGGTGCAGCAGCAGGAGCAGGAGCTCGGCGTCTTCTTCGACACCGTCGTCGTGTGCTCGGTGACCGGATCGACCCACGCCGGGATGGTCGCCGGCTTCGCGGCACTCGAGGAAGCCGGCGGCCGTCCGCGGCGGGTCCTCGGCATCGACGCCAGCGCCCGGATCGACGAGACCCGGGACCAGGTGGCACGGATCGCCCGCGCGACCGCGGAGCTGATCGGGGTCGACCGGCCGCTTCGCGACGACGAGGTGACCGTGCTCGAGGGGTGGGCCGGTGACCGCTACGGCATCCCGGTCGAGTCGACGGTCGACGCCATCCGGCTCACCGGACAGCTCGAGGGCGTGATCCTCGACCCGGTCTACGAGGGCAAGTCGATGGCCGGCCTCGTCGATCTCGTCACGAGCGGCGAGATCCCGCGCGACTCGACGGTCCTCTACGCACACCTGGGCGGGCAGCCGGCCCTCAACGCGTACAGCGGCCTGTTCACCCACACCTCGCCCGTGCCGCTCTGACGACAGCAGCCGGCCTGCCGCTCGGCGGGTGACGCGCGGCCCACCGGGTACCGCTCCCCCTGAGTTCCCACCGAAGGAGGCCGAGAATGCCGAGCAAGTCCTCGAACGTGAAGAACGAGAAGCAGTACGAAGCCCTCAAGGACAAGGGAATGTCCAAGGAGCGTGCGGCCAAGATCGCCAACGCCAAGGACTCCTCCAAGCACGGCGGTCAGCAGTCCGGCAAGGGCGGCAACAGCAAGCAGGGCGGCACGACCGCGCAGAAGAAGGAAGCCGGAAGGAAGGGTGGCAAGGCCAGCCACTGAGCGCCGCCCCGCGGCTCAGCGCGGGGGCGTCATCGCCCAGCGGATGGTGCCGGTCGCGCCCCTGCCGAGCAGTCGCACGACCGTGCGTTCCGACATGGGGAGCCACGGAAGCCGGAGCGGCAGACGGGTCCACGCCGGCATCAGGCCGACGGCGGCCGCCGCGAGCGTCGCGTAGGCAGGCCGGACGGCGAGCGGCAGCGGCGGTCGCAGCAGCACGTAGCTGACCGCCTCCCTCGCCTCCCGCGTGCCGCGCAGCTCGGGCCGGAACGACCGCAGCCGCTCTGCGAGCTGCGCCTGCGTGGTCGGCGGGTCGAGCACGCCGAGCCGACGGCCGACCTCGGCCGCCTGCGCGACGTACTCGTCGCGCTCGGCGGGGCTGAGCGGCGTTCCTCCGTAGACGGTGTGCGCGAGCAGGAAGCTGTCGACCTCGGCGACGTGCACCCACTCCAGGAGGTGCGGGTCGCTGGCGGCGTACGGCGTGCCGTCGGCCATCGTGCCGGTGATCCGCTCGTGGATCCGGCGCACGGCGTCGACCGCCTGCTGCGCGTCCGAGGAGGTCCCGAAGGTGGTGACCGCCAGGAAGGTGCTGGTGCGGTGCAGCCGGCCCCACATGTCGCCGCGGTAGCCCGAGTGCTCCGCGACCGCCGTCATCGCGGCCGGGTGCATCGTCTGGAGGAGCAGCGCGCGGAGCCCGCCGACGAACATCGCGGCGTCCCCGTGGACCCGGTTGATCGGGCTGCCCTCCGCGAACCACCGCGGTCCCGGCGTGTCGTGGATCCGGGCTCGGTGGCGCTCGCCGTCCGGGCCGGCCACCTGCCGGAACAGGGCCTCGCCGGCCCGCGCCCGGACGTCCTCGATGATCTGCACGGCTCCATCGTGCCCGGTGCCTGGTCGCCGCTCACCCCTCGTAGGGGACCTCCGTCGCCCACGAGCCCTCGTCCTGCGTGGCTGCGGCGTAGATCGCCTCGGCGACGCGGTCCGGCGTGAACGCGCCCTCCCTGGCGAGGCTGCCGCGCACGGTCACCGAGACCGCGCGGACGCCGTCGTCGCGGAGGGTGGTGTCGATGCTGCGCACCAGGTTGCGGACACCGGCCTTCTGCACGCCGAGCGAGGCGGCCCGGTTCCACGGCTTGTCGGCGGCCATGCTGCCGGTGACGGTGATCCGCGCGCCCTCGCGCAGGTACGGGCGGACCGCCTGGACCGCGGTCAGCAGGGCTCCGACGCCGAGGGCGATGTCCGCGAGCAGCTCGTCGACGGTGAGCTCGAGCGGGTCCTTCTCGCGGAAGGCGCTCGGGTTGAAGTGCAGCACGTCGACCCGACCGCACTGCTCCGCGAGCGCGCCGATGGCCGCACGCGACTGCTGCGGGTCGGTCAGGTCGGCGATCGCCGTGCGGACGGCGGTGTCCGGCCCGCCCAGCTCCTCGGTCAGGGTGCCGAGCACTTCGTCGTCGAGCCCGACCAGCGCGACGTCGTACCCCTCGGCCGCGAAGCGGCGCGCCACCGAGCCGCTCACTCCGGGTCCCGCGCCGACGACCATCACTACCCGCTTGCTCATGCGGAAGAGCCTAGGTCGCGGCCTCGCGGAGGGTGGCCGCCCGGGCGCCACGCACGACGGCGGTGGAGGCGGCGACGGCGACCGTCGCCAGGACCAGGGTGACGGCCAGTGCCAGGAGCACGATCCGCTGCACGTCCGGCTCGGGGAGCACCGGTGGGGTGGTGGGGTCGTCCAGCCCCAGCGTGAGCGACGGCAGCAGCACGGCCTGCGCCGCGGCGCCCGCGACCAGCCCGGCGACCAGCGACGCGCCCAGCACGATCGTCCACTCCCAGAGTGCGCTGCCCACGAGGCTGCGGCGGGACACGCCGACCACGCGCATGGACGCCGCGTCGCGCCGGCGCGCCGGCAGCTGGACCGCGATGCCCACCAGCAGTCCGCCGAGGGCGATCGTGAGCATGGCGGCGGCGACCACCAGGTAGAGCCGGAGCGCCTGTGCATAGGCACTCTGGTCGAGCGCCTCGCGGGTGTCGTCGGCACGCGCCTCGACGGTCAGGCCGGCCTCCGCCAGGGCGTCGGTGACCTCGGCAGGCGCTTCGTCCCGCGCGAGCACGAACGGATCGGTGAGCGACTCGCCGGGCCGGAACCGGTTCAGGAACGTCGGCAGGTCGAGGACGACCCCGGTCGGGCCGACCGTCGGCAGGCTCTCGGCGGTCGCGACCACCTCCAGCGGGACCGTCTCGTAGGTGAACGCGATCTCCGGTCCGTCCTCGCCCTGGGTGACCGACCAGCTGTCGACCCCGACCACTGCGGGCACCAGTCCTTCCAGCCCGCGCCAGCGGACCGTGCCTTCCGAGCTCTCACCGACGAGGGTCAGCGAGTCCCCGTCGTCGGAGGCCTCGGCGCCGTCCGGTGACCAGCCCGCTGCGTCCAGCGCCGCGAGGACCGGCTCGCCGTCCACCGTCAGCCCGGCGATCTCGACCTCGGTGCCGACCGGGGCGTCCTCGACCGTGATCCCGATCAGGTCGCAGCCCAGCCGGCAGTCCCGGAACCCCGTCTCCTGCGTGGCGGTCTGCGGCCCGAAGGGTCCGAGGTCTATCGTGCGGCGTCCGCCTTCGGTCGCGAGCACCTCGAGCTCGACCCCGGTGCCGGGGGAGGAGCTCGTCGCGGTCAGCGCCAAGCGGGTGCCCGTCAGGTGGGGGAAGGGGTACGCCGGCTCCAGCCGGTCCGCGATCTCGCCGCCGCCCCGACCGTCGGTCCACTGCTCCTGCCAGTGGACGACCCGCTCCAGGCGGGCGGAGTCCACGAGCCCGATCCGGCCCAGCTCGGGCACCACCACGTCCGCTGTGGCCATCAGCCACTCGCCGTCCGGGTCGACCTCGCGGGTCAGCTGGAGCGTCTGCGAGACGCTCAGCGGCGAGCTGTAGACCACGTCCGCCGGCGCCCGCGTGTCCGCCACGCTGGCCCGCCACCCCGCGGCCACGCTGTCCAGCCCGAGTGCGAACACCGACAACGCGATCGCGGCGGAGATCGGGAGGATCAGCAGCGTGCCCTGGCTGCGTCGTGCCACCGCTCGGAGTCCCACGAACACCGACATCGGTCGCTCGGCCCCGCGGCGGGTGCGCCACCGTGCGAGCGCGCCGGTGGCACGGGTGACGACCAGCCCGACGGCGATCGCGGTCACCACCGGGAGCAGCAGGTCGGTGACGTCGAGCTGTTGCTCGCCGCCCGCGCCGAGCTTGCCGAGCGGCAGCGCGAGGGCGAGGAAGACCACACCCAGCTCCGCCACCAGGGCCAGCCGCCCGCTCTCGCCCGGGCGGCGCACACCGGAGAGCTGGCCCCGGAGCTGCTCCCGCAGCACCTTCCCGATCGCGAGCGCGACCACGACGGCGATCGCGACCGCGACCAGCCCGGCGGACACCAGGCTCGCCGCCGGCAGGCTGATGGCGATGCCGTCCGGCAGCCAGGCCGCCGCGAGCAGCGTCGATGCGCCGTACCCCAGCAGCACCCCGAGCGGGGCGCTCACCACCACCAGCAGCCAGGGCTCGGCCAGGCCCAGCAGCCACGCCTGCCGCCGCCCGACCCCGCGCAAGGAGGCGAGGGCCAGCTCGGAAGCCCGTAGGTCGGCGGCCGCAGCCTGCAGCCGCAGGATCATCGCGAGCGCGACCAGCACGAGCGAGAGCACCGCGGGCGCGACCGCGTCGCTCGCCGCGGACCGTTGGGCCTGCACGTCGTCGAGCACCGCGTCCAGCTCGTTGACGTGCGCCTCGCCGTTCACGACGCCGCCCGTCTCGAGCGGGATCGCCCTGTCGGTGAGGGCCTCGACGTCCTGGACGAGCGCGTCGAACTCGGCGTCGGTGAGGTCCTCGGTCAGCCGCAGCCGGCTGTCGACGAGGGGCAGCCACTGTCCCGGCGGGAGCGTGCCGAAGGCCTCCGGCGTGAGCACGATCGGGCCCGGGCGGTAGATGCCGTCGGGGCTGGTGCCCCGGCTCGACATCCGGGCGGGGAACAGCCAGTGCTCGTCCGACTCGGGCGTGGTGTAGGTGCCGACGACCAGCTGCCGGCCGAGCGCGGGCAGGCGGATCTCCTCGCCGACCGGGTAGAGCGTGACGTCCTTCTCGTTCACCAGCACCTCGCCCGGGGCGGACGGGCAGGCCCCGCGGACCTCGAGCTGGTCGCAGGCTCCTTCCCGCGCGGCGTAGGTCCACTCGGTGTAGCGCCAGAACTCGGGGATCGGCGGCGTGGTCAGCGTGAGCTCCGGCGCGGAGTAGCCGACGGGGAGGATGCGCTCGACCTCGGCGAGGCCGGCGGCGACCAGCTCGTCGAGCGTCTGGTGGGGACCCACCTCGAGCTCCCAGGTCAGCGCCGTCAACGGGTCCGCGGCCTCGGCCAGGCGGCTCTGCGTGTACGCCGCGGTCGAGGCCTGCTGGAAGCTGGGCCCCAGCACGCTGCCGCCGACCGCCAGCACCATCAGTGCGAGCGTGCCGACCGACAGCAGCCAGCGGGAGCGGAGTCCTCGCAGGGCCATCACGAGGGTGATCACGCCGTCCTCCTCGCACCCGGCTCGAGGAGCAGGGCCGGTGCGCTGCGACGACGTGCGCGTCCGGCCACCGCCGTTCCGGCGAGGCCGACGGCGAGGGCGGCAGCCAGGGCCGCGAGGGCCAGCAGCCCGGGGGTGGCGGCGGTGCCGAGCAGGAGTCGGTTCGGCCCGGACGGCACCAGCCCGGTGCCGTCGACGGTGGTCACCACGGCCAGCCAGCTGCCGACGCCGGTGACGACCCCGACGACGCCCGCGACCGCGGCGGTCTCGACCCGGGTCGCCCGGCGCAGGTCGGCCGTCGCGACGCCGGCCAGCCGGAGCGCGGCCCGCTGACCGCGCGCGGAGCGCAACCTGCTCGCCGCGCCGGAGGCGAGGACGAGGAGCCCCGTGACCGCGGCCGCGATCCCGACCACGAGGCGGGACCGGGAGTCCGCGAGGGTGCCGCTCGCGAGCTCTGCCTCTGTGCCTCCGCTGCTCGCGACCAGGTCCGCTCCGGCAGCCACCAGCTCGGACCGGAGGTCCGCAGGCAGACCGGCCCTGGCCAGGACGAGGACCCGGAGCGCGGGCACCGACGCGCTGGCGGCGGCGAGACCGACGCGGAGGTCGCCGACGAGGCCGCCGCCCACGACCATCGGGAGCGCGTCCCGCTCCGCGACCTCCTGCACCGGTCGGGGGTCGCCACCCACGGCCTGGACCACCGGTCCGGACTCCGGCCAGTCGGGGTCTCCTGCGACCAGCATCGGGACCGGCGCCCGGGAGGGCAGCGGTACCACGGCCTCGTCGGCGGTGAGCCCGAGCGGCACCCCGAGGCTCTGACCGTCCGCCGTGGCCCATCCTGAGGTCAGCAGGTCGTTCCCGCCCAGCCGGAGCGACTCGACCGTCACCGGTCCGGTCGCCGTCAGCTCCAGCACGACGCACGAGACGGCGCACCCCTCGACCGGGAGGCTGATCGTCGCGCTGCGGCCGATCGGGTCGAAGCCTGCCGTGACGGCCACGACCCCGCCCTCGTCGTCGAGGTAGCGCAGCGAGACGTCGACGACGCGAGGATCCTCCGTCCCAGCCGGATCCGCCGGATCCGCGGTGTCCGCTGTCTCGTCCGGCGTGACGGTCATCTCCAGCTGCTCGCCCGTGACGACCTCGACCCCGGTGGCGTCCCGCAGCGACGCGACGTCACCGAGCTCGGCCGGGGTGCCGGAGAGATGACCCGCCATCACGGCGTCGTAGCGGGAGAGGTCGAGCCAGGCGACCCGGCGGAGTGGGTCGCTGTCCTCGTCCGTCGCGCTCTCGTCGACCGCGACGGCCATCAGCCAGCGTCCGTCCGGGTCGAGCCGCTCGGTCAGGTGCACGGCGCCCAGTGCGTGGTCGTCGGGAAGCTCGAACCGCAGGGGTGCGCCGGACCGGATGGCCGCGGCGTCGGCGGCCCAGTCGCGGGCCGCCGTCGCCCCGCTGAGGGCCGAGGCCGAGACGACGGCGGAGGCGATGACCGCGGCCGTCCGGATCGTCGCGCCGGACGCCAGAGCGCTGCGCAGCCCGACCAGCACACCCACCGGTCTGCCGGCGAGGGACGCCGAGGCGGGCGGGATCAGCGCCCGGAGCCCGGCGGCGACGGCGAGGCCCGCCACGACGGCGACCAGGCCGGCGCCGGCGAGCACGAGCGGGCCCGGGTCACCCTCGCCGGTCGTGCCGAGGTAGCCGGCCGCGGCCGCGGCCACGGTCAGTGCCAGGCCGCCGGCGAGCGCGGCCACGCCGGTCCGGGGCTGCCACCGCGGACGTCGCAACGCCACCACCAGCGGCTCGCGGGAGACCAGCAGCCCGCAGCCCGCGGCCAGCACCGTCGCGGAGACGGCGACGGTGACGGCCCACCGGAGGTCGGTGTCCCCGAGCCCCGCCTCGGTCCCCCATCGGCCGGACAGCACCTCGAGCACCAGCACCCCGACGCCGGCGCCGAGCGCGGCACCCGTCAGCGCGGTCGTCGCCGGCTGGCCGGCGGCCGCGCCGACCCAGCTCCCGCCGTGGACGCCGCGCACCCGCGCGAGGGTCACCTGGTCGCGCCGGCGCCGCGCGAGCTCGAGCGCGGGTGCCGGCACCGCCAGCACGACCAGCACGAGCAGGGGCAGCGCGATCCCGGAGCGACCGCCGCCGGCCGCCGCGACGCCCGCGACGACGAGGGTCGCGGACGTCAGCACCGCGACGACCAGCCCGAGGGCCAGCACGGCGCCGCCGTACGCCCGGAGCGCCCGGAGCCGGCCCATCAGAAGGCCCAGGCGTCGCCGACGAGCCGGCCCTCGTCGACCCGGTGGTGGACGTCGCAGAGATCGATCACCTCGGGGTCGTGGGTCGCGACGACCACGACCGCTCCGCGCTCGGCCTCGGCGCGGAACAGCTGCATGACGACGCTGCGGGTGACCGGGTCGAGCTCGCTGGTCGGCTCGTCGGCGAGCAGCACGGGCGGACGTACGACGAGCGCGCGGGCGCACGCGACCCGTTGGAGCTGGCCGCCCGAGAGCTCCTCGACCTGCCGGTCCCCGAGGTCGCTGATGTGCAGCTCCCCGAGGGCGGCGTCCGCCGCCTCGTCGGCCTCCGCCGGCCTCACGCCGCGGGCGCGGAGCGCGATCGACACGTTCTCGCGGGCGGAGAGGATCGGCACCAGGCCGTAGACCTGGAGCACGAACGCGATCTCCGGGCGGGGGTCGCCGGTGCCCCGCCACGTCGGGGTCCCGTCGTACGTCGCGGTGCCGGACGAGGGCTGGAGCAACCCGCCCGCCACGGAGAGCAGGGTGGTCTTGCCCGAGCCGCTCGGGCCGGACACCGCCGTCACCTGCCCCGGGGCGAAGCTGACCGTGACGTCGGTGAGCAGGGCCCGGCCGGCGACGTATCCGACTCCGGCGAGGTCGAGGGTGCCGGCCGCCGGCCTGGCGGACGACGTGGTGAGTGCGGCGTCGGGTCGGGTCACGACGGGGTCCCCTCCCGGATGATGACCAGCCGGCCGTCGTCGGTCTCCTCGATCCGGACCAGCGTGCCCGAGGGCCAGAGGTCGACCAGGTGCGGCGGCAGGTGGAGGAGGCCCTCGTCGCCGACGACGGAGTACTCCGAGCCCGCCCTGCCCTCGGCCCCGATCCGCCCGGCCTTCATGGTCACGGTCCGCGGGAAGGTGCGCGCGACCTCCTCCTGGTGGGTGACCACGACGACCGTGGTGCCGTACTCGTCGCCGATCCGGTGCAGGAGCGAGACGACCGCGTCGCGGTCCACGTGGCTGAGCTGGCTCGTCGGCTCGTCGGCGAGCAGCAGCTGCGGTCCGGTCGCCGCGGCGCTGGCGAGCGCCAGCCGCTGCCGCTGGCCGCCCGACATCGTCGACACGACCTGGTTGCGCAGCTCGCCGAGGCCCACCAGGTCGAGCAGCTCGTCGACGTGCGGGAGGTCGGCTCGGTCCTCCGCCCCGAGGCGGGCGAACCGCACGTTCTGCCGCGCCGTCGCGTAGGGCAGCAGGTTCCGCGAGGCCCCCTGCAGCATCGTGCTGACCGTCCCCGACCGGACCCGCGCCAGGCGGCGCTCGCTCAGGCGTGAGACCTCCAGGTCACCGAGGAAGACCCTCCCAGCCGACGGGCGCTGGATCCCGCCGAGCAGGGTCAGCAGCGTGGACTTGCCGCAGCCCGAGGGGCCGAGGAACGCGACCCGCTCGCCGGCGGCGATGGTGAGGTCGATGCCCCGGAGCGCGACGACGTCGTGCCCGGCGAAGGTGCGGTAGAGGTGGACGACACCTTCGCACCGGACCTCGATGCCGCCCGCGCCGCGCACGGGCAAGGGCATCGCGGGACTCACCGGCACAGTGAAAGCGCTCGGTCACCGCACGACAAGCACGGCCCGCAGGCCGTTATCCCTTCGTGACCTGTGGTCCAGACCGGAAGAGGTCCGGCCCCGCAGCGTCTCCCCAGGAGAACATCGGGCGCCGGCCCCCGCCGAGCGGATCAGAGGACCTTGGTGCCGTACATCTCCCCCAGCGGGTCGG
>Ga0196958_10000786_pt1 | contig 10343 bp, 6 predicted proteins | sample S1v_10metaG_FD_148654 | JGI IMG/M metagenome (GOLD analysis project Ga0196958, IMG submission 148654) | Soil microbial communities from Anza Borrego desert, Southern California, United States - S1+v_10 | ecosystem: Environmental > Terrestrial > Soil > Desert | place: USA: California | collected...
CGAGCGAGACGCGGCCGCGTGCGAGCACGAACATGTTGCTGCCGATATTCCGCTGCGCGCCGATGCCGAGCCAGTTCGTCGAGAAGACCTCGTTCTCCTGATCCTCCGGCCCGGTCTGGCTGACGTAGGTCACGTGCGCGTCGAGACCGTAGAAGAAGGACCACGTGCTGCCGGCCTCCGTGATCCACGGCGACGCCCCGACGCCGGGCGTGGTGCCGGAGACGTTGCGCAACGCGTCGAGCAACTGTGCGTGGGCGGAGACGGAGAGGGCGGTAGCGAGGGCGATGACTGCGAGCTTCATGCGCGCGGCATTCTGCAACAGCTCTGCCTGATACGAGCCGTCGAGCTGTCAAGCGATTGAGCCCGGAGGGTTACGTCCGCCGAACACCCGCCCTTCCAACTCAACAGCTCAGCGGCTCAACAGCTCAACAGCTCAACAGCTCGATGGCTCAACTACTCCTCCCTCCCCACCGGATACAACCTCGCCCGCTCGTCGTAGAACGGCGTGCGCTCGTACAACCACTGCAACCTCGCCCGAGGATCGCCGCGGAAGGTGGCGTCGGTCTCGATCTTTCGCTGGAACTCCGCCGCGAGCTTCGGATCCTCGGCCAGCATCCGCTCCGCCATCGGTTCCATGATGTACGCCTCGACGTATTCCGTCGGGCTGAGGATGGAGTGGAAAAAGCCCCACTGGAAGAGCGAGTCGGGCGACGACGGCTCGAGCATGAGCACGGCGAGTGTGCCGAGGGGCTGGTCCGTGGAGATGCGCAACGTACCGGCGGGGAAGCGTTCTTTGCGGCGTTCGGGGGTGATCGTCGCGGTGACGCGCACGTGTCCCTCGAATTGCTGCGGGCCGAATTTCGGATCCGCGAAGCGGTACATCGTCACGTCGACTTCGCGCGGGGCGGTGATGCGCTCGTACTGAATGCCGTGCAGTTCGACGAGCTCGATCACTTCACGCCACGACGGCGGCACCCAGTACGCGGCAGGACGCGTGACGCTCGTCGCCACCTCGTTCGCCAGTTGCACCGGCGCCTGCTGCGTCACCGGACGTCCGAGCCATTCCGTGCGCACGCCGCCGCTGATCGCGGACAGCGTCTTGCGTGATTCGACGCCGAGGACCTCCATCTGCTGCGCGGGGGCGTTCTGCGGAATGCGCCACGAGAGCGGGATCGTCTTCGCGCGACGTTCGCGCGCGGTGCGGTTCGCCTCCCGCAGTGCATTCCCCTCGCGTGCGACGAGCCGCAGGATGTGCTCGAGGAAAACGTACGTGCCGAGGACGCGCTGGTCGTAAGGCTTGAGCGAATGATTCTCGACGAGGATCGAGGCCATGTGCCGCGCGTCGCCGTATCCGTTCGAAAGACGTGGATCGGTCTGGCCGTGCACGACGAACGAGAGCGGATCGTCGGTGAAGATGAGCGGGCCGGGGATGTGTCCCTGTGACGCGAGACCGCGATCGACCGCGGGACGCAGCGTCGTCTCGAGCCAGTTCGCGATCGACGGTGAGTGAGCGGCTGGTCCGTTCCAGCCGTACGTGATGTCGTACTGGTAATCCGCGCCGTCGGTGACGTGCAGGTCGATGTAGAGGTCGGGCTGCCAGGTGTCGATGGCGCGGATCATGGCGCGCATCTCTTCCGCGTCCGCCTTCACGTAGTCGCGATTGAGATTCAGGTTGCGCGCGTTGGTGCGATACCCGCCTTCTTCGGGCCCGCGCTGGTTGATGCGCGTGAAGGCGTGGAAGCGCTCGTGCCCGTCGACGTTGAAGATCGGCACGAACAGAAAGTTGGCGCCGTCGAGGAGGTCGCGCTTCGTGCCTTTGACGGTCATGTCGCGCAGGAGCATGAGGCCCGCGTCCTTGCCGTCGATCTCCCCCGCGTGAATGCCCCCCTGCGCGAGCACGAGCGGTTTGGTGCTCCGCCGCAAAGCCTCGGGAGTGAACGCGCGCTCGCGCGAGGCGATGACCATCCACACGTCGCGCCCCTCGCCGCTCTTGCCGAGGGAGATCATTCTCAGGTCGCGGGAGGCGGCGACGAGGCGCTGCAGATACGCGATCGTTTCGTCGTAACGCGGCGTCGTGCGCAGCGACGTTCTCTCCGACGGCGTGATCCACGGATCGGACGCGGGGACGACGAGCGCGCGGCTGGCGCCGTTCCACGGGATCGCGGGAGGGAGCGGGGCGGTGGTGATCGCGGAGGCGAAGAGAAGCGCGGTCAGCATGACCGCGCTTCTTAGCACATCAGTGCCGCACGGCGCGCGTGCGTGGAGTGCCGCCGCACCCGCGCGGGTCGTGCGGTGACACGTATTGGAATGCGTTCGTCAGGGTGGTGGTGACATCGCCGGCCGTGACGGCGATGGTCGCGTCCCCGGGGGTGCGAGCGGGAACGCGCGCGCGGAGGGTCGTGGGATTCGTGAAGACGAGATCCGTTGCGGCAACGCCGTCGAAGGTGACGCTCGCGCCGGGGGCGAACCCGGTGCCGGTGAGCGTGACTTCGAGTCCGCCGCTGGTCGAGGCGCAACGCTCGCTCACTGCCGTGAGGGCGAGACCGCTCTCCGTCACGTCCACTTTCGGTCCGTACGTCACCGGCAGATTCGCGGTGTCGCGCACTTCGAGGTCGTAAACACCGCTCGCAAGTCCTTCGGGCACGCGCACGACCGCGATCGTGGGCGTGAGGGAGATCGTCTGCAGGGTCGCGTCGCCGAGGGCGAATGCGTAGCCGTTGCGGAATCCGAGGCCGCGGATCTCGAGCTCGGCCCCGGCGGGGAGGGCGTCGCGGGAGACGTAGCTCGCGCGCGGCGGCGACGCTCTGCCGATCGTGAAGACCGGACCGGAGGTGCTCGTCGCGCCGTTGCGCAGCATGTCGATGCTGACGTTGCCCTGCGGCACGTCGGGCACGACGATGGTGCGCGCGTCGGGGAGGGACTCGAGCACCTGCGCGGGGATGCCGTCGATCGTGATCGCGTCGGTGGGGCGGAAGCGCGTGCCGGTGATCGTCACGACGTCCCCGGGAGCGGCGGTCTCGGGGGTGAAACGCGCGATGAGCGGCATCGGATCGGAGGCTTCGTCGAATGCGAAGGCGCGGCCGAGTTTCGCTTCGAGGCCGCCGTCGCAGACGACGCGCACGTCGACCACGCCGGCCGCGTGCGGCGGTGCGATCGCGGTGATGGTGCTCGCGTCGTGCACGACGTTGCCCGTCGCGGCTTTGTCGCCGAAGTAGATCCAGCAGTGGGGATCGAACGTCGAGCCGCTGACGCGCACGTGCGTGCCGCCGGCGGTCGTGCCGAACGTCGGCGTGACGAGCCTCGCGACGGGGGCGGTGTCGACGTAGCGGAAGGCTTGCGGGAGATGGGCGAACTGCGCGCCGCAGCGCACCGCGACGTTGTACGTGTCGGCGGGACGGGGCGGTGTCTTCGCGTAGATCTTCGAGTCGTCGGCGACCTGCACCGCGGTCGCGCGCACGCCGCCGATCTCGACGGTGCATTCGGCGCGGAAGCCGCTGCCGGCGAGCACGATCTCGGTATTGCCCGCCGTCGATCCGATGGCGGGGGTGACACTCTGCAGCGAAAGTCCGGCTGGTCCGCTCGTGACTTTGCCGGAGATGCTGGCGGTGTCGCCGCCGAGCTCCTGCGGCAGGACGAGCGTGATGACGATCGTGCCGGTGCTCACCGCTTTCACGTCGAACGAGCCTTCGCCGCCCGCGGGGATGACGAAGCTCGACGGCGCCTGCACGGTGCCGTTCTCGCCGATGCCGATGGTGACGGGCTTCGTCGACGCGGGGTTGAGCGACGCGCGCACGCTCACCGTCTGGCCGGTGAGGAGCTGGAGGTCTTTCGGATTCACGACGAGCTGCGCGCCGCCGTACGTGATGACGGTCGTTTTCGCGGTGCTGCCGTTGGGGAAGGTCGCCGTGACGGTCTCGCGGCGATTGGGGAGGTTCGCTTCGACGTCGAACGTCGCGGTCTTGCTGCCCGCGGGGATGGTGACGCTCGGTGCGGTCGTGACGGCGTCACTGCTCGCCTTCAGCTCGATCTTCGTGCTCGTGTTCGAGGCGCTGGCGATGCGGACGATGGCGCGGCGCGAGGAGCCTGCCGCGATCTGCAATTCGTCCGGACCGATGCCGGCGTCGTCGTCGAGAAGGTGGATGTTCGCGAGCTCGCGTCCGAGGGTGAAGGGGGATGAGCCGGCGATGCTGAGGCGCAACGCCAGTTGTTCGTCGAGCTCGGTGGTGCCGTCGCTTTTGGTCGCGATCTGAATCGTCTTCGACGTCTCGTTTTTGAAAGCGAGCGTGCCGTCGGTGCCGACGAAGTCTTCGCCGGCGTTCGCCGAGGCGCTGATGGTGCGATAGGAGACGTTGCCGGTGATCGGCTGCGTCGACTTCACCGTCATCGTGGCCGTGCTCCCCTCGGTGACGGTCACGTCCTCAATGGAGAGGACGGGGATCGGGTCGTCGTTTTCGATGCCGCAGAGGACGGAGTACCAGCCCAGCGATTCGGAGCCGAAGGTGAGGTAGAAGGTCTCTCGCTGCTCGTACAGCTCGTCACCATAGATGAGGATCGTGACGTTCTTCTCGGTCTCGCCGGGGCCGTACGTGAGCTCGTAATCGACGAGGAGATAGTCGTTCGGGCCTGCGGTGTTCGTGGACGTCCAGATGTGGATCGTCTGCGGGCGGCTGACGGCGTCGGACAGCGTGATCGGGACGACGAGTTTCGTCGTGCCGCTGTGCCCTTCCACGATCAGGCGTCCCGGCGCGGTGAGCGGCGGGGTCGCGGCGCGGGCGAGGATCGGCACACAAAGAGCCGCGGCGAGGCCGAGGCGAAGGAGTAGGCTCATGGACGTTCCTGCGGGTTATTTAGACCAATGGCAGGATACCGCAGGACGCGGAAGCCGCGCACGGAAACTTCGCCGCTGACGACGACGAAGCAGGGGAGGAGCGGGGACACGATCGGCTCGGCGTTTCGCCGACAGGCGTGCCCCAGGTTCGGTCGCGGCGGCCGGTGTTCGGCCCGGACGAACGCGATGTCCGGCGGCACGCCGTGGCCGGCGCGGATGACGTGGCGCAACACTTCATCCGCGCCGGAGACGCGCGCGACGCGGGCGCGGTTACGCGTTCTGCAGCACCTGCTGCAGTCGGGTTTTCGCCGTGGCGTCCCCTCCCGCGGGGCCGGCGTTGGCGAGGATGTCCGTTTCCCACTGCACATCGCCCGTCCGAAGGACGTTGGGCGCCGTGAGCGTCCCGTAAAGGCTGATGATGTTGATCAAAGCGAGGTTCCCTTTCGCGTCCGGCCGCTGCGGCGTTTTCGGGACGCCTCCCTGCGGAGTGTCGAAACGATTCGGCCGCGCGTCGTCCGGCGTGGCCGGCTGGTCGGGATCGGAGCGCGTCACACCGAAATCCACCGACGTTCCCCGATGGACCTTGATGGCGATCGTCGGGTCGAGCTTCTCGTCCCACGGAATGAAGCGATTCGCCTGGATGAGCGCGCGTCCGTTGTTGCCGCGCGGGCCCGACACGCCGCCGCCCACTTCCATGCCGCGCCACGTGGGGTCGTCGCTCGGCGACTCCGTGAAGCCCCAGCGGTACAGGAGATTGTTGAAGACGTGGGCGACGTTGCCTTCGGCCACGCGCGGGCTGCGCCGCCAGACGTCGATGAAGACGTTGTAGGCGACGGTGACGCGCGAGTTGCCCAGCGGCCGCGGTGCTTCGTTGCCCTGCGCCTTGTTGCTGCTGCTGTCGTCGTCGTCCGCGTTTTCGTCCCCGTCGTCCTCCGCGTCGGCGACGGTGATGTTGATCGCGCCGCGGTTGAAGAACTTCGCTTGCCCCTCGCCGCGCCGGCCGGGGCGGCTGTCGAAGAAGAGGCAGCGGTCGATCGTCGCGAGCAGTTCCGGCCGTCCTGCCACTCCCTGCGAGTCGATGGCGATGTCGTAGTGGCCGTCGAACGAGCAGCGGGTGATGCGCACCGAGGCCGTGCCGCTGGCGGTGACGCCTTCGGCGGGACGCGTCGCCACGAGCACGATCGCGTCGCGTGCATTGTCCTTCGCGCCGTCGGAGCGGAAGGTCAGGTTCTCGAAAAGGATGTTGTCCGAGCGGTCGAGGTCGACGCGCAACTGTACGTTCTGCAGCACGCTGTTGACGTTCTGCTGCGCGCGGATGGTGAAGTTCCGCGCGGCGATGACGAGCTGCTGACCCGCGCCCGCGTTGCGGAAATCGTAATCGCCGCCGGCGCGTGCACCGATCTCGATGACCTTCCCGTCGAGCGGTTTCGCCAGCTCCGCGACCAGCTCCGCGCGATCGTGCACGACGATGGGCTCCGCCGCCGTGCCCCCGGTGACGTTCTGCCCGAATCCGAACGAGCCTTGTTCCGTGTTCATGCTCTCCTCCCTTACGGAAGGAGAGCCTTTGCTCACGGAAATCCCTACCTGAAGCTTTACTTTGCGAAAACGTCGTCCACTTTCACGATGCGGACGTTCTCCGGTTTGATGCCCAGTTTGTAGCTGCCGATCACCTTGTCCTCCTCGGCGAGCTGCGGCTTCGGCGCGTCGTACTTGATGGACGACGGCGCGTCGCTGAGGAGGAGATCGCGCAGCGCTTCCGCTTCCTTCGTGATGATCACGACGTGCATGTTTTTCGCGGAGAGGTACTTTTTGATGGCGCGGTTGACGTCGTCGCGCGTGAGCTTCGAATACGCGGCGCGCATCGTGTCGACGTAGTCGCCCATGCCGAACCACCACGAATCGAGCGCGTAGCCGAGGCGCTGGTTCTGGTTGGCGGTGAGGAGGTAGACGTTCTTGAGCAGGTAGTCGCGCGTGTTGTCGAACTCCTCCTGCGTCAGACCGTTGTCGATCATCTTCTGCGTCTCGTACAGGGCGATGCGCATCGCCATCTGCGCGTTCTCGGGAACGACCGGACGGATCCAGATCTCGAAGAGCTGCGAGCGGCGCGCGATGTTCGGGCTCGGGAAGAACTGGTTGCCCGGACGATTGAAGAACTCGATGTACGCGTAGTCGCCGTAGTTGAGACCGCGCACCTCGCGGATGCGGTCGTACAGACGGCCCGACGACGCGCGGTGCTCGCCGAGCCACACGCGCGCGAGGTTCAGCGCCGCGAAATCGGCCATGTTGCGCGTCACCGGAAGCGGATGGCCCATCGAGATCGCGGTCGAGCGCGTTTCCTTCTTGATGATCTCGACCTCGAGACCGGTCGGCGCGTCGCCCTTGATCGGTGAGAGTCCGGCGAGTGCCACTTCTTCGGCACCGGCGCCGAGGGCGCGGAGCTCGTTCGTCAGGCGCGGCACGAGCGTGGCCGGGTAATCACCCGAGAGACCGACCACGACGTTCGAGGCGTTGTAATTGGCGTCGACGAACTTCTTCACGTCGTCGAGCGTGATCGACTCGATTCCGGCAACGGTGCCGAGCATCGTGTGACCGTACGCGGTGCCGCCGAAGACGACGTTCTGCAGCTCTTCCTTGCCGAGGAGCTCCTCGTTGTTGTTGCGGAGGTCCTGCCTGAGCGCGTTGAGCTGCTGGTCCTTGAGGCGCTGGAAGTCTTCCTCGCGGAACCCCGGCGCCAGAAGCTGCGGCAGGACGATGTTGAGGAACGCGTCGAGGTTGTCGCGATGCACGACGCCCGTGAACGTCGTCATCTCTTTGTCCACCTGATTGCCGAAGCCGCCGGCCATCGGGTACAGGGCTTTGTTGATCTCGTCGATGCGCATGTCCCGCGATCCCGCCTCGGTGATCATGGACGCGGCGAGCTGCGCGAGGCCTTCCTTCCCTTTCGGGTCGTGCGCGGCGCCGACGGTGAAGAGGAACTTCACCATCACGTTCGGCAGCACCGACTTCTGTTCGATGTAGCGGATGTTGACCGGTGCCTCATTGGCAGCCGAGGCGGAAGCCATCGAAGTGATGCTCGGCGACGTGGCGATGCCCTCGGGCAGCGGCGCCTGCGAGAGCGTGGTCACGACGAGGTTCTTGTCGGTGAAGTACTTCTGCGCGACCTGCTGGATCGTGTCCGGCGTGATCGTGTCGAGCTCGCGAAACCAGTTGTTGAGCGTGTTGTACGAGCGCTCGAAATGCGCGAAGCGCGCGATCGTGCCCGCGATGGCGTCGGTGTTGTCCATCGCCCGGACGAACGAGTAGCGCTGGTTCGCCTTCGCGTCCTCGACGCGTTTCGCGTCGAGCTTCGCCGTGCGCAGCGAGGCGAACGTCTTCAGGATCTCGTCGCGGACGTAGATCGCGTCCGCCGGATTCTTGACGCGGGCGAAGACGGTGAAGAGCGTCGGATCGACGTTCGGGCCGCCGAAGTTGAAGAGCTGGTCGACCTTCTGCTCCTGCTCGACGAGGCGCTTGTACAGCTCGGCGGTCTGGCCGAAGGCGAGGTCGAACATCGTGTCGAGGGCCGCCTGATCGGCGACCTGGAACGCCGACGGTCCGTGGAAGGCCACCGTCACCCACGGCAGGGTGGGCGTGGACCAGGGGACGTGCGCGTAGACCGGGCCGTTGTGCTCCGGCTCCTGCGGGATGTCGACGGTGAACGTGCCTTTCTCCCAGTCGCTCCAGTACTTCTCGACGAGCTGGAAGACGCGGTTCGGCTCGACGTCGCCGGCCACGATGAGGGTGGTCTTCTCCGGACGGTACCAGCGCGAGAAGAACACTTTCGCGTACTCGAACTGGTTCGGCATGTCCTCGATGTCTTTGATGAAGCCCATCGTGGTGTGCTTGTACGGGTGCGTGGTGTACGCGGCGTTGCGCTGCACTTCGAGGAGCTTGCCAACGGGATTCTGCGAGTTCTTGTTGTACTCGCCGAGGACCGCGCGCGCTTCGGTCTTGAAGACCTCTTCGGAGTACGAGAGGTTCTTGAAGCGGTCGGCCTCGATCTCGAGGATCTTCTCGAGGTCTTCCTTCGCGAACGTGACGTGGTAGTTCGTCAGGTCGTCGGAGGTGTACGCGTTCTGCCGCGCGCCCGCTTTGGTGATGATCGCGTTGTAGGCGTCGGGCGAGTACTTCTTCGTGCCGCGGAACATCATGTGCTCGAAGAAATGCGCGAAGCCGGACTTGCCGGGCTCGACCTCGTTGCGCGACCCGGTCTGCACCGGGATCTGCAGCGAGACGATGTTCGGAAAGCCGGTCGGGATGACGATGACTTTCAGCCCGTTTGCGAGCGTGCGCTCGGCGGCCTTGAAGGGGAGGATGTCGGCGGGTTTCTGTTGAGCGAGCATAGGCAGTGCGAGCGCACAGAGGGCGATCGCGAGAGTGCGGGATCTCAGCATATTTCTCCTAAAGTGTGTTGGGTGGGGGTGGAGCGGTGGAGCGGTAGAGCTTTAAAGCTGTAAAGCGGTAGAGGGGAGCCGGGGGGAACCTGGGGGAGCCCCTCTACGGCTCTACAGCTTTAAAGCTTTACAGCTCGATCGCTACCGCTCGATCGCTTACCGTTCGATCGCTACAGCTTATCGCCTACGGCTTTCTCCTCGGGGATCTCGATCGGTCCGTCCTTGAGGTCCTCGCGGATGATGAGGTCGAGGAACAGCTCGCGGACGCCGTTGCGGCCCTTCTCGCGGTAAACGCGGCGGACGTCGGAAGGTTTCAGCCGGATACCCGTCATCGCCTCGAGGTACTGGCAGAACACGACCGCCCTCGAACGGAACGAGACGATGAGGATCAGCAGGAGGATGCCGGCGAAGAGCAGCGGCATCGCGGAGGCGAGTGTGTCGAATCGGAAAAGACTTTCCATCGGACCGGCGGAATCGTAGCACTGACGGCGGCACCATTGTTGTATCAGTCCGGTCCGGAGGAACTACATGTCCGAGGAACGTTACGAGCCGGTTTCCTGCGACTATCACGACCAGCTCGAAGCTGCCGCGATGCACAAGAAGGAAGTGGAGCTCGAATTCGAGCTGGAGGGCGTACCGCAGAAGGAACGCGGACGCGTCGAGGACGTTTATACGACCGAGGGGGCAGAGTTCGTCCGGTTCGCGGCCGACTCGGGTCCGCTCGAGATTCGTCTCGACCACATCATCTCGATGAAGGAGTAGCTTCTGCTACCATCGCGGAGCTCGCCATGCCGAAAGTGCTTTTCTATGCAGGGACGGCGTTCTGCCTCTTCCTCGCGCTCGTGAGCGCGGGCGAGGTAGCGGGTGAGCTTCGCGGTGGCGTCTTCTCCTTCGCCGCCCTCCCGGCCGCAGCTTCGGCTCCGATCGCGATCCTCGCCGCTCTGGCCGCGGGACTCGCGATCGCCGGCCTTTTCCTGCGCATGGCCGCGCTGCTCGCGGCGCGGAACCTCTTCGCCGCGTTCGTGGCCATCGTGTCGGTAACGGCTTCCGTCGCCCTCCTCGCCGCCGTGCTTCTCGTCCAG
>Ga0196958_10000787_pt1 | contig 10337 bp, 9 predicted proteins | sample S1v_10metaG_FD_148654 | JGI IMG/M metagenome (GOLD analysis project Ga0196958, IMG submission 148654) | Soil microbial communities from Anza Borrego desert, Southern California, United States - S1+v_10 | ecosystem: Environmental > Terrestrial > Soil > Desert | place: USA: California | collected...
CGGCCCCGGCCGCCACGCCGCGGGCCCGCCCGGGCCCGGCCCGCAGGGCCCCGGCCCCCGAGGTCCCGGTCCGCTCCGGCCCGGCGCCCAGGGGCCCGGTCCGCAGGGGCCCGGACCCCAGGGAGCCGGACCCCAGGGCCCGGGCGCGCAGGGTCCCGGTCCGTGGGGTGGCGGTCCGCCGGGACCACCCGGTCCGCCCGGGTACGGGCCCCCGGGACCCGGCCCCCGGGGACCGCAGGGCTACGGACCGCCCGGCCGCCCCGGCCAGGCCGGCCCGCCCGCTCCGGTCCCGCCGCCCGGTCGGCAGGCCGGCCCGCCCGGAGCTCCGGCCCCGTGGGGTGCCGACGCGGCACCCGGGCCGTCCCGTCCCGCCGGCGACGCCCCCGGTCCCGCCGGCCCCGACGAGGCGCCGACCCGCCGTACCGACACCGACGACGCCGCGACCCGCGCCGCGCCCGGCGCGACCACCGACGACGAACCGGCGGGCCACCGCGCGGCGGACGGGACCGGCAAGGCCCCCGGGCTGTCGATGGTCAAGGTCAGCGGGCAGGCCGCGGCCGCCGTGACGACGGCGGGCGTGGGCTCGCTCCTCGGCGGTGCGGGGGGCACCGTCGCCGGCGCCGGGATCGCCGCGATCATCACCACGGTCGGCGACGCGTTCTACCAGCGCAGCATCGAGCGGACCCGCGACCACGTGCGGAGCCGGATGCGGGGGCGCCGGGACGCCGAGGGCGACCGCACCACCGTCGGGCCCACCGGGCGCGGGACCGATCCGGCCGAGGACCCGACGGTCGTCCTCGGCGGCGGCGACGCCACCCGCGCCGCACCCGCCGCGGGCGAGGACGGCCCCCGCGCCGCGTCCCCGGGCACCCGCGTCCTGACCGGCGACGACGAGGCGACGGCGCTGCACGGCGCGCCCGGGGGGCCCGGCGGCCCCGACGGCCCGGCGGGGTCCGACCGGCGGCCGGCGCCGTGGCGGCGCTACGCGCTGCTCGCGGCGACCGCGCTGCTGGTCTTCCTCGTCGCGCTGCTGGCGATCACGGGCATCGAGCGGCTCAAGGGCTCGCCCCTGTCCGGCGGCGACTCGGGCACGAGCGTCGGGTCGGTGTTCGGCACGGCGCAGCCCCGGACGTCGACCTCGGCGCCGGAGACCACCGGCAGCGCGCCCGACGACCGGTCGACCACCGCCCCGACGAGCGAGGCCCCGGCGGGCACCACCGAGGAGGAGCCGGAGCCGGGCGTGACCGTCACCTCGCGCCCGCCACTGGTGCCGAGCGGGCTGCTGCCGGGTAACTGAACGGGGTGCGCACCGACTTCGACCCCGACACCGTCGGCGCCGGCGGCTTCTACAAGCTGCTGACCGCGGTGATCGTCCCGCGACCGATCGCGTGGGTGGTGACGCGCTCGGCCGACGGCGTCGACAACCTCGCGCCGCACTCGTTCTTCACCGTCGCGTGCACCGACCCGCCGGTCGTGCAGTTCACGTCGATCGGCGAGAAGGACTCGCTGCGCAACGCCGAGGCGACCGGCGAGTTCACGGTGTGCCTGACGTCCGAGCCGCTGCTCGAGCAGGTCAACGCCACGGCGACCGACTTCCCGCCCGGCGAGAGCGAGATCGACGCGACGGGGCTGACCCGCGAGCCCGCCCTGCGCGTCGCCACCCCGCGCGTGGCCGAGTCGCCGGTGGCCCTCGAGTGCCGGCTGGAGCAGGTCGTGCGGCTGGGCAACTCGGCGGTCGTGCTCGGCCGGGTCCTGCACGCGGCGGTCGACGAGGCCGTCCTCGTCGACGGGCGCCCGGACGCGCGGCGGCTCGCACCGCTGGCGCGGCTCGGGGGCAACGAGTGGTCGACGCTCGGCGAGGTGCTCGCCACCCCGCGCATCCGCTACGCCGAGTGGCCCGGCCACTTCTCCGGCGCGGCGGCCTCGTCCAGGACCTGAGCGACCCGCTCGGCGTCGCCGAGGGCGAGCAGCCGGCCCCGGGGGTCGGCGACGAGGCGCCGGGAGGCGTGGTCGAGCAGGCCCATCGTGCCGGTGATGGTCGCGGCCACCGTCTCGCCCCGCCGCAGCTCCGCGTCCATCCGGAACGTCTTGCCCGCGCCGAAGCGCACGTCGAGGGCGACCTCGACCTCGTCGCCGACGCGCAGCTCGGCCAGGAACCGCACCGTCGACTCCAGGATCACCGGGCCGACCCCGGCCGCGCCCATCGCGGGCACGTCGATGCCCGCGACGCGGAACAGCTCGGTGCGCCCGTGCTCGGCGTACTGGTGGTAGACGGCGTGGTTGACGTGCCCGTTGGCGTCGGTCTCGTAGCCGCGCACCGTCACCGTCACCGCGAACACGCCCCTCCGGCCTCCTCCACGCCGCCACACCATGATCGGCCCGATCGTGGCAGGCTGCCCTGGCGGGACGGCACCCGGACCGCCGTCGGGCACCGCGGGGCGAGGAGGCAGCGTGCGCATCGGGATGGGCCTGAACTACAGCGGCGGTTTCGAGGAGACGGTCGCCGAGCTGGCCGAGCACGAGGCGGCGGGCCTCGACATCGTGTTCGTGCCCGAGGCCTACAGCTTCGACGCGGTCAGCCAGCTCGGGTACATCGCCGCGCGCACGAGCACCGTCGAGATCGCCTCGGGCATCCTGCAGATCTACACGCGCACGCCGTCGCTGACCGCCATGACGGCCGCGGGGCTCGACTACGTCTCGAACGGCCGCTTCACCCTCGGCGTCGGGGCGTCGGGTCCGCAGGTCATCGAGGGCTTCCACGGCGTGCGCTACGACGCGCCGCTCGGGCGCACGCGCGAGATCGTCGACATCTGCCGGCAGGTGTGGCGCCGCGAGAAGGTGCAGTACACCGGCAGGCACTACACGGTGCCGCTGCCGCCGGACCAGGGCACGGGGCTCGGCAAGCCGCTGAAGATCATCAACCACCCGGTGCGCGACCGGATCCCGATCGTGCTCGCCGCCATCGGGCCGAAGAACGTGGCGATGACCGCGGAGATCGCCGAGGGCTGGCTGCCGATCTTCTTCGTGCCCGAGCGGGCGCAGGAGGTCTGGGGCGAGTCGCTGCAGGCCGGGAAGGCGAAGCGCGACGCGTCGCTGGGCGACCTGCAGATCTACCTGCAGGCGTCGCTGTGCGTCACCGAGGACGCCGACGTCGCCCAGCAGATGCTCGACGGGATGCGCCCGTTCGTGGCGCTCTACGTCGGCGGCATGGGCGCCAAGGGCAAGAACTTCTACAACGAGCTCGCCCAGCGCTACGGCTACGAGGCGGAGGCCGAGAAGGTCCAGGACCTCTACCTCGACGGCAAGAAGGACGAGGCCGCCGCGGCGGTGCCCGAGGAGCTCGTGAAGGCGATGTCGCTGATCGGGCCGCGCTCCTATGTCGCCGAGCGCCTGCAGGCTTTCGCGGCGGCGGGCGTCACCACGATCAACGTCACCCCGTTGGCGGGTACGCCGCAGGAGCGGGTGTCGTTGGTCGGGCAGGCCAAGGAACTCGCCGCCGACCTCTAGGAGTCCGCACATGCGCGTGTTCGCCGACGTCGAGGAGCTGCGGGGCGCGGTGGGGGAGGACCTGGGCACCAGCCCGTGGGTCACCGTCGACCAGCGCCGCGTCGACACCTTCGCCGACGCCACCGACGACCACCAGTGGATCCACGTCGACCCGGAGCGCGCGGCCGCCGGGCCGTTCGGGCGCACCGTGGCCCACGGTTTCCTCACCGTCGCCCTCATGCCGAAGTTCGGCTGGGACACCTTCGAGGTGAAGGGGGTGGCGATGACCGTGAACTACGGGCTGAACAAGGTGCGGTTCCCGGCGCCGGTGCCGGTGGGCAGCCGTGTGCGAGGTCACTGCCGCCTGGCTGACGTCACCGACGTCCCGCACGGCGTGCAGGCGACCATCGCGGGGACGGTGGAGATCGAGGGGTGGCCCAAGCCGGCGTGCGTCGCCGAGGTCATCCTGCGCTACATGCACTAGAGGAGGTCGGTCGTGGCCGATGCGGTGATCTGTGAGCCCCTGCGCACCCCGGTGGGGGGCTTCGGCGGCGCGCTGCGCGACGTGGCGCCCCAGGAGCTGGCGGCGACGGTGATCCGTGAGCTGGTGCGCCGCACGGGTCTCACGGCCGACCAGGTCGACGACGTGGCGTTCGGGCACTGCTACCCGACGATGGACGCCCCGGCGATCGGGCGGGTGGCGGCGCTGGACGCGGGCCTGGAGGTGACGGTGCCGGGCATCCAGGTCGACCGGCGCTGCGGGTCGGGGCTGCAGGCGGTGCTCTACGGGGCGATGGCGGTGCAGACCGGCGGGGCGTCGCTGGTGCTGGCCGGGGGCGCGGAGTCGATGTCGGGGGCGTCGTACTACACGGCGGCGCCGCGGTGGGGCACCAAGGCCGGCGGGTTCGAGATGAAGGACGCGCTGGCCCAGGGCCGGGTCCACGCCGGCGGCAGGCACCACCCCGTGTGGGGCGGGATGATCGAGACCGCGGAGAACGTGCGCCGGCGGTACTCGATCGGTCGCGAGGAGCAGGACCGGCTGGCGGTGCGCAGCCACGAGAAGGCGACCGCGGCGGTCAAGGAGGGTCGCTACGCCGACGAGCTGGTGCCGGTCACGGTGCCGGGGCGCAAGTCGGACACCACCGTGGACGCCGACGAGCACATCCGCCCGGACGCGGTGCTGGAGAAGCTCTCGACGCTCAAGCCGATCATGGGCAAGCAGGACCCGGACGCGACCGTGACCGCGGGCAACGCCTCGGGGCAGAACGACGGCGCGGCGGTGTGCATCGTGACCACGCCGGAGAAGGCCTCCGAGCTGGGGCTGCGGCCGCTGGCCCGCCTGGTCTCGTGGGGGCTCGCGGGCGTGGGCCCGGAGGTCATGGGCATCGGGCCGGTCCCGGCCACCGAGGCGGCGCTGGGTCGCGCGGGGCTCTCCCTCGCCGACCTCGACGTGATCGAGCTGAACGAGGCCTTCGCCGCGCAGGCCCTCGGGGTCGGGCGGGAGTGGGGGATCGACCTGATCGCCGACGAGCGGGTCAACCCGAACGGCTCGGGCATCTCCCTGGGCCACCCCGTCGGCGCCACGGGCGTGCGGATCCTGGCGACGATGCTGCGCGAGATGGACCGGCGCGAGGCGCGCTACGGCCTCGAGACCATGTGCATCGGCGGCGGCCAGGGCCTCGCGGCCATCTTCGAGCGCGTCACCTGAGCACGGTCCCCGTGCAAGCCGTGCGGCCTCGCTTGCACTGGGCGCCAGGAAATCCGCATCCTCGCCGGGCCTCGCGAGCGTCTGAGGACGTCAGCGGCCGTGCCAGCGCGGCTCGCGCTTCTCGCGGGCCGCGGTGGCGCCCTCGACCGCGTCCTCGGTGGCGCCGGCGACGCGGCGCATGGTCTCGCCGAAGCGGATGGCGTCGGTCTCGGGGAGGAACGGGGCCCGGCGCGCCATCTCCTTGATCGCGCGCTGGGCCAGGGGGGCGCCGGCCAGGAGGCGGTCGGCGAGGGCGCGGGCCTCGTCGAGCAGGTCGTCGTGCGGCACCACCCGCGAGACCAGCCCCATCTCGCGCGCCCGCTCCGCGTCGACCCGCTCGCCGGTGAGCAGCAGCTCCATCGCCGGCTGCCAGCCGATGCGCTGCGGCAGGCGGATCGCGCCGACGATCGTCGGGATCCCCAGGCGCACCTCGGGGAAGCCGAACGTCGCCCGCTCGCTGGCGACGACGAGGTCGCACCAGGTCACGAGGGTCAGCCCGTAGCCCAGGCAGTGGCCGTTGACCGCGGCGATCACCGGCTTGTAGATCTCCCAGCCGCTCTCGAACGAGTTCACCGTCGGGCGCTCCCAGAAGGAGCCGGGGAAGTCGCCGGCCGGGTTGCCCTCCGACGCCGCGTCGGCGCCGACGCAGAACGCACGGCCCTCGCCGGTGACGATGCCGACCCACGCCTCGTCGTCGGCGCGGAAGCGGTCGAACGCCTCGTTGAGCGCCGTGCGCATCGCCCCGTCGATCGCGTTCAGCTTCTCGGGCCGCGCGTAGGTGATCGTCGCGACGTGCCCGGCCCGCTCGTAGGTGACCCGCTCGGTGCTCACGGCGACAGTCTTCCGGGTGTGAGCGGCGGTCCGTGCCCCGGCACGGGCACGCGCGCACCGAGCGCGGAGGACAAAGTATGCTTGTAGTCAGCAACCGATTGTACGGAGCATGCAATGGACCCGACCGGGCTCCCGGCGCCGCCGGGGGTGGACGACCGCTGGCTGGTCTCGGACCGCCTCGGTCACCAGATCATCCGCCTCATGCGCGCGGTCGAGCGGGCGAAGGCCGGGAAGGCCGTCGGCCCGGACGGGGTCGAGCGCGCGGCGTACGTGCTGCTCGCCCGGCTGGTGCTCGACGGGCCGCGGCGCTCCAACACGCTGGCCGAGTCGGTGCACTCCGACCCCTCGACGGTGAGCCGGCAGGTCGCCGGCCTGGTCCGCGCCGGGCTGGTCGAGCGCCGCCCCGACCCCGAGGACGGCCGCGCCACGCTGCTCGCGCCCACCCCGGAGGGCCTGCGCGTCTTCCAGGCCAACCGCGACCGCCGCAACCGCGAGATCAGCGACGTGACCGCGCACTGGGACGAGGTCGACCGCCGCCGGCTCGTCGAGCTGCTCGAGCGCCTGGCCGGCGACCTCGAGCACCGCCACGCGCCCGCCACCCACGCCCCGCCGTCGTCCGCGACGGCTTCCCCGGAGGCCTCATGAGCACCCCCACGGCCGCCACCGTCTCCCCGGCGACCGCGCCCGCCACCGGCCCGGCGAGCACCGGCTTCACCCACCGGCAGATCGTCGTCATCCTCTCCGGGCTGATGCTGGGGATGTTCCTGGCCGCGCTGGACCAGAACATCGTCTCCACGTCGATCCGCACGATCGCCGACGACCTGCAGGGCCTGAACCTGCAGGCCTGGGCGACGACCGCGTACCTGATCACCGCGACGATCACGACGCCGCTCTACGGCAAGCTCTCCGACCTCTACGGGCGCAAGCCGTTCTTCCTGGCGGCCATCGCGATCTTCGTCGTGGGGTCGGTCCTCTGCACGATCTCGACGTCGATGTACGAGCTCGCTGCTTGGCGCGCGGTCCAGGGCCTCGGCGCCGGCGGCCTGATGTCGCTGGCCCTGACGATCATCGGCGACATCGTCCCGCCGCGGCAGCGCGCCCGGTACCAGGGCTACTTCCTCGCCGTGTTCGGCACCTCGAGCGTCATCGGCCCCGTGCTCGGGGGCTTCCTGGCCGGGCAGAGCACGATCCTCGGGTTCGACGGCTGGCGCTGGGTCTTCCTCATCAACGTCCCGATCGGGATCGTCGCGCTGGTCGTGGTCGCCCGGGTGCTCAACCTCCCGCACACCCGCCGCGAGCACCGCCTCGACTTCCCGGGCGCCGTCGCGCTCGCCGTCACCCTCGTCCCGCTGCTCATCGTCGCCGAGCAGGGCCGCGGCTGGGGTTGGACGTCCACCTCGGCGATCACCTGCTACGTCGTCGGCGCCGTGGGCCTGGTCGCGTTCGTCCTGTCCGAGCGGGCCTACGGCGACGACGCGCTGCTGCCGCCGCGGCTGTTCCGCAACGGCGTGTTCAGCCTGACCTCGGTCATCGCGGTCATCACCGGGATCGGGATGTTCGGCGGCATCGCGCTCGTCCCGCAGTACCTGCAGATCGTCACCGGCTCCGACCCGACGACCGCGGGGCTGCAGATGATCCCGCTGGTCGGCGGCATCATGGTCGCCTCGATCGTCTCCGGGCAGCTCACGAGCCGCACCGGGCGCTACAAGATCTTCCCGGTGGTCGGCCTCGCGCTGATGACCGTCGGCATGCTGCTGTTCTCGCTGCGCCTGCACGCCGACACCCCGTACTGGGAGATCGCGCTGCTCATGGTGGTCTTCGGGCTCGGGCTCGGGAACTGCATGCAGACCCTCGTGCTCGCCGTGCAGAACGCGGTGCCCGCGCAGGACATGGGTGTCGCGACGTCCTCGGCCACGTTCTTCCGGCAGATGGGCGGCACGCTCGGCGTCGCGGTCTTCCTCTCGATCGTCTTCTCCACCGTCGGCGACCGCATCCGCGACGCCTTCACCGCCCTCGCCCCGACGCCGGGGTTCCGGGCCGCCCTCACGGACCCCGTGGCGCTGGCGAACCCGGCCAACCGGGTCGCACTGGACCCCGTCGCGGGCGCGGCCCAGGTCGCGCAGGACTCCTCGGTGCTCCAGCGGATGGATCCGCGTCTCGCCGAGCCGTTCCTCGTCGGCTTCTCCGACGCGATGGACCTCGTCTTCCTCATCGCCGCGGGCGTCATCGTCATCGGGTTCGTGCTCGTGCTGTTCCTGCGCGAGGTCCCGCTGCGCACGCAGTCGGGCATCCAGGCCCGCGACGCGGAGCGCGCGGGCGCGGCGCGCGACGAGGCGACCGCGCTGAACACCGCCGCCTCGACGCCCCCGGTGCGGGCGGCCGCCGCCGCGGGACCCGCGCCGGACGGGACCGAGCAGCCCGGGTGGGGCCCGCCGTCCACGGTCGGCCCCGTCGGCCCCGTCGGTCCCGTCGGCCCCGTCGGCCCCGTCGGCCCCGCCGTCCACGGCCGGATCACCGGCACCGGCGCCGTGGCGGTGGCGCCGCGGGACGAGGTGACGGTCTCGTTGCACGGGCTCGACGGCGCCCCGCTGCAGCGGGTGGGCGTCGACGCGCGGGGCGACTACGCCCTGGCGGCGCCGGGCGCGGGCACCTACGTGCTCATCGCCAGCTCCCCGCGGCGCCGGCCGTTCGCCGAGCTCGTCGCCGTCGACGGTGCGCCCGTGCGCCGCGACGTCGCCCTCGCCCGCGTGGCGACGCTGGGCGGGCGGGTGACCGAGCCCGACGGCTCCCCGGTCGTCGGGGCCACGGTCACCGTCACCGACCCGCGCGGCGGCGTGGTCGCGGTGCGCCGCAGCGACGCCTCGGGCGCGTGGGAGAGGGGGGAGACCGAGCCGGGCTCCTACACCGTCACCGTGCTCGCCCCGGGCCGCCCGCCCACGGCCGGCCGCGTCGACGTGCGCGACGAGGGCGCCCGCCACGACGTCGTGGTGCCGGCCGCGCGCCACGCGCTCGACGGCGTCGTCCGCGCCGGCGGTGGCGCGCCGGTGCCGGACGCGCTGGTGGTGCTCGTGGACCGCGACGGCGGCGTGGTCGCCTCGGCGGTCACCGGGACCGACGGCCGCTTCCGCTTCGACGACCTCGCCCCCGGACGGCACATGCTCACCGCGAGCGGGTTCGCCCCGGTCAGCGCCGAGGTCGTCGTCGACACCGCCGACCCGGTGGACGTCACGCTCACCGTCACCCCGCCGCGGCCGGCGGTGCCGGGACGCCACGAGGAGCACGCCGCGGAGCAGGCGGACCTGACCCGCACCGCGCCCTGACGGCGGCGGCCGGGAGGGCGGCCGCCGTCCCGGCCGCCGCGCCGGTCAGTGGCCGGCGTCCCGGGCGCGCCCCAGCGACGCCTTGATCTCGAGCTCGGCGTCCGACCGGCCCACCCACGAGGCACCCTCGACGCTCTTGCCGGGCTCGAGGTCCTTGTAGACCTCGAAGAAGTGCTGGATCTCGAGGCGGTCGTACTCCGAGAGGTGGTGGATGTCGCGCAGGTGCTCCTGCCGCGGGTCGCCCGCGGGGACGCAGAGCACCTTGTCGTCGCCGCCGGCCTCGTCGGTCATGCGGAACATGCCGATGGCCCGGGCGGCCACCACGCAGCCGGGGAAGGTCGGCTCCTGGATCAGCACGAGCGCGTCCAGCGGATCGCCGTCCTGGCCCAGCGTGGCCTCGATGTAGCCGTAGTCGGCCGGGTACTGCGTGGCCGTGAACAGGGTGCGGTCCAGCCGCAGCCGGTTCGTCGCGTGATCCATCTCGTACTTGTTGCGGACCCCCTTGGGGATCTCGATCAGTACGTCGAACTCCACGGTGCCGCTCACCGATCCCTCTGCTCGTCCGGCTGTCCGTGGGCCCGCGCGACGGTGCACGGACCCGGCCCCCACGGCGCGACTCGCCTCGCCGGAGGCCCCCGCCCGGCCTCTAGTGTGGGGTACCGGCCGGAGTGGGCCGGCACACCACGGAAGTGACCCCGCCCTCGTCGGGTGCGGTGAGCAGCAGGTGGAGGAGGGTGCGGGGGCGTGAGCGGCGACGGACACCGCACGGCTCCCGGGGCGTCACCCGCCGTGCACCGCTGGGGCCGGCGCCTGCTCGCGGTCGTGGTGACGATCGTCCTGCTCGGGGGTCTCGGGGTGGGCACCGCGCTGTCGGCGCCGTCGCTCGCCCGCTCGGTGGGGCTGCCGGTGGCGCTGGTCGGCGGCGAGGCCGCGGACCCGCCGGAGCCCGCGAC
>Ga0196958_10000788_pt1 | contig 10332 bp, 9 predicted proteins | sample S1v_10metaG_FD_148654 | JGI IMG/M metagenome (GOLD analysis project Ga0196958, IMG submission 148654) | Soil microbial communities from Anza Borrego desert, Southern California, United States - S1+v_10 | ecosystem: Environmental > Terrestrial > Soil > Desert | place: USA: California | collected...
TCAACGGCGTCCAGCAGCTCACCACGACGACGCTGCGCGACGTCGTCGGCGGCATGAGCCTGGAGGAGGCGCTGACGTCCCGGGAGACCATCAACTCCCGACTGCGGCGCGCCCTCGACGACGCCACCGGGCCGTGGGGGCTGCGCGTGGTGCGCGTCGAGCTCAAGGCCATCGACCCGCCGCCGTCGATCCAGGACTCGATGGAGCGGCAGATGAAGGCCGACCGCGAGAAGCGGGCGATGATCCTCACCGCCGAGGGCCACCGCGAGGCCGCGATCGCCGAGGCCCAGGGCAACAAGCAGGCCGCGATCCTGTCCGCCGAGGGCGCCAAGCAGGCAGCGATCCTCGCCGCCGAGGCCGAGCGGCAGTCCACGATGCTGCGCGCGCAGGGTGAGCGCGCCGCGCAGTACTACCAGGCCCAGGGCGAGGCCAAGGCCATCGAGAAGACGTTCGCCGCGATCAAGGCCGGGCGCCCGACGCCGGAGATGCTGGCCTACCAGTACCTGCAGACGCTGCCGCAGATGGCGCAGGGCGAGGCCAACAAGCTCTGGGTCGTGCCCAGCGACTTCGGCAAGGCGCTCGAGGGCTTCACCAAGATGCTCGGCGCGCCCGGCGAGGACGGCGTCTTCCGCTACCAGCCCACACCCGACGACGGCACCACCGTCCCGCGCCCGGGCGAGACCGACGAGGACGTCGCCGACTGGTTCGACACCACGACCGACCCGGAGATCGCCAAGGTGGTCGCCGCGGCCGAGCAGCGCGCCGACGCCGCCGTCGCCGAGGCACCGGAGGCGGTGCATCGAGGGGAGCACGCCGATGGGGGAGCTCGACCGACGTCGGGGACCAACGGCTCGGGGCGCCACGCCACCGGCGAGCCCGGCCTGCCGCCGACCGACACCGTCTGAGGTGGGCGCCACCTCGTAGGATCGGTCCCCATGCTCGATCGCGCCCTCGTCGACGGCCTGTTCCCGGCTGACCTGCCCGAGCCCGCCGAGCTCGAGGAGCGCTATCCCCCGCGCGAGCTGCCCGACGGCGCGCTGGTGACGCGCTTCGGCCCGAGCCCCACGGGGTTCGTGCACGTCGGCGGGCTGTACACGGCGATGGTGTCGCGCGACCTCGCGCACTCCACCGGCGGCGTCTACGTGCTGCGCATCGAGGACACCGACCAGAGCCGCGAGGTCGCCGGCGCCGACGAGCAGTTCCGGCGTGCGTTCGAGGCGTTCGACCTCGTGCCCGACGAGGGCGATGTCGCGCTGCCGGCGCCCCGGGGCGACTACGGCCCCTACCACCAGTCGCAGCGGGCGGCCATCTACCAGAGCTGGGTCCGCGAGCTCATGCGCGCGGGCAAGGCCTACCCGGACTTCGCCAGCAAGGAGGAGCTCGCGCAGATCGCCGACGCGCAGCGCACGCTCAAGCTGCCGACCGGCTACTACGGGCGCTGGGCGCCGTGGCGCGACGCGAGCGAGTCCGACGTGCGCGCGGCGCTCGACGAGGGCCGGCCGTGGGTGGCGCGGTTCCGTTCCGAGGGCACGGTGGGGGAGCGGTTCGCGTTCACCGACCGCCTGCGGGGCCGGGTCGAGATGGAGGACAACCACAACGACGTGGTGATCCTCAAGAGCTCGGCGAACCCTGTCCGGCTGCCGACCTACCACTTCGCCCACGCCGTGGACGACCACCTCATGCGCACGAGCCTGGTGGTGCGCACCGAGGAGTGGCTCTCGTCGGTGCCGGTGCACCGCCAGCTGTTCGCGGCCCTGGGCTTCGCGCCGGTCGACTACGCGCACCTCGCGCCGCTGATGAAGCAGGAGGGCGGGTCGAAGCGCAAGCTCTCCAAGCGCAAGGACGCCGAGGCCGCGGTCGACTTCTACCTCGAGGCCGGCTATCCGGTGCCCGCCGTGCAGTACTACCTGCGCGGCCTGGCCAACCCGCGGCTCGCCGAGCTGCCGCTGGCCGAGGCCCTGGCGACGCCGCTGCGCCTCGACGAGTTCGGGCTGGCCGGCCCGCTGGTCGACACCGTGAAGCTGGCCGACATCTCCGCCGACCACATCGCCACACTGCCCGGGCCCGACGTCCTCGCCGGGGTGCGCGGGTGGGCCGCGGAGTACGACCCCGAGATCGTCAAGGTGCTCGACGCGAACCCCGAGCTGGCCGCCGCGGCCATCGACGTCGAGCGGGTCGGCGTGGAGAACCCGCGCAAGGACCTGGCGAAGTGGTCGGACTTCCGCGAGGCCTACGGCTTCTTCTTCCCCGAGCTGTTCTCCGACGTCACCGACGCGGCCGACGAACGCTTCGGCGGGCTCGACCCCGACCTGGTGCGGGCGCTGGCCCGCGACCTGGCCGACGGCTACGTCCACCACGGCGACCAGCCGACGTGGTTCCAGCAGGTCCGCGACCTCGCGGCGCGCCACGGCTTCGCGCCCAACCCGAAGACGTACAAGAAGGACCCCGACGCCTACCCGGGCATGCTGCGCGACGCCGCGAACGTCGTGCGCGTCGCGGTCACCGGCGCCCAGCGCAGCCCCGACCTCTACGAGGTCACCCGGGCCCTCGGTGCCGACGAGGTCGTGCGCCGCCTGCGGGCGCTGGCGGGCTGAGCCGTGCACGTCGTCACGGGCGACGGCGTCCGGGTGGCCTACGACCGCGAGGGCGCGGGCGGCCGCCCGCTGGTGCTCGTCGGCGGCCTGGGCCAGATGCGCGCCACGGACGCGGCGACCCGGGCGCTGACCACGGAGCTGGCCGCCCGCGGGTTCGACGTCGTGCACCACGACCGGCCGGGACGCGGCGACTCCGGCGGGGAGGCGCCGTTCACCCTGGCTGGGGAGGTCGCGGCCGTCCGCGCGCTGGTCGACGAGCTGGGCGGGCGCGCGGCGCTCTACGGCAGCTCGTCGGGCGGGGCGATCGCGCTGGCCGCGGCGGCGGAGCTGCCGGGGGTCGACCGCCTGGTGCTGTGGGAGGTGCCGGTCGGCACCGAGGGCTCCGCGGAGGCGTGGGCGTGGCACGCGGGCATCGTCGAGCGGGCCGCCGCGGGCGACCCGGAGGCGGTGCTGCGGTTCGCGATGGACGGCATGCCCCCGGAGTGGCTCGACGGGATCCTGGGCGGGCCCGACCGCGAGCGCTACCTGCGGATGGCGCCGGCGATGGCGGCCGACGCCGAGGCGTTGGCGTGGGCGGCCGACGCCCTGCGCGACGGGACCCTGGCGCGGGCCGTCGCCGTGCCGACGACGGTGCTCAGGGGCACCACCGCGTGGCCGTTCGTCGTCGAGGCCGCGGACGCCCTGGTGGCGGCGCTGCCCCACGCCGAGCGGGCCCAGGTGCCCGGGGCCGAGCACGGCTGGGAGCCCGCCGACCTGGCGGAGGTGCTGGACGCGGCGCTGGGCTGAGCGCGCGAGGGTCGCGGTGCTCGCCGAGGGAGTGGGCGCCGCGCTGCGGTGGTCCACGCACGCGATCGCCCCGTTCCTCACCGAGGGTCACGCCGGACCTCGGACCCGGCGCGCGGCTGGGCCGTCGGGGACATATCCTGCGGCTCCCGCAACGCTGAGTCACGACGAGGTGGATGAACTTGACCGTCACGGCCCCCGCACGCCGACGAGGCACCGTCCCGACCCGCGCGGGCGCACCGCCGGGGCGCCGCCGCCGGACGGTCCTCGGCGCGCTGGCCGTCGCCCTCGTCGGCGGCGGGCTGCTCGCCGGCTGCGGCGGCACCGGCAGCTCGGTGAGCTGTACCGGCAACGACTGCCGCGCGACCGTCACGGGGTCGCCCGTCGAGGTCAGCCAGCCCGACCCGGGGCAGCCCACGCGCAGCGGGCGCACCACCACCCGCCGCCCCCCGCGGCAGAACGACGGCGTGGACTTCACCGTCAACGCCCTCGGCCCCGGGTGGGCCGACATCGACGACGACGGTCTCGTGAGCCGGGTGAACCAGGGCGCGACGTTCGAGGAGGACGGGTCGGTCGTGCGGCTCGAGTCCTCCGACGGGCGCACCGCGGTCTTCACGTTCCGCAAGCGATGACGTCCCCGGTGATCCCGCGCCCGGTCCGCCTGCACCTCGGGCCCCACGCCGCGACCAGCGGGCTCGACGTCTCCGGGGTCGCCGCGTCCGGGGACGTGCTCTTCCTCGCCCCCGACGAGGGCGCTTCGCTGCTGCGGCTGCGCCGCGACGGGGAGGGGTGGGGGAGCCCCGAGGAGGTGCCCCTCGACGAGGCGGTGACGCTGCCGGGCGAGCCGGGCGACGAGGTCGACGCCGAGGGTCTCGACCTCGTCGACGACGCCCTGTGGGTCGTCGGCTCGCACAGCGCCAAGCGCAAGCGCGTCAAGCCGGGCACCGCACCGGCCGACGTCCAGGCACGCCTGGCGCGGGTGTCGGGCGAGCGCTCCCGGCGGCTGCTGGCCCGACTGCCGCTGCGCGAGGACCCGGACGGGCCGCGGACCGTGCCCGGCGCCGGCGCCCGCCTGCCCTCGGGGCGGCGCGGGCTGCGGGCGAGGTTGGCGGGCGACGAGCACCTGGGACCGTTCCTCGACCTGCCGGGCAAGGACAACGGGTTCGACGTCGAGGGCCTGGCCGTGGTGGGCGGGCGCCCGGTGCTCGGCCTACGCGGGCCGGTGCTGCGCGGGTGGGCGGTGCTGCTGACGCTGACCGTGCACACCGAGGGCGTCGAGCTCGTGCTCGACGGGGTGGACAAGCACGTCGTCGACCTCGACGGCCTGGGCGTGCGCGACCTGGCGCGCGACGGCGACGACCTGCTGGTGCTCGCCGGGCCGACGATGGTGCTCGACGGCCCGGCCCGCGTGGTGCGCCTGCCCGGGGCCGCGGCCGGCCCGCTGCCGCCGGCGATCCCGCGCGAGGAGACCGAGGCGGTGGCCGAGCTGCCCGTGGGCGTCGGGTGCGACCGGCCCGAGGGCCTGGCGGTGCTGCCCGAGGGTCTGCTCGTCCTGCACGACACCCCCGCCGCGCACCGCCTCGACGGCGAGACGCTCGTCGGGGACCTGTGGCCGCCGGCCTCGTGAGCGCTCGTCCGTGCGGGGGCACGGACGAGCGCGCACACCCTCAGACGTTCATCGCCACGTACTTGATCTCGAGGTACTCGTCGATGCCGACGGTGCCGCCCTCGCGGCCCAGGCCCGAGAGCTTCCAGCCGCCGAACGGTGCGCCGGCGTTGGACACCATGCCCTGGTTCAGCCCGACCATCCCCGTCTCGAGGCGCTCGGAGAGCCGGATCGCCCGCGACAGGTCCTTGGTGTACAGGTAGCTGACCAGCCCGAACTCGGTGTCGTTGGCCGCGCGGATCGCCTCGTCGTCCTCGGTGAAGGTGAAGATCGGCGCCACCGGACCGAAGATCTCCTCCTTGGCCACGCGCGCGGAGGTGGGGACGTCGGCGAGCACCGTCGGCGGGTAGAAGTACCCGGCGCCCGAGGGCACCTGGCCGCCGGTGCGCAGGGTGGCCCCCTTCTGGACGGCGTCGTCGACGAGCTCGGCGACCTTGTCGCGCTGGTCGGCCTCCACCAGCGGGCCCACCTCCACACCCTCCTCGGTGCCGCGGCCCACCTTCATGTCGCCCATCCGCTCGGTGAGCTTCTTGGTGAACTCCTCGGCGACGTCGGCGTGCACGTAGAACCGGTTGGCCGCGGTGCACGCCTCGCCGATGTTGCGCATCTTGGCGAGCAACGCGCCGTCGACGGCGGCGTCGACGTCGGCGTCGGCGCACACCACGAACGGGGCGTTGCCGCCGAGCTCCAGCGAGAGCTTGAGCACCTGCTGGGCGGACTGCTCGATGAGCTTCTGACCGACCTCGGTGGAGCCGGTGAACGACAGCTTGCGGATGCGCCCGTCGGTGATGAGCGGGCCCATCACCTTGCCGGTCGACTTCGTGGTGACGACGTTGAGCACGCCGTCGGGCAGGCCCGCCTCGGCCAGGATGTCGGCCAGCGCCAGGATGGTCAGCGGCGTGAGGCTCGCCGGCTTGATGACCATCGTGCAGCCGGCGGCGACCGCCGGGCCGATCTTGCGGGTGCCCATGGCCAGCGGGAAGTTCCACGGCGTGATGAGCAGGCAGGGCCCGATCGGCTGGCGCATCACCAGCGTCCGGCCGGAGCCGGTGGCGTTGACCTTCCACTCGCCGGGGATCCGCACCGCCTCCTCGGCGAACCAGCGGAAGAACTCGGCCGCGTAGCCGATCTCCGCCTTCGACTCCGCGAGCGGCTTGCCCATCTCCAGGGTCATGACCATCGCGATGTCGTCGATCCGCTCGGTGATCAGTTCGAACGCCCGGCGCAGGATCTCGCCGCGCTCGCGGGGGGCGGTGGCGGCCCACGCGGGCTGGGCGGCGTGCGCGGCCTCGAGCGCCGCCATCCCGTCCTCGGGGGAGGCGTCGGCCACGTCGCAGAGGATCCGGCCGGTGGAGGGGTCCTCGACGCCGAAGGTCTTCCCGTCGGTCGCGTCACGCACCGCACCGCCGATGATCAGCCCCTTCGGGACCTCGTCGATCACGCGCCGTTCCCGGTCGGTCTCGGTCATCGGTGCCCTCCCGCTCCCCGTCGAACCCCGTGCCCCGCCGACCGGGGCCGGTCGCGGGGGTAGGTGCCCCCGCTCCGGCGGGCCCATGCCCGCCGGTCGGCCTAGGCTGCCGTCCCGTGTCCGGCCTGTTCCGTCCCCACCACCACGTGCGCGCCCGGCCCGACCTCCCGCAGCGCGTGGGTCCGGACGTCACCGCCGTCGTGGTCGGCGGCGGCATCGCGGGCGTCTCGGCGGCGCTGGTGCTCGCCGAGCGCGGCGTGCGCGTCGAGCTGCTCGAGGCGGCGCCGCACCTCGGCGGCCGGCTCGGCACCTGGGACACGCGCCTGTCCGACGGCAGCGAGGTCGTCGTCGAGCACGGCTACCACGGTTTCTTCCGGCAGTACTACACGCTGCGCGACGTCCTGCGGCGCATCGACCCCGAGCTCGGCTTCCTCCGCGACGTCGGCGGCTACCCGATCGCGAGCCGGCCGTCGGTGGGCTGGGAGTCCGAGGACTTCACGGCGCTGCCGCGCACCCCGCTGCTCAACCTCGTCGCGCTCGTCCTGCGCAGCCCGAGCTTCAAGCTGCGCGAGCTGCGCCACGTGAACGCCGACGAGGCGCTGGCGATGCTGCACTACGACCCCGCGCGCACCTACGCCGAGCACGACCACCGCAGCGCCGCCGACCTGCTCGACTCCCTCGGCTTCTCCGACCGCGGCCGGGCGATGCTCTTCGAGGTGTTCGCGCACTCGTTCTTCAACGTCGAGCAGCGCTACTCCGCCGCGGAGTTCCTGGCCATGTGCCACTTCTACTTCACCGGCAACCCCGAGGGCCTGGGCATGGACGCCCCGACCGAGGACTACCGCACCTGCCTGTGGGAACCGTTCACCCGCCTGCTGGAGAAGCACGGTGCGACGGTGAGCACCGGCACGCGGGCGGTGGCGCTGCGCCCCGACGGCGCCCGCGGCTGGGTGGTCGACGTCGAGCGCGAGCCCGCCCGCCGCGCCCGCCACCTCGTCGTGGCCACCGACGTGCCGGCCACCCGCGACCTGGTGGCCGCGTCGCCCGAGCTGGTCGCCGCGGCCCCGGGGCTCGCCCGGCGCATCGCGGCCCTGCCCGGCGGTGAGCCCTACGTCGTCGCCCGCCTGTTCTGCGAGGGCGACGTCGACCCCTCCCGCGCGGTGTTCACCGGGGTCACCCGCGAGCGCGTGCTCGACTCGGTCACGCTGTTCCACCGGCTCGAGGGCGGGTCGGCGCGCTGGGCAGCCGGACACGACACCGGGGCCGGGCCGGGCCGTCGCTCGGTGGTCGAGCTGCACTCCTACGCCTGCCCGTCCGGGGCGACGCTCGACGAGCTGGTCGCGGCGATGCGCGAGGAGCTGGCCGCCCTGTGGCCGGAGGCCGCGGACCTGCGGGTGCTCGACGTCGACGCCCACCGGTACACCAACGCGCCCGGCTTCGACCCGGGCTTCCACCTGGTGCGCCCCGGCGTGCTCACCGACGCCCGCGGTCTGCGCCTGGCCGGGGACTGGGTGGGCTGCGACGTGCCGTCGGCGTTGATGGAGCGCGCCGCGGTCACCGCCGTGACGGCCGCCAACGACGTGCTGCGCGAGGAGGGCGTCGGCCCCGAGCCGATGCGCTCCATCCGCCCGCGCGGGATCCTCGCCGGCCGCCGCTGACCCGATGTGAGCGATCCTCGGGCCTATAGCCCCGAAGATCACGCACGTGGGGTGCGGCGGGCGGTCCGGGGACGCGATACCGTCTGCGCGCCGTCGACGGGGGTCGACGGTCCCGCGCGGCGAGGGCCCGCGGGACGACCTGGGAGGGGTCCGAGTGCCGAACCCACGGACGACCGCTGGCACGTCGGCCCTGGCGGGCGTGCTGCTCGCCGCGGGCGTCGCCCTGAGCGCGTGCGTCTTCCCCGGGGACGAGCCGGCTCCGGGATCGCCGACGAACCCGAACCAGTTCTCGACCGAGGGCTTCCCGCCGCCCGGCCCGGCCCCGCAGCCCGGCGTCATCACCCCCGATCCGGTCGCGCCGGTCGCCCCGTCCGAGGCGCCGCGGCCGCCCGAGGGTCCGGTGCCCACCGAGGGCCCGCGCACCAGCGCCGACGAGCCCGTGCCGAGCGAGGCCCCGGCCCCGCCGCCCGGCAGCTGAGCTACTCCGTCTCCTGCCGCGGCGCGCGGGCGCAGAGCAGCACCCCGACCAGCCCGATCGCGCCGCTGACCGCGAACACCGCCAGCGAGGCCGGCGAGAGCGACCCGGTGGCGGCGTCGCCGAGCAGCACGACCGCCGAGGTGCCGGGCACCAGGCCGATCGCCGTGCCGACGAGGTAGTGCCGCCAGCGCACGCTCGTGACCCCGAACGTGTAGTTGAGCGGCGCGAACGGGATCGCCGGCACGAGCCGCGCCGACGTCACCGACAGCAGGCCGCGCGCCGACAGGCGCGCCTCGACCGCGCGCACCCGTCCCGGTCCGAGCCGGTCCACCGCCCGTCCCCCGAGGCGCCGCGCGATCGCGAAGGCCCCGGCGGCCGACGCGGTGCTGGCCGCGACGCACAGCGCGAGCCCCAGCCACGGCCCGAACAGCACTCCCGCCGACAGCGAGAACACCGTGCGCGGCAGGGGCGTCGTGGTCACGAGCGCGTGCACCACCAGGAACGTCAGCGGCGCCCACGCCCCGAGCGCCTGGACCCGGTCGCGCAGCTCCAGCGGCGTCGGCAGCGGGACGACGAGGGCGACGACGGCCATCGCGAGCAGCACGCCCGCCAGCACGAACCAGCGGGCGCGCCCGGAGCGCAGGGACGGCGGCAGCGGCACGGGACTCACGCCTCCACCGCGGACGTCGGGGGCCGGACCGCCTCGAGGGTACTCAGGCCACCCGGCTGAACAGCCCCTGATAGGCCACCACGAGACCCGCCGGGTCGACGGTGATCCCGAACTCGCCGTAGGTCGGGTCGGCGTAGGTGTAGGTCGCGAGGCCGCGGGCGTCGTCGGGGCCACGGCGGTAGACCTGCCGGACGCGGTGCACCGCCAGCGACGGCACGTCCAGCCACGCCACGTCGACCGACGCCTCGCCCCCGACCGGCAGGCCCAGCCGGTTGACCGGCAGCGCGTTCGTCAGCGGTGTCGCGGACACGTCGACGTCGGTGCACCCGCGCAGCTCGGGCCACGGCCGGCCGTCGAGGGTCCACTCGCCGAGGCCGTCGACCGCCAGCGTGACCCGCTCCAGCCCGTCGTCGGCGAGCACCTCGACGAACACCGTGCGCGTCAGCCACGCGCGGTCGGCGATCACCGAGAACCGCAGCGACCACGCGCCGGCGTCGTCGTGCACCACCGCCGACCCGTCGAGCAGGTGGGCGCCGTCCGGGTGGTCCCGGTCGGGGGTGAAGTCGGAGAGGGCGCCGTGGGCCAGACCGTCGGGGACGTCGAGCCGCCGCCACAGCGCGGAGTGCAGGGCCACGGGGCGATCGTGGCAGACGGCCCGGCGACGCCCGTCGGCGATCCGCGGGTGCCGGTCGGGTGTCCGTGGCACGATCCCGGCGTCCTCCCCGCGAGCGCGGGGAGCCGCACGACCAGGGGAGCGTGCCCGAGGTGAGTGGTCCGTCGTCCGACCCCAACGGCGAGACGCCCGAGGCCCGCGGCGACGAGCCCACGCCGCCGCAGGGCACTCCGGGGGCCACCGACGTCCCGGCCTGGAACCCGGCCACGGAGTCCGGGGGCTCGCCCGGCGCGCCCGGCGCGCCCGACCAGCAGGGCGCCCCGGGCCACGGCGACCCCGGCCACGGGAGCCCCGGCCACGGGACGGGCTACGGGACCCCCGGCTACGGGACCCCCGGCTACG